>Ga0115002_10005161_pt1 | contig 15502 bp, 7 predicted proteins | sample ArcticOcean_MG_C_8_FD_89576 | JGI IMG/M metagenome (GOLD analysis project Ga0115002, IMG submission 89576) | Marine microbial communities from western Arctic Ocean - ArcticOcean_MG_CB11_86 | ecosystem: Environmental > Aquatic > Marine > Oceanic | place: Arctic Ocean: Canada Basin | collected... | reverse complement strand
CGTCACAACTCCGCAGTCAGGGAACAAAATCCCAATCTTCGGCGGCTCGCCGTCTGTCCGGCCACCACCAATTCAAGACACAAACCAGTTTCCCGACGGGCACTAGCTAAGGCGTCTGGGACTCGCACGCGGATGAAAGCCCATCGGCATCCAAGCTATCCCGGCACGAATCCTCGGACAAGCGAAACGGTGACGGCATCAGCCGCGCGCTTGGGCAGGGTCAGGAGACGGCGAAAAGAGTGCCGGGCTGGCCAGCCAAGGACGATTCCAAATGCGGGCCAATCGTGACAACGTCCCGACCGCAGTGCTTACAGACCTTTGCCTTTCGCAGAACAGGTTCTGCGCAGCGGAGCTGTTGGTTGTCCCAAGCAGATTCGTCAGGACTCAAGACCATCAGGTGCTCGGAGTCACAGAAGATCGCTTGCTCTAGCCGGCGCGAGCGCACGGTTCGGATCGAGTGATCCTCATTCCTGCTCTGTTCGGACAACGAATTTCGTAATTGTGTTGCAATTCATGTGAGTCTCGCGGCCCGTGGATTGGTCGAGCGGTCCGGGCTATGCTGGGATTGTGGAGTGCGTCCACGGTGTTCAGTTTTTGACGCTCGGGGCAGCACGATGTTTTCGGGTTCCGGCTTGGCTTTCCAATCCGGAAGGGATCATCCATGCCGGTGACAGGTCAGTCAGAGGATACTTGGAGCAACAACGCTCAGAATACCACGCTGCGCCAGTTTGAGAGTTTCTGGCAAAGCGGTCGCATCCCCGCCATTCAGGACTTCCTGCCGGTACGTGAGATTCCCTCCGAGAAGGCCGCAGCACGTCGTCGCATCCAGTGGGTGATGGAGCTGATTCTGTTTGATCTGGATTACCGCTGGCGCATCTCCGAGGAACAGCCGGACGACACTTTGCTGATCATGCAGCACGGCGACTCGAGACCACTGAAGTTGAGGGTGGAAGACTACCTCGTCACGTTTCCGGAACTCGGTTTCGAAGACGAGCATCTGCTGAATCTGGTGATCGCCGAATACCAGACGCGCGTAAAGTGCGGGGACGCTCCTCAACCGGACAGCTATCTGCCGCGATTTGGTGACAGGCTACCGCAGCTTGGTGACCGATTGCGTGCAGCGGGCCGTGAGCCGGGGATTCGGGACAGTTCGCCGTACGGCTGTGAGACACAATCGTCGATGCCGATCGATTCGGCCGAGGTGACACATCGCGAGTCCGACCAGCCGGCCCTTGACCAGAAGCAACGCGCGCCCCAGAAGCTTGGCCGCTATCGAATCCTGAAGCGGATCGGCCATGGGGCGATGGGAGACGTGTACCTCGCTTACGACACTCAGCTTGAGCGTGAAGTCGCATTGAAGACCCCACGGATGTCCGGTCTCAGCTCTGAAATCAGACACCGATTTTTGAGAGAGGCGCGGGCGGCTGCGAAACTTCGGCATCAGAACATTTGCCCCGTCTACGACGTCGGAGAAATTGACGGCCAGCTCTTTCTGACGATGCACTGGGTCCGTGGGATGAATCTGCTGGATCGCATTCGATCCGATGATCCAATGGACGTGCAGTGGATCGCCACAGTCATTCGGACCATCGCTCTGGCTATGCACGAAGCGCACAAGCATGGAGTCGTTCATCGCGATCTGAAGCCGGCAAACATCATGCTCAACGAAAACGATGAGCCGATCGTGATGGACTTTGGCCTGGCCCATCACGAATACGCGGCCGGCGACGAGCGTCTGACCAGAAGCGGAGTGATTATCGGGTCTCCGGCCTACATGGCACCCGAACAGGCAGCGGCCGGGAACAGCGAAGTTCTTCCCGTTTCGGATGTCTACAGCCTGGGCGTGGTTCTGTACGAAATGCTGACGGGACAGCTTCCATACTCTGGCACGTGGATGCACGTCATTGCGGAACGCGTCTCGCACGATCCGCCGCCACCATCTGCGCGTCATCAGGAGGTGGACCGCCGACTGGAGAACATCTGCCTGGGCATGATGCATCGCGATCCCGACAAACGAATCCAGTCAATGAAGAAAGTCGTTCGCGTGATTGACAAGAGTGGACTGCTCGCGCCGCCCACACTCATGTGTCACGTTCCGCCTGTGCATCCAGACGAAGCGGGTGACGACGGGGCCGATTCCGACACGGTCGATCTGGAATCGGCGTCACGCGAAGTGAGTTCGGAAACCGCGAGCGACCATCAGACCTCCGGCAAGACTCTCGATGCCAACAGCTCCTCGAATTCAGTGTCTACGAAGGACCCGGGTGGAGCCGATTCTCTGACAGCCGGTTCAACTGTCACGGCCAGTCCCGGGCGAAGATGGTTGATGGTTACCGGCATCGCCGGCGGACTGGTCGGTGCTGCTCTGCTTGTCATTCTGCTGCCGCAATTGCGCCGTCATTGGCTGGACGATGGATCCAGCGTTCTTCAGGACCAGACAGCGGGCGGCGAGACGATCGACACTCCAGGCACGGACCCGTCCGACGTCCCCGACTCTGACCAGTCGGTTTCACAGGCCGCAGCGAATCCTGACGAGCAAATCACGGATGTGGCATCTCGCGTCGTGCGCTGGCGGCCTGATCCGGTCATCCCAGGGTTACCTATTGTGGCCACGGACATCGCCGCGGACGGTCGGGTCATTACCGCCAGCCGCGATGGAACAATTCGTGTCTGGAGCGTTGACGGTCAGGTCCGTCTCGTTCGGGAGAAAGCCGACGGCATTCAGATCAGCCACGTTCGCTGGGCACCCACAGGACGATCGGTGGCTCTGGTTCTGGGACCTCATCTACAGATTCGCGACATCGACACCTGGGATGTGCAGAACAAGGCCGAGTTGGATGATTCAACAGTCGTGCGAGATCTCGAATGGAGTCCCAACGGGCGGCAACTGGTTGTCGTCTCGTCCGATCCCGATGAACCCTGTGCCGTCTGGTCCCTGGAAACAAACAACGTCGAGGTGCTTCCGCTTTCTGGTGAAGGTTTCCGGAATGTGGCATGGTCACCGGACGCCAAAGTCATTGCGCTGGGGCTGTTCGATCCCTCCGGGCAGGACCTGCTGGCCGACGGTGTCTATCTGTGGGATGTGGCAAAGCGGGAATTGCGACCAGCCAGTAGCGGTGCGGTCTACTCGGGTGGCGAACTCAACTGGCTTCTGGACAACCAGCGTCTGATCTGGCCGGACAACGGCAATGTGTTCGAGTGGGATATCAGCAATGCATCAGCGCCTCGAGTCGTTGACCGGATCTCGCAATCGCAAACAGCGCTGGCAGTGAAACCAGACGGCTCACAATTCGTCGCTCTGGCCAATGCCGAGGCTGAGTCCGGTTCATCGCAGCTCGCTGCACGTCGAGCTGAATCGGAGACCTACAAAGTTGCGTCGACCGAACTCGCCGCGGGCATTCAGCAGATCATGTGGTCGCCCGACGGACGCTATCTGGTTGGTTTCGGGCAGACAGGCACACTCCATCTGCTGGACGGAGAGTCTCTGCAGATTATCTGGACGGGTATCGCATTCGCGGACCATCCGGACGCGGTCATTCGTGCGACCGGTGAGCTCAACGCACCCGCAAGCGATTTCAACGGACCATTGCGATTTCACGTCGAGTCTGAAGACGGAACTCAGCAGACGATGACTCCGGAAGAATTCGTCGACCGTATCCGGACGGCTCAAGGGCCCTGACGCGGGTTTTGATGCGTGAGCACGACTTCCGCGACGATGATGCCTTCAGTTTTAAGATCGGGCGACGCAACTGTCACCGTTTGAGCCTGCTCGCTTTCTTCGACCGCAATGACTTCGATCGCCCGCGCCATCGCTCCACTGCGAATCAGTTCGACAGCTTGATTAAGTCCTTTGACGCGACTCGCTGTTGACTGCCGCTTCACGATTTCGGCGACTCGTGTCGTTCGAGTCTGACGAAGCTGCTTGCGTTGTTTGTCCTGGACCGTCGTAAGGGCAGTGCCTGATTCCAGTTCGAACAGGACTTCCGGTGCGATCTTCGGTAGAGGGCAGACGGAACCAAAAATGCGGAGCGTCTCTTTGCCGGCCGCGCCCTGGAATTCGAACGGAGGGTCGTCCGGGGGAATCAACTGGCTCTTGCCGCCGCGAACGATCGGAACGTCCTCAGCAGACGCGGGCACAAGCAGGTCGTACGTCTTGTCGGCATTGTGAACGAGAACGTAGACGTAAAGGTCAGTGTCCGGGGTGACTCGAACACGAAACTGCTCGCCCGTCACAAAGATACGGCTTGCCGGTACGGGTCTGTATTCGCCATCGACCAGCAGTTCGACAGAAACGCTGAGTTTCCGAATGGTCTTCCAGCCTGTCTGCTTTTCCAGATCAGCATCGACTTCGCCGCGCTTCGCAGACGGTAGACACGGATCCGCACCACAGACGGACGCTCCACTCAAAAGCAGTGCCAGGGCCGGAAGATGAAGTAGCAGATGCTTCATGGATTATGGCTTCAACAGAAAATCCGGCCTGATGTCGTTGATGAGGACCGGTGACCGGGAAACTCCCTCAAACCGCGATTCAACGTACGGCGGAACGTGTTTCGCAAGGTGGACATGCAGGTTGGAGAGAGTGACCGGGTCCGGTGACTTGCGGACATAATCCACGATGAAGTGTGTCATGACAGACAGGTCTCCCTGCTTACGTTTGTAGGACACCTGTCTGGCCAGCGAAGACGCCAGCAGTGCCGTCCCGTGCTGTCCGAGTTCCTTCACCCCCGCGAGCTGGTGATCGAGGAAAACAGTGTCATCCTTCTGTGTTGGCGCACCCTTTTTCTGACCCGTCCGCCCGCCACCACCCGCATGACATGTGTCTAGAATCATGACGACTCGGCGTCCGTCGAGTTCCTGAATCCAGCGACCAAACACGTCATCGGAAATAGTCGTCTGTCGAATCTTGTCGGTACTGCCGATCTCGGCGTCGTGCGGGATCAGCACTTCATCACGGCTATCTGATTCATCACCGTCGTCGTCGGCAATTCGGGAGCCGTGTCCGGACCAGTAGATCACAACGTCGTCATGCGGTCTGGTCTGTTCCGCGAGCGTCGTACGGACGGCAGTTTCAATGGCCTTGCGCGTGGCTTTTTCGTTGGTCAGCATTTGGACGTCATCGAAACCACACTGGCTCCGGAGCATCTCGGCGAAAGCGGTGGCATCACCATCACACAGCGTTAGATCACGAATACGATTGTCGTTGTATTCGCTGACACCGACACAAAGAGCGACGCGGCGTTTCGCCCTGGGCGCGGCTGCCGGCGCGTTCTCTGATCTGGTTGTGATCTCGACATGGTGCTCAGCCCAGGCACCGGTCAGGTTCGCGGTTCCGCCAATTAGCAGTTCGCGTTCGGTGTTCGTGTCGACCGGCGTGAAACTCTTCGTCCGCGCATCCTGAAACACCGCGCCCGTCAGGGGACGAGTCGTGACTATGGCTTTCAGAAGCTCTTTGCCTGTGGGTTCTCCCACGCGTAATTGAAAGCCAGATCCGTCGGCGGGCACGACGATGTCCTGAAGAGCAGGAATCTGGTTGTCTTCGTGATGCTTGTTGGGAAACAGCAGAACGGTCTCGCCATTCGCCTGCACATACACCAGATAGAGATATCCGGACTCACGGGACCGCACGGTCACCGTCACGAGATCATCCACGCTGTAAATTCGATCCGCACGATCGACGTTCACTCGAACCTGAAAATCCGGTGTCCTGTTGACGGCTTCTTCCACATACAGCGCCCGCTTCTGGATGTAGGCATCGCCCTGAGCAGCAGCTCGTCGCGTGCTTGCCCCCGAAAACACAGCGGCTATCAGCAGCCAGACACAATGCTTCGCTGGCATGGTCATACCTTTGGATGAGAGACGATCCGCGTTATTCCGGCGGATGGTTGATCCGTTTTTTCGACCGAATCGGCAAACAAAAGTAAGTCGACGGACAACGAGTGTCACATGATGACGCCACCGCTTGCAATCGAACCGGGCGCGGGCGTCGATGCGCAGCCGACAATTGAGCGGTCAACCGAGACCTCGCTGAAGCGGTCCGCGATCGGCAGTGTTCAGAAGGCGGTGCTCTGCCGTGTCGCGGAACCGAAGCGATGGCTGAACAGGCAGCGGAGCTCTCCGTCGAAGGAGCGATCATCGACGCCGCCAATCGGAACGATATAGCCCATCTGAAAGTAAGTCGCATTCCCCAGTTCCAGAGTGGCACCGAGAGTCAGGTTAACCACGTCGAGATTGTTGTTGTCGTTGCCGATGACTCCCAGCGGCGAGGAGACCGTGTCTCCGTCGCTGACCTGGCTGCTGTAGTGGACTTCGACCAGCGGCGCGAACCCGGTGATCGTCGATGGATTGGCGGATCGGTCACGGTAGACCCAGTAACCCATACTCGCATCAAAGTAGAGGAACGACGGAACGTTCAAACGACCGTTGTCCTGAAAACCGGTCGTGCCCAGACCGAGCGACGGTGCCGCCGCCGCCAGGTTCGTCTGAACCGGGTTACCGACCGTATCGAATTCGCCCTGCAGAAAACTCTGGACGAAGAACCGATCAGTCGGCGTGTACATCCAGCCGAAAAACGGATTCACGTGAGGTGACTCGTTTTCGATGCGGATCAGCTCGCGGGCATTGGCGTCGGCGATGTGCAGGTCGTCTGCCGTCGGAATAGTGATCTGCACGCCGGCCGACACTACCCACGCGGAGTCCTGATACAGCATGCCTTTGAAGGCCAAGGCCGCGTTTCCAACCTCGATCGTCTGACTGTTCGTGAATCCGTTCCCGGTAATCAGGTCGCCATCCAATGTGGATGCGAATGGCGTGCGGAGTTCGATCGAAGCCTGACCATTGAACAACGTCTTTTCGAAGCCCGGTGTGAAACGGTGGACGTCGAGGTCGCCGCCAAACAACCGCGTGTTGTGAAACAGGCTGTAGTGGAAGAACACGCGATCTCGTGGAAGCGGACTGCTGCCTTCCGAAAGCTTGACTCGACCCACACCGGCGGCCGCCGCTTCGGCCGTATTCAGCGGGAGTGTGATAAAAACGTTTTCGAAGACATCGTAAACGTCGCTGGTGCCCGACATTCCCGAGCTGTCAACAAAGTCGACCGTGTTGCCCGTATCCCGAGCTTCGAAGCTGGTGCCGTCGATCAGCGCTGCCGCTCCGGGAAACCCCGTAAAACCCTGCATCGACGCAATGTTCTGCAGACCAGCCGTGACGCGCGTCGCTGGTATGAATGCGGGCGAGTTGGCCACGTAAAACGTGCCAGTCAAAGCGCCGGGGGGAGCAGGAATCGCCGCCGCCTGGGAAAACTGGTGCAGGGTATTTCCGGGAACATCAATGACCGCCTGTCCGACGAACGGTTGCAGGGTCACGGACCGCGTTCCGCCGACACCGAAGAAGTCTCCAATAAACGGCGGGGCTCCAGCCTGCTGAAACGAGACGGGCTGCTGGACCGTCAGAGATGAAGGCGGAGCCTGTGTCAAATCCTGCGGGTCAGTGGATAGACCTGGCACACAAGGATCAGTGGGACGACACCCGGCCCAAGGAAGTTTCGGTGCCGTGCAGTCCGCTGGCTTTAGCGAGCCCCCAACCTCCGACGATTCGCCTTTGCTGCCTGCTTGTGAATCCGAGTTCTCATCGGCCAGAAGACGAAACAGCACGACGCGACCAGCCGGTTCACGAGTTGTCGGGAGAGTCTCGACGGATCGTTCGTTACTCGAAGCCGGATCCGCAGCCGTCAGACTCAGTGGCGGTGGAGACAGCGTCTCGAAGCGGACGACGCCTGCTCCGCCATTCGTCGTCTCTGGTTCCGCAGAGCTCACGAATCCCGCTGGTTTCAACGTCATCGCGAATACAGCAACGGTCCAGATCAGACGCCCTGGGATCCTGCTCATAATTAGCCCCCGCTACATCGAGCCCGGAATTGTTGATCAAAATCTGTTAGCCTGGTCGCAGCAGTTCCAGTTGGTCCAAGATTGAGGCGGCGATCGGCCGTAGCTGGATTCGCAAGAATTCAGACGTATTCGCATCCCGGCTGAATCCTTTCGAATCCAGCTACTTCAAACTGCGAACTACTGATTTCGACTGGTCTGTCCGAGTCGGCGGCAAACCGCGCAACGCCGGTACTTGCGATGTGCATTGGTTGGACACATCCAGTGGTCCGATCGGTCATCCGGTTGTGTCCATTGAAGTGATTCTCACGATGATCTGAGTTTTTTCAGTTCTGACGATCGTGGTGGTGGGAGTGCGAGGTCTGGACATGATGCAATCTTCGATCTGTTGCCGATTCCTGCTGATGGCAGCGGGAATTGTTGGCGTGAGCAGTCAGCCAGCCGAGTCGGACGAACAGCCGTTTGTCATGCTGCAGACCGGCGGCCCTTCGGCGGGCTGCCGCTGGATGGCGTTCACTGACGAGGGACGCACTCTGTTGACGGCGGGCGACGATCGTCAGATCTGTGTGTGGGACGTTCGTCAGCCGGGTCACCCGGAACTGGATGGCCATATCCGTATCCCGCTGGGGCCGGGTCGTAACGGGAGAATCTATGCTGGAGCCATCTCGCCGAACGGCCGCTGGCTGGCGGTCGGTGGTTATTACGAGCAACAGGACCTGGTACCGATCTATCTGATCGATCTGAACAGCGACCGCATCGTCTCCGTGCTGGAAGCCCACTCGAACGTGATTCTCGGTTTGAGCTTTTCGGCCGACGGACTGCTGCTGGCATCGGCCAGCGGAGACAAGACTGTCCGCGTGTGGGATTTGCGAACGGGCATCGAAGCGGACCGAATTCCATCCGTCGAACTTCGGGGACACGGCAGCGCCGTCAGCGATGTGCAAATGGTGCCCGATGGAACTGGCGAGACGCTGGTGTCAGCGTCGCTCGACCACACGGCTCGCATCTGGTCACAGACAAATGGTGTCTGGAAAGTGCGCCGCACACTGGCCGGGCACACGGCTCCCATCTGGAAGGTGGCGGTATCGCCAGACGGAAAATGGATCGCCACATCATCAACAGATCGCAGCGTGCGACTGTGGAACGCCCAAACCGGCGAACCGGCCGGTGTTCTTGAGCAGCGGAAGTCAGCCGGCGACGGCTTCGTTCCGGCCATCTCGTTTTCCGCCGACAGTCGCCGACTGGCCATCGTCGAAAGTGAGCGAGCAGGCGGAGCACTGGTCTGCACCGTTCCGGAGGGCAAGCCGGTCTGTCGTTCGGACTTCCACAACAATGTTGTGCGAAGTGCGGTGTTTTCGCCGGACAACAGCATCGTGGCCAGTGCGGGAGGAGACCTCCACACAGTTCATCTATGGGACGGCCGGACTGGTAAATCAGTGGGCCAGATTGAGGGGACTGGAGCAGGAATCTACGCCGTGGCGTTTTCGCCAGATGGCCACCAGATTGCCTTCGGTCAGACGCCCCACGGCGGAACGCTGACGGCCGACGGGGAACTGACCGGGTGCTTCAATCTGAAGGACATGCGGCCCGGGGATTTGCCTGATCTCGAATGGCACGGCGCGGTGATCACGTCGCCGGGAATTCAGGCTCGACCAGTTGAAGCCGGTAATGTCCTGGAACTTTCACGTGACGGGCGGCAAGTCAGCCGGATCGAACGTCGTCGCAGATCGGATCGAATCAACTGCTTCGGCTACATGAACGCAGGCAAGTGGATCGCCGTCGGTTCTCAGTACAACCTCAGCCTCCACGACGTCGAGACCGGCGATCTGTTGCGGAAACTGGAAGGCCACGATGCGGAAGTGACGTCACTTGCGGTCAGTCCAAATGGACGGTTCCTTGTGTCCGGTTCGGTCGATCAGACGTTTCGCCTGTGGAACGTGGGCGATTCCGGGGACACGCCACGGTTACGACCTCTGCTGTCATTTGTCGTGACACGCGATGGTCGGTGGATCGTATGGGCCGAATCCGGCTGCTATCTCGCCTCACCAGGCGGCGACCACTTGATCGGCTGGCTGTTCAACCGGGAGGACAACCCGACTCCCGAGTTTCTGGACGCGTGGCAGCTCAAGCACGTCTATCACCGTCCAGACCTGATCCGAGAAATCCCAAAGCGGGGCAGCGCGGACTTCATTCGCCGCGGACCATCCCGATCAGCTCTGGAAATCCCCGAGTTACGGCGTCAGTTTCCTCCTGCGGTGGTCGATCTGCACCGTCCGATCGACATGCTTCAGACTCCGGACGGAACGGTCCGCCTGCAGGCCGACGTGGTGATGCCCGAGTCCGCACACCCGGACGACCAGGTGACGGTGACTGTCACCGTCAACCATCGAAAGGTGCCAGGGTGGTACCGCCGCGTCGTCGATCCAAATCGTAAGGCTGCGGCGCGTCTGCTGGCCGGATCTCCGAATGCCAATGACGACGGCGGCATCCTGCCACGTGACTTCGCCGCGCGAAATATCGTGCGGGCCAGATTCCGACCGAAGCCCCCAGCCGATCCGAAGAACACTGGAAAACCTGGCACGCCGAACGCAGAGGATGACCGCAAATTCGTGATCGACGCAGTCGTTCCGTTGTCTCCCGGGGTCAACACGATTCGGATCGTGGCCGAAACGGAGACCACCGTCAGCCGCGTGACTCAGGTACGCGTCGAACGAACAACTGGTTCACTGGACCGCCCGGGACTTTACGTTCTGGCCGTCGGCGTCTCGGAATACGAAGACTCCGCGGTCAACGATCTGAAATATGCTCACCGGGACGCGGACCTGCTGGTCGACCTGGTGGGTAAACAGGCCGAGTTGTTTTCCGAGTTCGCGGATGTCGAGACCAGGCTGCTGACCGATGCGGATGCCGGGCGCGAGGAGATTCTGGCGGGCCTGCAGTGGCTCGACCAGAACGTCCACGAATCCGATGTAGGGCTCGTGCTGTTCTCCGGCCACGGCGTCACGGACGAAGAGACATACTACTTCGCTCCGCACGACGCAGTGCCCGACCGCATCACTCGAACCGGACTCAGCGCTGACGAAATCCTTGGCCCACTGCGCAAAGAGCACTCCGGGCGATTTGTGGTTGTTATGGACACGTGCCATTCCCGAGCGGTGGCCGACGCGTTGTATCGGGATGTGGATCGTCAGATCGATCACGAACCTGGTCTGTTCGTGCTGTCCGGGGCATTGCGGGACGAGTCCGCGATCGAACGGTCCAAGTGGAAACACGGCACGCTGACCCTGGCCCTGCTGGAGTCCCTCTCGTCGGAGTTCGTCTACACACAGCAACTCGACACACCTCTTTACGCTCAGGACACAAACGGCAGTGGATTTCTGGAGTTGCCTGAGCTGCACCAGTACGCCGTTCGCCGCGTGAAAGAGCTGGAGGCTGGACACCAGCACGTGTCGGGATCGCCGTGGCTGCTCAGTCCGGGATTGAAACAGCTCCGCCTGACGAGAATCCCCAGCCGCTGAATCGTTGCGCATGCACGACATGTTTATCGTGGACCCGATTTGGATTTCGACGCCGAGAACCAGATCGGCGCCGAAAGAAGTAATCAGCCATTGGCTGCGCTTCGTAACGGTTGTGATGGGCCGGTCAGACCGAACCGAGTGAACGTACCGATCCTGCGGGATTTGCCTGAATCGAACAACTTGAGCCAACCGAACCACCTACCGGACTACCTTGCGCTATGGCGTCTGGTCGCGATCGACAGTGGTTTTTGGAGAGAGGGTCTCACATGTTGTTCCGACACTGGCTTAGTCGTCTGAATTCCAAACGTGTCCGCCGCAGGAAGACGATTGCTGCGGGGTCGCAGTTTCCACAGCAACTGGAGTCCCGCTGCCTGCTGACGGTCTCGTTCAGCGGCGGCGTATTGACCGCCAGCGACGAACTCACGGTTGATATCGACGTCGATTCGGGCACGGGCAATGTGCTTGTCAACAACAGCACTGTGGACAACGGCGGTTCTCCGCTAACCGCGAGCCAGGTCACGTCGATTGATGTTGATTCGCGCAATGCCACCTCTGCGGTAACCGTCGATCTAAGCGGAGTTACGCTCGCCGCCTTCACTTCGATCGTGGCGGAAGCTCCTGTCAGCATTCAGACGGGCAGCGGACGAGACACCGTCACGGGCAGCGAATTCACTGATTTGATTAATACGCGGCGCGGCGCGGACAGCGTGCTGGCAGGCGCAGGCAACGACAGTATTCTGGCCGGATCGGGCGAGGACATACTGAACGGCGAGGCCGGCGACGACAGAATCGACGGTCAGGGGAACAGCGACGTCATTGATGGTGGCACTGGCGACGACATCCTCATCGGAGCCATGGGTAACGACACGCTGCGCGGTGGCGATGGCAACGACTTTCTCACCGGAGAAGAGCGTGAGGACTCGCTGGAAGGTGGCGCAGGAGACGACACGCTGAATGGAGGCGACAAGAATGACACGCTGCGTGGAGAAGCCGGTAACGATTTGCTCGACGGCGGCAATGACAATGACCGGCTGTTTGGCGGCGACGATGACGACACGCTGCTGGGTCAGGCCGGCGACGACAACCTGATCGGTGACAACGAAGCACTGATGCAGGTGGGGAACGACCTCCTGGACGGCGGCGGTGATAATGACACGCTGGATGGTGGCAGTGGAGACGACACGCTGTCCGGGGCGGGTGGCAACGACGTCCTGTCGGTGACTTCCGGCTTGAATGTGATCAATGGCGGTCCCGGTCTGGACACAGTGAACGGCGGTAATCTGGGCGACAACATCTCTGGGGATGATGGTAGCGATCAGCTCAACGGCAACGACGGCGACGACACCATTAACGGCGGGGATGGCGGAGACGTCATCGACGCCGGACGCGGCGCCGACAACGTCAGCGGAAACAGCGGCGACGACACCATCAGTGGTGACCGAGGAAACGACACGATTAACGGTAATGGTGGCGCAGACCTGATCACTGCGGACGACGGACGAGACGTGGTCTTTGGTGGAAGCGGTGCAGACGACCTGTCCGGTAACGGAGGCGACGACACCGTTCGAGGGAATTCAGGCAGCGATCTGATTAACGGCGGAATCGAAAACGATCTGCTTGAAGGAGCCGGTGGACTGGACACCATCAATGGTGGCGACGGTGATGACGAGATCGATGGAGGCGATCTGGCCGATTCACTGTCCGGCGGCGAAGGTGCCGACTCTATTGTCGGCGGAAGCGGTGGCGATGTGTTGAACGGTGACGGAGGTGAAGACTCGCTCGACGGCGGCGTAGACAATGACACCCTGTCAGGTGGGCTCGGCAACGACGAGCTGTTCGGCGATGACGGCGACGACATGCTCAACGGGGATGATGACGACGACTCGCTGTCTGGTGGCAACGGGGCAGACATCCTGGATGGCAGTGGCGGTAATGATCAAATCGACGGAGGTGCCGATGTCGATCTCATCAGGCTGACAGCAACACAAATCGGCGAAGCACCGACCATTCTGGGTGGAGAAGCCCAGGACCAGGTACAGGGTACGAACAGCCTTGCGGTGATCTCGCTCTCTGCTGATGCCAGCATCCAACTGTCCCGTTCAGGTGCACAGCTTAATGTTGCCCCAGCCGCCGATCCGTCGCGCGGGATTTCACTGTCCGGTTCGTTTACCAGCGTCACGATTCAGGGAACGTCAGGAGACGACACCATCAACGTCTCGGGCGAAACTGACCTGACAGGTCTGGTCGACGAGCTTGTCATTGACGCCGACGCAGGTGCAGACCAGATCGATGTCCAGGGCCTGACCGCTGCGATTGTTCGAATCATGGGCGGAACGGGCAACGACACGATCGACGGATCATCCGGCAACGACGCAATCAACGGTGATGACGGAAGCGATCAGCTCAACGGAGGCAGCGGCGACGACACGCTCAATGGTGGTATTGGAAACGACACATTGAACGGTCAGGCCGGCAACGACTCAGTGCTGGGCGACGCTGGCAACGACAGCCTGCTGGGCAGCCTGGCCTCGGATCCGCCTGATGCCTCCACGGATCGTGACACGCTCGATGGCGGTTCGGAGAACGACACACTGTTCGGCGGAGTCGGCGACGACCTGCTGATCGGTGGCGACGGTAACGACGACCTGAGAGCACACGCGCTGGGAATGGACAGTCTCGACGGCGGCCTCGGCATTGACTTGCTCGGCTTCACCGTTGGTGAGGATGTGATACTGGGCGAATGAGCCGTAGAGTGCTTCACAGTCTTCGTTCGAAACTGGGAATCAATTGATTCCTGAATATTCGGCCGCGAAGCCGTGACTGCATCTCGAAGCCCGCGACCGGGTCGTGACCAGTTGCGGGCCTAACGAAACATGGCGGGCGTTCACCTCACGCCACGTCCGACATCCAATATCCGAGGAGGAATGATGAGCGGGCCGCGCGCTTGAGCACGGTCAGAACAGCAGACACGGAAGAAGCCGGTTACACACTGACTACACGTGCTGTCCGACACGCCCCGAGAATCTCCGAGAAACCGTGGAACTCGGTGAGAAGATTTGCGAAACCGCCAGATCGCTGTAAGGTGTTGGCGTCACTGGTATTCGCTACGCAGCGGCAGGATGTGGTCCCTTCACTGGGGGTCAGGAGGTCGCAGGTTCAAATCCTGTCGTCCCGATTTGCATTTCTTAACGACTTGGCTTCTTCACCGGAGTTAGTTGTTTTGGGGGCTTTTTTGTTTTTCTGGCCAGCAGGTGGCTTGCGTTTCACCTTGGCCGGAGTTGTTGGGCCTGAGTATTTTTCGATTGGGTCTTCCGCATTTCCGAAGACCACAATGCCTCGCTTCAAGCGGTTCAGTTCGCGTTTACCTTGAGGAACTTTCTGGAAGGCAAGAAACAGACGGACGTCTGTCGCTTTGAATAGTTCCATTGCGGATGCTAATCCGTTATCCGAAGCCGCGAGTTCGGTTAGATATTCGGCAGCGTCAACCGCTTCAGCAATGTCAGAATCGGAATCGACGCTTCTCTTTGATTCGGCATCAGCAATCGCGAGAGATTTCTCGAGCGACTTCTTCTGTGCGTGTAGTTTCTTGAAAACGGCAGAAACCGCTCGGTACTCGTCTTCACCATCTGCCAGGGCAAGATTGTTTTCCGCTCGGTCGATTTTGATCGTAATCTGAGAAATCTCATTCCGAATCCGCTGAACTTCTCGAGCTACATTTGGCTCTGCATTGTTGTCTTTGTCGCGTTCGGCCATTTCCTGAAGCCTTGCCTTCAACTTTGGCTGCAGCTCCGGTGAAAGAAGTTGCTGTCGGATGCTGCACAGAACGAAATTTGTTGCCACGGTACCGTCCACGTGATTGTGTTCGCACTTTTGACCGTGACTCTGTTGATCAGGGCCAGCGCGCACTCTGGATAACCTGGGGCAGATAGGAGCTTGCGCATTCTATAGGCTGTTGTTACATGTTCTCCATGAGGAAGGAAATACGTTTTCATTCATGGAGGATAGACAATGGCGGCTTCGATTCAGCTGTGTGCCGAAGACGTGGCGGACTACTTTCAGGACATGGAAGACCCTCGGTCCGAAATCAACCGGCGGCACCCTCTT
>Ga0115002_10005160_pt1 | contig 15503 bp, 13 predicted proteins | sample ArcticOcean_MG_C_8_FD_89576 | JGI IMG/M metagenome (GOLD analysis project Ga0115002, IMG submission 89576) | Marine microbial communities from western Arctic Ocean - ArcticOcean_MG_CB11_86 | ecosystem: Environmental > Aquatic > Marine > Oceanic | place: Arctic Ocean: Canada Basin | collected... | reverse complement strand
TGCCATGAGGAACCTCTTCCGCTACCTGCGTGATTCGACAACACACAGCAGCGGGTGAGGCCCTCACCCTGTCAACAACCTATGTGGGAACTACAACTAGCGGGGCCTAGGTCGAGCAACGCGATACGGAACGCAACTACACGGATCTCGAACGCTCGGACGGTCCCGGCGGACCGAGCGAGCGTGGGTCTCGCCCTCGGACAGCGCAAGGCCAGCCACAAGCGTGAATGGCCAGATCACCGTACGAGGCAGAACGCCCCGAGTCCGAGCAGCGCAAACACGCTAACGACCGCTAGGCGCGCCCGTCGGCCAACCCACGATAGTGTGGAACGCTCATCCGAGCTTGCAGCTCGGATGAGCGTTCCACACTATCGTGGAGTAGTAACGCAGCGAGGAATTGGTCACGCCACATGTCAGACGGAATCCCTCCCTACGTACTCATCGTGCGGATCACTTCGATCCTCGGGATGTCGTTCGCCCTCGCCATCGGGCTACTGATGCTGATCGGCGGATGGTTCCTTGCGTCATTGATCGCCTTCGCACTGTTTGCTCCATCGTTCGGGCTCTTGGTGTTGATTGAGCGTTTCGCCGCTGCGGACAGCGAGCCGGACGAGGCCTAGGCGGCGTCCACCGCACGGTCGGTCGCCGGAGTCCAGCTGACTATCACCCGCTCGAAGGCTAAGATCACCGTCGGATCGAACGTCGTCCCGCTGCCCTCGACGAGTTAGCCTGAGGCCTCCTCCAGGGAGAGAGCCGACCAGTAGGCGCGGTCCGAGGCCACCGGATCGCGTCCCATGCCACGGCGACTGCGACGATCCGCGCTCACACCGGCACGCGCTCACCGGTCAGACCGCGGGGGTAGCCGTTGCCGTCCCACCGCTCGCGAGCGGCGTAGAGCAGGTCGGCTGCGCCGCGCAGCTCGGGCACCCCGCGCAGAATGCGCCAGCTGTCCTCTGGGTGCTTGCGAACCTCCTGCCAATCGAGTTCGTTGAGCGGCTGCTGCTTCGACAGGATCGTCTCAGGCACCCCGAGCTTGCCGAGGTCGGAGAGCTCGCCCGCGTGATAGATGTCTTCCATGTCGGGCGTGCCATCAGCGATCCCGCACATCCGCGCCATCTCGCTCGCCATCGCAATCACTCGGCGCGGGCGCCGCTCGGCAGAGCGGTCGTGGAATTCGAGGGCGAGTTGCAGCGCGCGCACGGTGCCGCCCGCCGTCTCCTCGATCGGACGTTTCGCAGTCACCCGTCGCAATTGAGGAATCCGCACCGGACGCTCACGCTCCGTGCGGAAGTCCGCAATCACCTCGCTCACCATCGGGACGAGTTCGCCGTTGAGGTCGATCGGGTGCCGCAGGCAGCGGTATGAAGCCCGGCTGAGTTCGGGAAGAGCAGGCTCCGCCGACTCGGCGATCGCCGGCAGCATCAGGATCACCCGCGCGGCAGGCGTACTGCGCCCGGCGACACCCAAGATCGCCAACACCGAGGCATCTGCACCACCGAGGTCCGCGACCACGACCACGTAGTCGTGCCGACGCAGCATGAAGCACTCCGGGCCCGCGCCGTCAGCGACATCGACGTCGTAGCCGACATCGGTCAGACGACCGATCAGCTCACCGCAATCGGCCTCGGCATCGTGGGTTACTAACACACGAGCAGTCGCAGCGGCCTCCACCTGTAATCCTCGGCGAAGACTGGGTAGATCCACAGAGAGAGTAGTCCCGGATCTCGGTCCGGCGACCGGCCGTCAGCAAGACGACTGACAGTAGAGCGTTAGCCCTCGATCACCGTCACCGATTCGAGGCGGTCCCCAGACTCGGCCTCCGATGCGGGATCCCGAGCGGTGAGCTCCGAAACGACGTCCATGCCCTCGGTGACACGACCAAACACGGTGTACCGGCCGGTCAGTTGCGGCGCGTCGGCGAGCATGACGAAGAACTGCGATCCGTTCGTGTTTGGCCCCGCGTTTGCCATCCCAACCGTCCCGCGCACGAAGAGCGCTTCTGAGATCTCGTCGGGGAAGCGGTAGCCGGGACCACCTCGGCCGTTACCAGTCGGATCACCAGCCTGCGCCAGGAATCCCTGTACGACGCGATGGAACGTCGTCCCGTCGTAATAGCCTGCGCGCGCGAGGAACACGAAATTGTTGACGGCCGCCGGTGCGAGACCGGGAATCAGCTCGATCGTGATCTCGCCGCGCTCGGTACGGACGACGGCGCGATACGGCTGATCGGCGTCGATCGTCATCTCAGGCGGGGACTCATACTGCGGTGCCAGACTAAGCCTCGCGTTCGATAATCTCGATCGACAGGATCGTGTCGCCGGTGTCACCGGCACTGTCTTGAGGATCCCGAGGCGTCAGGCCGTCGACGAGGTCAAGCCCGTCCACCACCTGGCCAAAGACGGTGAACCCGTCGTTCAGGTGTGGGGTCGCATCCAGCGTGATGAAGAACTGCGACCCGTTGACCTGCCCCATCGGGCTCTTGGCCATCGAAATCACGCCACGTTCGAAGTCGAGCGCGTTCGTCTCTTCCTCGAGCCCGTAGCCGGGAGAGCCAGAGCCCGCACCTGTCGGGTCCCCAGCCTGGGCGACGAACCCGGGAATTACGCGATGAAAGGTCAGTCCTTCGTAGAACCGGTTCTGCGCCAGGAAGACGAAGTTGTTCACGTAGCCCGGCGCGTCTGCCGGGAATAGCTCCAGCGTCACGTCGCCAGCCTCGAGGTGAATGACCGCCTCGTAGACTGCGTCGGTCGAGATCGTCAGTTCCGGTGGCGCCTGATAGAGCCGAACGATGCCATCATCTGGTGTCACATCCGGCGGGTCGTCGGTGGCCGCGATGTCCTCGGTGCCATTGTGGTCCGAGGTGTCAGCGACGTCGCCGCCGGGCGCGCCGATCTGGGTCGCGAAGAAGATGCTTCCGAGGCTCAGCACCATCACGACGATGCCACCGAGGAAGAACGAGCGCGTGTGGCGCTGCATAAACCCCATCGGCCCGCTGAACTCGATATGACCGACCGTCTCCGGCGGCGTGATCTGCTGACGCACCTGCTGACGGCGTCCACGCCGAAGCCGGCGGCGCTGATCCCGTTCTTGCTGCTTGCGATTACTGCTCAACGGTGCATCGACTCCGCTGCGGGCTCTGATTGATCGCGCTCAACTCGTTCGAGCGCCTGTCCGTACATAGTAGGGCTCAACGTCCGCAGCGGGGATCACCACGCTGAGACGATCCCGACCGAACCCAAACCTGGAAGTTCCAGCAGCATATCGAGCCCCAGACGGGCACCCAAGAACACTGATTTGGAAGGAGTATCTTTGCTGGTACCGTCGGCAGGATTCGAACCTGCGACCCCTTGCTCCGGAGGCAAGTGCTCTATCCACTGAGCTACGACGGCACGGCTTCGAGTGTACGGACCGCCTGATCCGGGGCGCAATTCGATTCAGCTCGACGGCAGATCGGAAAAGAACGACGCGACGTCTTCGGCGTAGAGCTCCGGCTGTTCCAGCGCCGCGAAGTGCCCACCATGCGCAGGCTCAGTGAGCCGCACGAGGTTGTAGCGTCGCTCAACGACCTCCCGAGGCGCGGCCCACGGCTCGGCCGGGTACCGAGCGTAGCTGGTCGGCACCTGGACGCGGCCAGCCAGTGCAGGAGCCCCACCACGACGCATTTCGTAGTAAATGCGCGCGGCTGACAGCGCCGAGCCGGTGAGCCAATACAGCATCACGTTGGTGAGCAGCCGGTCTCGGTCGAACGTCTCCCAGACGTCGTCGCCGTGGTCAGACCAGACCCAGAACTTCTCCAATATCCACGCGAGTAGCCCGACCGGCGAATCGTTCTGGGCGTACGACAAGGTCTGCGGTCGCGTGCCCTGGATCTGGCTATAGCCGGTCTCAGTCGCTTGAAACGCCTGCTGGCGTTCGCGGAAGGCGCGCTCTTCCTCGCTCATCTCGCCGTCTGCCGGCGGCGGACCACCACCGACGAAGTTGAGGTGGAGCCCCAGCACCGCATCCGGCTGCTGCAGCGCCAGCGCCGTCCCGGTGATCGCGCCCCAGTCGCCACCCTGCACGCCGTACCGCTCGTATCCGAGCTCCTGCATCAACGCATGCAACCGCGACGCGATTGCCCCGGGGTGCATGCCCGCCGCTCGAGGCGCCTCGGAAAATCCAAACCCCGGCAGCGACGGAACGACGAGGTCGAATCCAGGCTGTCCATCCATGCCAGCCGCGAGCAACTCTGCCGCCTCGAGGAACTCGACGATCGAGCCGGGCCAGCCGTGGATCAGCAACAGCGGCGTCCGCTGCTCTGTCCCCGGTCCGGTGTAGAGCAGGCAGTGCAGGTCCTCGCCGTCAATCGGACCGCGGAGATGGGTCAGCGCGTTCAGGCGCTCCTGCTGGGAAAACCAGTCGTAGTCACGCCGCCAGTAGCGCACGAGGTCGCGCAGCACCGCGTCGTTCGTCCCGGCCTGCCAACCCTCGTCGATCGAAATTGACGGCCAGCGAGTGGCATCAATCCGCCGATGCAGATCGGCGATCGCACGTTCGGTAAATTCGACTCGGAACGGAAGTAATGGCATCGGCGGAGTATGCCGAGGGCGCATCAGCTTGGCGAATCAAGGCTCGTCGTGCCTCGACTGGCCTCGCGCGCTGCGAGGCCGCGTTGGTGCCCCCACGGGGAATTGAACCCCGGTTTCCACCTTGAAAGGGTGGCGTCCTCGGCCACTAGACGATGGGGGCAAGAAACGCTGTGCCCACACCACTCGGCGTGGGCACAGCAAGGATACCAGCGGGGATCGGAGCGGCTACCGGGCACGCCACCAATGTGGCGGGGCCGGAACCTCAGCGCGGCAGCGTCGGCCAACTCCGCCGCGAGGGCAATCGGTCGCCGACCGGACGGAACGGCGCGCCCGACGGATTCGAGGGCGGTCCGAAACGGGACGGGTTAGTTCGACCACCGCTGCGGTCCGACTCATTCGGCAGCGTCGGCGGCGGTGGCGCGTCGCTGGCCGACAGGAGCGTGCGCTTGGCCTCGGCATCCGCGGTACCGGGCCACGGCGGGATCGAACTCGACGAGGCGTCCTCATCCTCCGAATCCACGTCCTCCTCCATCGCATCGCTCGTCACGGGCGCCGATGTCAGTGCTTCCGACGATTCACCCAGTTCGAAAAATTCTCCAACGGCATCGGTTCCGGCCAACTCCACAGGCTCATCCAGGACCTCCGACGAGGGGATCGATGGCGAACCCATCAACACCTGGTCGAGGCGTTCCGAAACCGTAGTTGTGGCGCGGTCAACCTCCGAGGTCAGCGCTTCCTCTGCTTCGGGTTCAACCGGTGCTGGGTCAACGGAAACCTCGGTGGTGCCCGTGGCATCCCGGGCCGGAAGCTCCGGCGCGTCCGCCACCAGATCATCGACAGCTTCGGTGAGCGAAGCGGTGCCCTCGGCGATGATCTCGGACACAGCCTCGGGCAGCTCCGAGGCGACCTCGGCAAGCTCAACTTCCGGACCGTGATCCGTCGTCGTGTCCTCTGGCCTCAAATCGACCAGCAGGTTCGGGAGCTCGTCTTCGACTTCCTCGAGCTCTTCGAGCGCAGCGGCCTCAACAGTCGCAGAGACGAACTCCGCCGTGGGCTCGATGACCGGCTCGTCGCCGACGATGTCATCAAAATCGGCGATCGCGACGTCGGCAAACCCGGTAACCGGGGTGCCGGCCTCAATCGTGAACCCCTCGACAACGGCTTCGTCTTCCACTAGAGCCTCAACAGCCGTCACATCGGCAGCCGCGTCCTCGAGCACAACAGCGATTTCGTCGACCACTTCGATCTCATCCGGGACGGCTTCGAAGACCACAGTCTCGATCTCCGCGGTCACTTCGTCGGCAATCTCAGCGACATCGTTGCCGACAGCTCCCGCCACCACCTCTTCGACCACTTCCGTGGCCGCGCCCTCGATGGAAGCCTCAACGACTATCAGCGCATCGACTTCGAGCGCAGACTCGGCCTCGCCGGTCTCGATCACCAGGGCAACCGGTGCGGGAGCAGCGACGGACGGCATCGTGAAGGTCGGCGGCACGGCTGGCACGGCTGGCACGGCTGGCACGGCTGGCACGGCTGGCACGGCTGGCACGGCTTCGACAGTCTCGGGGGCATCCAGCTCGGCGCGGACTTCCTCGACCATCGCGGACGGCATCGCGCTGGCGGGGATGGCGGCCGTCATCGGGGCCGGCTGCGGCGGAAGCGATGGCGCCGAAGGAGCGACCGGCTCTGTGCCTTCGTCAGCGCTGGGCGCGAGTGGCAGATCCGACATTGGCATGGGCATCAGATCCGGGCGGTCCGGCTCGCTCACGAAGCGCGCGTACTCATCGTCGCGACGGCGCCACATCATCCACATCGCAACACCGGCCGCGATCAGCAGCAACAGCACGGCCACGGCTCCCCGACGGCGGCGCGAACGACGGAGTCCAGGTCGGAACTGCAGAAGGTGCGGCCAAGACGGCAGATGCGGTCCGCAGGGTCTCAGGCTCAGGCGGGCTCGCATTGTCGACCTCCAATAGGCAGGAACGGGCAAATCCTGAGGTCGCTTGGAGCAGATCGAGAGCAGGCACGAGGCACTGTGGATAACTCTGCGATCGACCGGAAGCGCCACATCTTAGCACAGGCGCCCTGGCGGATATCGAGACCAAGTTTGAGCGCCGACTGGCCGCCCATGGCCGCACCAAATCCGAGCTGCGATTCAGGGCTCGTGAGCACCTCCCGCATACCGAATAGATCGATTAAAGTCGGCAACAATCCGTAGGGTGCCGGGAAGGCTGCACGCATGACGACGCAGGAAACACCAGACCGCAAGCAGAGCGAGTTGGTTGAGGAGTTTCTCAACCCCGTCCAAGGTTATTCGTCAGCCGGATACCAGCTGCTGCTCCGGCTCTCGAGCTCACAACAGGCGGGAATGCTCGGTCGCATCACCACTGCGCTGGGTGACGCCGGCGCAAACATTATGGACATCGACATCCGTGAGGCCCACGCGGACCGCATGGTCCGCGACTTCCGCGTCCTCTGCGACAGCGTGGAGCACGCGAAGGCAGTAGCCGACGCGGTCTCCGCCATTGATGGCGTCGAGATCGACCTCGCCTCGGACCGCACGTTCCAACTGCACCGGCGCGGCAAGATTCAAATTGAAAACAAGGTGCATATCCGCACCAACGCCGAACTCGCCCACGTCTACACACCCGGCGTCGGCCGCGTCTCGATGGCAATTCACGACAACCCGGACGCCGTCTGGGCGTTGACCATCAAGTCCAACACCGTCGCCGTCGTCACCGATGGCACGGCCGTCCTCGGTCTCGGCGACATCGGTCCCGAAGCCGCGCTGCCAGTGATGGAGGGCAAATCGATGCTCTTCAAGTCGTTCGCGGACATCGACGCGTGGCCGCTCTGCCTCGACACCAAGGACCCTGAGGAGATCATCAATATCGTCCGCGCGATCGCGCCCGGCTTCGGTGGGATTCTCCTCGAAGACATCTCCGCGCCGCGGTGTTTCGAGATCGAGGAACGGCTGCAGGACCTCGACATTCCGGTGTTCCACGACGACCAGCACGGCACCGCCGTGGTGGTGCTCGCCGCACTGATGAACAGCCTGAAGATCGTCAAGAAACGCCCCGAGGACCTCAAAGTCGTCGTCCTTGGCGTCGGAGCTTCCGGCGTCGCCTGCTCAAAGATCATGATGAACTTCGGCGTGAAGAACGTCATCGGCTTCGATCGGACCGGAGCAATCTACCCCGGCCGCGACAACTTGAACACCGCCAAGGAATGGTTCGCCGACCACACGAACCCCGAAGGGTTCGACGGCTCGATCGAGGAAGCGCTCGAGGGCGCTGACATGTTCCTCGGCCTGTCGGGCCCGCGCCTGATTGAGCCCGAGTGGCTCCCCAAGATGGCCGACGGTGCGATCGTGTTCGCGCTCGCCAACCCGGAACCGGAAATCCTGCCGGAGCGAATCCCCGAGGGCGCGGCGCAAGTGATCGCCACGGGACGGTCGGACTATCCGAACCAGAACAACAACGTGCTCTGCTTCCCGGGTTTGTTCCGAGGTGCACTCGACGCGCACTCGCGGAACATCACCGAGGAGATGAAGATCGTCGCGGCGCGCGCAATCGCCGACGTCATCCCGGATGACCAGCTCAACGAGGACTACATCTTGCCCTCGCCGTTCAACCCCGAGGTGGTCGCTCGCGTCACCGAGGCGGTGCGCGAAGAGGCGATTCGCTCCGGCAACACGCGGGAGTTCGGGCCTCGGGTCTTCGTCTAGCCCTCGAACCCAACGAGGACACAACAAGAAGCCCCGTCGATGGCGAGGCTTCTTCGATCTCCGAGGCGGTGTCGCTCAGACCGCGGCGCGAGCCTCAATCGTGTCGACGACACTCTGCTTCAGCAGCTTGATGTCGGGGTACTCGCCCGTATCGCGCTTCGAGTAGATCGCTGGGCCATCGATCGAGAACTCGAAGTCGCCGCCCTCACCCATCTCAAGCTCGAACGACTCAACGTCGTGCTGGTACTCCGCAAGGATTTCCGCGACCGTTCAGGTCGCGCGCTGCATGTAGTTTCAGGCCACGCAGTAACGGAGCTTGATCTTCAGTACACCAGCCGCCATATCGACCTCCTCGGTCATTATCGGACTGCGCGCAGTGCGCAGCGCTCTTCGCGCCTAGTACTCCGTCGTGCGCTTGGCGCCCGGCTATCCGTAACGCTCTTCGCGCCAAGGGTCACCGTGCATGTGATAGCCGTACATCTCCCAGAACCCGGGGCGATCGTCGGTCACGAACTCGATACCGCTGATCCATTTCGCGCTCTTCCAGAAGTAGAGCTGCGGGACCATGCCGCGGAGGGGCGCGCCATGCTCAGCCGTCAGCGCCTCACCGTCGTGGGTGTGGACTAACAACACATCGTCGCGATCGAGTTCCTCGATCGGCACGTTGGTTGTGTAGCCACCGTAGCAATGAAAGACGACGTGCTTCGCCGCGGGTGTTGGTTTCGACAGCTCCATCAGGTGCTGGAAGGAGATCCCCTCCCAATCGTTGTCGTACCGACTCCAGGCCGTGACACAGTGGATGTCCCTACGCTGCTTCACCTGCGGCAGCGCGCGGATCTGGTCGAGGTCGAAGCGAAGCTCTTCGCCCACGAGGCCAAACACCCGCAGCTCCCAGTCCGCCAGATCGACCTGCGGGATCCCGCCGTAATGCAGCACCGGCCAACCCTCGACCAGACGCTGGCCCGGAGGGAGTCGCGGCCGACCGTCCGGCAACATCTCGTCCGCCTGCGGGCTCGAACCACGTCCAAAAGTGCCAAAGGTCACAGCAACTCCTCCTGTTGTGTGATTGAGGAACCGCGATCGTACCAACTCGGGCGGACCCCGAGCAGGGTGTCGGCTACGCTGAGTACCTATGGATCAGGCGATCGAAGACCACACCGCCTTGACAGCGAGTGCTGCCGAGGGTTTCGCTGGGCGCGCCGGGCCGCTGCTGCTGATCGCCGCAACCGTGTTCTCCATTGACCAGGTCACCAAGGCATTCGTCCGCAGTCGCCTCGCGCTGGGCGAGGTCTGGCCTACCGACTTCAATTTGATCCGCTTCTCGCACGTCGAAAACCGCGGCGCCGCGTTCGGTATCCTTCAGGGCGCTGGGCCGTTGCTGGTTGTCACCACCACCGTCGCGATCGCGCTGATTGCGCTGACGATGTTCCGAGGCGGCAGTTACCCTCGCTCACATCTCTACGCACTCGCGCTCGTCCTCGGTGGGGCGGTCGGGAACCTCGCGGACCGAATCGCTCGAGGCTCAGTGACCGACTTCATCGACCCCACCCATTACCCCTCATTCAACCTCGCGGACTCCGCGATCGTGATCGGCGTCGGCGCGCTCCTCCTGATGACGCTCTTCGAGCGCGACGAGCCCGACCCTGCATCCGAGCCCGCGACCGAACAGTCATCAGATAGCGTCGCCAAGTGACAGGTGTGCGCCACTTCGTCGTAGAGGATGTGGCGCGGCTGGATCGCGCCGTGATCCAGGCGATGCCTGAGCTGTCGCGCTCGCAGGCGCGCCGCCTGGTCGAGGACGGCAGCGTCCAGGTCGCTGGAGACGTCGTCACGAAGCCCTCGTACACCGTGCGTCCCGACACCGAGCTCATCATCGCTGAACCGATCGTGCCGAACCTCGATTGGGAGTCGGCGGACGTTCCCCTGAATATCCTCTTCGAGGACGAAGAGACACTGATCCTGAACAAACCCGCGGGCATCATCGTTCACCCCCGTCCGGGCATGAACGCAGTCACATTGATCAACGCCGTGCGCGCGCGCTACCCCGAGGTACGCGAGATCGATGACTCCGGGCGCGGCGGCATCGTGCACCGACTCGACCGCGATACGTCCGGCGTGATCGCCCTCGCGAAGTCCGAGGCCGCTCAATTCGCCCTGAAACAGCAGTGGCGAGACCGCGAGACGCTGAAGCGGTACCTCGCGGTCGTCGAGGGCTTCGTCGACCCGCCACATGGCGTCATCGAGGCGCCGCTTGGCGCCGACCCGAACGACCAGCGCCGCCGCGCGGTCGTCGAGGACGGTCAGTCCGCCCGAAGCGAGTTCGAAGTCCTCGAGCAGTTCGACGACGAGGCAGCCCTTGTGACAGTCCGCATCCATACCGGACGTACGCACCAGATCCGCGTCCACATGGCCGCGATTGGCTATCCGGTCCTCGGCGACCACATGTACGGCCATGCCTCCGAGTTGATCGACCGCCAGGCGTTGCACGCTCGATTGCTGGGACTCACTCTTCCCTCGACCGGCGAGTGGCGAGAGTTCGAGGCGGATCTCCCGCCCGATTTCGAAGCGCTGCTGAAAACGCTACGACGTCGACATCGCCCCGAGACTGACAACGTCGCCGCTGGCTGAGGACCGCTATGACCACCGCTCGAACCGACAACCGCCCCGTACGAGTACGCCTCGCGCCAAGTCCAACCGGCGATCCGCACGTCGGCATGATTCGCCAGGCCATCTGGACCTGGCTCTACGCTCGCCACAACAACGGCACGTTCATCCTCCGTATCGAGGACACCGATCAGACCCGCCTCGTCGAGGGTGCAGTCGGTAGGATCATGGACTCGCTCCGCTGGTTGGGCATCGACTGGGACGAGGGCCCTGACATCGGCGGTGACTACGGTCCCTACGTGCAGTCCGAGCGCCGGGCGCTCTACCAGGAAGCCGCCAACCGGCTCCTCGCCGACGGAAACGCCTATCGCTGCTTCGCCACCGTCGAGGAGCTGAAGGCGCTGCGCGAGGGCCAGCAGGCGCGCAAAGAACCGCCGCGCTACGACGGCCGCTACCGCGACTTCCCGGTCGCTGAGGCCGAGGCCCGCGCCGCCGCAGGCGACCCGTTCGTCATCCGCTTCAGGATACCGCTCGAAGGCAGCACGACTTTCAACGACCTGCTGCGCGGCGACATCACCTTCGAGAACAAGCAGCTCGATGACTTCGTGATCCTGAAGTCGGACGGTTTGCCGACGTACCATCTCGCCCACGTCGTAGACGACACCGCGATGGAGATCACGCACGTCACTCGCGGCGAGGAATGGCTCCCCTCGGCGCCACGTCACGTTCAGCTCTTCAACGCACTGGGCTACGCGCAGCCCATCTGGGTGCATGCCCCGATCATCCTCGGCCCGGACGGTGGCAAGCTGTCCAAGCGACACAGCGCGAAGTTCGTCCTCGAATACGCCGACGAGGGCTACCTCCCGGCGGCCCTCTTCAACTTCCTCAGCATTACCGGCTGGGCGCTCGACGACCACACCGAGATTTTCACGCGTGAACGACTGATCGAGGTATTCGACCTCGCGGACCTCAGCAAGAACCCCTCGGGCTTCGACGACACGAAGCTCGAGTGGATGAACGGCGTCTACATGCGCGAGATGCCGGAGGACGAGCTCGTCGACGTCTTCCGCCAGCGCCTCGAGCTTGACCTCGCGCCGGACATCGCGCGCCCACTCGATGAAGCACTGATCGAGGAGTTCACACCACTCGTTCGCGAGCGACTCAAGCTGCTCGCCGAACTCGCGCCACTCGTCGAGTTCTTCTTCCGCAGCGACGTACCGACGCCACCGAACGAGAACTTCCTCGTGAAGAAGTGGAAGAACCGCGGCGACGACGCCTCGGCGGTGCTCGCTGCACTCGCGAAATTCCTCGAACCGATCGACCCGTGGACCACCGAAGAGATCGAAGCCGCAATGCGCGCGGCAGCCGAGGAGATCGAGATCCGAGCAGGCGATCTATTCGCCCTCGTGCGCCTCGCGATCACCGGAACGCGGATCTCGCCGCCGCTGTTCGAATCGATGGCGATCGTGGGCAAGGGCCTCTCGATCGAACGCCTCGAGGCGGCTGCGACACAGCTCGGATCGAGCTAACTCGAGCAGGTTACGTCGCGATTCAGCCCAACGAGGGACACCCCTCGTGACGGTGAGCGGGAGCCTTTGCTAGGCTCGAAATATCGCTGGGGATTAGTCTAATGGTAGGACAGCGGATTCTGGTTCCGTAGGTCGGGGTTCGAATCCCTGATCCCCAGCCAGCCTCGAAACTGTGACACGAGCGCCGGAAGGCGCTCGTGTTCGTTAACCGCCTCCGAGACCGAGGTCAGACTCAGTTTAGTACGGTCCCACGAATGGAACGGAGCAACGATGACCAGTGCGCTCGACGGAATTCGCGTCCTCGACTTTGGGCAGTACGTAGCAGGCCCGCTCGCCTCGATGTTGCTCGCCGACCAGGGCGCCGACGTCATCCGAATTGATCCACCCACCGGGCCGCGCTGGCAGACCACCGCAAATGCCACCTGGAACCGTGGCAAGCGCAGCGTGGCGCTCAACCTTCAGGACCCGGCCAACCTCGAAGTCGCGCGTAACCTCGCCGCACGCGCCGACGTGCTGGTCGAGAACTTCCGCCCCGGTGTGATGGAACGCCTCAGCCTCGGGTACGAGGCACTGAACGCGCTCAACCCGCAGCTCGTTTACTGCTCACTGCCTGGCTTCGCAGAGGCAGATCCACGCGCCGGCACTCCGGCATGGGAAGGCGTCCTCGGAGCCGCGAGCGGTGCCTACGTGAACCGCGTTGGATTCCCGCAGCGCGAGCGTCCCGCCGTCACCGCCCTCCCGCTCTCCTCGAGCTACGGCGCGTTCCTCGGCGTCACGAGCATCGCGATGGCGCTGAATGCGCGATACCGCGATGGTGTCGGGCAACGCATCGAGGTGCCGCTGTTCGACGCGACCTTCACCGCCGCTGGGGGAGCGGGGATGAAGCAGCTCGATCAGCCGCCACCCAACCGCAACCTGATGGGGACCCCGTGGGTCCGCCAGTACGAGTGCGCCGACGGCCGCTGGGTCCAATTCTTCGCGAACCCGATCCGCCACCGCGACCAGTTTGTGCGCGCAGCCGGCGTCGAGGACTGGGCCGACGATGGTCTACTCGACCACGATCGGCTCTTCGAGGACGACTCGATCGCGGTCCGGCTCGGCGAGCGGATGGACGCCCTCTTCAAGGCCCGCCCCGCAGCGGAATGGGAAACGCTGATCAACGAGGCCGGGACGCCAACCGCGATCTGCCGCGAATCCTCCGAGTGGCTGGAGAACGAGCACGCGCTCGCCTCGAAGGCCGTGATCGACCTCGATGACCTTGAGCTCGGTCCGATGCGCCAGCCGGGCATCCACCCACGACTGGACGCCACCCCCGGCGCGGTGCGCGCACCCGCACCGCGGCTCGATGCCGATCGCGCGTCTGTGCTTGCCGAGGCCAGCGATCCATCGCTCGTGCGTCAGACCCCATCTGAGGCCCCACCATCGCCATTCGCCGCCCTCGATGGGGTGCGAGTGCTGGATCTCTGCATCATTCTCGCCGGTCCGACCTGCGGCCGGACGCTCGCTGAGTTCGGCGCCGACGTGATCAAGATCGACAATCCCTCTCGTGACGGCGGGGTCACGTCACACCTCGATATCAACCGCGGCAAACGCAGCGTGCTACTCGACCTCAAGACCGAGGCCGGTCGCGACGTGTTCTGGCAGTTGGTCGACGACGCGGACGTCGTCCTCCAGAACTACCGCGCGGGCGCCTTTGAGCGCCTCGGCCTCGGCTATGAGGCGGTCCGCGCCCGCAAGCCCGACATCATCTATGCGTCACTCAACGCCTACGGGCATGGCGGGCCGTGGGAGGACCGTCCCGGCTGGGAGCACCTCGCACAGGCCGCCACCGGCATGCAGATGCGCTTCGGCGATTCGCGCCCGGAGCTGCAGCCGTTCCCGGTCAACGACTACGCCACCGGTGTCATCGGCGCCTACGCGGTCGCGCTCGCGCTGCGCCATCGCGCGCTCACTGGCGAAGGCCAGCAGGTTCGCTCCGCGCTCGCCTACACCGGCACGCTGCTCCAGTCCCCCTTCATGCAAACCTTCGAGGGCAAGCGCTGGGACGAGCCTCGAGGGCCAGAGACGCTTGGATTCGGCCCGTTCCAGCGCCTCTACGAGGCCAGCGACGGCTGGTTCTTCCTCGGCGCGCACGGGTCCCAGCGCGAAGCGGTGCTATCAGCCCTCGGCGTCACGGCGTCCGAGGCAGATCTCGAAACTGCACTCGAAGCCCACTTCGCTAGAAGCACCGTCGATGCCTCGGTCGCCGCGCTCCTAGCCGCGGGTGTCGGCGCCCACGCCGTCCGCGGCGTGCAGGAGAACATGGAGAGCGACTGGCTGATCGATGGCGGCGTCAGCATCACGCGGCCTCATGATGGCCCGGGCCGCGTCCGCACGACTGGCCCCTCACCTCGGCTGTCTCGCACGCCCGTGCAGCCCGGCGCGCCCGCGTCGGCACCCGGCTCCGATGGCGCGGCCGTCCTCGAGGAGGCTGGTCTGGCTTCCGAGGTGCCCGAGCTGGTGCGCAGTGGCGTGCTTGTCGAGTCGCTCTAGCCAGGTCCCGGGATTCGCAAGGCGGTGAAGCTCTGGCCGCGCCCATCGAAACGCAAGCGTGCCGCCTCGACGACGACAGAGAGTCGCGCTGTCGAGGTCGGCGGCGCAGTGATCGCGTTCGAGGTCCGACGCAGCACGCGACGCCGTAAGACGGTCCAGGTCCGCGTCGATCGCAGCATCGTCACCGTCGCTGTCCCATCGAAGCTCTCTTCGTCGGCAGTCGACGACATCGTTCGGAAGCGCGCGGACTGGATCCAGCGCCAACTCGCGGTCCAACCGGTCTCGACCGCGGCGCGTCAGTTCATCAGCGGCGAGACGGTCCCGTACCTCGGACGTGACGTTCGCATCCGGATCGAGCCCGGCGATGACACGACCGTCCGCGTCCGCATGCTCCGCGGGTCGTTCACCATCGAGGTACCGACCACCCTCGTCGGCGACGAACGTCGCGAGGCGATCGGCGACGCCCTGGAGGCGTGGTACCGCAACCGGGCCGCGGAGCGGATCCCGGCGAGCGTCGAGCGCTGGAGTGCGGTGACCGGACAC
>Ga0115002_10005159_pt1 | contig 15508 bp, 16 predicted proteins | sample ArcticOcean_MG_C_8_FD_89576 | JGI IMG/M metagenome (GOLD analysis project Ga0115002, IMG submission 89576) | Marine microbial communities from western Arctic Ocean - ArcticOcean_MG_CB11_86 | ecosystem: Environmental > Aquatic > Marine > Oceanic | place: Arctic Ocean: Canada Basin | collected... | reverse complement strand
CCAGCCAGGCGGCTGACCAACTGGCCACCGAAGGCATCGACGCCGAGGTGATCGACGTTCGCAGCCTCAGCCCTTTTGATTACGATACGATCGGCGCTTCGGTACGAAAAACGGGGCGGGTCGTGATCGTGGAAGAAGGCCCAAAAACGGGCGGCGTGAGCGCTGAGTTAGCCGCGGGCATCGCAGAACGATTCTCCGATAGCCTCGCCGCGCCCGTGGCCCGTGTCGCGTCGGCGGACGTGCCGGTGCCCTTCACGCCCATTTTGGAAAACGCCTATCGCCCGGATGTCGCGAGAATTCTTGCCGCTGCACGGCAAATGCTTTAAACACGCCGGCGGTGCCCAGCTCGGATACTCCGTGCACAACCAGATCATTGGCGGAGCCGTCGTCATCCCAGTCGCCGGTCAGCGGAGCCCATGTGGACGGGACATCGCTCAGCCAGTCAAAAACGACCACCTCAGAACTCGAACCGTCCGTACGGTTATTCAAAAACCGTTGATGACTCATCGAGATGGGATTCTACGTCAGCCAGCAACTGGTTAACTCCAAGGTCGAGAAACGACAGGACACGATAAATCGCGTGGCAAGTGATGCGATGGAGACGTCATTGAAAACCCAGAAGATACCGGACGAGGAAGATGCGTCAGAAGCACGCTCATTGAATACCCTCCAATCAAAATAAACGAAGCAAACCCTACTGTAGCGACGCATGGACGTCGTCGACGCGCACGTCTTTTACCAGCTCTACATGCCCCAACTTGTTCGGCAGGACGAAACGCAAGCGGCCGTCCTCGACTTTTTTGTCGTGGTGCATCAAGGTTACCAATTCGTCGCCGTCGTAGTCGGGTGGGGCGAGGGGTAATTGCAGGGCTTCGAGGAGCGATTGTTGGCGGCCGACAAACGCGGCATCAACGCGGTCCATGCGCTCCGCCAAGCGGGCGGCGCACATCATGCCCATCGCGACAGCTTCGCCATGGAGCAGCTGGCCGTATTTGCCAGCGGCTTCGAAGGCATGGGCAAAAGTGTGGCCGTAGTTGAGCACTGCACGCAAGCCGGTGATTTCGCGCTCGTCGTTTTCGACCACGTCGGCTTTCAATCGGCAGCACCGCTCGACAATGGTTTGCAAGACACTCGAGTCTTTGGCATGGATCGCGTCGGTTTGGTCTTCGAGGTAGGCAAAGAAACCGGCGTCGAGAATCACGCCGTACTTGACAACCTCTGCCAAGCCAGCCCGGTACTCCCGGTCGGGAAGCGTCTGCAAGACATCGACGTCGACGAGCACTCCCAGCGGCTGCCAAAAGGCACCGACCATATTCTTTGCACCAGGCAAATTGATGCCCACTTTGCCACCCACCGAGCTATCGACTTGGGCCAAGAGTGTCGTGGGCACTTGAAAGAAACCAAGCCCGCGGGCAAACGTCGCAGCCACAAAGCCAGCGAGGTCGCCGACAACTCCACCACCTACCGCCACCACAATCGATTGACGGTCAGCCCCTTCTTCAAGCATCGTTTCCCACAACTCGGCCGCCACCTCAGACGATTTGCTGTGTTCGCCGGCATCGACGACCAGGATGTGCACATCCCAAGCGTCCTCGATCAATTGGTCGCCAAGGTGGTCTGCGTAAAGCGAGTCGACGTTAGTGTCCGTGATGAGGACCGCGTGTTGCGAATTAGTGCGTTCACGCATAAACGCGGACAGCCTAATAAGATTGCCGCTGCCAATTCGAATGTCGTAGCTACGCTCGCCTAAAGCAACACGCATGGCTTACCTCAAAATAGTTCAATTAAACGCTGAGAACGCGGAGCCGCAGAGAAATCATCAAAACAGCGTTTTCTCTGCGTCCCTGGCGTTCTCTGCGTTTTACAAAATCAAGAAACGCGCTGCAGGTCGTCGTCGGTGACCACGATGCGTCGACAAAAGCCTGTGTGGGTGCGCACATATTCAAGCACAGCTGCTTCTTCTGGCTGTTCATGCAACAGCGATTCGAGTTCTGCCTGGCGGCGCGGGTCCAGGTCGGTCTCTTCGGGCCACTCGGTTTCGGTTTCCATGACCAGCGCTTCGCGATAAGGGTCAAATTTGTCTGCCATGAATCGTTTCCATCGCCAGGTGTCGACAGGGGAAAAGAGCCAGTATACTGATGAATTAAATCAGGTTCTAGTCACCGGCAGGTCGAGATGAAAAACGAAGGATCCGGTACCAAATTAGTGGTCGTACTCGTCGGCATGGCCATGGCGGCGGGTGTGGCTTCATGGTGTTATCAGTATGAAACGACCCATCAAGCGACCGAGTTTTGGGGAGAGCAAGTCGCCCCACTCATTGCTCGACCTTCTCGCGTTGAGATCAGGCAGTTTGAGCCGCCTGTGGTAGGGATCGAGCCGCTCTGGCAACCTGAGGCCTTGAGCGAGCCCAGGGATCTCAGCAAAGTACGTGGAATGGTCCACCTGCGTCATGTGCTGTTCGGCGACAAAAACTATCATTGGGAGAAGAGCATCGATCCGGCAGAGGTCACTTGGGGGTGGCGTTTGGAATTTGCCGCAGGCGACCAATCGGCCCTGATTGTGCTGGCACACGACTTTCGCTCCATCGGTCATTTGGACAGTAAGGCGCAGCGCGTACAGATCGCCTCGTGCCAGCCCATGCAAGCCACCTTACGAAAGTACTTCGCGGATATTGGCCTCTTGGACGCGAATCAAGCTGCTAGCATCCCCGAATAGTGCTCTGTGAGGGGCCAGGAGTGGTTCCTATAATTCGCGGCCCGTGTTTTGAAACATCGTGGTCAGCCGCAGCCGCTAGCCTTGGGGGCCAGCGCCGCACATCGAACGATCCGGCGCAAGCCCGTGCGGCTCAATGTTAAAATCAGCCCCAGGAAGGACGACGTGCATCATGCGTTCGATTGCGATCATTAACCAAAAAGGCGGCGTTGGGAAAACGACGACGGCGGTCAACCTGAGTGCTGCACTTGCCGACCGAGGTCTGCGTGTGGGACTGATCGATATGGACCCGCAAGCGCACGCTTCCTTGCACTTGGGATTCAATCCTCAGCAAGGACAATCAACGGTCTACGAACTCCTGACCGGTGACGTAGGCTTGTCCGATATTTGGCAGCCCGTGAGCGAAAACCTTTCGGTGGCGGGCTCACACATCGACTTGGCCGCGGCCGAAGTGGAATTGGCTGGCGTCGTCGGACGAGAGCTGATTTTGCGGGACAAGCTCGCTTTGGATTACGAGGCTTTCGACTACGTACTTATCGATTGTCCCCCTTCGCTGGGAATTCTGACAATCAACGCATTGTCTGCTGTTGACGACGTCTTGCTGCCGCTGCAGCCGCACTTCCTGGCCCTGCACGGATTGACCAAGCTATTACAGACGATCGATTTGGTGGCGAAGCGCCTGAACGACCGATTGCGGCTGGCAGGTGTGGTGCTATGCCTCTACGAATCGGGAACCCGTCTGGCAGCCGAAGTCGCGGCCGATGTCGAAGAGTTTTTCAAAACCTCGCCGGACAACGGCAATTCGGTGTGGCAGGACGTGCATTTGTTTCAATCCCGGATACGTCGCAACATCCGGTTGGCTGAGGCACCCAGCTTTGGGCAGTCGATTTTTGACTACGCGGCCCAATCGGCTGGGGCAGAAGATTATCTCGCCTTGGCGGCCGAGTTGTGCAATCTCTACGCGGCCCAATCTTCGAGTGCTAGTAACCTCTCTCGCCAAGTGGCATAGTGTGCGCCGGCAGGGCATCGCAGCGAGCCGGGATGGTGCTGCCTGCGCAATCCGTTCAGGGGCGCAACGCAAGCGAACCCTCAAAGAGCGCTCACGGCGCCGGCGGAGGTTGTGATGGCTGCGGCGTTGAAGGCGGTTGCAGCCAAGGCGGCTGTGGCGGCGGACCTCGCTATTCGCTGACAACTCTGATTGGTGCTCGCTACATGCGTCTCGATGAGGATTTCATGTTCCGCACCGATTTTGAGAATGAGACGGCCACTACCTTTGGCTTCTTGTCGAACAACATCGATGTCGATAACCACTCGGTGGGTGCTCAGCTTGGTTGCAACGGTGTTTATCGCCTCGGTTGCAGCGGTCGTTGGGCTTTGCATTGCAATACCAACGTGGGTGTCTATGGCAACCACATGGAAGTGTGGAATCGCATGGACGCCCCAGTCGGCGGTAATGTTCGCCTTGCCAACGGTGGCAACGAACCCTTTGACTTCAGGTACGAAGACGACGACGTCGCCCTTGTGGGCGAGTTGCGAGTTGGCAGTAGCTACTAATACAGCTGCAACTGGCGATTCTTTAGCGGCTATCGGGTGCTTGGAATAAGTGGAGTAGCACTCGCGTTTGACCAGATTCCTACGGCGAATATCACGCCTAATCAGGTTAGCTACGTCGATTCTGATGGCTCGATCTTCCTGCATGGTTTGCAAGCAGGTGTTGAGTTCACCTACTAAGCCGGAAGCAGGCTGTTCAAATGAGAACACCCCGGTCGGCGCAAAATCGCGTCGGCCGGGTTTTTTTATGAAAAGCAGAAGCCGCGTTGTCAAGCGACACAGACGAGCCGACCGCTTTAATCAGCCCATCAACTGCATTATAGCAACTGCGTTATAGCGATTCGTTATAGCAACTACGTCATGTTCTTGAAGGCGGGATCGCTGCGTAGTGGGTCAAAGTCGGGCTCATCATGCACAAAGTCGCGGAAGTTGCCGTCGATACTCAGCGCGTTGGCGAGATACCGCAGCGCCTCACGACGATTGTGGGCAAGGCTCCAGTAACAAGCCAGGTTGTAGTGCAGGATGGCACATCCCGGTTCGACATCGACGGCCTGCTCCAGCGAATCAATGGCTTGCTCAACGTGACCCACGCGCTTGTAGCACCACGCCAATGCCAGACGCACGTGGATGTCGTCGGGAATCAATTCCAGACTACGCCGCAGCGGGCAAATAGCTTCTTGGTAATGTCGCAATTCTCGTAGACATTCGCCCATTAAATAGCACCCACGCGCATCGTTTTGGACTGCCGAGCTGCGCCGCTCAAGAGCCTGAAGGGCAAGGAGAGGCATGCCTAATTCGAGATAGCCTTCTGCTTCGCGGCGGACGCGTAGGATTCGATTTCTGAGGGAGCTTTGCATCGGCTTCAATCGTACTACTTTGCCAAATCATTCCATTTAGCATCCGTAGTATTTAGGATTGGGGTTAGTTAATGTATAGGCGGAATGGCCCGTGAAAAGTTCATTGTGAAAAGGCAAGTGCTTTGGCAACTTTCACCAATCATTTTTAACAATGACGAAAGCACTGGTTGAATTGTACTCGCCAAATTGCGCACTTCCAAATCGGTGCACGAATATTGAGTCGTAACCTAAGTGTACGTAACTGCTAACGCATCAAAAATTGATCTGGACGATATTTTCGATTGAAACGGCAAGATAAACTCTTGCATCCAGCGCTCATCTTGAGTAGCTGATTCGGCAGCCGCACTTCGACGGCACCGGAGCTTGGCGTTGGCGTAGCAGCCACGCATGTTGCGTCCAGGCAACGTAAGTTTGGTGTATGTGGTGATTTGACAACAGGTTAGGTACCTCATTCCCTACGAGATCCGCCCCGTTTTTTCCCAGAAAACTAGCCTGCGATCCACTTTCTGCAGCGCCGGGTACGCCGCTTGCGACAACCGGCATTGTCGCACTTCTCACCCCCAGTCCGTATTTATCGCGTGGCTGTCTTTTCCGAGGCGTATAGCTTGTATCGATCGGTTTTTACACTAGCTGCCGTCGCAATGCTGAGCTGTTGCTTAGCCCATTTGGAGAACGCGAGGGGCGGGCGCCACGCAACGTCCGATCAGCCCGGTAACTCCTGGGTAAGAACGATTGACGGCTGGGAACACCGCGAAATGCTGTGGCTGGAGCGTCGCGCGGTTGAGAATCCGGCTTTGCATCCTTTGTTGGTGGCGACGTTTCAGCTTTCTGCCTCGCTTTTCGTCCTGACCGCCTTTCCAGGCGCCGCTAGGCCCAAGAACAGCTATTTTCTTTCTCAAGCCGCCGTGGTTGCATCGGTTGGGAGCAATTAATACCGATCGCGGCTTCGTGGGGCTCGTACGGGCGCCGCAAATACCGCTGTCTATCGGCCCTTTCCGTCGATTTTTGCACGAAACCGCACTTCGATTGCCACTATTCCTATGGAGGTGCGCTCTGTGCGTTTCGACCAACCATCATTTCCGTTTCAGAGGATTACGATGCGACTTACTCTGCGAACGCTCCTAGCGTACATGGATGACATTCTTGAACCTGTCGATCACGAAGATCTGGGAAAAAAAATCGAAGCCAGCGATTTTGCCACGGAGCTTATCCATCGATCACGAGATGCGGTGCGGCGTCTACGGTTGGGCGCCCCTGCGGTCAATGCGGGTGGCGTTTCGGACGATGTCCTGGGCGCAGTGAGTGTGGCCGATGCCAATTCGGTCGCCGAATATTTGGACAATACCTTGCCGACCGAGGACGTGGCAGAATTCGAACGATTGTGCCTCGAGTCGAGCGGCGACGCCGATATGCATCTTGCTGAAGTGGTTTCCTGTCACCATGTGCTGACGATGGTGCTGGGCGAACCGGCAGAAATTGACAACAAGCTCAAACAAAGGATCTATCGCCTTCCCACTGATGTGGACAACGGCAAGAAACTGCGTATTGAGTCTGCCCATGTTTTGCATCAGGCTGGCGTTACCGATCAGGCTGGGCCTACACCGACAGCAGTTGCTGCTCCCCAACCAACCGCGGTCGAGACCCCTGTGGCGACCCGCAGAGCAGAATTGCCCGACTATTTACGCGCCGCATCAGCATCCCGCGGTCGCACAAAGCGCATGGTGCTTACTGCTGCTGCGGCGGCCTTCGTTGTTTTTGTGGGTTTGTCTGTGTACCCATCGCTTTTTCCATCGGAGCTTCCTAGTCATGTGGCTCAGTTTGAGGGCGAAGTAGTTGTTATCGAAGAAATCGAAGAAATCGTTCTGCCAAATGCGACGGATACGACGGTGTCATCCGGCGGAGATGCCCCTGCGTTTGACCCGGGCGCCCTAGCTTCGGTGCCTGGTTCTGCAGCGCCATCTGCTGAAACGGGAAAAGAAGAGGATGCTCCTGTTTTTGTTGCGGAGCCACTAGCAGGTGAACTTGACAGCGGGCAATTGCCAATCGCAGAACCGGCCGGTCGCGTCGAGCAAGAATTAGAAATTCCGATCACAGAGGAGCCGAACGATGGAGTTGAGGCTGGCCCTACTAAATTTGAGTCTGGGGATTTGGAGTTGGGGGCAGCCGAATCGGACCCAACGTCCAGTGTGGCGGGAGCCAGTGCGAGTGTTGCGGCCAAGTTAGGCACGGTCAGGCCCGCCGGTCAGGTTGACTCGGAATTGGGTATCGCTCCTGCTGGTACAGACCTTGCCGATGGCAGTCCGGCTGAGGAAGGTGCGACAGGAGCCGTGCCTGAAGAGGCCACCAGCCCTGCAGGACCGGCTCTGGAGCCCGAGGGGCCGGTCCAGCTTGGTAACTATCTGGGCAACAACGATGTTCTCTTGTGGCTAGATCGTGAGGAAAACGAGTGGGTTCGGTTACCACCGCGTAGCGCACTTTCCACCGGCGCGTCTTTGTTGACGCTCCCTAAATTCCGCACGCATGTGGTTTTGGCGGACATGAATCTTTATCTTTCTGGCGGGACACAAATCAAGCTGCCGAATAGTGAAAGCAAGCTGGGCAGCAATGCGGCTGAATTAGAATTGGCAGTCAGTTACGGGCGAGTCTTGCTGACGGCAGGGCTCAAAGGCAACCAATTGGCAATACAAATTGGTGATGAGGTACGTGAGTTTCAGCTGGAAAGCTCGGCTAGTTTGGCGGTAGAAGTCAGGCGCGTATTTGTTCCGCAGGGCGACTTCGATGAGCAGTCGCCTGTCGAGGCGCTCTGGTATTTGACCAGTGGTCGTGTCGTATGGCCTAGTGCAGCCGGCGAAGAACAAACGATTGAAGCACCTGCGGTTTGGAAAACAGCCGAACGGATCGATGGTTTACCTGAAAATATTGCGGAACTCCCCAAGTGGATCGACCGAGAGCAGATGACGCCTTCCGAAAGTAGAGCACATGATACATTGGCAGAGGAGTTGACTGCAGGCGAACCGGTTGCACTGAGGCTACTGGAGTTGACCGACGAGAAGGGGCTTGGTCGGCGACGAGAGGTACGCACTTTAGCTGCCGAGGCAAGCGTGTATGTTGGCGTATTCGAGCCGTCGGTCAATGCGCTGAATGATAGCGCGCAAAGTCGTACCTGGGATATTCAGATCGAAGTACTCCGTCAGGCGATGGCGCGCAGCCCTCAAGTTGCGGCGCAAGTGCGCGAAGCGTTTAGTAGTCTGCGTGGCGAAGCGGCAGCTGCGGATTTGATGGAGTTACTAGCTGGCTATTCGGCACAGACCATCGGCGAAACGCGTGAAGAACGTTGGGGCGGAGCGCTAGCGAAACTGATTGGCTGGCTCGAGAACGATAGCCTGGATTATCGCGTATTAGCCATTCACAACCTCAACGAAATCACGGGGACCTCCTATTTAGAAGGCTATCGGCCCAGCGGCCCCATTCAGCGACGCAAGATTTCGGTCAAAAAACTTGAGGATCGTTTGGAATCAGGGGACTTGCTGCCTGTGTCCTAGTGCCCCCGCACGGAATTCCTCTCGTTGGCCATCGGAATCCCAGTTTTGCCGAATGCGGAAGGGTTGGATGGGTTTTTGGCACTTCGTATCGTTTTTCCGAGGCAAATTGCCGCTCTTTGGGCAGGAAAACCTTCGCGTTTTCGACCCCTTCATCGCCCGCTAAGCCGGTTTGTCGTCCGGCTCACAAGCCGCTAGAATGGAAGTCTCGGATCACCCCTCCTGGCGAGGGGGCACGGGGTTTAATGCACCTTTGAGATTTCAGGTACCCAGCAGGAGCGACGTCCGTGCAAGTTAGTATCGCTGTTCGACATGGCCATTTGAGCGAAGCCGCTCAAGAGAAATTGAAGGAAAAAGTCGGAAAAATAGGCCGCTACTTCGATCGCCTGATGGCCATCGAAGTTGTCGTTGACCTAAAAGATGAGCATGTTCCGGAAGTCGAGATCATGGTTTCTGCCGAACATAAACATGATTTTGTGGCTCACGATAAGGGAGATAAGCTTTTTTCTGCCGTCGATTCAGCTGTCCAGAAAATCGAACAGCAATTGCGAAAGTATAAGGAAAAGGTGCAAAAAAGGCATCGTAATCCGGATCAGCGGCGGCAGGAACTCATTACAGAAGTCACCGAAGAACCCACTGAATAACTCACGAAATAACCCGATACATTGAAAGAAGGCTTTATTGTTATGAAGTTTATTGATTTTGTGAGTCGCGAGGCGATTCGCACCAGTGTTGAAGTCGATGACAAAGAACAGGTGATTCGCAGCATGGCGACGGCGCTGCTTGAATCGGGAAAAATTGACAAGGATCAGCACGATAGTATTGTCGAAGCGATATTAAAAAGAGAAGAGCTGGGTAGTACAGGTATCGGTAGAGGCGTGGCTGTGCCGCATACCAAGCATCCGAGTGTGAGTGAGCTGGTTGGCACGGTTGCCGTCAGTGCAGACGGTGTCGATTTCGACAGCCTGGATGGCGAGAAAGTACACTTGCTTTTCCTGCTGGTTTCGCCACCTGACCGCCCCGGAGATCATCTACGGGCACTCGAAAACATTTCACGCCAATTGCGTGACGAAACTTTCTGTCGGTTCCTGAAGCAGAGCAAAACGCCCGCTGACGTATGGCAATTGCTCGAGGAAGCCGACAACAATCAGTTTGTTTAAAACGCAACTAAATTACGCAACTAAATTACGCAACTAAATCATGCAACTACGAAGTTATGGATATGCCAATCGCCCAGCGAACCGTGGTGATCAACAATCCCCAGGGCTTGCATGCTCGCCCTGCGGAAATGTTCGCTCGATTGGCGTTGAAGTTTGATTCAGAAATCGAAGTGATTCGCGAAAGTCTGCGTGTCGATGCCAAGAGCATTCTGCATGTGCTGACTCTGGGGGCTGCGCAGGGAACCGAATTGGTCCTGCACGCCCGCGGAGCCGACGCTGAAGCAGCTCTCGAGGCATTGTCGCGACTGGTGGACAGCGATTTTACAGCCGATGAAACATTGAGCCAAGGCAGTCAGGGTTAGATCATGGTGTTGTTGGGCGTATCATCGCGACCTCCTCAAGCAATACCTAATCCGCTTGCCTGGCCCACAAAAACAAAGCAGCGCGCGAGCCAGTGGCTGGCCGGTGAACGAACCGTTGAAAAAGGAAAGCGGAATTTCCTTTGGGAAATGCCGCAAATGGCCTGTCATGGCAGGCCAGACAACTCGAATGAATGCTTCGTGGCGCCGCCTGCCACCCTAGCCATTCGGCGAGGACGATTCCTTTCTTTTGCGAGATGTTCTCCTGGCCGGACTTGGCGCAGCGCTGCTAAGTAGAGGGCGCAATGGAACGCCTCCAGGGTATTGCCGTATCGCCTGGCATTGCGATTGGCGAAGTACTCGTGTTAGATAACGAGGGATTTCGGATCCCGCGGCGTTTCCTGCCGCGCGATGCGGTCGAGGAAGAATTGAGCCGCCTGGAGGGCGCCTTTGAAGCCGCGATCGCTGAAGTCGAGCATAGTCGCCAGCAGGTTGCCGCGCAGTTGGGCGACGAGTACGCCGCCATCTTTTCCGCGCATATACAGATGCTGCGAGACAAGCGTCTCCACGAAGAAATTGAGGAGATGATCCGTAAGCGGCATTATTCTCCCGAGTACTCCGTCAGCCGTGCTCTGCGGCGCTACGCCAAGGTGTTTCAGTCGCTCGATGGTCAATACATGGCCGAGCGGGCGAACGATATTTTTGACATAGAGAAACGGCTGCTCCGCAACTTATTGGGTCGGGCCCGCGAGGAGCTGTCGACAATCACTTCTCCGGTCTTGGTGCTGGCCCACAACCTGACGCCGAGCGAAACGGCCAACTTGAATCCCCGCTTTGCGCTCGGTTTCGTAACAGAAATTGGTGGCCCAGGTAGTCACACGGCCATCGTCGCTGAAGGCTTGGGAATTCCGGCGGTCGTGGGCATCGGCCCTTTCCTCACCGATGTCTCGGGTGGCGATACGGTAATTATCGATGGCGATCAGGGCCAGATCGTCCTGCATCCCGATGAAGAGACGCTGGCCCATTATCGGCACGAAGTCGAAGAACAGCGCTCGCTGGCGACTAAGCTAGAAATGTTGCGCGAGTTACCAGCGATTACCACGGACGGTGAGCTGATTGGCCTAATGGGCAACATAGAGTTTCCCTACGAGGCCGAGCTGTGCGAGGAGCGCGGCGCGGATGGAATTGGACTCTACCGCACAGAGTTTCTCTATCTCGGACGGGATGACGATCCGACCGAAGAACTTCATTTCGAAGCTTACTCGGGCGTCGCGCAAGCGATGAAAGGGCAGCCGATTATCATGCGCACATTGGATCTAGGCGCCGATAAAATGCGATCTTTGCCGAACCCAGAGGACGAACGGAATCCATTCTTGGGCTTAAGGAGTATTCGGCTAGCGCTGCGTAATCGCGATTTGTTTCGCACTCAGTTGCGGGCCATTTTACGAGCAAGTTCGTTCGGCGATATTCGTATTATGTTTCCGCTGATTAGCACGATTGTGGAACTCCGCCAGGCTCGGATGGTGCTCGCAGATGCGATGGAGGATTTGGAAGAGGCCGGTATCGACTTCGATCGCAAAATCAAGGTCGGTATGATGGTCGAAGTCCCTTCGGCCATCATAATGATGGACCGCTTTGTCGAAGAAGTTGATTTCTTTAGCATCGGTACCAATGATCTGATTCAATACTGCCTGGCGGTAGATCGGAGCAACAAGGACGTCGCCAATTTGTATTCGGCGGCCGATCCAGCGGTCATTCGCATGATCGATATGGCGGTGCGCACGGCAAACGAGCACAGTATTCCGATAAGTTTGTGCGGACAAATGGGAGGCAATCCCATGTACACCATGCTGCTACTGGGGCTAGGTCTGCGAAGTTTCAGCGTTACCCCAGCGGCCGTGCCCGAACTGAAGCGAGTATGTCGCAGCGTTAGCATAGACCAATGCAATCATGTGGCAGAGCAGGTGAGCACTCTAGAGAGTGCCCATATGGTCAAAGCATATCTCAAGGAAGAGCTGACAAAAGTATTCCCAGAGTTTCCGATATAAGGATTGAGCAAGCCGCGATGGAGTGGGGCCAGAAAAGACGGGATGAAGCATAGCCATTTCAACCAGACAATTTGCAGCGAGGCGCGTTCTGTGCGGAGCTGTCGCTGCATTAGAGACATGACTTAGAAAGAATAAAATCATGAAACATGAGATGCTGATCAACGTCGCTCAGCCGGAAGAATGCCGGATTGCGATTGTTGAAGACGGACAACTAGAAGAGCTCTATGTAGAGCGCAGTAGCCAAGACAATTACGTTGGAAACATTTACAAGGGCAAGATCGTTAATCTTGAACCGAGTATTCAAGCCGCGTTCGTCGATTTTGGCGTCGGCCGAAATGGCTTTCTACACATCAGCGATGTCGAATCGCAATATTTTCGTCAAGGCGGTTACGATCCCGATAAACCGATTCAGCCTGACGGTTCTCAAAACGTACCTGAACCCGTAGAGACGTCGCCGGCGCGCGGGGAATCGCAGAACCGAACCCAGGACGGGAATGGTCGCACCAGCACTGCTAACCGCAAAGTAAGACCCGGAGCGCGTCCACGTATCAAGCCACCGATACAAGAAATCTTTCGCCGCGGCGACGAAGTCTTGGTACAGGTCATCAAAGAAGGCATCGGGACCAAGGGTCCCACCTTATCGACCTACATCAGTATCCCCGGTCGCTACTTAGTGCTGATGCCCGCACTTGGACGGATTGGCGTCTCTCGTAAAATTGAAGACGAAGATGATCGCCGCCGCTTACGTGGAATATTGCGAGAACTGAATCCTCCCAAGGGAGTCGGCTTCATCGTACGCACAGCCGGCACCGACCGCAACAAGCACGAGCTATCGCGCGACCTAGCCTATTTGCTGCGCCTCTGGAAGGTGATCGTGAGACGAATCAAAAAGGTCCCCGGTCCGGTGGGCATCTACGAAGAAAGCGACATGATCATCCGCACCATCCGTGACATTTTTACGGAGGAAGTAGACACGATCCTGATCGACGAAGTCGCCGCCTATGAACGGGCTAAAGAATTCTTGCAGATCGTCATGCCGCGTTTCGTCAATCGGCTGCAACTATACGACGGCAAGGAGCCACTCTATCACAAGTACAAACTGGACGAAGAGATTTCAAACATCAACGATCGCCAAGTACCGCTCAAAGGCGGTGGCTCACTTGTCATTGACCAAACCGAAGCGCTTGTCGCCATCGACGTCAATAGCGGCAGTTTCCGCACCGACGGATCGGCTGAAGAATCGGCATTCAAGCTGAACCAGATCGCCGCCAAGGAAATTGCCCGTCAACTGCGGCTTCGCGACTTGGGTGGTGTGATCGTCAACGACTTTATTGATATGCGCCGCGAGCGATATCGTCGTGTCGTCGAGCGCACTTTAAGCGATGCCGTGAAGCGCGACCGCGCACGGACCAAAATTTTACGCACCAGCCCGTTCGGCCTGATCGAAATGACACGCCAACGGATTCGTCCTAGCTTGAAACGTAGCGTCTACAAAGAATGTCCTGGCTGCACGGGCTCAGGCTTAGTGAAATCGACTGAGAGCATGGCAATTGAAGTGACCCGCAAGCTAATCATGTATGTCCAGGATGAGAAAGTTGCTCGGGTCACGATCTCGGTAGAAGAGACGGTAGCCAACTACCTCAATAATCGCAAGCGTCGCGAGCTTACCAACCTGGAAGACGAGCGCTCCATCGAAATCATTGTCCTAAGTCGCGAGGACGTGTCGCCGGAGTTCTTGAAGATCGTCAGCGAAGATAACTCAGGACGTGAGATTCGCACGGCGAGTAGCTAGCGACAAGCAACTTCGGTGCAAGAACGAAAAAAGGCCGGACCTCGTGAGAGATCCGGCCTTTTGTTTTTACCGTATCCAATTGGCTAAGCTGCGAACAACTTAGGTCGTGGAGTCGCTCTCAGGAGCCTCAGGAGCGGCTTCAGGAGCAGCGGCGGCTTGGCAACCACAGGTCATTGCCTGAACACCACAGCATTCGCCCTTGCGATTTGCCTTTCGCAGCTTACGCTTGCTCAAGCAATTGCAATTGGTAGCATCGCATGCGGGAGTTGCTTCGACAGCGCAGGGAGCGGGCTCGCAGCACTTCTTGGCTGCTCTTTTGCACTTGATGCGATCGAACAATCCGGCTTCAGAGCTGCTCGCACCGGTGACAATCATTCCCGCTACCAAAATCATCATGGCAGCGGCCCAAATCATAGCTTTTTTCATCACAAATCCCCTCTCAAAGAAAAAACACGTTCCTGAAATCGTTGGATTAACGAAATCCAACTCAGAACTTCAGAATTTCGTGCAGACGTACATAGGCCAGTTTTCATAGAGTCGTGACCAAAAGATCGACCGCCAAAACATTTCGCAGTTCTTGCCGCGACGGCCAACAGCAGAGGTACGTACGTAAAACCTCGGAGCTGAAAATGCGGCAAATTACCACCTACTACATCCGCTCCGACGCCAAATTCGTGGCTATTTTAGGTGTTTGGGGTAACTTCGGCTGTTAGCCTACTAAGGCCGCCCAAAATAACACGACACGACTAAGTGTCAAGGCCCGCAGTTAGCGCCACTTATGAAAGATCGCCATTTTATTAAAATAGGCGATTTATTGTCGATTAGATAAGGGCATTGGCCTATTTTGGCATCCAGACATCGCCTTCAAGTCGGGCGAAATACAGGAACTGTCCGTACTTTAGGAAGCTACCTCAGAGAAGGATCTTGCGGCCCAGCGGGCTGCGTTGCCTGCCTTGGTGCCGCAGCTGAAGGCTTAGCAGCGGCAGCCAGTTGCGGTCCGAAGAACTCTTCGGGAGATTCGAGATTCATGATCATCGGGGGCTGGTTGGGGCCCATGTCGGCAGCCATACCGAAGATACACCAGCGGCCATTCACCTGGCGCAGCGCCAGGGACATCTGCTCATTATACGGATTGCCGTCGCCATCGATATCGGTCCAGACCGAGTCAACAACCGCCTGATTGCCCTCGACAATCTCCACTTCTCCGATTTCAAACTTCATCGTGTCGCTTGCCGGCGGCACGAAATCGTACTCGTTCTCGCGGATGCATTTTTGTGCGACGGGCGAGAGGAGTGTAATCGCTTTGTTGGCATCGCCGGAGCGTACCGATTCCCAAAACTCATGGACGACAGTTTTAATCGCTGCGTCCGGCCTCTGCGAGGACGATGAAGTTGTCGCGCCGCTTGGGGCTTCTTGTTGGCTACAACCAGTGGTTACGGCCAAGACAATGAATAGCAGCATCCTGCGCATCGTAATAACTCCCGTCGTGG
>Ga0115002_10005157_pt1 | contig 15509 bp, 15 predicted proteins | sample ArcticOcean_MG_C_8_FD_89576 | JGI IMG/M metagenome (GOLD analysis project Ga0115002, IMG submission 89576) | Marine microbial communities from western Arctic Ocean - ArcticOcean_MG_CB11_86 | ecosystem: Environmental > Aquatic > Marine > Oceanic | place: Arctic Ocean: Canada Basin | collected... | reverse complement strand
ATTTTGCTCGTATTTTAGGCGCTGGAAAAATCATTGAGGTGAGTGCCAGACTTGAATATGTAAGAGATAAAAAAATTAATTATGATAAATTAGCAATGATTACAGTACGTTGTGAATCCGGTCTAGTGGGAAGAATAGTTCAGGATGTCGTAACAAAACCAGCTAGAAAATGGGCGAGAATTCAAGGTGACAAAGGATATATAAAATGGGAGTGTGGTTTTGAGTCTGGCAAAGACAGTGTTGAAGCAGCGTTTGATAATGGCGCTAAGTTCTATGAAATTATAGAGAAAACAAGACCCGATGATTTTATAAAAGAACTTCAACATATAGAAAAAGTGTATAAAAAAAATATTAAAGATTCTCCATTGTCAATAAATTATGGTCTTGACACAATGCTTGTTATTGCTGCTGCACATATGTCTAGCAAATACGACAGAACAGTTGCTATTGATTATAACAAGGGATATAGCAATGAAGCATTATCGTTAAAGTAAAATAACATTATTTGGAGTGATTATGATAGATAATTTTGATTTTAGTGATTTATTTGTTCTTGATTTAGCAAATAATCATCAAGGCGATGTTCAGCATGGCTTGAATATAATTCGTTCGCTCTCAAAAGCAATTAAAAAGCATAATGTTAGAGCAGGAATAAAATTTCAGTTCAGACAGCTAGATACTTTTATTCATCCTAATCACCAGACTAATTCTGATAATAAACATATACCTAGATTTATATCAACCAGATTAAGTAAAAGTGATTATAAAATTTTATTTAATGAAATAAGAAATGAAAACTTAATATCAGTTTGCACGCCTTTTGATGAAGCGTCAGTCGATATAATTAATGAAATGGATTTTGATATTATTAAGATTGCAAGTTGTTCAGCAAAAGATTGGCCATTGATTGAGAGGATGGCTAATTCTAATAAGCCTGTTATTGCATCAACTGGGGGGATGAGCCTTGAGCATATAGATAATCTTGTAAGTTTCTTTGAGCATAAGGGAGTCGATTATGCATTGATGTATTGCGTCTCGATATATCCAATACCCAATGATGATTTCAATCTTGATCAAATAAATACGTTTAAAGAAAGATATCCAAATAGAGTTATTGGCTGGTCTACACATGAAGATCCCAATGCAACTGTTCCTATACAAATTGCTGTTTCCAAGGGTGCAAAAATGTTTGAAAGACACGTAGGAATTGAAACAGATAAAATTAAACTTAATGCATATTCATCTACTCCTAGTCAAATTGATAAATGGTTTGCTGCGTACAATGAAGCAAAAAAATTATGCGGAACTCGCGAAAGGAAAAAATTTCCAAGAGTTGAAACTGAATCAATTGATTCATTAAGAAGAGGAGTATTTTCAAAAGGAAAAATTAAAAAAGGGAATATTATTTTGAAAGAAAATATTTATTTTGCTATGCCATATTCTCAAGGACAATTAGATTCCGGTCACTGGCAAAATGGAATTGTCACTGAACGCGATATCGATATTAATGAACCATTAATAATTGAAGCACTCGTAATTCCAGAAAGATCTAAAGAGAAACTACTAAAAAGCGCAGTTCACGAAGTAAAAGCATTACTCAATCAAGCTCATATTTCTTTAGGCAGTGAATTTAGCGTCGAATATTCTCATCACTATGGTATTGAAAATTTTAGAGAAACAGGTGCAGTTATAATAAATTGTATAAATAGAGAGTATTGTAAGAAGATTATTGTTCAATTGCCGTCTCAGAAACATCCAACACATTTCCATAAGAGAAAAGAAGAAACATTTCAAATTCTTTATGGTGAATTGCATATTGAAGTAGATGGTCACCATAAATTACTTGCTCAAGGTGATAAGCAATTAATTTTACCAGGTGTTTGGCATAGTTTTTGGACCGATACTGGCGCAGTTTTCGAAGAAATATCAACAACTCATTATAATGATGATTCTTTTTACAAAGATAAAACTATTAATAGACAAGGGAGAGATGCAAGAAAAACAGTTGTAGAACACTGGGGTAGGTTTCAACTCGTTGAATATATTAATTAGTTTTTATTAATATTTATTTTCTTAATCAAATTTCTTTATATTTTTACTTCAAAAAAAATAGTGAGTATTTCTAGTTTAGATCGCTGGCTTAGATTTAATTTATTAAATCGAAAGTTTTCTTTCAAAATTAATTTGCATGATTGTATTGATGAATGGGGAAATACCTATGGAAAAAGTGGTAGCCATATATTTATTAAATTAATAGACAATGGCGGTATTAAAAAAGACTCATTCAATATATTAAAAAACTGGTATGCAGACCTTAATAATCAAATAGAAAGAAATTTACCAGTAATATCCGATAAAAATAATCAAGGAAATATATACTTTTGCCCATGGGAGAATAATAGAATTAGACCAGTCAAGAAATTTTTAGGTTCACATAAAATTGGACCAACACCAGATGAGTTTATTAACGATATAATTTCTAGATTAGAAGGAATTTATAATCAAATAAAGAAAAATGGATATAAGAAAAAAAATATATTACAGATTAACTTAATACGCGTAATTAAAGTTATTAATAAACAAGGCATTGAAAAATACATAATACGTGATGGACAACACCGAGTTGCAGTATTAAGCAGCCTTAATTATAGTACTATTCAAGTATGTTTTGACGCTGATTATCATGATAATTCACGCATTTTTAAATATTTTTATAATTTAATTAAAAAAGGAAATTTAGCAAGAGATGCGAATGGGACAAAAATAGTCAATATAAACGAGGTAGAAAAATGGCCGCACGTATTATCTGGATTAATTAGCCGTGATAATGCATCAAAGCAGTTTAATAGATTATTTGAAAAAACTAAATAACAATTCTTTTGTTAAATATAACATAGTAATGTTCTTCAGTAAGATTTTTAGCATTGCATTTAATTTTCTTAGTATCAAAAAATATTGGAGAGATTATTTTTTATATAATAATTTCGTAATTAAATTTAATAACATTATTAATAGGCTTCGGTGGAAAGAAATTGAATTAGTTATGATTATATGGCCTCCTGCTTATAATCTTTTTGATCAAATTCAGTCTGGTATAAATAAAGAATATCAAGTAATTGATTATTTTGATTTCAAAGTCGATAAAATTAATTTCAAAAAATTTATAAATAGTTTATATCATATTGATTTTGCAAGCAGAAATAAAATAGAAAATAAGATTATTCCTCTTCAAAGAGAGCCAATGATTATGCGTTATTTGCTCATAAAAATTAAGAAGCCAGATATGCAATCACAAGATTTCCTTAATCGCGTAAAATGTAAAAATATTAATGAGCTTAAAACAAAAATTAGAAAGAAGTATATGAATATTATAGATAATTATATTTATGATCTAATTATTCATTCAACAGAAGTTGACTATCAAAACAATGAAGTTAATAAATTGATAAAAAAATATGGTAAAAAAATATCTGATAAATTGAATGCTTAATAAAATAAGATATATTAATGAGTTTATAAAATATGGATTGCCAGAAGAAGAATATGCAATTGTGAATAGCGCATGGTTATCTATGATGGGCATAAGAATTAATGGTGATTTAGACATTATTATTACTGATAAATTATGGGATAGTACTTTTTCGAATAAAAATAAATTATCGAGTTTTGGTTTACCAGGAGAATATGAAAATAGAATAAGAATACATTCACAGAATGGTCCTTATTCTCAACTCAAAGGAATACGTGATAATAATCAACTTATCAATGAAAAATATGTATTAATTAAAGATATAAAATTCATAATGCCACGGTATTATTTTGAATATAAATTTTCTAGACTAAAAAAAATGAGTGAAAATATTATTTTAATGCCTTGGTTTAAGCGAATTGGTTTATTCAGAAATTATAATGAGAGTAAGTGGTGTAAGAAATATAATAAAGATTATAAAGACTTTATAAAAGTAAAAGAATATTTTTTAAATAAAAATCATAAATATTCTGAATTATCATTTGTGTCAGATGAAGACTGGGGTTTGGATAAAGAACGAAGATTAAGAAATATGAATGACGATTATGATCAGTGATAAAAGAATTCTGATTGTTATACCGGCAAGGGGAGGTAGTAAAGGGATCCGTTTAAAAAACACAAGAAAAGTCTTAGGCGTACCATTAGTTATAAGAGCAATTAATATTGCAAAGAGTATAACAGAGGCTGATAGAATAATTGTGTCAACTGATCATGATGATATTGCAAAAATTTCTTTGGATAATGGAATAAATATGCCATTTATGAGGCCAAAAGAATTATCTGGCGATTGTATTTCTGACTGGGAAGTTCTAGAGCATGTTTTGACTAAATGTGAAACTCTCGACAATTTACAATACGATATTATTGTAATGTTGCAACCTACATCACCATTAAGAAAAAAAACACATGTCATGAGATCAATAAATAATCTTATAAATAATGATTATGATTCAGTTTGGACATTATCCGCAACTGACTCTAAATATCATCCTTTAAAACAACTGATTATAAATAAAAATGATTGTCTCCAATTATATGATCGGAAAGGCTTGTCTATTATTGCAAGGCAACAACTAAATAATGTATATCACAGAAATGGAATTGCATATGCGTTTACGAGAGAATGCATATTAAAGCAAAAGACAATTTTAGGTAAAAATTCTGGGTATTTGATACTTGAAGGTGAATATATAAGTATTGATACTGAAAAAGATATTGAAAATGCAGAAAGACTAATGCATAAAAATTGATGTAATTACGTGATATGCGTCAACAATAAATTGAAAAAATACTTGTTAATTAATGACAGTGCTTATATAAAAAATACCTATAGTATTTCTTACGTTTTAGAAAAATTAGGATACGCATAACTAAATCTAATTGAAAATATTAATTTTTATTGAAGTTGATGTAGTGATTCGCCATTTCATCATGAGTTCTGCATTTGAAAAAATATGCAGAAGACATGATGTTACATTTATTTTTCCTGAGTCTGGATATAAAAGATTGGGAGTATATAATCCATATGATTTAAGTCTGCATGGTTCAAATTTAAAAATTCTTCCCGTACATCAACAAAGGCAAGTAATATGGAAACAATTATTTCAGGTATCACAACTAAGATTTAGACCAGGGAAAACACCGTCTGGATTAAAAAGGTTAATAAGGACTGCTATCGGGAAAAAAGCAGCATTATTATATTCATTATTAAGCCTCCCATTAGTTTATATATTTTTTAAATTTTATTGTTACCAGAGATTATCAAAGCTTGAATATAAGGCACTAGTAGAATTATTGGATAATGAAAAACCAGACCTAATAATACATCCCTGTGTATTAGAAGGTGTTTATCTAAATGACATTATTGAAGAGAGTAGAATTTGTTGTATTAAAACGATATTTATCATGAATTCTTGGGATAATCCAAGCACAAAGAGGACTATGATTGGACAGCCCGATTGGTTATTAGTTTGGGGAAAACAAACGAAAGATCATGCAATAAAGTACGCTAATATGAAGGCAGAAAAGGTTATTGAATTTGGCGCAGCTCAGTTTGATATATATTCAAAAGAGAACTTTCATTCAAAAGATAGATTATGTATGGAATACGGAATAGATGATTGGAAAAGAATTATTTTATATGCGGGATCTAGTAAAGAAACTGATGAGTTTTCACATTTATGTTTATTAGAATCTGCAATTGAGAGTAACGCTATTAAAAACTGCGCAATTATTTATAGGCCGCACCCATGGGGAAATGGTGGATATAAAGGTGAACGAATTCTGAATTATAATTGGAAGCATGTGCATATTGACAAGAATATGATTAGCTATTTATCAGATCTTAACCAAGATAATATACAAAAAAAGTCAATGCCTAATTATAAGCACACACAAAATTTAATTACATCTGTAGACGCAGTAATTTCACCTTTATCAACAATTCTTCTAGAAGCTATGATTTGTGGGAAACCTGTATTATGTTTTTTACCAACAGAAGAAAGAAAAATTGCAAAGCATTTTGATTTGAGTCTATATCAAGCACATTTTAAAGAATTTTATAAAATTGAAAAAGTACTCATTGCAAAGAGTAAGAATAATTTAATTCAAAACTTTCATAAATTAATTAAATATATTGATAATCCAGCTATATCTAAAAATCTTATTTCAGAATCTGAATATTTCGTCAAAAGATTTAATGAATCATATTCGTTAAGATTAGAGTCATTTGCCACTACTATTTTTAATGAGGAAAACAGGAAATTATAAATCTATTATATGTTATACCATCTCTAGGAAGAGACAATAGAATTAATCTCATTCAATCAAAATCAGCTCCCAAAGAATTTTTTTATGGAGCACTCGATCTAAATGATAATGGGTATAATGTAGAATATGCAGATGCAAGAGGGGCTCCCGATAATTATTTTTCAAAGATACATCTTCATTGGGAGATTAAAAGGAATAGTATTATGAATATGGGTTCGAGTAGTCAGCGAGTTGCGGCTATAAAAGAAAAATTAAAGAATAATAATATAATTTTAAGTTTTACAGATGGCATGAGCCTTTCATTAGGATTATATGCAAAAAGATATCTTAAAAATGAATCTATCTTAATTGGTGGTTTTATGAGGCTACCTGATATGGAAAATTGCGTTAGAAAACCTTTTAAGAAATACGCTTCAAATTTAATTTCACAGTCACTCAAAAATCTAGATCATATATTCTTTTTTAATGATCATTGTATGAGTATTATTCAATCTCAATATAATTTACCTGATAATAAATGTGACGTATTAAATTTTGGCGTGGATACTGATTTTTGGTGTCCTGCTAAAAAAGAAAAATTATCTGGTATTCTAGCAGTTGGTTCCGATCCAAGCAGAAATTATAATATTCTTAAAAATATAAAAATTAAAGATAATATTAAGATCATCACATCACAAGAATTAAAAAATCTAAAAAAAATAAAAAATATCAAAATAATACACGGGGATTTATACGGAAGTAAAATATCAGATTGTGAATTAAGAGAACTTTATAGAGAAGCATTCGCAGTACTTATTCCGTTAAAGAATGTTAATCAACCAGTTGGACAAAGTGTCGCGTTACAGGCTATGGCAGTAGGTAAGCCGGTTATTCTAACAAAAATAAAAGGACATTGGTCAGATAGCTTAATTTCATGGAAAAATTGCATATTAGTGCCACCAAATGATATTACCTCTATTGAAAATGCAATTAATAAACTAAAAAATAATCGAGATTTGTATAAAAATATTTGCCTAGAAGGAAGAAACACAGCTCTGAAAAATTATGATGTAAAACATATGAATGATTCCATAAAAAATATTATTGAAATAGCAGTTAAAAATAAAAAAGATTGTTCGAAATGAAGGCATCAATCGGCTATAAAATACAGGACGGCCCATGGGGAGGGGGGAATAATTTTGTTAATTCTCTTACTACTTATTTGTTAGAGAATGGAAATGAAGTAATAAACCACCTTAATGATGATGATATTGATATTATTTTAATAATTGATCCAAGAAAAAGTAATCCAGCTGTAACATTTTCATCCAAAGATATAATGAAATATCTTTCAAAGAAAAATCATCGAGCAATTGTCGTGCATCGTATAAATGAGTGCGATGAAAGAAAAAAAACAAATTTTATGAACTTTCGTCTTAAATTAATTAATTACCTAACTGACCATACTGTATTTATTGCGTCATGGCTGAAGAGTCTAAATCTGTGGAATCCGCATTTAAGTGATTCAACAATAATATTAAATGGTGCTGATACAAATATATTCAATATAAATAATAAGAAAACATGGAATGGTAGTGAAAAACTAAGTCTTGTAACTCATCACTGGGCTGGCAATAAAATGAAGGGTTTCGATGTTTATTCTATGATCGATGACATGCTGAATACAGGAGAATGGAACGAAAAGATATCTTTTACATATATAGGAAATTTACCAAAAGGATTTAAATTTAAAAATTCATCTTATTATTCTCCCATGCAGGGAAATGAATTAGCAAATGAATTAAGAAAGCATCATGTTTACATAACTGCATCACTAAATGAACCAGCTGGGATGCATCATATTGAAGGAGCTAGTTGTGGGTTACCGTTACTTTATCGAAATAGCGGGGCATTACCAGAATATTGTAATGGATATGGGTTACAATTTGACCTAAATAATTTTACATATATTTTGAAAAAAATGATGAATGAATATCATATTTATTATAAGAATATTAAGAATTATCCGTACTCATCAAATAAAATGTGTCGCGAGTATTACGAGTTATTTAATAAATTAATTGATAAGAAAGAGTTTTATATTAAAAGAAGGTCATCACTAAAACGTCCATTTATATCAATTTTAAATAATTTATCTTTATAGTTTTTGATATATATTCCATTTAGAAATTCTAGTTATTTTATTATAAATTGTGATTAACAAGTTTTTAATTATTTTATAGGAAGAAGTAATGAGGAAAGACTACATTGATGTTAGTAATGATAATATTACTGAAATTGAATTTATCGAACAGTATTGGTCTGATATATGGAAAAATGAAGGTGGCCCAAAGAATAAAATTGAAAAAATACCAAATAAACCAGAATATAAAATTATGAAACCCTATTTGAATGAAATCAAAAGTGGGATAAAAATGTTGGATGGTGGTTGCGGGCTTGGTGATTGGACAGCTTATTTCAGTAATGCTGGTTACGATATTACTGGAATAGATATTAGTACTGACGTTATTATGAAATTAAAGAAATATTTTCCATATGCATCTTTTGATGTTGGTGATATACGAAATACAAATTTTCCTAATTCTAATTTTGATATATATTTTTCGTGGGGCGTATTTGAGCATTTTGAGCAGGGATTACGCCCATGTTTAGATGAAGCAGCGAGATTATTAAAACCCAATGGTCTTCTTTTTATTTCCGTTCCTGCTGATAATTTACGCCACTCAGTTCTAGGTGCATTAAGAAGATTTATAAAAAAACCAAATAAGAATGGTGAGAGATTTTATCAATGGAGATTAACTCGTACTGAATTATCTAAAGAATTATCTCTTGCCGGATTCTCCATTGAGACTATTCAACCGATTCATAAACGACAAGGTATTTTAAGAAGTTTGCACCATGAATTTAAATTGCCATATGAATGGTTTATAACAAAAGTGTTGAGCATACTATTAACCCCATTTATTCCCGGAATACTAATTGCACATATGTATATAGCTGTTGCTAGAAAGATGTAATTTATAAATACATTGAAGTAATTTTATGAAAAATAGCGCATTAATATTCGGTATATCAGGCCAAGATGGAGCATACTTGTCAAAACTCCTTTTGGAAAAAGGTTATATTGTTTCAGGAACTTCTAGAAATATTAAACTTAATGGTCTTTCAAATTTAGATTATCTAGGTATTAAAAATAATATCCGATCTTATTCTGTATCACCTACAAATTATAAAGATGTTTTTGATGTGATAAAAAAAACAAAGCCAGATGAAATTTATAATCTTAGTGGGCAAAGTTCTGTTGGATTATCATTTGAGAAACCAAAAGAAACTTTTGAAAGTATTGTATTAGGAAATTTTTATATTCTTGAGGCAATAAGGGATATAAATCCGAAAATAAAATTTTATAATGCTTGTTCAGGAGAATGTTTCGGCAACACTGATGACAATGCTGCTTCTGAAAGTTCACCGTTTAAGCCATGTAGTCCTTATGCAATTGCAAAATTGTCAACATTTTGGCAAACAAAATTATATAGAGATGCTTATCAGTTATTTGCATGTTCAGGTATCCTCTTTAATCATGAGTCACCGTTAAGATCAATGCGTTTTGTTACACAAAAAATAATTTCTACGGCAGTAAAAATAGCAAGTGGAAGTGATGAGAAATTAGTACTAGGAAATATATCTATTAAAAGAGATTGGGGATGGGCACCAGAATATGTTGATGCTATGCAGAGGATGATGCAAATAGATAAGGCTGATGATTTTATTATTGCAACAGGCACATCTCATAGTTTAGAAGACTTTATAGCAATTACTTTTGAGAAATTGAATATGGACTGGAAAGACCATGTCATTGTTGACAAAAAACTATATAGACCGTCAGAGATTCAAAGTAACCGAGGGGACGCGTCTAAAGCCAGTAGAATTTTAGGTTGGAATGCTACTAATACTATATCAAATATAATTCAATCTATGTTAAACGATGCACGAAAGGTTTAGCAATCCATGAAGTCTGCTGTAAAGAAAATCCTACGGAATGCAATTTTCAGATATTATAGATTAATAGATACTCTGGGATTTGATAGCTCACCAAAGACCCCTGTAAATTTTATTGTTGAAAAAGCAGACTGGGCAATTCAATGGGTTGGTAAATATATTTACGAGAATATTACTACAGAGCATCCAAATTTTATCCAAATTACCACCAATCCAGCACCAATTAAAAATAGTATTATTCATTTTGGCTCACAATATCAATGGCTACTCTGGAAGCCATATATTGCTGATGATAATAATATTGTCGTATCATTTTTCCATGGTAAGCGTAGTGATGGAGAGTCAGTAAAAAAACATATAGATAATTTTTTATTATCTGTTCCGAAGATTTCACGAATTGTTACTGGTGCAGAATTAATTAAAAATAGATTAATTGATTGGGGTGTAGATGCATCTAAAGTTATAAAAATTCCAATTGGCTGCGATACAACTTATTTTATTCCACCAACAATAAAACAAAAGCAAGAGGCACGTTTAAAACTTGCTGTGCCAGATAAGGCAATTTCTATTGGGTCATTTCAAAAAGATGGCGTAGGCTGGGGTGATGGTTTCGAGCCCAAATTGATTAAAGGGCCAGATATTTTTATATCTGTGGTTAAAGAGCTCAAAAAGCATATTCCTATTTTTATCCTACTTACAGGCCCCGCAAGGGGTTACGTTAAGAATGAGTTAGAAAAGAATAATATTCCTTATCATCATTCATATCTTGCTAACTATAAGGAAATATTAAATTTTTATTACGCATTAGATTTATATTTAGTAACTTCAAGAGAGGAGGGAGGACCTATGGCTTTGATGGAAAGCATGGCTTCCCATGTTCCTGTTGTTTCAACAAAAGTCGGTCAAGCAGAAGATTTAATTGAAGACAAAGTTACAGGAGGACTTGTTGATATTGATGACGTGCAAAGCATATGTGAACGAGCTCTACATTTTATTACTCTTGATTCAAACATAAAAGAAGCTCAGCTTAGAAGGGCAAGAAAAAAAGTTATTGATGGATATGATTGGAAGTTTATTGCAAATCAACACTATAAAAAAGTATATATACCGTTAATTAATAATAACTAATTGAAAAAAATATTGACTTTGAATAATCCAAGCATTAAGAAAGATTCTGTTTTTAAGATAGTACTCCGTTTATTTTATCGTTTTTGGCTAGGTATATATGTTTTTATAACAACGATTAATTTTAAAAAAATAAAAAAAACTAAGCCAAAAGTTTTTTTTGGTGGAGCACGTTCTGGAAATTATGGTGGGCCATTAGTTAAGGTTAAACGACTAAAACAGGAATTTAGCGAATTTTTACTAAATTATAATTTATTATATGTTCTATCTAATGCCCCGTACCTTCCTGAGTCTAGTTATAAGTTAGTTAAGAAAAAAAAAATACCAATTGTTCTAAATCAAAATGGTGTTTTTTATGAAGCATGGTACCAGGGTAATTGGAAAGGTGAGAACACTAGAATGTCTGTACCCTATCATTTGGCAGATTATGTATTTTATCAAAGTAAATTTTGCAAAAAAGCAGCAAATAAATATCTGGGTAAAAGAAAAGGTGATTCAGAGATTTTATATAATGCAGTGAATACTGCTTTGTTTAAGCCTAATAAAGAATTATTTCATCAAGATAATCCATTTATTTTTTTACTAACTGGCCAGATCGATAAGCATTTATATTATCGAGTTGAAAGCACTATAAAGGCGCTTGCAGCTGTAATAAAAGAGGGACTGAATGCTAAGTTAATTATTTCTGGTGGTTTAGATTATGATGTAACAAAAGAATCGAAGGAACTAATTAATAAATTGAGAATAAATAACTCAGTTAAATTTACAGGACCATACAAACAAGAAGATGCACCGTCGATATATAATTATGCAAATGCTTATATTATGACAAAACATAATGACCCATGCCCAAACACTGTTATTGAAGCATTATCATGTGGCCTACCAGTACTTTATTCTCACTCCGGTGGCGTGCCTGAACTTGTGGGGAATGACGCTGGCATTGCACTTGAATGCAAAGAAAGCTGGGAATCAGCACAAGTCCCTGATGTAAAAGATATATGCGATGGAATGCTGGATATTGCAAATAGGCATGAGGAGATGTCAAATTTCGCAAGAAATCGTGCAGTAGAAAAATTTGATATTAAGAAATGGATAAAAAGACATAAAATAATTTTTGAAAAGTTATTAAGAACATGAATAAAAATATAAAGAAAATAATATTAAGTTTTATATCAATAATTTCATTTCCACTCAAAGTAATTCCAACCTATATTAGACGGAATATTTTATTTTCTCTCTTAGTTATAGAATCAAGGGTATCTAACTCAAAAAAATCACTAAAAAATCTTTTTTTATTGAAAGATAAACTAGAAATTCTAATTAATGAGCGTGCGCTAAGATATGGGGAAGGAGAGCATCCAAAGCATAAACTAATGAAATATCACGACTATTTTGTTTCTAATATCACAGAACATAGCGCTGTGCTTGATATAGGTTGTGGTTATGGTGCGGTAGCAAGAAGTATCGCGGAAAAAGTAAAGGGTGTCGTTGTTACAGGAATTGACAACAATAAAGAAAGATTAAATCAGGCTAAATTAAATAATCACATGGAAAATCTAGATTTTATCTATGAAGATATCTTAGAGACCAATAATAAAAAAAAATATGATGTTATTGTGATGTCAAATGTTCTAGAACATATTGAAGAACGGGTTAATTTTATAAAGAAAATAATGATATTGTTTTCACCGAAAACAATATTAATCAGAGTTCCGTTATTTGAGCGTCACTGGGAAGTTGCAATGAGAAAAGAGTTGGGTATTAACTATTTTTCAGATTCAACACATTTTATCGAACACACCAGAGAAGAATTTAAAAAAGAGATGAATGATGCAGGATTAAGAATAGATGGTATTGAGATAGTATGGGGTGAAATTTGGGCAAAGTGCACTCCTCAGTAAATATGGGGTAAAAAAATCAAAGAATTATTTAAAATAGATAATATATCCAGCAAGATAATATCAGTCCTACTGATACACGCCTCTAATATTGTAATAACTTTTTTATTTTATATATATCTATCGAGATCAATGGATTCTATTAATTTTGGTTATTATTATTTCATTATTACGCTAATAGCTACTTTGGCTATATTTGCTAAATATGGTTTTGATTTATTACTAATAAGATTTATACCAAAGTATCTCGCAAATAGTAACTTAAATGAATTAAAAGGAATTCTAATATATACCAATGTAAAGAGTATTAAAAACGCTATATTTATAATGGTTATATTTGTATTATTCGTTTTTTTACTTGACCAGATGAATCCAATTGAAAATATCTCATTTTATTTTATCGGAATATTACTGCTTCCATTTTTAATATTTTTACAAATAAATCAAGCTAAATTAAATGGTTTTGGAAAAATAACTCATTCTCAATTACCTGAAAGAATAATACTGCCCGTTTCTATAATTGTATTTGTATTCTATTTTACAGAGGTATTTGGCTACGAACTAATGACAAAAAATATTTTATATATTCATTTATTGGCGTTAACTATTACTTTTTTAGTTTCTAGATTATTTCTTAATTCTACATTAAGAAAATTCAAAAAAATTTCTGCATTAAGTTTGCAGATAAATGACTGGAAATCAATATCCTTACAGCTAATTATTATTACAACTGGCACTATGATTCTGACAAACATAGATGTCTTAATGATAGGGTTTATCTTAGATAAAGAACTTTCAGGAATTTATGGAATCGCCACAAGAATCTCTGTAATTATTGCCTTTGGATTATTTGCAATTAATACTGTGATAGCGCCAAAAATTTCAAGATTATTTGCCGAAAATAAAATAAAGGATTTGAAGTTACTTCTTTTTAGAACATCTAGATTTAATTTATTTATATCCAGTCTATTTCTTTTAATAATTATATTATTTCATAACGAACTATTAAATATTTTCGGCATTGAATATGCTAGAGGTGGAGTTGCTTTAACTATTCTTTGTATTGGGCAGTTTATTAATGTTGCAACTGGATCGGTTGGCGTATTAATGATAATGACAGGATTAGAGGCTATTGTAACAAAAATAATATTATTTTCTATATTATTAAATATCATATTAAATCTTGTTTTAATTTTATATTTAGGCATTAATGGCGCAGCGATTGCGACGGCTATTACAATTGTTTTCTCAAATATTATGATGCTTTATTTCGCATACAAAGCGACTGGTATTAATCCATCCCCGATTAGATTAGTAAAATGGAAGATATAATTCCTAACCTATTTATCATAGGTGCACCAAAATCAGGTACGACATCGCTTTATCAATATCTTAAATCGCATCCAAATATTTTTATGTGTACGCCTAAAGAGCCTCATTATTTTTCTGACGATATTGAGAACATTAGTATTGTTAAAACATTAGATGAATATCAGCGTTTGTTTTATAAAAGAAAAAAAAGACATAAAGTTATAGGTGAAGCCTCAGTTTGGTACCTATACTCGGATACTGCTATAAAAAATATCTACGAATATAATAAAAAGGCAAAAATAATTGTTATGCTTCGAAATCCAGTAGATTTATATCAGTCATTACACCGGCATTTTGTATATAATGGTTATGAAGATAGAAAAGATTTGAAAAATGCATGGGACTTTCATCTAAATCGACAACAAGCCAATAATATACCAAAGCATTGACCAGATTCAAAACTTCTTCAATATAATGCTATATTAAAACTGGGGCACCAAGTTGAGAGACTTTATTCAATATTTCCAAAGAAACAAATAAAGATTATTTTGTTTGATGATTTTATAAGACATACAAAAGATACATACAAATCTACATTGTCATTTCTTGATTTAGAGTATGATGATAGAAACTATTTTCCAAATATAAATAAAAAAAGGCAAGTTAGATATAAAGCCCTAAATCAATTTTTCCTTAATCCCCCAATCTATATAAAAAAAATATGGAATTTTTTCAAGAATATATTTGGAAATAGTATTATTGAATTGGCTAATAAAATTATATTAATGAATACAACTAATATAATAAATAATAAGAATATTAATTCAGAATTTCAGTTTGAATTAAAAAAATTATTTAGAAATGAGATAAATAAT
>Ga0115002_10005138_pt1 | contig 15554 bp, 10 predicted proteins | sample ArcticOcean_MG_C_8_FD_89576 | JGI IMG/M metagenome (GOLD analysis project Ga0115002, IMG submission 89576) | Marine microbial communities from western Arctic Ocean - ArcticOcean_MG_CB11_86 | ecosystem: Environmental > Aquatic > Marine > Oceanic | place: Arctic Ocean: Canada Basin | collected... | reverse complement strand
GAAGAACCAAACCGATCTGGCAACGGCGTTGGGGTGCCACAGCCAATAATGGTTATTTCAGGGGTTAATGGTTTTTTTGCGCCCATGCCAGCTCCGGTTCGAAATGTGATTGGATCGAGTTTATTCTGGGCGCAGGATACAGGATGGTGACTCGTTCTCCCCCATCTGTTCCTTCTCCCTGATGGAGAAGGAACAGATGGGGGAGAATGGGAAGCTGGAACCGAGGAAGCGATCGATTTAGCTGGTGGCCAGTTTTCATCGGAAGCACATGGCTGCGTTGAAACCTGATGGCTGTTGGCATTCCCCCTCACCCAAAACCTCTCCCTGATGGAGAGGGCTTGGGTGAGGGGGAGGATCACTGGTTATGTGAGGGATTCAGTGATCGTACTTTGTCATTGCGAGGAGCGAGGTACGAGTGAAGTGGCATTCATGGACAATCGGGACCCACTTCCGCTTTTGATCACTATCGGCTAATTCGAGAGGTCAGTGTCTGTTGAACGTTGATTGCCACGTCGTCGAACTCCTCGCAATGACAGTCAAGCCTGATCTTCGCGAGGCTAGTCGCTACCCGGCGCTCATCGCCATTTCCATCATCTGGATCATTCGTTCCTTGAACATCTTCACCTGTTCAATCACTGCCATGAGCTCGTCGATCCAGTCGGGATCGTCACGATCTAGCTCAATCCTGATCTGCATGTGGCCAACGTCGACACCAAGCCCAAGTTGCTTCTGAAGCGGCTCTCTTGCGCCACCGGTGGGTTGCCTTAGCATCAGGGTCGCCCGAGTTTCCTTGGCAGCGACGAGATCGATCTCGGCAGCCTCTGCGAGCACTCGCATCTGGGTTGTCTGCATCAGGAGTTTTACATGGGTCGGCATCGGTCCGAATCGGTCGCGTATCTCTTCATCGAGATCGTCAATTTCCGATGTCTCCTGAATTCGGGCGAGGCGCTGATAGATCGACAAACGCTGGGCGAGGTCTTCGATGTAGCTATCTGGAATACGGGCATCAATGCCGATATCCACACGAACAGTAGAAAACTCGGGTGGAGCTGGTTCAACAGATCCGTCTTTGTTGTCGGCTTCCTTGAGTTGCCTTACGGCGTCGCCCAGAAGTTTCGTATAAAGATCGAAACCGATCGCTGAAATCTGGCCCGACTGTTCAGCACCGAGAAGGTTTCCGATCCCTCGAATTTCGAGGTCGCGGAGCGCTATCTGGTACCCGGCACCAAGCTCTGTTGCCGCCAGGATCGTGTTCAGGCGCTGCTCTGCCTGCTCAGTCAGTTGCTTCCCCCTCGGGACGATGAGGTATGCATATGCCCGGTTGGTGCCACGGCCGATCCGGCCCCGCAACTGGTAGAGCTGAGAGAGACCGAACATATCGGCGCGGTCGACGATCAGCGTGTTTGCGTTCGGGAGGTCGATACCCGATTCGATGATCGTGGTGCACAGGAGAACGTCGAACTCGTGGCGGTCGAACGCTGCCATCACTTTTTCGAGTTCGTCTTCGTTCATCTGGCCGTGGCCGATCTGAATGTTGGCTTCCGGCACGAGCTTTTGAAGCTTGTTTGCTACCAACTCAATATCTTTGACCCGGTTGTGGAGATAGAAGACCTGCCCGCCACGGTCGAGTTCTCGCAGAATGGCCTCACGGGTGAGGTCGTCGCTCTCTTCGGAAACATAGGTCTTGATCGGCAGACGCTCTTCCGGTGGCGTTTCGATCGTACTCATATCGCGAACACCTGCCAGCGACATGTGAAGCGTCCGCGGAATTGGCGTGGCACTCAGCGTCATCACATCGACCTGCGTGCGCATGCGCTTTAGACGCTCCTTATGAGATACGCCGAACTTGTGCTCTTCGTCGATGATCACGAGCCCAAGATCCTTGAAGTGCACGTCTTTTTGGAGCAGGCGATGGGTGCCAATTACGATATCGACTCTGCCGTCAGCGAGCTTCGCTATAGTGCTCTTTTGCTGACGGTCGGTGCGGAACCTCGAAAGCATCTCGACGGTCGCCGGGAATGGCTCAAGGCGTTCAAGAAACGTTTCGAGATGTTGTTGTGCGAGTACGGTTGTCGGTACAAGAATCGCTACTTGACGACCCGACTCAACAGTCTTGAATGCGGCACGCAGTGCTATTTCCGTCTTGCCGTACCCGACGTCTCCACAGACGAGTCGATCCATGGGCTGTGACGACTCCATGTCGGCCTTCACCGCTTCGATCGTCGTTAGCTGGTCAGGGGTTTCTTCATATGGGAAGCTGGCTTCAAGCGAGTCCTGCCACGGCGTGTCGGCGGTGGCTGCGAAGCCCGTAGCGACCTGTCTCGACGCGTAGAGAGCAATCAGTTCACCAGCCAGCTGCTCGGTCGCTCGTTTAGCCCGCGCCCTTGCCTTGCTCCACTCTTGAGTGCCCAATCGGGTGAGTTTCGGCGATGCGTCGGCTGTGCCGTGGTAGAGCTGGATTCTGTCCAGATGCTCGGTGGGAACGTAGAGTTTGTCATCCTCTGCGTACTCGAGAACCAGGTACTCCTGGCCTTCGGATCCCATCACCTGTGTTCCGATAAATTTTGCTACCCCATGTTCGACGTGAACGACGTACGATCCCGGCTTAAGGGTTTCAAGTGCCGGACCTTTGCGAATAGGGCGTTTTCGTACTCGACGGCGCTCTTTCTGTATGCCGAACACCTCGGCGTCACTCAGTATCGAAACCTGCGATCCATCTGCTGCGTCTATCGAAAAACCGGTGAGCATATGACCTGTAACAACGTGTATTTCGCCGGGTTCCGGAGCAGTTTCTATCGTCTTTACGAGGGTTGTCTCTACGCCCTGTTCAAGCGCAAGTTCGTGGAACCGTTGGGCGTGGTTCGTTATTACGACAGTGCGCTTCTTTTCGGGAATGCTGTTCTTTACGACTTCGATGGCGTTCTCGACTCCGCCGCTCGAAAGTGAAGACAATTTAAGTGGGAGTGATAGCGAACCGCCCGCCAGTTCTTCTGCGTCGATGCCCCATGGCGAAAGGGTCACGCTCTTGGGTCGAGCGTCGATCGCGTCTGAAATAAACCCCCACTCGATGTGAGGTTGAGCGAAGCCGATCGGAACATCACCGCGTTTTTCCTTGGTCGCTCGCAGCTGAATCATCCGGCGATCCAGGGCTCGGGCCGACTCTTCAATCGAACCGGGGCGTAGAACGATCAGCAGGCTTTCGGCGGGCATGTATTCGAACACGTTACCCAGATTGAAAAAGCCTGCGTAAAAAGAAATCTCGTCTTGAACTTCGCCCGCAAGCGCACGACTCAGTTCCGAAGGAATCCGTCGCTGTGCCTCTTCGGAGGTGCCGATAAGATCCATCTTACCGAGCAGTTCCTGCACTCGTTCCTGATCGGCGAGTCTGGGCAGGGTTTCGAGTGCTGGCGGGATGGTCACACTGCGGACTTTGCCCCCTGAACGCTGGGTGCCGGGATCGAAGTGTCGAATGCTTTCGATTTCATCGTCGAACAGCTCGATACGAACCGGTCGATCACGCGAAACCGGCCATATGTCGAGGATTCCGCCGCGGCGTGAGAAGTTGCCGGGTATCTCGACGGTCGGCTCATGGACGTAGCCCATCTCGACCCACTGGCGAATTTGCGAGTCGAGCTTGATCCGGTTCCGGAGACTCAGCGTTTGCGTCGATGAGTCGAACACCGGTCGCTCGAGAGTTGCCTGTGATGCAGCGGCGATAGAAGCGACGATAAGCGGTTGCTTCACACCCTTCACTTCACCACGCATGGCAGCGAGTGCACGCAAGCGGTTGTGGCTTGCTCCGCGGTCGGGAACGTAACGTTCAAATTGGATATCTTCCGACTCTGAGAAATGGAAGACTGGAGCGTCGTCGCCGATCCATGTGAACAGGCGATCATGGAGTCTGCGGGCCGACTCCGGGTTCGGGGTTAAAACGAAAACGGGCGCGCCAGACTCGCGCCAAAGGGCCGCCACTGTACATTCAGTGGCGGGGCCTGGTGCCATAACTGCCGCTCGTGCCCTAGGGGCACGGAGGCTATTTAGAAGCGCCGCAAACTGCTCGGTTTCACCAAGCAGCGGGAGCAACCCGGACAGACTCATTCAGATTCCCGAACACCCGCTTAAGGGCTCTGCGTTTGGCTGGTAACGAAGGGTTACCAACACCATGCCAACACAGCGAAAGGACCATCGAACAAAATTCGGTGACCTTGGCGTAGTTCCATGCTAGCACTGAGGTACGTAACCGTTACAAAATAACCACTACGTCTTTTGGCGACAATGGTGTGTTTTGGGACAATATCAAGAGGTGGTACCTAGTAGAGTCATTTTTCTGGGGCCAATTCTCCAAATCGACGAGTAGGTAATGGAACTCAAGCGACCTAAAAGAATCGTAGTGAAGCTCGGTACTAATCTGCTCACAAGCGGACAGGATTCGCTCGACCTCAAAACAATCGAACGGATTGCCGAGGAGATCTCGGCGGTAAAGGCTTCGGGGATCGAAGTGTTGATCGTCAGTTCCGGCGCAGTAGCGGCTGGACGTGACTCGCTGTCGCGAACTCCAGGTAAGGAAAAGCTTCAGCTGGGGACGGTCGCCTATCGACAGGCACTTGCCGCGCTCGGGCAACCTCAGCTCATGCTGACCTTCGAACTGTTATTCGCTAAGCACAGTGTCGAAGTTGCCCAGGCACTTATTTCGCGCGGCGACCTTCAGAGCAGGTCACGATATCTGAACGTGCGCAACACCCTCGATGCCCTGCTGTCGATCGGCGCGGTACCCATCCTCAACGAGAACGATGTGGTGGCAGTCGAGGAACTTGCTGGCGAGGTTTACGGCGACAACGACCGGCTTTCGGCGATGGTCGCAAACACAGTTGATGCCGATTTGTTGATCTTGCTGGGCGACATGGAAGGTCTGCACACCGCCGATCCGCATGTCGACCCGAATGCTGAGCTCATCACGATCGTAACCGAGATTGACGACACGATAGAAAAAGCCGCCCGCGGCCCACATGACAAACGTGGCAGCGGTGGCATGGCAAGCAAGCTCGACGCCGCACGACTGTCGATGGACTCCGGGATTCCGATGGTAATCGCTTCGGGGCGCATTACGGGAATCATCAAGACGATCTGCGACGGCGAGCGAATCGGAACCCGGTTCGAATCGACCGTATCTCGTAAAGAAAGTCGAAAACGATGGATTCTTACCGGTCGATCTGAGCATCGGGGCGGCGTTTCGGTCGACCCGGGAGCATCGAACGCTATAAAAAATCGCGGCAACAGCCTTCTCCCAATAGGAATCGTTGAAGTTTCCGGTTCGTTCGAGCGGGGAGATATCATTGAAGTAACTGAAATCGATGGCATGACGATTGGTTGGGGGCTCGCCTCGTATCCGTCGAGCGATATCGAATTGATAATAGGTAAGAACTCCAAGGAACTGCCCGACCTGGTGGGCCACTACTACGGTGCCGAGGTAATACACCGCAACAACATGGCTCTTCCGTAGTTGAAACAAACGATGACTCTCACTTCACAATCACTACATGATCAAGCGAAAGCGGCCAGCGAAGCTTCTAGACGATTGGCGACGATTTCTACTGAGGTTAAAAACGCCGCACTGATCGCAATCGCCGAAGCTATCGAGGCGAATCGGCAGTCGATACTGCGCGCCAATGAGCAGGATCTGGAAGCCGCCAAGCGAGATAGCGTCGAGTACCACCTACTTGAACGAATGACGTTGAACAACACCCGTGTAAAAGACATGGCCGATGCCGCTCGGAATATCGTCGCACTCGAAGATCCCATCGGTGAAATCCTTGAAGAGCGCGATCTCGAAAACGGTCTCAATCTTCAAAAAGTGAGGGTTCCGCTCGGCGTGATTGGCGTGATCTACGAGAGCCGACCCAACGTAACTATCGATATCGCAACTCTGTGCCTGAAGTCTGGCAACGGGGTGGTGCTTCGTGGCGGTAAGGAATGCATTCTCACGAATACCGTACTTGCGGGCATCATCAAGAACGCTATTGAAGGTGCGGGGATTCCACGTGATGTAGTTCAGTTCATCGAATCGACTGACAGGGCGCTCGTAAAAGAGATGCTCGAAATGGACGATGCGATCGACCTGATGATCCCGCGTGGAAGTGCAGAACTCGTGAAATTTGTCGGTGAGACCGCCAAAATGCCTGCTATCACGGGCGGTGTTGGCGTTTGCCACACGTACGTCGACGCAGATGCGAATCTTGCCGACGCACTGGCAATTGTCGTAAACGCCAAGGTTCAGCGTCCGACGGTGTGCAACGCACTCGACACTGTGCTCGTTCATCAGGCGGTCGCACGCGACTTTATGCCTGATCTCGCAACTGAATTTGGGGTTCAGGATGTTGAACTGCGTGCTGACGGTCGAGCCATGAGCCTCATTGACGCGATGGTCGGCGGTTCAAAGGTTATTCCCGCTCAGTCGGACGACTTCGGCACTGAATTTCTTTCGCTGGTGGCTTCGGTAAAGATTGTCGATTCGATGGACGAGGCGATCGCTCATATTGGCGAGTATGGCTCGGGTCATTCGGAAGCGATTATTTCTGATAGCGCAGAAGCAGTTGAGCGGTTCTTGAACGAAATCGACGCCGGGGTTGTGCTCGCAAACACCTCCACTCGATTCAACGATGGCGCTGAGTTCGGTTTCGGAGCCGAGGTTGCGATTTCGACCGAAAAGCTTCACGCTCGGGGCCCGATGGGACTCAAGGAAATTACCAGCTACAAGTGGAAAGTCCGTGGCTCGGGTCAGGTGAGGCAGTAACCGTTATGGCACAGTTTTACTTTGAACGGGAAGTCCGCACCCCAACTGGCGAGTGCTACACGATTCTCGAAGATGGCAAGCCGATAGGTCGATTGGACCTTCATTTTGTGCCCGGGATGGTTCACGGCACGATGATTGTTTCTGAGTCGATCACGCAAGAGGCGATTCAAGAGCTGATGTCGATGGTTGATGAGGACCTGACGGACGCGGTAGGTATAGAGCGCGAAGACCTCGTCGTGCACGTGCATCAAGGACGCGATCTCGGTGTGTTCTCACACAACGACTCAACCTTGCGCGGGGGCGGCGATGTTACGCCGCCGCCTGCGGGGGCTTAGGAATCGAAGTTCCCTCGCTAACTGTTGATTTCCCGAGCGGAGTCTGCGGAGCCGAGGGATCTGGCGGGGTCGCGCGGATCGTTAGTCTGGTGATAATCGTCGATCTCTCGCGACTCCACCACCAGATCCCTTTGAGGCCTTCGGGAAATCGAGTGCTGGCTGTTCGACCGCTAAGTTTGCCGTCGAGCACTTCTCCCTCACCCCAGCCCTCTCACGCTGAGAGAGGGAGCTCGGATCAGCCGCCTGTTACGCCTTTGCGGACCACTGTTCGTAGAGGTCTTCGAGGAGCGTTGTGGCGCGGGTGAGGTCTCGATTTAGCCGCTTGCCCTTACGAACATCTTCGCTTTCAAAGGCACCGCTAAGCGCCTGCTCTAACTCCAATTTTTCCGCTTCGACATCGTTGATACGCCGTTCTAGCGAATCAACGTCAGAGCGAAGTTCGGCACGCTCGACCCTGGTCCGTTTTCGATCGGAACCTCGGGTGTTCACCCGTCCGGACTGCTCGGGCATAGATTTTTTAGTCGCCTGCCAGTACTCGGAAAAATTGCCTTCGAAGCTGACGAGATCGCGGTCCTCTAGCTCGACCACCCGACCAACGATTTTGTCCAGAAAATAACGATCATGAGAGATGACTAGGATCGACCCTTCGTAGTCGTAGAGGGCTTCTTCGATCGCCTCGCGTGCCGGGATGTCCATGTGGTTCGTCGGCTCGTCGAGTATCAGGAAATTCGGCTTTAACTTCATGAGAGCGGCAAGTTGAAGTCGATTTCGTTCGCCACCCGAGAGATTCGAAACCTTTTTGCGAAGGTCTTCACGGGTGAACAGGAAGTTGCGGAGCAGAGCGAAGGCGACCGTTTCGTTGCTCTCGGGAGGAGACGACATCATCGCTTCGAAAATCGTGCGGCCGCCGCCGAGAACTTCCTGCTGCTGCGCCGCATACCCGGTCCTGATGCTGGGTCCGATGCGTATCACATCGTCGTTCCAATCACCTTTTTCGACTATGTCTTTGAGCAGTGTTGTCTTGCCGCTGCCGTTGGGACCGATGATGGCGACTCGTTCTCCGCTGGTCACATCAAGATCGACGTTTTCGAGAAGCGAGAGATCGTCGAACGCCTTGCTGTAGCCGCGAATCTGCAACACGATGTTCGCCTGCGTTCGGCCGTCGGCGAATTCGGCTCCGATTGCCGAGACTTCGGAAACTGGTTTATCGACCACCTGTTCCTTTTCTCGTACGAGTTGCGACCGTCTGGAGCGAAGGCGTTTTCCAGCCTTTTTACTCGCAACGGCACGCGCCGTGAGTTCGAGCCGCTTAACCAGCGCTTCGAGCTGGGCGAGTCGCTTCTGGTTTGCACTGTAGTCGGCCTGCTGCGCCAGCAGTTCTCCGAGGCGAGTCGCCCTGTAGTCGGAGTAACCGCCGACGTAGCGGGAAACTTTGCCGTCTTCAAGCGTCAAAATGCCAGTTGCGACTCGGTCGAGCGTGTGGCGATTGTGAGACACGATTAGCACTGCACCATTGAAGCTTATGAGGAACTCTTCGAGCCATGCCAGACCCTGAAAGTCGAGATGGTTTCCGGGCTCGTCGAGGATGAGAAAATCGGGTTCGTTCAGGAGCGCACGTGCGAGCGAGAGCACGTTCTTTTCGCCGCCGGAAAGTGTTCCGATTTCCTGATCTTCTTTGCCGTTCAGTCCAAGTGAATCGAGGGTTGCCTGCGCTTCGTCGGGTCGTCTGTCAGCATCTACGGAGTCGTATTTATCGCGGGCTTTCTGGTACGACTGCATCGCCGATTCCATATCGTCTTCGGAGGCAATAGCCAGATGTTCTTCGGCAAGGCGCAGGTTATCGCCAAGCGTTATGTATTCGGAAATCAGCCAGTCGAGTACCAGTTCGTCGTCGCCGCCCTCGACGTACTGTGGGACGTAGCCGATTCGAACTCCGCCTGCGATGTTTACGCTGCCTTCGGACGGCACGTCCTCGTCGAGCAGGATTTTGAGAATGGTGGTCTTACCGGAGCCGTTGGGTCCGATCAACCCGAGTCGATCTTCCGATCCGATCTCAAACGAAACGCCCTTGAGCACTTTCTGGCTGCCGTACTGGGCTGTGACGTTATTTAGGTTGGCGACGAACATGTTGGTGACATGTTAATGCGTGTCGCTGGAATGGCGACCACCCAATTTGAACCACGATTACCAGATAGGGACAGTATCACCGGTGGTGGATCTGATGCCGGGACTGTGGAAGTCGAGGCAAATAGTCACTGTTCCTCCCCCTCCCAGCGGATGGATAGAGTCGATCAACCTCCGCCACGGATTTCCCGATTGGAGCAGAGCGGGGTCGAGGGATCTGGAGGGGTCGCGCACGTTATGCGATTGTGATAATCGACCATCACGCGACCCTGCCACCAGAACCCTCTGAGGCCTTCGGGAAGTCCGAGCTTTGCCTCTGTCGTGATGTCATCATGGTTGGAGGTAGTGGGATGTTTAAATAAACTGGCTTCACCTCTCCATACGGTCGAATTTTCACAATCAATACGAGGTTCGAATGCCAGTCGATACGATTGTCGAATCAGCGCCAATTCACGTGATGTACGTTGCGGTCGATAAATCGAAGCCTATAAGTGAACAGGCACCACAGGCTGTGGATGAACTCGAAGCGGCCATGCCGTCGCTGCAGGGGAGCAAGTTTTTTGGTGTGGTTGTCGAGGACGAGTATCGGGCATGTGTTCGTGTTGGATCAGGTGACGCGCTCGACACGTTGAAATACTCGACTTTCACGATCCCCGGTGGTCGTTATGTACACCGGGGACTCATCGACTGGGATCACAAAATCGAGTTGATCGGCGAAGCGGTGGACGAACTAACTTCGCGGGCTGACTACGACTCTTCGAGATACGTGATCGAGCACTATCGGAGTCACACAGAGATTGTGATTCGAGTGCCTGTCACTTAGGTCTTCTGACACAGTGCCCATGGAAGCGCCCACTTCTCGACCGGAGCGGAGATATTTTCGGTTGGGAGGAAGGTTGCGGGCGTATGAAGACAGGGATTCAGCAGGGACGATTCTCCCTCATCCTGGCCTTCTACCGCTGGGAGAAGGAATATGGCAGCCCGTCACCACTGCCCCGCCGAAGATCGTTGCGCTTCGGTCGAGATGTCAGTGTGTCCTGTATCTCCAAGTAAACGGACCCAGGGCTCAGTACGACTGGAAGTGCTTGCCCCAGGGGGTTTCCATTGCTTCTTTGACCCGCTTGCGGCCGACCATCGGGAGCCAGAACTTGTTGTGGTAAACGTTGGAAGCCCAGTACGCCCACGGCGCTATTGGTGATCGGAGCAGCATACCTTCGAGTGGCTTGAGTGGACCGTGATATATCAGCGCCTGACCACGTGAAGCCAACGTGTTTTCGTTGCCGTTGAAGTTCCAGTTAACGTCGGCGATATCCTCACCAACGACCTCGATTTCTGACGGCTTTCCGACGCCAAGTCCCATCTCGTGGGCAATACGAATAAACGGAATCGACATGGGATCGAGACCCATCATCTTCGCTGCTACGGCGTCGATAGCCACTTGATCGGCAGAGGCGAGAATCACGTTCTTGTTGTGGATGCGCATTGCACGCGGACCCGGACCATCACCGGCAAACGTTCCGTCCATCACGGCGAACAGCCCGGAGTGGATTTCTTTTTGAATCTGGAGAAGATCGACGAGGGTTTCGTGAATAACAGAGTGGGTCCAGTGGCGATATCGGTGCAGTAAACCGCCAAAGGCGTTTTTCATCGCACCGGTCATGGTGGTGAAAACGTGGGTCTTCACCGTAGGCAGCTGAACGATGTTTGTACCCGGAAAGACTTCTGGGATGAAGAGGCCATCTTTTTTGTAGACATCATCGAGAACGAGCATCTTGGCGGTGGGCTTGTATGGCAACCACTTCACCGGCGGCACATCGAGCGTTACGTGATCGATGCCAAGTCGATCTTCGACTACCTTATGCTTATTTTTCTCGCGACCCTCGTCCGGGTTTACAACGACCGTGCCGTTATGCGCTGCGGTTAACTTGTCGAATCCGTCGGCTCTGAGTTTTTGCGCCACACCGTCGATCTGCCAGGGTGCACTCGAACACGCCGGGTAGTAGTGCTGCCAGGAGATGTTCACCTTCAGGAAGGTCTCGAGATCGGGGGTGAGTGCCGTCTGGTAATCGGCGAGGTCCATCAGCCGTGCGTAGTCTTCGATTACGGTCTCGGGCGTGGTGTAAATCACCGCTACCTTGCCCATTTTGGGTTCAGCGTGCGGTATGTCGGGCTGAGTTAGAACTCGCCCCTCGTCCCTGATCATCGAGACCATCGGTGTTTTATATCCTCGTGGCAGCTTTATTGGACCCGTGCGTCGTCTCGCTGCCGGTAATGAGTGTGGGCAACTTAGAGTACTCACATCCCATGCATTCTCAGTACGTAGACAGTGTATCTTTGGTCGAGTTCGAGCCACCGCATTTGGTCACACTGATTTGACGCAAACTCACCCACAACTGACTATCGATACCTGTACCCACATCTTGCCCGAGGCATTTGTGAGTGGTCGCGAACGTGTTTCACGAGCCGACAGCACGTTCAGAAGTCTATTTACCGATTCGAAATCCAAGTTCGCCCATACCAACGACCTGATCGCCTCAATGGACGACGCCGGGATTGACGTTTCTGTATGCACTGGATTCGGTTGGACCGATCCTGAAATCGCTCGCCAATCCAACGACTACAACCTCGAAGCCGCGCGTTCACATCCAGATCGGTTGGTGGCATTTTGCAGTGTGAATCCACTTTGGGGCGAAGATGCTGTTGCCGAGGTTCGTCGCTGCCACGAGGCGGGTGCGAAGGGGATCGGCGAGCTTCATCCTGATACGCAGGGCATTCTCGATGCTGATCTTGCTTCGCTTGCTCCGGTTCTCGACATGGCGAAAGAACTTGGAATGCCTGTTCTCATGCATGCGTCAGAACCTGTCGGGCACGGGTATCCGGGTAAGGGCACTGTTACGCCCGAACTATTAATGGCACTGGTGAATGCTTTCCCGAATAATATGTTCATTTTCAGCCATTTCGGTGGCGGTCTGCCGTTTTACGGTCTGATGCCCGAAGTTAAGTCGGCTCTCAAGAACGTCTATTTCGACTCGGCGGCATTTCCGTTCCTGTACCGGCCCGAGGTATTTGATGTTGTGTCACGAGCGATCGGAAGCGAAAAAATACTCTTCGCCAGTGATTTTCCGCTCGTGGCTCAGAAGCGTGCATTGGACGAATTCGCTGATTCGGGGCTTGATGCAGAGCAGTCGCTACAAGTTCGGGGCGCGAACGCCGCGAGGCTGCTGAAGATCTGATGCTCGCTGCTCACTATTTCTCGACCGGAGCAAAGCGAAGTGGAGAGATCTTCGGTGGGTGACTGGGGTCATCGCTATTGCCAGCACTACGCGTCCCCGCACCAGATCCCTCGATTCCGATGACTCCACTCGGGACGCGGTAGATCACCTTTGAGGCATTTTGCCTACGAATCTTTCACAAATTACGTACTAGAAAATTTGCGCTGAACTCCGAAACAGGCGTATATTGAGCCCAATCGATATGAGCAACTCACTCCGCACAACAATTCAGAACCTCCAGGCCTGTACCTGTATGTGTACCTGTACGTCCACAGGGGTTTCGAGTTTTGCGTGTTGTACTTGTTGAATAAGCCAGCCGCAACGTAGAGATATTCAAGCCCCTGTCACAAGCAGGGGTTTTTTGTTGCCAGCAAATCCTTCCTCCTTTTTCTTTGTCCCACCATCAGATGCACCGAACTAGATATCAATCATGATCAACATTTTCAAAATCACCCTCACCGGTCTCCGTAGGGCCCTCGAAGCAGCACAGGGACTCGGCATCGAAGCCGACTCGATCAGCGTTGCACGACGCGCAAAGTAGTTCCGTTCAACCTGCCAATCTGATTGAAATTAGATCAGATTGCCGCGTGGACACCCTCTCGCACGGGTGTAACATCCGCCCCAATACATGCACCGCTATACAACCTGACTAAATCGGTACACCCAGGGGGCTATTGGATTGCCAGCACTTACCGTCGAGCAAAAAGAGCATTTTGAAGAGTATGGGTTCGTTCACGTCCCGGACGTTTTCGATCCTGAAGGCACTATCGACCCCGTGATCGACGAGTACGCCGGCGTACTCGACTCACTTGCGGACAAGCTGTACAGCGAGGGCGCGATTTCTTCGACCTACTCGGATCTCGAGTTCGGTGATCGAATTACCAAGATCTACGTTGAGTCGGAAGAAATTCACAACCAGTTTTTCGACTTCTCTCTGCCGCAAAGCAATGTTCAACCCGATACCCCGTTCTGGGCAGGTCCGGCCGTTTTCAATGCAATTACCGCCCCTGGTGTCCTTGATGTTGTAGCATCTGTTGTTGGATCAGAGGTCTATTCCAACCCCGTACAGCACGTTCGGATCAAGCTTCCCGAAAAAGTATCTCCTCGTGACGAACACGGGAACGTAATGTTCGGAAGAACCGGGTGGCATCAAGATGCCGGAGTGGTCAATCCCGAAGCAGACGATACGAATCTCCTCACCGTGTGGTTCCCGCTTATGGACGCCAGCGCCGCCAACGGCTGCCTGACCGTCGTTCCCGGTTCTCACAGAGGTGAATTATTAACTCACTGCCCGGGCTACAAGGAACGGCAGGGAACACAGATCCCCGATCATCTATTCGAAATCGGCGATGCGATGCCGGTGCCCGTCAAAAAGGGCGGAGCGTTGCTGCTCACCAAGAAGACTGTTCACTCTTCACTACCGAATATTAGCGACCACATTCGCTGGAGTTTCGATCTTCGATACCAGCCGGTTGGCGAAGCTACGGGGCGGGAAGCATTCCCGGGATTCGTGGCACGCAGCGCAACGAATCCAGACACCGAGTTGCGTAATGCGGAGACGTGGTACGAAATGTGGCGAGACACTCGCGATTCTTTGGCGGTAGGTGAACAACCCTCGTTCAACCGCTGGAACCTCGACGATCCTTCCTGCGCGTGATTCCATCTGTGGCTGAACTCGAAACACTACGTGAGGCTGGGCGCATCGCTTCAAAAGCTCGAAACTGGGCCGCCGAGACGATCAGGCCCGGTTACCTGCTGCGTGATCTACAAGAAGGCATGGAGGCGATAATCCGTGATGCGGGTGCGCTTCCTCCGTTCCCGGCCCAAACGAGTCGAAACAGCGTTGGTGCTCACTACTGCTCGTCGCCATCGGATATGACCGAGTTTGAAGAAAACGACTTGGTGAAGATCGACGTCGGAGCTCATATCGACGGATTGATTGTCGACACCGGCGTTTCTGCAGATCTCTCCAAGGATCAACGCTGGAAAAGGATGATCGGGGCGGCGTCTGATGCTCTTGATGCTGCAATCGGCATGTGCTCGCCTAACGTGGACGTGGAGGACATTGGCGAGAGGGTCGAAGCGGTCATCAATGCAGCAGGTTTCAGACCAATATTGAACCTCACCGGTCACGGACTTGGCAGATACACGCTTCACGACAAGCCGCAGATCCCTAATGCCCGTATCGGTCTGAAAGGGCATCTCGAAGCGGGGTCTATCTTTGCGATCGAGCCGTTTGCGACTTCTGGCGAGGGCTACATTGAGGACGACGGGGAGCCCGAGGTCTTCAGGCTCGAACGCAGTCCTAAACCATCAAACAAGATCGACGCGGATACGCTCGAGGCGATTGAATCGTGGCGTGGTTTACCGATCGCACGGCGCTATTTCTCCAACTTACCCAAAAAGCCGTTCGAACGAACGCTAAAAGAGCTCATAAAGCAGCGAGTGCTTCAGGAGTATCAGCCGCTGGTGGAAGTTACCGGGGCGCACATCGGCTGGAAAGAGCACTCGATCTGGCTTGGGCCAGACGGGCCTGAAGTGCTTACTGCGTAGATTCAAACTCGTCGTGTCCGCTTAACACTTTTTTCACCTAAACAGCCGAATTCGAATGTATCGTTGATAGAGTGAGCGGTGATGCTTGCTTTAGTGGTGCCAGGAATTCAGTGTGACGAAATTAAACGATCTTGATCCGTGGCTCGGCGAAAAGCCGGAAGAAAAGCCGAAAGCGGGGAAGCAGGTCGATACCAAATCCGAAGAAGTTGTAGAAGTGGAAGCGGAGCCAGAACCCGTATCTGATTCGGCGGATTCGGTTACCACGGACCCAACGGACCCAACAGACCGAGATGAGGATTCAGGACCGATATCGGATGCCGACAACGCCGATGAGAGTTCTGGCGATGATGAACCCACCGAGTGGACGCCCACCGTTGTACCCGAAAAAACACGGTCGGGTCGAGACACCATCGAGCTGTACACGGCTCGGAAGGGTGCGAAAGATGTCACGTTCATCCAGCGATCGGAAGCAACATACGT
>Ga0115002_10005136_pt1 | contig 15556 bp, 14 predicted proteins | sample ArcticOcean_MG_C_8_FD_89576 | JGI IMG/M metagenome (GOLD analysis project Ga0115002, IMG submission 89576) | Marine microbial communities from western Arctic Ocean - ArcticOcean_MG_CB11_86 | ecosystem: Environmental > Aquatic > Marine > Oceanic | place: Arctic Ocean: Canada Basin | collected... | reverse complement strand
CTTTGGAGCTTTGGAGACGTACTCGGAGATATGTCGGGTTACGGGATATGTGAGTTTACTTGCAGCCGGACTCTTTGGAGCAGTAGGCTTTGGAAGTCTGATGGCGTTATCGGCGCTTTCGCGGACCCATGAGCCGATACTACCTTTCTTCTCTGCGCTCTGTGCACTCGTGTTCTTTGCCTTGAACGGTCTGGTTCTGTTTGCAACTTCCGAAGGAATTCTTGCCTTCATTCAGATAATCGAAGATTCCAAAAAATCAAGAGAGGCTTTAGAGGAGCTACTGGAGTTAAACAGGAACGGATAGGTCGAGACGACATCTTGTCACTTGGATTACGTCATCACAGATTTCCAAATCAGAGTTGCAGGGCCGCCGTGTTTAATCATGGACGATGTCTGAGTCACGTTTTTTAACCAGAGCAGTCAGAGAGTCTCTTGTGAGGGTATGGTTGCTCCAGTCGTCGACAAGAGAAGCACACCAATCGCACACTCCCCAAATAGAATGGCTAAATGCACATCATATGGTGAAAGAAACTTGTACTGGATTGAAATGTGAGATTAGAAGGATTTCATCATATTTACAGTCATTTTTTGCCGTGACCTTTGGCTTGATGCTCAATCTCTGTAAGTATGCGTTTTCAATCTCTGATTTCACTGCCTCAACGTATTTTGCAGTCGTAATCACGGAATCGTGAACCGTAACCAGTTTTATCTCAGGGAACCTGTCGAACAGGCGAGCGCACACCTCGTTAATCATCATCTGAGACTCCAAACGCTGCATATCTCTCGCCAATTCCTTGTATCTCTCACGAAACCACACATCAGTCCATGCGAAATATCTGTTGAATGAGTTAATTCGTGCAGATGTTTGAAGACCTTCGCATGCCGCTCGCCTGGGGTGTTTTCAACACCCACGCAACCAACCCGGCATGGGTTAAGGGCACAACGCAATCTCGGAAACCTCTCGCGATTGGCCATGGACGGCGCTGGAGGTGGATTGCAGTGCCCGAGGAGTGCGCCGGCCGGTATCGGTCGGTGGGATCCCCATGCGCTCTTTTTTTCGAGCGCGATGCGACACAGCTAGCACGCCACAAGCTGGGAACAACAATCAGAACGCAAGCTTAAACGACAACTCGCTTCCCAGCCTCTTCTGCGAGTTTTGTGCTTCTTCGCGGCCCATCCAATCGAACGTCGGCCCGGCGCGCGGACTTCACCGTGCGCTGACGCGCCGGTTCGTTTACTGACAAAATCCACGTCGCACTGCTGGGTTTCCCGTTGGTCAACGCCAGACTACGGTGTTCCGATCGCTCGCGCTTTCGGTTGGTAGCCATTGAGCTACCGTGCAGGATTCATCAAGATGGGCCTCGCGTTATCCGTCACTCCCAATCGACTTCCAGACAGCCACACGCATCATGCAAAAATCTCTTGACCAGAAACTCGCCGCCCTTCATGCCGATCCGTCTGAAGTGAAGGAATTTATTCTTGCGGACGCGAAAGATCCCGACATGGGGTTCGGCGTGCCGGGGACCGGGCGGCTGGCGGATGCGGAAGACGGGACGCCCCGTTACCGCTCGCGCGAGCAGTTCCTGCAGCACATTCGCGAGATCGTGGCAGACGGTGTTGTCGATATCATGCTGATGTCGGCTTCCACCAGCGAGAAGTTGACAATCGAGGAACGACTGTTCGACGATTCGCACGTGACGCCGGCCGTCCGTGCGAATGACACCACCGATATCTACGGTGTGCGGGGCGGGCGGTATCAGGCGTCGGCCTCGCGTCCGTTTCGTAGCGCGACGATCGATCATATTCAATGCGGCCACCTCGATTGCCGTGCCGAAGAACGATCGCGCGGGGCGGACTTGGGGTTGTATTCGATGACCTTCAATAACTCGCTCGAAGACGACTTGCGATCAGCGGAGGCGTTCAAGGCGTTTCGCGAGGAGGCCGAGCGGAAGGGGTTTCGTTACTTTCTCGAAGTCTTCGACCCGAACGTAGCCGATGCGGTTTCGCCCGAGTTGATGCCGAGCTACGTCAACGACATGATCGCCCGCACGTTGGGTGGCGTGACCAAGACGGGGATGCCGTTGTTCTTGAAAGTGGCTTACCACGGCCCGCACGCGTTGGAAGAGCTCATCAACTACGACGAGAATTTGATCGTCGGCATGCTGGGTGGGTCGGCGGGCACCACGCGCGATGCCTTTCAGTTAATCCACGATGCCCAGAAATACGGTGCCCGCGTGGCGCTGTTCGGGCGTAAGATCAATAACGCGGAAGACCAGGTGCTTTTCATTCGGTTCCTACGGCGCATCGTCGATGGCGATATCGAACCGGCCGAGGCGGTGCGGGCTTATCATGCGGAGTTAGAGACGCAGGGCATCGCGCCGCATCGGGCGATCGAGCGGGACGTGGAATTGGAATCGCACGTGACGGACCCGTTTGGTTAGGTCGCGTCGAGACGAGGATTGGCAATCGTTCGGTGGATGTTCGACGGTAAACCGTCGGCTTGGGTTAGGGAGGGATCAAGGATGTCACACGACTGGGACGACGATTCTGATCCCGAATTCGATGAGGGATACGAGGGCGACTGGGACGACGACGATGGCGAGTCGCTGACGATTCGTTGCCCGGAGTGCGGAGCCGAGGTGTATGAGGATGCCGTGCGGTGTCCGGCTTGCGACAACTACATTGTCGCGGGAGGCCACGGAACTCTCTGGGAAGGACGCCCGGCTTGGTGGATCATTCTGGGCATGGCGGGCATCATCGCCGTTGTCGCGCTACTTTCCGGCGTACTGGCTCTCCGGTGATGTCATCGGAGGTGGGACAGACATTCCTGTCTGTCGGCTTGCTAACAAACGCAGACAAGAATGTCTGCTCCACCTCTTCAAACAAGCTAACCGGCTTTCGCCTTGGCCGAGTTTCCTGCGGCTGTCGCGGGATGCGCGACGGTCTGTGTGGGAGCCGCCACGAGTGGGAATTTCAGGGTGAACATGGTCCCCTTGCCGACTGCACTTTCGACACGAATGCGGCCTTTGTGCGATTCGATGATATCGCGGCACAGCGCCAATCCCAGTCCGGTTCCGCCCTGCCCTTGTGCGTCGGCCTCTTTCGTTGTGTAGAACTGCTCGAAGATTTTCGGCAGCTTGTCGGCCGGGATGCCGCCGCCGGTATCTTTCACGCTGACTTCCGCGAAGCCGTCTTCTTCATTGGTGCGAACGGTCAGGTACATCAACCCTCCGCCGTCCATCGCTTGCCGGCCGTTGATGATGAGGTTCAACAGCACCTGTTGAATTTGTCCGGCGTTGACCGACGCCCACGGCCGCGAATAGACGTCGGTCTGCAACTTCACGCGGTGCATCTGCAAGTCTTTCCCGACGAGCAGCAACACTTCTTCAAGCAACGTCGCCACGTCGCTCGGCTCTTGGCGATTGCCTTGGCTGCGCGAGTACGAGAGCATGCCGGTGGTGATTTTCGCAGCTCGCTGCCCGGCAGCGAGAATCTTGTCGAAGGCCTTGTCTCGCGTGGCGGCGTCTTTGTGACGCAGCCCCATCTTCGCGTAGTTGATGACGGTTGTCAGAATGTTGTTGAACTCGTGCGTGATCGACGACGCCAGCGCGCCGACAGAGCTCATTTTTTGAGCCTGCAGCAACTGCTCTTTCAGCTCGGCGATTTGTCGTTCTTGTGGCGTCTCGGTGTGGTCCGTCATCGGTGTCTCTCCGAAATCCATTTCGGTCGGGTCTCAATCTTCAGACGTCGCGAAACCATGCGTCCACAGTTTATGGTGGGAACGCAACGTTTGTGGTGGTTGTGACGCGGGTCTGTGCCAACGGTATCGGAGTAAGCGATTGGACAACTTCATCACACAGCAGGCCTCTGCCCAAGTGGAGGCAGATCTCTGCAATTCCGGTTGGTGCTGTGCAGAACGAAACGAATCGCCCGGTCCCAAAGACTGGGTAACTTGCGAATTATCTTCCGGTCGGGGCTTGATTAAGGCCGGCATCATCGCGGTCGTGGTTGTGATTCGCCGCCCCGCTGGATTATGGTGGATCCTTACCGCAGACGTTCGCTCTGGAAAGCTGTCTCTCGTGATCCGTGTCGAAGAATTGTCTATCACCGTCGGAAGTTTCTCACTGAGCAAAGTGGGATTCGAGGTCGACACCGGTCAGTACGCAATTCTCATGGGACGGACCGGAAGTGGAAAAACGACGATTCTGGAATCGGTCTGCGGTCTGAAGACCATCTCCTCCGGTCGAATTGTTTTGATGGACCGCGACGTCACGCACCTGAAACCAGGGCTACGAGGTATCGGCTTCGTCCCGCAGGAAGGTGCGTTGTTCCCTACGATGACCGTCCGGGACCAAATTGGGTTCGCGTTGGAAATTCGCAAGTGGAAGAAGTCCGACATCGAGCAACGTGTGCAGGAACTGGCCGATTTGCTGGGTATCGAACACTTGCTGAAACGTAAACCGTTGGGGCTGAGTGGCGGCGAGCGACAGCGAATCGCCTTGGGGCGAGCGCTCGCGGCTCACCCAGGTGTGCTCTGCCTTGATGAACCCTTGAGCGCGCTCGACGAAGCAACGCGCGACGAAATGTACGCGTTGCTCAAATCGGTTCAGCAGCGAACCGGCGTGACAACGTTACACATTACGCACAGCCGCACCGAAGCCCGGTTACTGGCCGATGTCGTTTTCCGCGTTGAGGATGGACGCGTCGCGCAGGTTGATCAGGAGACGATTCTCGACGAACCGGAAAGCCCGTCGTCGGTGAGCGATTTGGATCGCATCGAAGCGTGACGTCGACGGGTTCACTCCGAAGCGGGAAAACGTTTCTCGAATTCCGCACGCACCGGATCGTCGATCTTTTTCATACGTGCGCGAATCAATTGTCGGAAACCGGCGATGCGTTCGCGCTGGTTTTTATCGTCGATCAGGTTGTGTAACGCGGCCGGGTCGGAGGTGTAATTGTAAAACTCTTCGGGAACCCGGTACTCGAACAGCTTCACCCGCGCGGCAATGTCGGCATTTTTTTTTGCAGCCGTTTGCATGGCTCGGAACGCCAAACCGCTTTGCGATTCATTGCGAAAGACCGATTGGCCGTCGGACCACGCATTAAAGATGTAACCGAACTGCTTCGTGAGCACGCAGCGCATTTCATAGTTGCGACGTCCCGCCGTCCGATGGAAGACGGTGTAGATCTCCTCGCGGCCCGTCTGTTTCTCGCCTTTCAACAATGGCAGGAACGATCGCCCATCAACGCCGTCGAGTTGGGGCAAGCCGAGGGCATCCAGAATGGTGGGTGTGAAATCGATGCCGGAAATCATGTGTTCTTTGTCGACCGCTCCCGCTTCAACGACGCCGGGCCAACGCACGATCCAGGGCGTGCGCGTGCTATTGAGCCAGCAATTCGTTTTGGCAAACGGCAGCGGCATGCCGTGATCGCTCATGAACATGACCAGCGTGTTCTTACTCAAGCCCGCTTCGTCGAGCGCCTTCAAGACGGCCCCGGCAATCTCATCGGCTCGATGCACCGAGGTGAAATACTGGGCCAGTTCCTTGCGGATGTCGGGAATGTCGGGCAGGAACTTCGGGACGACAATTTCATCTGGCTTGAAGTATTTGCTGGCCTTGGAGTATTGGTTGCCGCGCGGCTTCAGTTGCTTCTTGGTGTTCTTTTTCTTCGTCGGGTTGGCACCCTTCCGCTGGTTTTCCTGACGACTGCCGGCGAACGGCCGATGGGGATCCTGCGAATTCGCCATCAGGAAAAATGGACGATCTTCCGCTTTCGCCTTCGCGAAGAACGCCTTCGCATGCTGGTAATACAACTCGGGCGAGCGACCGACGCCGAGTTGCGTTGGTTGAATGGCGACATCCCAACAAAACTTGTGCTGCGGTGCCAAATGCGACACCTTGGCCATGATGCCGTTGAAGTATCCCGCCTTGCGTAATTGTTCTTGCAAGGTGGGCGTGGTCAGCGCGATCGGCTGAAAACCCAGGGCACCGTTTCGATGTGGATACCGACCCGTCATCCAGACAGCCCGCGTCGGCTGACAAACGGCAATCGTGACGTGTGCGTGCAGAAAGCGTTTCCCCTCTTTCGCCAACCGATCAATGTTCGGCGAGATGCCGGGGATCGGGCACCCTGTGCAGCCGAGCGAATCCCAGTTCATGTCGTCGAAGGTAATCATCAAGACGTTAGGCCGAGCGGCGTCGGCTGCCTGAACAGAGGCGGAACCTGACAACGAACCAGCCATCGCAAACGACACGGCAGCCATCAACACGGAAAACGTTGTGAACCGTCGATTCATCGGGGCACAGGTCATCAAGAAAGGCTTTCAGTAGAACAACCAGTTGAACAACAAACTCCAACAGTGAATAGCTTCACCCATCCTAACGTGCTGACCTCGACCATTCCCAATCCACTCAGTCTTTTCAGGCAATGTCTCAGTGTTTACACCATAAATTAATTGCAGCGACGGTTACCCCAAAGTGCTTGCTTTAAAGGATGAAATGGTCAGCGAGGTAAAAAACAGAAGCTAGGTTTGACCCTCGTTTCACTCTCCCAATCGGACTCCCTGAGTCGGTGAGTTGACAGTTGGAGATGGGGTGACTAATTTGTTCCCAGTCTTCTCAAACGACCTGTTTGTGAAGCAAAGACCTGCCAAGCACGCGTAGCCGATTGGGATCGGTTGCCCGCCTGCCTTGGAGAGCACTCCTTTGAAATGTCGCGTGAAGCATTTTCTTCCGCTGACGTTTTCCGCGTTGCAGACTTCGTGATTACGGTTGCCGGGGAATTTGAACTCCGGGGGGGCATCCGCAGTCAAAATCGTTTTCGTGGGTCGCAATTGACTGGGTGGAATGGTGAGGAAAATCCGTGTCCATCTCTCTCCCCTTGTTGTTGCTGACGGGTATGGCCCTCGGTGAGGCGAACGTCCCGGCGGAAAAAGCCCCGACGCACTACGACAACTACACGGCTGGCTTCAAGGCGGCTCAGAAAACGGGACAACCGTTGCTGGTCATCTTGAACCCCGGCGGAAAATCGGCGCAGAAGCCGGTCACGCTGGAAAGTGTTCGCAAAAGCAAGACCTGCTGCGATTGGTTGGAAAGCTATGTCGTTGTCATTGTGGATACCGAAACCGATAAGGGCGGTGTGATCCACACGCTCTTCGGTGCCAAGCCGCTGCCGCATGTTTCGGTGATCGACAAGGCCCAGAAGTTCCAGATCTACACAACCAGCAAATCAATGCAGTTGTCCGACTGGGACCGCGTTCTGAAAACCTATCGCAAAGGTGTGGCCGTCTCGAAGACCGCCAACCTGCAGGAAGTCTTCTGCCCTACCTGAATTCAGTAACCCCCACCACTCGCCCGTGCGGCGAGCACAGACAGCATGACGAGACAACGGCTGCCGACGTGCCATGTTCTTTCGGAACATAGGCACGGCGGCGGCAAGTCTCGCCTGTTCGGTCAATCGTTCGGCAGCTCGGCTTCCGTCTGTTCGACGATCGGGCCGTAATGTTCCACGCGGCGATTGCGTCCGAAGTGGAAGATCTGCTCTTTATAAACCCGCGTTGCGTCGAGATCGCAACGGTGGACGATCAGTTCGTCTTCAAGTGATTTCGCTTGCGCGACGATCTCCCCGGACGGCGCGACGATACACGTCCCGCCGATCTGTGTGACACCCTCTTCCGTCCCCGCCTTGGCCACCGCGACAACCCACGCCCCGTTCTGATACGCGCCCGATTGCAGCGACAGTTCGTTGTGGAAATCGGCAAGCGCATCCAGTTCCGGATGCCCTGGGTGCAAACTGGGCGTGTTGTAACCCAGCAGAATTAACTCGGCCCCGCGCAAGGCGAGCACACGATAAGTCTCCGACCAACGTCGGTCGTTACAGATACACATTCCGACCACGCCCCCGAAGGCGTTCCACGTGCGGAAGCCCAGGTTTCCCACGTCAAAGTATCGCTTTTCAAGATTCTGATACGGGTTGTCCGGACGATGATCGGCATGCCCCGGCAAATGGATCTTGCGGTACTTCCCGATGATTTGCCCATCGTTGCCGACGAGCACGCTCGCGTTGTAATGCAACATTTGCCCCTCTTCCTTCGCCAATTCGGCAAAGCCAAGATGAAACCCGATCCCTAGCCGCTTCGCCTCATCGAATAAAGGCTGCGTATCAGGGGAAGGCATCTCGCGTTCAAACCACGCATCCAACTCGGTCGGGTCATCAATCCACCAATGCGGAAAGAAGGCCGTCAGCGCGCATTCGGTGAAGACGACCAAGTCGCAACCTTCTTCGGACGCCTGCCGCATCTGGACAAGCAAACGCTCGACGGCATCGGCTCGCGACTCGGCACGAGAAATCGGCCCGGATTGAGCTGCGCCGATGGTGAGGATGCGTGACATAAGGTTGCCTTCAATCAATGACAAGACGATTGGACGATCGGGATTTAACCACTAAGACTCGAAGACACAAAGGAAGAGACGAGCTGCGAAAAGGCACAGAATGCAAAAAGTTTTATACTGTGAGACTTCTTGCGGCCAATAAAACCAGGCTTTGTCGGTGAACGTGCCAGAGCCTGAATCCTAACCCGACGTGTAAGCGAGGGACGCAGGGAGTAGGCTCGATTCTCCTGCGTCCCTCGCTTACGTATCGGGTTAACATAAGTTCTCCGACAAAGCTCAGGGGAAATCAATCAATCAGTTCCTGTACGACATCGCGAAATGTGTTCTTGCTGTCGGCGTCAATCGCGTTGCGAGCTTTCGTGAGCAGCGCGGCTTGTCGATGGGTGACGGGAACGGGGGCGTCTGTTTTCGGGATCGTGGGAATAAGCCGATTGACGATCAGCTCGGCGAGTTGGTCGGTGCCGTCTCCTGATAAAGCGGAGACGTGAATTGCTTGTGTAGGCATTTCGTCGCCCCAACGGTCGGGCAGATCGGACTTGTTCGCGACGACAATGGCATCGGACCAGCGGTCGAGAAGTTGTAGATCTTCGTCACTCGGCGGCGTGGAACTGTCCATCACAAGCAAGCGACAGTCGGCTGCTTCCAGTTCAGACTGCGCCCGTTCGATCCCGGCGGCTTCCAGTGTGTCGTCAGCGTTGCGGATCCCGGCGGTGTCGGCGAGGCGGATCGGCCAGCCGTCGAAGGCGGTCTCTCCAGTCACGATGTCGCGCGTGGTGCCCGGCTGATCGTGCACGATGGCCCGGCCGTAACCGAGCAGCGCGTTGATCAGGCTCGACTTGCCCACATTCGCCCGCCCCGCAAGTACAACCCGCCAGGGCGAACTCAAATGCAACCCGAAGTTCGACCAACGCAGCGTGTCCTCAATCGCATTCGTCAAATATGTTCGCGTGTCAGACGACCAAATTTCACTTCGCGATAGCCAATCGGTCGCCGCGTCTCGCAGCAGACCCGATTGCTGTCGCAACAGAAACTCGGCCGTTCGGAGAGTCGTGGCTTGAGAGAGCGCCTCAACGTATTCCGCGTCGAGCGCTGTGCTTTGGCGGGTGATTGCTTCTTGCCAGTCGATGATTTCAATATCCAGCGAGCGCAGGTCGCCAATGATGCGACCGGCGGCTGCGATGCCTCCGTGACAATGTACGTCGACCGCGCGTTCGTCGATACGACAAAGCACAACCTCTTCCGCCGGTTCACGGCCCCAGCGACCGAACACAATCCGGTTCAGCGGCTGGTCGACCAATCGTTTTCCATTGGCCGCCGTGAAGAGGGGCGGGTGAGTTTCATTAAGGCGACCAATGACATCGACGCATCGAATCGACGCCACCGCTCCGCGACCTTGCGGCGTCAGTAACGACGCCGTCACGGCTGGGTTCATCACGGTTGGGTTCCTCTTGCGACGATCGCCAATCCCTGCAACGCCAGATGCGGTTCCCATTGCGCTGCGGGAAGAAACCGGGCCAGCAACTCGCCACCGCCTCCGGTCACCAACAGGAACGGTTGCGGTTCGTCTGGGCGCAGTCGATCGATCAATTCACGAACGGCCCCAAGCTGGCCGTACAGCAAACCACTTCGCAGCGCATCATGAGTGTTACGCCCCAAGGGGCTGACCTCTTCACTGTCCAACTCCTCCACAGAGATTTCAGGCAGCAAGGCGGTGTCGTGATGCAACGCCTTGGCGGACAATTCAAAACCCGGCAGGATGGCTCCGCCGAGGAACGTGCCTTGGGCCGAGAGGACGTCGACTGTTGTGGCAGTTCCCGAGTCGACGATGATCGACGGAGTCGCTTCAGCTCGGAGAACATCGGCCGCGACCGCGTTGAGCAACCGATCGATTCCCACTTGGCCCGGTTCAGGCAAATCGACTTGCAACGGTAGCCCTGCGGGAGAATCGATGAGTCGCGGAGACGGCCAATCCGCAGGCCAGTCGTCAACGATCTGCTGCCGAACTTTTGGATTCGATCCAGCAATGATGCCGGTTACCGCATCGACCGTAGATTGCTGTAACCAGTCTGAGACATCATCCCATGGAATACGCGAGGTGACATCAACCGCAGCGGCATGCAGGCACGCGGGGAGGCGGCTGGTGGAATGGTCAGCCGGCGCGAACAGTCCGAATTTGATCCGGCTGTTCCCGACATCGACGGCGAAGACGGGTGGGGAGGGTTGATCGCTCACATCCCCATTTCAACGCAAAGTGGCCGAGGCGGGAAGAGACAGAGGCAACTCAGACGTCGTCGAGCGCCTTATTGATGTCGACAATGGCCTGACGACCGTCGCCGAAGAGCATTAAGGTGTTGTCCGCCGCGAAGAGCGGATTGGGGATGCCGGCAAACCCTGGGCTGAGGCTACGCTTGATGACAATGACGGTGCGGGCCTTGTCGGCATCGATGATGGGCATTCCCGCAATCGGGCTACTGGGATCAGTCCGGGCAACGGGATTAACGACGTCGTTGGCACCGAGCACGATTGCCACATCGGTCTGGCCGAGTGTGGTATTGATCTCGTCCATCTCTTTCAAACACTCGTAGGGGATGTCGGCTTCGGCCAGCAGAACATTCATGTGACCCGGCATGCGACCGGCGACCGGGTGAATACCGAACTCGACTTCGACGCCCCGTTTGACCAGCGAATTCATCAGGTCGCTGACGGCATGTTGAGCTTGGGCAACGGCCATGCCGTAACCGGGAACGATCGCGACGCGGGTGGCGACGTCGAGCAGCATGGCAACTTCGTCGGCCGAGGTTGATTTCACGTTGACGTAAACTTCGTCGGCATCGGGCCCGGTTCCGGCAGCAGGCTGGAGTTTGCCGAACAGCACGTTGGCCAGCGAACGGTTCATCGCCACGCACATGATCCTGGTGAGGATCAATCCGGAAGCCCCGACGAGCGAACCGGCCACGATTAGCACGCTGTTGTTCAGCACAAACCCAGTGGCGGCTGCGGCGAGGCCTGAGTAAGAGTTCAGCATGGCGATCACAACCGGCATGTCGGCTCCGCCGATGGAGATCACCAGCAACGCTCCCAAAACCAACGCCACAAGGGCCATCGACCAATAGAACAGTTCCACCGAGGCTGGCTTCGTTACCACCATCACACCCAGCGCCAAGCTGCCTGCCAACAGCAAGCCGTTGGCCATCTGTTGGCCGGTGAATCTTACATCGCGAACCCAATTCATTTCGCGTAATTTCGCGAAAGCAATCAGGCTGCCCGAAAGCGTGACGGCACCGATCAATCCGGAGATCGCCGTGGCCGCCAAGACATCGGTGCTGGAGTCGGCCGAATTGCCTCGGCCGAGCACTGCTCCGGCAACCAAGACCGACGCGCCTCCGCCGAACCCGTTGAACAACGCCACGAGTTCCGGCATGGCCGTCATCTGAATCTTAATGGCCAGCACTGCCCCGATGGCCGTACCCACAACCAAACCGGCAACGAGCAGCGTGACGTCGAACTCGCCGCCGACAAGTGTGACAACGACCGCCACCAACATGCCCAGCGCACCCAAGAAGTTGCCACGCACTGCGGTGCGTGGATGCGTCAGCCCCTTCAATCCAACGATGAAGAGGACGGCAGCAAGCAGATAGGCGAGGTCGGTCTGTACGGCAGTCACAATATTGCTGTCTGTTGGGTTTTTGTCTGTTCGAGGTCGTTAACGGTCAGAGTCACGAAACGTCGGTCGTCAGCCGCGTTACTTCTTGCGTCGAAACATGGCCAGCATGCGGTGTGTCACCAGAAATCCGCCGACGACATTCATTGTCGCCAACACAACGGCCAGGAACCCCAGGACTTTCGTGAGCATAGGGAACCCGGCTTCCAGTGAGAGCAACGCCCCGATGAGCGCGATGCCGGAAATCGCGTTCGATCCGGACATCAACGGCGTATGTAACGTGGGCGGAATCTTCGTGATGATCTCAAAGCCGATAAAAATCGCCAGCACAAAGACGGTCAGCAGGAGGGCCGTCATGCGCGAGTCGCCGCTATTTCCAGCGGCGGCTTCGGATGCCAATAGCAGGTAGTGACTGACAAGCATCATGCGTTTGTTTCTCCCGTCGGCTCGGTTGATTCAGGCGACGCGGGGACTTCGGCCAGTTCTGGTTCTGGTTCCGGTGCTGGTGATTCCAGCGGCGGCAATTCCAGTAGGTCACGCAGGCGGGGATGCACCACCTCGCCACCTTGAGCCACGCATGTCTCGCGAATGATTTCGTCGTCGTCGGCTGAGCGGAACTTCCCGTCTTCGATGAGGTTCTTCAAGAACGAGACGATGTTGCGGGCGTACATCTCGCTGCCGTGATAGGGAATCTCGGTTGCCAAGTTCAGTGGGCCGAGAATCGTGACGCCTTGCTCGACAACCGTCTCACCGGGCTGTGTCAACTCGCAGTTGCCTCCGCGTTCGGCAGCCAGGTCGACAATGACCGAGCCAGCCGACATGCCGGCCACCATCTCGGCGGTGACCAAAATCGGTGCAGCCTTTCCGGGGATCGCAGCGGTCGTGATGACAACGTCGTTCTCGGCCACCACCCGGGTCATCAGCTCGCGTTGTTTCTGATAGAAGGCGTCGTCCATCTGACGGGCGTAGCCTCCGGAACTTTCGGAGTCGTCGGCGTCGAGTTCGAGTTCGACGAACCTGCCGCCCAGGCTTTCCACTTGTTCTCTGACGGCCGGTCGCAAGTCGTAAGCTTGCACGACGGCACCGAGCCGCTTGGCGGTCGCGATGGCCTGCAACCCGGCGACGCCCACGCCGATGATGAACACCCGGGCCGGTTTCACCGTTCCGGCAGCCGTCATCAACATGGGGAACATGCGGGGCAGGGTGTCGGCGGCCAGCAGGACGGCCTTGTACCCGGCGATGGTCGCCATCGAAGAGAGCACGTCCATACTTTGGGCGCGCGTAATGCGGGGCACCATCTCAAGTGAGAAAATGGTGACGTTCTTGACAGCCGCTTCCTGAATCGCCTGCGGTTCCGAAAGTGGATCGCACATGGCGACGACGATTTGTCCGTCGCGAAGCAAATCGAGGTCGTCACGAAACCCTTGCAGGTTCCCGCCGAAATCTCGGACCTTCACAATGACATCGCTGGCTGCGAACAACGCCGAGCGGTCCTCGACAAGCGTGGCACCTGCTTCGGTGTATTCGGCGTCGGGAAATCCCGCTTGGAGACCGGCCCCGACTTCAACCGACACCGCCAGCCCGGCCTTCGTCAATAAACGGACGGTCGCGGGAACCAAGGCGACACGTCGCTCACCGGGAAACGTCTCGCCGGGGACACCGACCACCAGCGTCGGGTTCTCGTCCGACATTCCTGCTTCGCCTTTCGCACTCGATTTTTCTGTGGAAGCAAACGGTTATACCTGATTGCCACACTACGCGACAGCAACCGCAGCGCGAAACAGAGGATGGGATTGTCTTATTTGCGTAACAGACTGCAATCACAAAGGTTGCGACGCCCGTCGGCCTGCCCGCGAAGTGCGGGTTGACTCGATTTCGCAAAACATCTATCGTCCCGCCTCAACCAATCGCTCCCGGGAGCAGATGGAGTCCTCAGCCCCCCTGGGACCCTCTGCTTCCGGGTTGCTTTTTGGAGCGATTTCGCCTTTTTGTGCTCAGCCAGCCAGGCTGTCGGGTACTTCGTCGCGTAGCTCGGTAAACCCGTCCATCTTGCCGATCACGACGATGCCGGAATCGGTCACGGTAAACCCCCGCGCCCGATCGGCGTCGGCGTCGAAACCGATTTCCATGCCAGCCGGAATCTCGACGCCCTTGTCGATAATCGCACCGCGAATCTTCGCGTGCCGACCGACATTCACGCCTTCAAAGAGAATCGATTCCTCGACTTCGGCCCAACTGTTGACGCGCACGTCGGACGCCAGAATCGAGCGTTGCACCCGGCCGCCCGAAACGATTGATCCAGAACACAGCATGCTGTCCAACGCCTGACCAATGCGCGGCGTGGGGCCTTCGGTATCGGCGAAAACCGTTTTCGGCGGCGGTTGCGGCGGTTGATACGTGCGGATGGGCCAACTTTCATCGTACAAATTCAACTGCGGCTCGACCGCGACGAGGTCCATGTTCGCTTCGTAATACGAATCCAGCGTTCCCACGTCGCGCCAGTAACGGCCGTCGCCCGTGTTCTTGTCACGGAACGGGAAAGCCCGCACTAACCGGCTATCGATGATCGAAGGAATAATGTCCTTGCCGAAATCATGATGGCTTTTCTGGAACGTCGCGTCGCGGCACAGCTCGTTGAACAGGAAGTTCGCGTTGAAGACGTAAATTCCCATCGACGCCAAGCAACGCGTCGGGTCGTCCGGCATCGGATCGGGATTGTCCGGCTTCTCACGGAACTCGACGATCCGCCGATTGTCATCGATTTTCATCACACCGAATTGCGAGCCGTCCTTCATGCTGACGGGAATGCAGGCGATCGACGCGTCGGCTCCGGAATCAACGTGATCTTGGATCAACTCCGAGTAATCCATCTTGTAGATGTGATCACCCGAGAGGATCAGCACGATTTTCGGACGGGATTTCTCGATCGTGTAGATGTTCTGGTAAACCGCGTCGGCTGTGCCTTGGTACCAGTGCTCGTCGATCCGTTGCTGAGGAGGCAACACGTCGACGAACTCGCCCAGCTCGCGGCAAAGAAATCGCCAACCCAAGTTGATGTGCCGATCCAGGCTGGCGGCTTTGTACTGCGTGAGAATCAACATCTTCCGCAGGCCGCTGTTAATGCAGTTGGACAGCGTGAAATCGATAATGCGGTACGCCCCACCAAACGGCACCGCCGGCTTGGCCCGGTCCCGCGTCAACGGTTCCAGCCGCGCACCCTTACCGCCTGCCAACACCAGCGCCAACACACTTCTCATCGCTGTCTCCTTACCTCACACCATTGACCACTCGGGCCAACCGCTCATTTCAGGCGAGCATCATGCTGCCGTTTATTATCCCGACTCTTGCCCGAATCGGCAACGAAGAACCGCCCGCTTGAACAGGGCCAGCGCTCACTAACTCGTTTCTCCGATGAGCATTTGGGTCAGGTACTCGTCGTTCCAGCCGCAGCAGCGGCGTTTCATGACGAGGCTGTCTCGGCCTGGATGTTGTTTCAGTAACG
>Ga0115002_10005133_pt1 | contig 15564 bp, 15 predicted proteins | sample ArcticOcean_MG_C_8_FD_89576 | JGI IMG/M metagenome (GOLD analysis project Ga0115002, IMG submission 89576) | Marine microbial communities from western Arctic Ocean - ArcticOcean_MG_CB11_86 | ecosystem: Environmental > Aquatic > Marine > Oceanic | place: Arctic Ocean: Canada Basin | collected... | reverse complement strand
TGTAGAACATCGAGTGATGTTGCTCATTTGTTCTAACTGTGGGCGTTATTAGAAGGCTCAGGATGCTTACCAAAAAACAGCACCAACTCCTACTTTTCATTCATCAACAGTTGGAAGACGACGGGGTGTCACCATCATTTGAGGAAATGAAGACGGCGTTGGACCTCAAATCGAAATCCGGCATTCACCGCTTGATCACGGCTCTGGAGGAGCGCGGCTTTTTGCGCCGCCTGCCTCACCGGGCGCGGGCGCTCGAAGTGGTGCGATTGCCGGGTGACAGCGTGCCCGATGCGCGGTCAACGCCGGTCCCGGTTGAAGCTGAGAACGTTATTCGCGGCAGCTTTGGCGCGCCACGACCCCACGCGGTGGCGATGGCAGAGTCCGCTGATGCCGTGGAGCTCCCCCTCTACGGCAAGATCGCCGCGGGTGCGCCGATCGAGGCTTTGCGCGACCCCGAAGGACATACCGGCGTCCCTGCCTCCATGTTAAACCCAAATCGACGCCACTATGCGCTATCGATTGACGGGGATTCGATGATTGATGCAGGCATCTTTGATGGCGACGTCGTGGTAATCGAGGAATGCGAGACCGCAAGCGATGGTGAGATTGTTGTGGCGCTGGTTGACGACGAAGAAGCAACACTGAAAAGACTGCGACGGCGCGGTTCATCCGTTGCCTTGGAAGCTGCCAACCCGGATTACGAAACGCGGATATTTGGCCCAGACCGGGTCAAGGTTCAGGGCCGACTTGTTGGGCTGATCCGGCAGTACCACTAGGAAAATTAGCGTCCCACGACCTTCGCCAATCAGCTGCTGCGCGTTATCTCACACGAGAGGCGAGAATTCTCGCGCACTGGGCTCGTGCTGTCGGAGCGTAGCTCTGTGTTCAAGACCTGTTCCGCAATCAGACCACTTTCGCGGTGTAGTTGAGTGTAACCAGCGAATCTGATCGTGATGTGCTGCCCTTCCATGGCGCCACTCATCAAACCGTCACGGCGGATAATGAGATAATCCTCACCGTTATCATTGGCAGTGCCCTCTACTGCAAGACGAAAGGCGACGTCGACACCCGGCTGCGCACTGGAAGGCCCAACACTGTCGGTGTCGATTTCGTCCGACATCTGGCCCGCGAACTCGGCTTCGGGCACGACGGATGTTGCGCCGTTTTGAAGCCTTAAATAGGCCTCATCGTCAATCGGGTGCCCATAGACTTCCGAAATTTGCACGTCGCCCGAAGTGCCGCTTCCGGTGAAGAACAACTGCACGCTATAGACGCCAACAGTGCTGACCGAGCGCGGCGAATCACTGACTTGAGCGTTAAGCACCGTGCCCTTGTCGTTAATGGTGGTCTTGATGATCGTAATGTCGGCACCGCCGGTTCTCAAGCCACACCTAGCATGCCAACCGGGCTTCACCTCGATCCGGAAGGGTTCAGTGATTGGCATTACCTCACCTTGAAATGCCGGCGTCGCGAGCTCAGCACCCCAGACCGAGCCAGCACCGAGCGCCGAGACCATGAAACAGGTGGCCCCAACGTTTCTAAACGAGCCCATTCTTTCTCCCACGCAATATTTGGACGTTTATACCATGGACGCGACGTCGAATTACGGCGCGACATGGGTCAAACGCCCTTTCCTCAATGCGGGCAATGCCGTGCGGAGATCTCGTGGCATGCCAGCGCAGGATTTGGCGCGGCGCTAAAAAATGAATCGGTGAGTCGTCGGCCGCGCGCCCCACCACCTTTTTTGCCAGGTCCAAACAGACGGTCAGGGCCAAAGCTGCTATTTCCATCGTAGCCCTAGACCCGACTGCGTTCGTCGTTCGGGACGCAATAGGATTTGGTATCATCAATTGGACCTGGATCACGGCCAGTTCGGTAGTGACCAGGGAAGTAATCACCTTCGCGTCGGTATTCCCTTCGACCCAAATGCGCGGGCAAGGACAGGGCCGCGGACTCCAACCACCGCGAGGCTCGCCGTGACCCCCGCAAGGAAGGATCTTTTTGTGATCGCTATTTCAGTCTCCAACATTACGTTCTTGTTGAAGATGTCTATGCCGGAGAGAGGGTTCGTTTTGCCTACGGTGCGCTGCCCCGCACGTTTTGATACCCCGCGGGCCACTAGGATTCTCTCAGTTATTAGTCAAATTTTGAGGATGGATTGATAACGTCCACGATGACAAACACGAGGTGTTTGAGGTTTCGCGACCCGAGTTTTCGCCGAGCCGTCCTCGGTTTCTCTGCTTTGACTTCGACCTAGCAGTTCTCGGGCCATTCGCCATCGGATTGGGGATGATGTTCCCCTAGATTGTCGGCGTCGCGAACCAGCTGATTGAAAATCACAACCTCAAAGACCTTAGTCCCCATGGTTGAGTATTGACGGGTCCACCTTCTCTTGAGGTTTGTCCTTTGGACCGCCATTAGAGCCAGGAAATATTACTTTACGCGCCACTATCCAGTCCGTTCTTCGCGGCGATGAGCGCTACTCCTATAGGAGAGAAATTCCTCGCCTCGAACACTGCCAATAGTACTCAATAATGAGGACATCATCTCGCACGCGCCCTGGCCCAACGGCTAAAATGTTATCTCACTTTGCCTAGAATTCGCATGCAAGATATCGCCAATTTTGAATAGTCACCGGCAACTTATACCATTCAGGGAGCCGCAGACGCTAAGTCAACTACCCGATTCGAGGGAACACCTCACTTTAGTGATCAATTCGAACGGGTCAGTCGAGGTCTTGTCAATTTGGGCCGTCCAGTCCTCACCGGCGACCAAGCCGGTCGCCACGTCCACCAGAACCTGTCCTTGAAGGGCGGTATCCGTAGCGCCAGATCGACGCACCGTTGTCATCTGGGCGTCGATTTCAAAAAGCAGCGCGCGGCGGCCCTCAGGTGTTGTGACGAGACCGGCAGCGCGGCTTCTGTCCCGACGGTCCACCAGAGTGTCCAAATCCAGGTCTCTTGGAATGACGGGTTTGAGGAAACGAAATGTTTCTTCCGGTGTGCGGTTTAACGCTTCGTCTTGCACATATGTTCTTCCGGAAAAGATCGCATCGCGGATGTCGATGTCGCCGTCCAACGCCGCCTGGCGCAGGGCTTTCGCCGATATTGGGAATCCCGGAATTGCTCGTGCCTCGGTTCCGGTTGGCAACCCATCTGCTGCGATGGTCATCCGATGCTGATAGCCAAATACAGCGGGCGATTCGGGTGTCCCTTCGTACCCCTTCACGGTTTGAACAAGTAGTTGTGTATCGTCGCGGCCCTGGACATGGGTCTCGAAGGTGATCACTTCGGATGACGGGGCCTCCTCTTCGCTGACGAAACGCTGATGGAGAGTGCACGCCGCTCGACTGTTTGGGCGAATTTTGAGTTGGACTGGCTCTGAAATTTTTTCCAGCGCCCCTAAAAAGAGTGGTGCCTCTTCGGCGCCGTGGGCCAAACCGGTTAGTCCCAGCGACGTGAGGATCAGCGTTCGCGCAACGCATCGGGACCACAGATTTTGTCGAGAGGGGCTTTGCATCATTCCAAGGCTATGCCATCACTGTGGGGCATTAACAAGCCGCTGTTTGCCCCGCCGTCCTCGAGGTCAGGGCCCACTAGGAGTACCAAATGATCGACGTCGTGACGCGGTTTGCCCCCTCACCGACCGGCTATCTCCATATTGGTGGTGCCCGTACGGCGCTGTTTAACTGGCTTTACGCACGCCATTACGGCGGTCGCTTCCTGCTACGAATTGAAGATACCGATCGTGCCCGATACACGGACGACGCAGTGCGCGCCATCACCGATAGCATGGCGTGGTTGGGCCTGGATTGGGATGGCGATGCGATCAGCCAATTTTCCCGTGTGGACCGCCACCGGGAGGCGGTCCACACCTTGCTGGAACGCGGACAAGCCTATCGGTGTTATGCACCGCCAGAGGAACTTGAGGAAATGCGCGCGAAAGCGCGGGCGACGGGAACGACCCGCCTTTACGATGGTCGATGGCGGGACCGTGACCCCAGCACCGCGCCACAAGGCATTGATCCTGTCATCCGCTTTCGAGCGCCACTTGATGGAACAACCGTCATTTCCGACAAAGTTCAGGGTGATGTAACGGTAAATAATGCGGCATTGGACGATACCGTGCTTCTCCGTGCGGATGGCTCGCCCACGTATATGTTGGCAGTTGTCGTCGATGATCATGATATGGGTGTCACGCACGTTATTCGCGGCGACGAACACCTCAACAACGCGTTCCGGCAGGCCAATATTATCACCGCGTTGGGGTGGCACCTGCCGACTTATGCGCACATCCCGCTCATTCATGGATCGGATGGCTCTAAACTTTCAAAGCGCCACGGCGCGCTCGGCGTAGAGGCGTACCGAAATATGGGCTATTTGCCCGAGACCTTGCGGAACTACTTATTGCGGCTCGGCTGGAGCCACGGTGACGACGAAATCATCTCAACCGAACAGGCGGTCTCCTGGTTCGATTTCGGTGGATTGGGTAAGTCCCCTTCCCGTCTTGATTTGGCCAAACTCGGCAACCTCAACGGTCACTATCTGCGCGAAGCTGAGGATGACCGGCTGGCGGGACTCATGGCGCCTTTCTTGGCCGATCAGCTCAGTCGCGCGCTCACTCAAGACGATCAATCTCGCCTTATCGAGGCTTTGCCTGGTTTAAAGCAAAGATCTAAAACCCTCCCGGAACTTATTGAAAATAGTGCGTTTTATTTTTCTGATGGGGCGCCTGCGCCCGACGAAAAGGCGGCCAAACTGTTGACCGTAGATGCGGTGGCTGACCTCAAGCGACTCAGCGAGGAACTACGGGAAGTCCTCGACTGGACATCAGATTCGCTCCAGGACGTCGTTCGAGATTTTGCTGAAGCCGACCAGCTAAAACTTGGCAAAGTGGCTCAGCCTCTGAGGGCGGCCCTAACCGGTAGGACTGTCTCACCAGGCGTTTTTGACGTTATGCGGGTACTGGGCCGCGACGAAACGATAAGACGATTGTTGGATGCCTCGCCGACTGGGTAGCCGGTCTGTCGTACGCTGAGCGCACTTCTGTTTTTTCCCATTTATTTCAATGAGTTAGATCGCCCCGCCAGGGTATCTACAAATGGCTTGCAACGTGTATAATCCGCGCGCCATCGACCCCAAATGGTGTCCGGCCCACGAAAACGACAAAAAAAAGGAAGAGCATGGCGGAGGACGCAAAAGAGATCGATGTGGCCAATATCTCAGGTGACGGGTTCGAGCTCGACCTGCCGGTGATGAGCGGTTCGCTTGGACCTGATGTCCTCGATATCCGTAAGCTCTACGGAACGACCGGACGCTTCACCTACGATCCAGGCTTCACCTCCACCGCAAGCTGTGAATCCAAGATCACCTACATCGACGGTGAGAAAGGGGTCCTGCTCTATCGCGGCTACTCAATCGAGCAGCTGGCGGGAACGGCCGATTATCTTGAAACCTGCTATTTGCTCCTAAATGGCGAGTTGCCAAATAAGGTCGCCAAAGAAGATTTCGAGAAAACCATCACCTACCACACGATGGTTCACGAACAACTGAGTTACTTCTTCAGGGGATTTCGGCGCGACGCACATCCCATGGCGATCGTCTGCGGCGTGATGGGCGCGCTCTCTGCATTTTACCATGACAGCCTCGATATCGAGAATGTTGAGCACAGGAAAATCTCCGCCAATAGGCTGATCGCCAAAATTCCGACAATTGCCGCGATGGCTTACAAATATTCGGTTGGCCAGCCTTTCATCTATCCGCGCAACGATCTCGACTACGTGTCGAACTTCTTACACATGATGTTTTCAGTGCCAGGCGAGGATTTCCAGCAGAGCAAAATCATCACGAACGCAATGGCGCGGATATTTATTCTGCATGCCGATCACGAGCAGAATGCATCAACCAGCACGGTGCGACTTGCCGGTTCATCAGGGGCCAACCCATTCGCATGCATCGCGGCCGGGATCGCGTGTCTGTGGGGACCAGCCCATGGCGGCGCCAACGAAGCTGTTCTCAACATGCTTCACGAGATAGGTTCAGTTGACCGAATTCCTGAGTTTCTTGAGCGGGCCAAAGACAAGAATGACTCCTTCCGATTGATGGGCTTTGGCCACCGCGTGTACAAGAACTACGACCCACGCGCGGCCGCGTTGAAGGACTCGGCGCATCAAGTACTCGAGGCGCTTGGGGCGCAGGACGAACCACTGCTGAAACTCGCGATGGAACTTGAACGGATAGCGCTAGAAGATCCGTATTTCGTCGAACGGAAACTATTCCCCAACGTGGATTTCTATTCCGGAATCATCCTTCGTGCTATGGGCTTCCCGACGAGCATGTTTACCGTGCTGTTTGCGCTGGCCCGGACCGTTGGTTGGATCGCGCATTGGTCCGAAATGCTGGAAGACCCGAGTCAGAAAATCGGTCGTCCGCGCCAGCTCTACACTGGGCCCGAACAGCGCGAATACGTTCCGGTCGGCAAACGTGGCTAGAGTTCTTCGTAAGAACGAAGTTGCTCGTGGCGCGCGGTCTCGGAACGTGCTTCGACGCCAGCCTATAAGCCGGCCAGCCAATGACAACTCGCCATCGATCTCGTGGCGGGTGCGGCGGTATTTCTTGCGGAGCGCGGCCGCAGGCGCGGTGGGTGCGCTGGTTTGGTCGATCGTTAACAACTAAATCGGACGGCACGCTAAGTCCGTCCAACAACCTCGATTTCGTAGCCTTCGGGGTCCGCGATGAACCCGATGACTGCCCCGCCCGTTCGGACGGCCTTGGGCTCCTGAACAATTGTGACGCCGCGAGTCCGGAACTGCGCAAAAGCCTCATTAATCTTCGGCGTGCCGAGTGCAAAGTGCCCGTATCCTTGACCCGCCACCTGGTAGGGCTCTTTACGATCCCACTCCTGGCATAGCTCTACGGCGGTATCTACATTCTCGTCGCCGTAGCCGAGGAAACACAATGTCTCTCGCTTAGACCGGACCTCGAATCGGCGCAGGACCGACATGCCAAGCACGTCGGTATAGAACGCGATCATCCGATCCATATCCCGCACGCGGAGCATCGTATGAAGCAAACGAAAAGCGTGCCTCTCGGTCTCGTTCATTCAGTATCTTTCTGTTTGATCAGGCCTACAACAACATCCGCGGCGACCTCGCTCGGTAAATAGCGCGGTGGTTTGAGCATGTCGAGTGCCGAGCGATAGGCCTGACGCTGTTTCTCTCGCGCCTCTGGGTCGTCCAATAATGCCGCAACAGCCGGCGCGAGGAGATCGGCGCGGCATTTCCCAAGTAGGTATTCGGGCACTGCTGCACGGTTGAGCAAGATGTTTACGAGGGAAACATGATTCGTCTTGACCAGATGCTTGGCGATTGCGGCGGTAACCTTGTTGACATCGTAGGCGATCACCGCGGGTACACCAGCTAACGCGAGTTCGACCGACACCGTTCCGGATGCTGCGAGGGCCGTGGTCGCAGTGGCGAACGTGTCGTGCCTGGCAACCTCGCCGGTAACGACAATGGGTGCACCGGGCCACAGTTGCACGGCCTTGCTCACTGTGCCCTTTAAGTGCTCAACCGTTGGGACCACGATCCGTAGACCGGGTCGGCTTGCGCACACGCGCTGCACAGTTTCGGAGAAGATTGGCAGAAGACGATCGACCTCGCTTCTTCGGCTTCCCGGAAGAACGACCAGAATCTCCGCATCATCTGAGAGCGTGTTGCGCTTTCGAAAACCAATGGCGTCGCCGCGATGGTTTTGCTCTGCTGCCGGGTGGCCAACAAAGGTGGTCGGCAAGCCCACAGCCTCGAAGTATGGCGGTTCGAACGGGAGCAAAGCGAGCAGATGGTCGAACAAGGGCGCTACCTTCTTGGCCCGACCCGGCCTCCAGGCCCATACCGACGGCGCGACGTAGTGCACGCGCGGAATATCAGTGTCGGCAAGCCGCTGCGCTAGGCGAAAGTTGAACCCCGGGGCATCAATCGTAACCAACACGTCGGGGCGCTCTTGGCGAGCTAGCTTCGCGGTGTTGCGAATATGGCCCATGAGCTTCGGTAACCGAGGAATGACTTCGACCAATCCCATAACCGCTATGTCGCTAATCGGCACCGCACTCTTCAGACCTTCAGCCGCCATCGCCGTGCCACCGACACCAACGAACGTCACATCAGTCAGGCGTCGCTTGAGCGCGCTCATAAGGGATGCACCGAGCCGATCACCTGAGGGCTCGCCGGCAACGAGCATAATCTTCGGTTTTTGCGACGTCACGGCGTATCCGGCGTCTGTCCCTCGAGAAATGCCGTAACGAAGAAGCCGTGCGCGTCCGCCTTTAGCCTTAAGGCGTCTTGATCCATGACGAGAGCGCCGTGTGCTTCGACAGCAATGCCGGAAATATGGGCCGCCACACACCGGCGCACAGTCTCCAAACCGATCGACGGCAAGTCAACACGGTTGTCCTGGCCGGGCTTACGCATCTTCACTAAAACACCCCCCATCTCACCATCCACACGAGCACACCGGTCAATCAGGCTGTCGGTACCCTCCGGTCCTTCAATTCCAAGCACTCTCTTGCGCCGAACAACCACCGCTTGGCCAATGTCGTAAGGCCCCAACACCCTGAGAAGGTCACGGGCCGTGGTGATATCGATTTCATGTTCAGTTGACGGCGTTGCCGAACCTAATGTCCCTGGTCCAATTTGGAGGGAGGGCAAAAGCGTTTCGGCTCCTACGACTTTAAATCCTTCTTGTTCAAGGACCCCTGCAAGAAGCCGCAACAGAGCATCATCGCCTTTTGCGTGAATGAGTTTTGGAATTAGGCGTGCAGCCTTTAAATCGAGTTTGAGTTGGTTGTAGGCGGGCCGTTGAAAATGCCCCGCCATCGTGACCACCTCGCACTCCTCCTCTTTAAGACGGCGGAGAATGGCGCCAACCTTGCCAAGGTGAACACACGCATGGGACACATCACCAATATCTTCGTTGAGATTTTCGCCTTCGAACGTAATGACAAAAACACCACGATCCTGAGCTCGACAGGCGTCGACAAGACACCTTGGAAGAGGCCCGGTGCCTGCGAGGATACCAACCTTAGCGGGCACGTTCTGCTTGGGGCTGGCAAATTGACCGAACGGACTCGGTTTGAATGAAGTTGACAATTTCCATGGCTACTGAGCCGCTCGCGAAATCCTTCGCGAGGTGTGTGATGCGATCTTGCAACGTACCCTTCGGTGCAAAAATCAAACGGTAGGCGTGGCGTAGGTCGTGGATGGCTTCGCGTTCGAAGCCTCGGCGCTTGAGCCCGACAATGTTGAGGCCTGACATGTGAGCCCGGTTGCCAGTGACTGAGCCGTACGGAATGACATCGTTTTCAACGCCAGACATGCCGCCTACCATTGCATGACGCCCAATGCGAACGAACTGATGTACAGCTGAGAGGCCGCCGAGGACCGCATACTCGCCAACCTCGACATGGCCAGCCAAGGTCGCATTGTTGGCAAAAATCACGTTATTGCCGACCTTGCAGTCGTGCGCGATATGCGCACCAACCATAATAAGACAGTCGTCACCGACTTCCGTGACCAGACCGCCCCCCTCAGTTCCTGGGTTCAAGGTGGCATGCTCACGAATAACAACCTTCGCGCCGATAACGAGACGCGAATCTTCGCCACGATATTTGAGATCTTGCGGCTGCGCGCCAACCGAGGCGAATGGAAAGACGGTGCAGTCCGGCCCGAGTGTTGTGCTACCGTCCAGTACTACATGGCTTTTGAGCCATGTGCGGTCGCCAATTTGGACCTTTGCGCCTACGACACAGTAAGGCCCGACCTTGACGTCCTTCCCGAGTTCGGCGCCCGCAGCGATAATGGCGGTTGGGTGGATGTCCGTCACGCTAGCGTGCCCCCGTCGTCTTCTCGAATCATTGCGGCAAACTGGGCTTCGGCAACGACCTTTCCTTCGACCTTTGCGGTCGCCTTAAACTTCCAAACCGGGCCGCGGTGCCGGACCTTGACGACATGAACACGCATCGCGTCGCCAGGCACCACAGGTTGTCGGAAACGCGCACCGTCGATGGACATGAAATAGACAATCTTGCCCTCGGCGTCGGGTCCCAAAGTGTGCACGACCAGGACAGCAGCAGTTTGCGCCATCGACTCGACGATCATCACACCAGGCATGACGGGATGGTTCGGAAAATGACCGCGAAATTGTGGCTCGTTAATAGATACGTTCTTGATACCGGTCGCCGAATGATCACGCACAATGTCGACGACGCGGTCAATCATGAGCATGGGATAACGATGGGGAATCATCTCCACGATTCGTAAGATGTCGACCGTGTCCGCACCTTGAATTGAGGTGTCATCAGCCATCGCTTCTATCCCTTTTTTTTGCTAGACGGTTCAGGGTAGCAACTTTGACCCGCCAATCACGCACCGGTACCGCAGGAAAACCACCGTAAGTTCCTGGTTTTGTTACGTCGTGGGTCACACCGGTCTTGCCTGCCAACGTAACACCATCGACGATGTTCAGGTGTCCGGCTACGCCAACCTGCCCAGCCATCACCACATAGTCGCCCACTCTCGTGCTACCGGCGATACCCACCTGAGCGGCTAGAACACAACCTTGCCCGAGCACAACATTGTGGGCAATGTGAACGAGATTATCTATTTGACAATAGTTGCCGATACGAGTGTCGGGTCCCGCCCCCCGATCAATTGCCGTGTTGGCACCAATATTGACGTCATTCCCAATAAGGACTCGGCCAAGTTGCGGTACTGCAAGGTAGCCCGGCAGATTAGGTGTAAACCCAAATCCGCGCTGGCCAATGCGGACACCTGTACCGATGTCAACGTGATCCTCGATGAGGGCGTGCGTCACAGTAGCCGAGTGATGGACGATGCAGTTTTTGCCTATTACGACTCCACGGCCGATATGAACATTCTCGGCTACTATTGTGCCATCGCCGATTTCGGCATACGCACCTATCGTCGTGCCGAACCCAAGCGTGACCCTTTTCCCAATTGTCGCCGTCGGGTGTACGTTTGAGCCGCCAGCCTCGACATCCATTCTCGCTTCGGCCGGGTAAAATAGGACCGCGGTCTTAGAAAAAGATAGATAAGGTGTGGTGGTGATGATCGGAATTGTGTCGACCGGGCAATCGTTAACATGTGCTGCGTCGATGAAGCACGCTCCGGCCCGCGTATCCTTTAATGCGCTCAGGTGTTTTGGATTGTCAAGAAAGCCGACGCTTCCTGGTTCTGCGGTATCGAGCGAGCCAACTTCATCAAACTGACGATCCAAGTCGGCGTCCAGGAGACCTTCAATTCCGGCGCAGGTCAGGATATCCCGCAGTGTAAACGGACCCTGACGATCAAAGAACCGCGCATCCGCCATCGTTATTGCTGGGGCAAGTTGACCGAGATTTCGGGCAAGACCTCGTCGATTCGGGCGATCACGGCGTCGGTGATATCAAACTGATCGAGAGGTTGAATGAACGTGACTTGCCCCTGATTGAGCACGATATTGATGCCCTTCTCAACCGCAATGTCGCGGATAACCGTGCTCATCTGTATGTTGATGGTTTGCTGGGCCTCGGCAGTGGCTTGTTGGAGTTGACGCCCGACCTGTTGAAATTCGCGCTGAGCGAGGTCCACCTTTTCGCGAAACTTGTTTTCCTCGTCTCTAAAAGCATCTGGCGACAAGATTGATCGCCGCCGACCGAGCGCCTGCTCTTCCTGGCGTAGCGCATCCTCGCGAGCACGAATTTCACTTTCGACCGTTCTGCGATAGGTGTCGATTTTCTCGCCCGCGGCTACTGCGGCTTTGGACTTTTGCCCAATCTGCTGAAGATTGACAAATCCAATGACGGTTTCCGAAGTATCTTCGGAATGGGCAGGGGCAAACACCCCCGCGGCCGCTAACATAAGAATGGAGACAGCAACGTAGGCCGCCTTTGAGCGGTTTGTTGGAAATCGCCTCATCAACTTGTCCCTAAAACCTTGTGCCAAAACTAAAAAAGATAGTCTGAGTTTCATCCAGATATTCCTTGCGGAGGGCCGTCGCGTAGTCGAATCGGAACGGCCCGAAAGGTGACTTCCAGGCAACTCCTACACCGGTTGACACCCTGACGGACCCAACGTCGAATAGCGGCGCGGTAGCCGTTTCGTCGATACCTGCGAGGCTGCCCGCCTGGGTGAACGCGATGCCGGAGACTCCTAATCCCTGTGGTAGGCCGATTGGGAAACTGATCTCGGCTGTACCCACATAAAATACGTTGCCACCGAGAGCATCACCTGACGTTTTGTCGCGAGGACCGATCCCGGCGGATTTAAAGCCACGAAACTTGCTGCCTCCAATAAAGAATCGGTCACTGATTCCGACGTCTTTACCGATTCCCGCGATAAAGCCTTGATTGACGCCTATGAATGCAACTATGTCCTCCCGCAACGGGTAGTAGGTTTCATAATTGATCGTGTTCTTCAGATAGCGCTTGCTGCCGCCAAAACCTGAGAGGACCTGCTCGATCGCAAGACGGTAGCCTTCCGTTGGGTTTTGGATGTCGTTGCGCAAATCGTAGTCGAGCATGTGTGACAAAGATGAAGTGATAGCTGTGCCCGCTTGTTGCGCGATGAGGGGTGAGACAGTTGACGCGACGTTCTGGATAGTGTCCTGACGAAGGGTGTACTTCAGGTTCTGACGCAAGTTCTCCGTGAGGGGGTAGCCAAATCTGAGAGCGAACCCCAGTTCTTTCGCATCGTACGAACTTTCGCTCTGCCGACTAATGGTTTGACGGAAAACATCGAAACCCGCCAATATATTACGTTCCAAGAACGCTGGGTCGGTGAAGGAAAGATTAATTTCTTGGGTTTGACCCGACAATGTGAAAGCCGCCCTGAGAGCTTGGCCCTTACCCAGCAAGTTTCTCTCGACGATGGCTATGTCGCCGGTTGGACCATCATCTGTAGAAAACCCGAGGCCAAAACTAAGCTCACCCGTGGATTGCTCTTCGACATTAACTTTAATAACTGAGCGATCTGGCGCGCTGCCTAATTCCCTTGAGACTTGAACATCGCGGAAGAACCCAAGGCCCTTCAAATTTCGGATCGAGGTTTGAACCTTGGCTGAGTTGAATGCATCACCTTCGGCAAGTTTGAATTGGCGCCGAATAACCTTATCGAGGGTTCGCACGTTGCCAGTGATATCGATCCGTTCGATGTAAACCCGCGGACCTTCGTTCATCTCAAAATTGATGTCGATAACGTTGGCCTCACGATCGATTTTTAGCCGCGGGCGGATATCAACAAACGCGTATCCTAGTTCGCCAACACTGGTGCTGAGATCTTCAATTGCGAGTTCGACTTTGTCGGCGTTGTAGACCTCGCCGCTTAGGATTTCGACAACGCTGGTGAGTTGCCCTTGGGGCAAACCGCGCACGGTCGAGTCGATGCTGACATCGCCGACCCGGAACCGCTCACCTTCCTCCATGGCAATAGTCATGAAGAACCCCTTGCGGTCCGGGGACAGGTCGGCATTGACGGAAACGACGCGAATATCCGCGTATCCCTCGCGGAGATAAAAGCGTCGCAGCAGTTCCCCGTCGAACGTGATCCGGTCGGGATCGTAGGTGTCGTTCGATGTGAGAAAACGGTAGAAGCGCATTTCTTTGGTCGCAATTTCGCCTCTTAGTCTGCTATCCGAGAAGGCCTGGTTCCCGATGAAATCGATTCGCCGAATTCCAGTCATCGGCCCTTCGTTGATCTCGAAGACGAGATCCACACGGTTTTGTTCCAACTGGATGACTTTTGGTTCGACTGTTGCTGCGAAACGCCCGCTACGCCGATAGACTTGCAGGAGTCGTTGGACATCGCTCTGGACGCGCGTCCGGGTAAACACAATCCGGGGCCCTAACTGGACTTCGGCCTCGAGCAACTCGGTTGCGATTTTTCCGTTGCCCTCGAACGCGAGTTGATTGATTAGCGGATTTTCCACAACGCTGACGACCAATGTCGTGCCCTCCCGCCGCAGGGAAACATCAGAAAAGAGGCCGGTTGAGAAGAGTGCCTTGAGCGCACGGTCGACATCCGCATCAGTTGCAAATGAACCTGGTATGATCGGGATGTAAGACGTCACGGTGCCGTCTTCCACCCGTTCGTTGCCGCTCACTTCGATACGATCGACCACTTGGGCCGCCGCTGAATGGGCCAGTGCACCGAAGAAGAGGATCCCTGCGAGAACCGAAGCAAAATAGTGCGTCGCCAGCATGGGCCAACCCTTAACTGAACAGACCACTGACATACCCAAATAGATCGAGCCGATACTTAAAGTCGTTGAATGTCGCTAGAACAAAAATCGCGACAACCACCAGCATCCCCAAACGCATCCCGAACTCCTGAGCTTGGTTACTCAGAGGCCGCCCACGCAAAGCTTCCGCTGCGTAGAATAGGAGGTGGCCACCATCGAGGAGCGGTATGGGAAATAGATTAAATAGACCGAGTGCAACCGATATCACCGCGGCTAGATTGATCAAGCCGACCACGCTGACCCGTGCAACTTCTGAGGTTACAACGGCAATCCCGATTGGGCCGGACAACTGATCGGTACTTGCGTGACCGGTGACGACATCTCCTAGATAGCCGAGTGTGGTCTCGATAACACCGTAGGTCGAGGCGATACCAAGCAAGATCGAATCGATTGGCCCCTGACGCTCTAACTCGCCAGCCGGCCCGCGAATGCCGATCACGCCTATTACTTGCGTGCTACCAAAAATCTCACGCTCGACCGGATTCGGCGTCACCGTGAGCTGAATCAGACGGTCGATCCGCCTAACCTCTATATGGATCGTCTGCCCGTGCCTCGGTTGGACGTATGCCTGCAATTCTTGGAAACGCGTAATCGATCTTCCGTCCATTGCAGTGACCACATCGCCCGCCTCGAACCCGGCAACCTGGGCCGCGCCCTGTGGAACAACGTTTACGACAAGCGGCTCGCTGACCGGCCGACCAAACGTGGCGAACATAACCGCAAAAATAACGATCGCTAAGATGAAGTTTGCGATCGGTCCGGCGACAACCACCGACGCACGCTGCCAAAGGCCCTTGTGATGAAAGCTGACGGCTCGTTCCTCGTCCGTCATGTCATCGAGGCCGTCGCTCTGCGCACTGGATGCGCCGGCGTCTCCGAAGAACTTTACGTAGCCGCCAAGCGGAACCCAACTGACTCGCCAGCGCGTACCGTGCTTGTCGTTCCAGCCGAATATCTCGCCACCGAAACCAATTGAGAACGTGTCAACACGCACGCCATTCCAGCGCGCAACCGCGAAGTGTCCGAGCTCGTGAAAAAACACTACGATCGTAATGACGGCCAGGAACGGCAGGACCCTCAAGGCCGCTTCGGCAAGAAACTCCATGCTAAGCGTCTCCCCGCTGCACTACATTCACAGCTGCGGTGCGCCGAGCTGCTTCGTCAATCGCGACGACATCGGACAGCGAGGTAGGGACGCGGCCGATCATCGTTTCCAACGTGCGTTCAACGACGGGCACGATGTCGAGGAAACCAAGTTGCCCCTCAATGAATG
>Ga0115002_10005132_pt1 | contig 15567 bp, 18 predicted proteins | sample ArcticOcean_MG_C_8_FD_89576 | JGI IMG/M metagenome (GOLD analysis project Ga0115002, IMG submission 89576) | Marine microbial communities from western Arctic Ocean - ArcticOcean_MG_CB11_86 | ecosystem: Environmental > Aquatic > Marine > Oceanic | place: Arctic Ocean: Canada Basin | collected... | reverse complement strand
CTTCCCCTCGTGGGCCGGCTATTCGCACATACACGCCGCCAGACGCAGGAGTCCGACATCGTGCTGACCCTGACGCCGAGAATCGTGCGGGTGCTGGACTTGAACGAAGAAGACCTGCGGCCCTTCCGCGTCGGCCGAGCGGGGACCGCCACCACCGGGATCATCGACCTGCCCGTCCTCAATGAACCGCCGCCCGCGACCCAACCGGTCGCGGCGACACCAATCGGCGTACCCGGTTCGGCGGAACCGATCCAACTGCCGCAGTAGCAGACCTGGGACCGTATCGCTCTCGGCGCGATCCGACGGGTGCTACTCCACTCGCTCCACGCGCGCACCCAGCCCCAGCAACCGCTCCACCAGCAAGCTGTATCCCCGCTCCACGGTCTCGAGCGGCCGCACGCGGGTCTCACCGTCGGCTGCCAAACCTGCGGCGATCAGAGACATCCCCGACCGTAAATCACGGCTATCCAGCACCCGTCCCGCGCGCAGCCGCGTCGGGCCGGTCACGATGATGCGATGCGCATCGGCGAGAAACAGATCCGCGCCCATGCCACTCAGCTGCTCCAAGGCGAAGAGGCGCAGCTCGTACATCCAGTCGTGCACGAGCGTTCGACCCTCAGCCTGGGTCGCCAGCACGGTGACGAGGCTTACAAGATCACTGGGAAAGGATGGCCACAGACCGGTCGCGATGCGTCGAATCGCCTGCGGTTTCGAGGGTTTGACCTCGAACACCCCGTTTCGCATTCCGCACTGCACGTGCATGCGTTCGAGTACGGCCGCGACGACCTCGATGTCCTCCTCGCGTGCACCCTCGATATCGATCTCGCCGCCGGTAATGGCGCCGACAACCGCCCAGCTGCCAGCCTCGATATAGTCGCCGCAGAGTCGATGCGTCGCGCCGCTCAATCGCGGCACGCCTTCCACCCGAATCTTCGAGCTGCCGATTCCTGAGACGCCAGCGCCCATCTTCTTGAGAAATTCACAGAGTTCAACGACGTGCGGCTCGGTGGCCGCGTGGCGGATCTCGGTGACGCCGTCAGCCCCTGCCGCGGCCAGCAGCGCGGTTTCGGTGCCGGTCACCGAGGCCTCGAACAAATACATCGAGGCCCCCTTCAATCCGTCAGGGGCCTCCATTACGTGGTCCTCGCCCGCACCATGCACCGCGCCCATCGCGGCCAGCGCATCCAGGTGTGTTGAGATAGACCGCCGTGCCGGGAAGTCCCCTCCTGGGGGCGCCAAGTGCGCCCGGCCAACCCGAGCCAGCAGTGGCCCCAGCAGCAGCACCGACCCTCGCAGCCTGCCAACAAGCGCACGGTCAGGCGCATGATTGTGAACCCTGGCGGCCCTGACACGAAGCGTCGTGCTGCCAATGCCGTCAACTTCGGCACCCAGGTCCACCAGCAGCTGCGCCATGACCTCAACGTCACCGATGCGAGGCACATTCGTGAGAACACACTCGTCCTCAGTCAACAGACACGCCGCCAGCAGCGGCAGTGCTGAATTCTTGTTCCCCTCCACCGCCACCCGACCCTGAAGCCGGTGCCCACCTTCGATCAGCAATGTCGACATGTGCTTGAACCGCCCTTACGAGCGAACCTCCTTCAGAAATGCCACATCGGGATCGCCTCCGAACCCCACAAACGAGGGCTCCGCACAGAGCCAGATCCCGAAACGGTCAATCACGCGTCGCTTGATCGCTCCGGCCAACGCCACGATCTCACGCGATGCGGCGGCGCCCCGATTGACGATAGCCAGTGAATGCTTCGTAGAGAGACCGACAGCGCCGACCTGGTGGCCCCGTGCAAACCCAGCCTGCTCAATGAGCCACGCCGCGGAAATCTTGACCTGGCCATCCGAGCGCACAAATCCGGGAACGCGACCAGTCGCACGTGAATCAAGATCGGCATGACGCGCCGGGTCGACCACCGGGTTCATGAAAAATGACCCGACACTCCGCGTGTCGGGATCCGCCGGATCGAGCACCATGCCTTTGTGCCGACGGATGGCCAACACCGCGTTCCGGACGTCGACGAGGGCTGGCTTCGTCACCCCATGACGGGTCAGGTGGCCGACCACATCGGGATACGCGACTGTTGGCGGCCCCGCGCGCAAGTCAAGGCCTACCTCGCAGACGATAAACCGTCCCTCATCCTCGCCTTTGAAACGGCTCGTCCGGTATCCGAACCCACACTCGCTTCCACTCAGCGTGACGACCTCTCCTGACTCGCGATCGAACGCGGTGACGTCTCGGATCGTCTGCGCAACCTCCTGCCCGTACGCGCCGACGTTTTGCACTGGAGTCCCCCCGACGCTGCCGGGAATCCCCGAAAGACACTCCAGGCCCGCCAAGCCGCGCGACACTGCAACGGACACGACATCATCCCATGGCTCACCGGCGCCAAGCCGAAGCAACGTCGAGGATCCTTGCCGGCGGACGTCAACACCACGAATGGCCACCTGCAATACCAGCGCATCCACGCCGCCATCGGCGACGATCATGTTCGTGCCCCCGCCAAGCACACACAGTGGAACACCGGCATCGCCACACCATCGACGGGCTGCGGCCACCTCATCGATCGTTGTCGCCCGCACGAACCAGCGCGCTGCCCCGCCGACGCCGAGCGACGTCATCGAGGCCATCGGCACGCCCGCCGCTGGCCTGAGCGTTCCATCAGCCACCGACACGCAACGCCTCATCCATGTCGCGCAGTGCCGCGATCGCGTCTCGACGGCTGCACGATTCGAACTCGATCCAGTCGCCCGGACCAAGCTGCGCAGCAAGCGGTAGGTCAGCCGTGATCACGACAGCGACCTGGGGATACCCGCCGGTGGTCTGCCGGTCGGCCATCAAGAGAATCGGATCTCCCGATGGTGGAAGCTGCACACCACCAACGAACGTGGACTCAGAAATCATGTCGCCTCGCGACACACCGGGCATGGGCGCACCTCCCTCCAGGCGATAACCCATCCTGTTCGACTTCGGCGAGACGGTATACCGCGCCCTCTGGAGCGCTTCCAACGTGGACGGACCTGACTCGGCCAACTGCGGACCGGGCAACACACGAAGTCGCGCGCCGCCCGCCGAGCGAACCCGCTGTGAGGCCGTTTCAGCGGCAGCAGCAGGCGTGTTGACGCCGGAGCGAACCGCCGCCGGGTCCACAGCATGACGTGCCGCGTCGGGCCCTGGGTCGCCAAGCGGCAGGCGATCACCAGCCGTTAACTGCCGTCCCCCGATACCGCCGAGGCCGCTCGGCAGATGCGTCGCACGGCTCCCGAGCACACGCGGTGTTTCGATACCACCCTCAAACGCGACGTAAGCACGCGCGCCACCCCGCCGCTCGCCAAAGCACAGCACGCTCCCCCTCCCGCAGCGCAACGGCACTCCCAGCGGCACATCGGCGCCATCGAGCGTCACGTGAAGATCGGCACCGGTCACGGCGATTCGCGTGTCCTGTTCCACCCTGAGTTTCGGACCAAGCCAGGTCGCTTCGAGCGTGGCTGCATGCGGTCCATTGCCCGACAGGCTGTTAGCCAGCCGATGTGCGACGTCGTCCATGGGCCCGGCCACCGACACACCCAAGTGCTGGTGTCCCCATCGACCGACATCCTGGACCGTCGTGAGTAATCCTGGCTGAAGCACCGTGACGCAGCGGGCCGTACCGCCTCTGGCGGTGTTCGGCGCCGACGCCGTCTCGATCCGACCAGGTTCGAGGTCAGCGACGGCATCCACCGGCACGAACCGCACTTGGTCACCGGGCGAGAGCAGCGCTGGGGGGGTGCGGCCAGGGTCGAACAAGGTCGCAGCCGCCCGGCCGATGATCTGCCAGCCCCCAGGCGACTCCGTCGGATATATCCCTGTCTGGGGACCTGCAATCCCAACCGACCCGGCTGGCACGCGCATACGCGGAGTTCCCCGCCTCGGCATGGCGATCGTCTCGTCGACAGACGCCATGTAGGCGAAGCCGGGCAGGAAGCCTAGCATGCAAACACGGTAGGTCCTCCCGGCATGACGCGCGATCACGGTGTCAGGACTGCAGCGCGCAAAGGCTGCAACCTCGCCGAGATCGGGTCCTCCGTCACCCCCGTACACCACCGGCACATCAATGGTCCTACCGGAGGAGACCGGCGGCGCGGCGCGCATGGACTCACCGAGCGCCACAGTCACCTCGGATACATCCGTACCCAGCGGATCAAAGAACACCGTCACCGAACGGAACGTCGGCACCACGTCGCGAACGCCCGCGATCGTGCGCTGCCTGACCGCAGCGGCGATCGCGATGGCACGTGCATTGACATCGACATCGACGCCAGGCGTCGACACAGATCGTGCCTCTACGTCACAGACAACGGCGGAATCGCCTGCGTCAATGACCCGCGCGCCTGATACCGTCATGGGGCCCTCACCCACCGAGCGCCTGCAGGAGTTTCTGATGAATCCCGTCGAAACCACCGTTGGACATCAGCACGACGATGTCCCCGTCGCGACGCTCGCTGACGATCGTCTCGACAATGTCCTGCGTGCCAGGGATATGTCGAGCCCGCTGGCTCTGTGTGCACAGGTCATCGACCAGTCGCTCGGCGGAGAGGCGTTCCGACTCCGGCAGGGACGAGCGAAAGATCCCGGCGATCACCACCTCATCTGCCGCACCAAACGATCTGGCGAAATCATCCTGGAACACACGGCGACACGACGAGGCCGACCGCGGTTCGAACACCGCCCACAGTCGGCGCGACGGATACCCCATGCGCAGTGCCGCGAGGGTCTCGCGCACCGCTGTCGGATGGTGCGCAAAATCATCGATGACGGTCACACCACCGCGGACACCGATGATCTCCAGTCGCCGCCTGATGCCTTTGAATGCACGCAAGCCGGCAGCAAGTTGTGAGGCTCCCAGCCCGACGTAGCTCCCGACGGCGATAGCCGCCAGCGCGTTCCTGACGTTATGGAGACCCAGCAACGGCGATTCAAACCGGCCGAACGGCTCGCCGCGACGATGCACCGTGAACCGTGTCGCACCTCCACCGTGCTCGATGGCATCCGCCCGCCATGTCGCCTCGATCGACGTGCCGAACGTCTCGACCGGACTGACCGCGTACTCGGTCAGATCCGCCGCGTGCGGACTATCCGCACCCAACAACAGGAGTCCATTTCGAGGCACCAGATTGACGAGTCGCCGAAATGCCAGGCGAACGGCGTCGAGATCAGCGTAAATATCAGCATGGTCGAACTCGATATTGCTAACGACGGCGACCTCGGGCAGATACTTCAGAAACTTCGCGGTCTTGTCGAAGTACGCGCTGTCGTACTCGTCTCCCTCGATGACGAAGTCGCCGCCGGCTCCCAACCGGTAACTCGAGCCGCGGTCTCCGAGGTTCAACGCGATGCCACCAACCAACACCATGGGATCCCGCTGACCGTGCGTCAACAGCCACCCCGTCAGCGACGTCGTTGTTGTTTTTCCGTGGGTGCCCGCCAACACGATCGGGCGTGAGTCCCAGAGAAAGTGGTCCCGAATCACCTCTGGCAGGGAGCAATACCGGATCCTCTGTTCCAGCACTGCCTCGAGTTCGACGTTTCCCCTGGAGATCGCGTTGCCCACAACGACGAGATCAATGTCGGCGCTGACATGGTCTGCCGCAAACCCGACCATGGTGTGGATGCCCTCCGCCACGAGAAACTCGCTCATCGGCGGATAGACATGCTGATCGGATCCGCGCACATCGTGTCCGTGCTGTTTCAGCAGCGCCGCCACGGTCGCCATGGCAGTGCCGCACACCCCGATAAAGTGGATACGCTGTGTCTCACGCAACGGGCGACTCCTCAACCACAAGACAGGGACGCGGCGTCGTCTCCATGCGGACACGGACCCCGAGCGGCAGCGTCCATGCTGGGCCACTCGTGTGGCCCGAGGGAAACCCAATCAGCACAGGCCCTTCGAAATCGGCGGTGAGCGCCTCGATCACGTCGCGCGCGGTGAGCGTACCAGATGGCTCATCACAACCGCGCATTTCGCCGAACAGCAGCCCGCTGGCCCGAGCGAGCACGCCACTCAGCCGCAACTGCGTCATCAAGCGATCGATACGATACGGACGTTCGTCGACATCTTCGAGAAACAAGATGCTCCCGTGCGGGGGATCGAACGCGAAGGGCGTGCCAAGAGACCCTGCCAATAAACTCAACGTGCCCCCAAACAGTTGTCCCTGGGCGGTACCCGCCTTCACGACGGTGAGGCCATCTGGCTGAAGCTCGAACCCCTCACTGCCGCCCCCCATCAACTGCACCAGGGAGCGCTGGTCGTATCCCTCCGGGCCCCGCGCCAGACCGCCCTCGATCATCGGTCCATGGAGGACCGTAATGCCGCACTGACAGGTCAACCAGGACAACAGTGAAGTGTTGTCGCTGTAGCCAATAAACAGCTTTGGCGCCTCGCACATACGCGAGCTGTTCAAGGCCGGCAGCAACTGCACGCTGCCGTACCCCCCACGAACCGCCATCAACGCCGCCACGCGCGGATCCAACCATGCACGTGTGAACGCTTCCGCGCGCACGGTCTCGGTTCCAGAGGTAAACATCGCCCGGTCGAAGACCGACTGGTCGTAGACCGGCTCATAACCGAGGCGCTGTATTTCGGCTACCCCTCGTTTGAATGCCTCTCGCGAAAACGGACTCGCGGGCGACACGAGGGCAATTCGATCGCCGGATCTGAGCGGCGGAGGTTTGATCACAAGTAACGCGCCATTTTCTCGGCGACACGACGATGCTCATCACAGCCGAGCACGGCCGAAAGTTCACTGCTGCGGCCGAGCTTGACGGGCTGCGCCCGCACCGCGTCTGCCAGGAAGCGCTCCTTCGCTCGACGATGTCGGCTCAGCGCGTCGTCAAGCCGCTGGTACGGAATGTGGCCATCCTCGACCGCATGGACAAGCGCCTCAAGTACGGCCGCTAGGACCTCGACATCACCGCTTCGGTCCTCAACGCGGGCGCGACACACGAGAACGCCGTCGCACCCAGCGGCGATCGCCTGTACCGCGGCCTCTGGTGCCGTGTGCGTCCTGGCCAACGCCTCCATCTCCAAATCGTCACTGAGGATGACACCGTCGAAACCCAGTTCCTCTCGGAGCAGGCCAGACACAATGCGCCTCGACAACGTCGCAGGCGAGTCCTCATCCAACGCCGGCGCGAGCAGATGCGCGGTCATCATAAAGGCGACACCCGCGCGAATCGCCTCTTGAAACGGTACGCATTCAACCCGACGAATACGATCCGGCGCGTGCTCGACAACCGGCAGTTCATCATGCGAATCGACGGACGTATCGCCGTGACCCGGAAAGTGTTTACCGCAGGCGGCGACGCCATGGTCCTGCAACCCTCGCACGATCGCTGAACCCAGTGCGCCCACCATCGCCGCGTCGGAGGCCAGTGCGCGGTCGCCAATGACCGGGTTGTGCGGATTTGTGTGAATGTCGAGGACCGGTGCGTAATCGAGCGTAATACCGACCGCCCGCAGTTCGGCGGCCAGCGCGACCGCAAACCGCAACGCCAAGGCCGGGTCACCGCTTCGGCCCAGCACAGCCATCGGGGGCCACTCGGTAAACGGCGCTCGCAGTCGAGCCACCCGGCCTCCCTCCTGGTCGATGCTCACCCAGAGCGGCACATCGGACGCGAGAGACTGGACATCATGCGAAAGTTCAGCGACGTGCTCGGGGGCCTCGATATTGCGAGCGAACAGGATGACGCCCCCGAGCTGAAAGTCGCGAGCGAGCGAACGGAGTTCGCCGGGGATCGTCGTCCCTGGCAAGCTGCCGATGAGCAACTGACCAATGTCGCGGCGAATATTCAACGGCACTCGCCAATTATATCGGCGCCGCTGACACGTGCCGGCGCCTCTGTGCGGGACGGACTGCACGGCGAAGAATCTATAATGCGTCGTGCGCATCGAGACGTCAGCCCCCACTCGCATCGACCTCGCCGGCGGCACGCTGGATATCTGGCCTCTGTATTTGTTCCATCCGGGCGCGCAGACGATCAACGTCGCGATCGACCTCAGGGCGTCCGCGACGATCGAGACCAGATCGGATGACCGGATCGTGATGCACTCCGTGGACACCGGCGTCACGGTCGAAGCCGATCACTGGCGGGAGCTTCGCGCTCGTCGGGACCTCCGCCTCCTCTCGCTGCTTGCCTATTTCTTTCACGCCCGCGGCATCACGCTGACGACAACCTGTGCGTCTCCTGCCGGTGCAGGCATCGCGGGCTCATCGGCACTCAACATCGCCGTGTGCGCTGCGCTGGCACAATGGAGTGGCACGCACTATGAGGCAGAGGCGCTCCTGCGCGTCGCGCTGAACGTCGAGGCACAGGCCATCGGCGTCCCGACGGGACTGCAGGACTACCGCCCCGCACTCTACGGCGGACTCGCCGCGCTTGAGCTCGGCACGAACGATATTGTTCGCATCCCGCTGAGCGCTGACGCCGCAGAGTTGGAGCGCCGCCTCGTGCTGTGCTACACAGGCCAGCCGCGCGATTCAGGGACGAACAACTGGGACATCATGAAGAGACACATTGACGGTGACCGCCACGTCTTTGACTGCTTCGAAGCCATTCGGGACACTGCCGTGACGATGCGCGGTGCGATCGACAGCAACGATTGGGACGCGCTCGGGCGGGCCATTGGCAATGAGTGGGAGCACCGGAAACGTTTGGCGCCGGGTGTGTCGACACCGGCGATCGACACCTTAATTGCCAGCGGAATACGCGCTGGGGCCTCAGCGGCCAAGGTGTGCGGCGCAGGCGGAGGAGGATGCCTGTTCTGCTACGGCCCCCCGGAGCGCCAAGACGCCATCCGAGAGGCGCTCGTCGCTGGAGGGGCCCGCCTTCTCGACTTTCGGCTCGATCAGCAAGGCCTCACGTACGGATGACCCCGCGCCGCGCAGCGACGGGCCAGCGCCCGAAGGACACCACGGGACGTGGCACACGGGATACGATCAAGAAAAGTAGCACGCACAGGAATATCGCCGGGTTTGTCCCGCTTACCTCGCTTACACAGGGCGCGGTCGATCCCGCAGCGGCGTTCGAGTGCATTCGAACGATCTACTTCCAAACGACGGAACGCACCATTCACGCCGACCTGGCTCATGCGATCGAACTCCTCAAGAGCCTGCCATCCGAGGAGGCCCGTGAGAAGGCCACGGTGTACATGGAAGGGTTGGCGCAGATGAGACGAGAGTGGGCGCGAAAGGATCGGGCGTAGCCCAGAGGGACGTCATCGCGCCCGAGTGGTGAACCTACCGCAACAAGACGAAGGCGAATACCGCGATGCCGACCGCCAGCAGGGCCGAGACAATCCAGAATGAGCTGCCCCGTCTGGCAGTACCAAGTTGACGGCGCAGTTCGGCAGCGTGCGGGCTTCCGGTGATCAGCGTGTCATCGGGAAACTGTGATAGGAAGTCACGGACCGTCTGTTCCGGATCGAGGCCGACTTCTATAGCGTACGAGCGCACGAAGGATCGGCTAGAGATGCCCCCGGGCATTTGGGAGAGGTCGTTCCGCTCAAGGGCCTCAAGTGTGCTCACAGAAATCCTGGTCACATCGGCGATCTGTCGCAGTGAAACCCCACGCTCTTCGCGCAGTTGCCGTATCTTCATTCCGAAGTCAGGCGTCGCCTGCTCGTTGGTCACCATGAGCACACGGATATTAGGAGAGGTCCCCGAGGGAGTCAAACGAGGAGACAGCCCGGGAGATCACTGAGGGGAGCGCCTCGCGTGAACAGTCAGCGAAAAGCCCGATGCCCCCCCACCCCGCCGCCCCCGAACGGCCGACGGAACCGAGACACGGCGGCCCAATGCCTCCCACGGCAAGCACAGGAATAGCCACGCCTGCACAGACGGCAGCGAGGGTGCCTGCTCCCACGCCTACTGTTCCAGGTTTCGAAGACGTCGCGAACACCGTTCCGAAGAGCAGGTAGTCGAGGCCTCCCCCAGACACGACGCGCTTGGCCTCGTCACCCGAGTGCACCGAGCGACCAATCAGAAACCCCGACGGAACAATGCGTCTCACGCGTGCGCCCGGCATCGAAGCCCCCCGTAGATGCACACCGTGGGCACCCGCAGCGAGCGCCACGTCCACACGTTCGTTAACCAGAATCCGCGCGGCCGTGCCAGCCACCGCCCGTACGGCGCGTACAACGATCCGATGCAATGCACCGGCTTCGAGTGCTGCCTGCCTGATTTGAATCAGATGCACACCGGCGCGGGCCGCTATCGCCACCCGGTTCACCAGCGCATCCTCCTGGTCCGCGCCAGCATGCACCGACCGTGTGATCAGGCAAACAATCGGGAGCACAGGATCGTGACCCTTGGTTTTGCGTTCACGGATACGAACACCCTGCAGGGCCAAGCACGGGAGGTGCAGGGTGCCCCGCTCCGGGACTTGTCCAAGAGATCACGGCTCACGGGGACTATGTCGATGTGATCGACGTCGCGCGATTCGCCGATCGCGCCAACAGGATCGACACCAGTTCCAGGCAACCCGCGATGACATTGATCACGCCAAGTCCGGATACCGCGCCGCGGACAAAGTTGTTGGTCATAAACGCTCCAAGCGGTGGTACGAGCTGGCCAAAGTAGTTGCGATCCCAGAACGCCAGCCACGGAATCACAATCAGCACAACGCCGATTTCAAGAAAAAACACGACCACCAATAGGCGCTTCACTACCCATCGCTCCTGGTCTGCGCCCTCATGAGTCTGTCGATGCGGGCTCGCGCATCCCTATATCCGCCGGAGTCGAGATCAAAATCGATCAGCACCGCGAGCGCGCGCGATGTTTCCCCAAGACTCTCAAGCGCATCCGCCAGATCAGACAGCACCGAAAAGGCTACCCCTTGCCAGGGTGGTGCCGCCTCTACGGCACGATCCAGCCATTGTATCCCCGTGCGCACCTCGCCCTGACGAACGTAGTGGCGACCCAGCGCCGTCGCCGCCGCGAATCGGGTCCCAGCGTCATGTGTGGCCGATTCCAACGCCGCGACATCAACGGCGGTGCTGTCTCGTGCGCCATTTTCGGCCGCCTGCTCAGGCTCAGGGAGAGGCGTACCAACCGGCGCGTCAACGGCATCGTCAGGAGCCATTGGGACCTCGTCCAACGCATCACCCAGTTCAACCTCAAGTAGCGCATCGGTCTCAAGCGGCCCTTCACTCTTGACGGGCACCTCCACCTCAGGCGGCCCTTCACCCGTGATGAGAGCCTCCGTCTCAAGCGGCACATCGACCTCGACAGGCACGTCCAACTGCATCGGCGCCTCGGTCTGAACCGCCAGCGCATCGTCGGCCGGCGCATCGTCCTCGATCCTCTGGAGCCCACCCGGCGACGCACTTTCAGGCAGCGCCTCCGGCGCGAACCGAGCCGGAGACTCTCCAGCATCAGCAACCTGAGGGGACACGGGAGAACGGGCAACATGATCGGCCGAGGTGTCGCTGGTGGCGGTGCCCCCGGCAGCCTCATTCTCGCCTCTGGCACCTGAGGGAGCGGCGGAAAGATGCCCACCGACGCCTGCGTCCGCCTGCATAGCGACCGCATCCCGAGACTGCGTCTGTGATTTCTTCAGCGCGTGCAGACGCGCGAGCGATTCTTCCGCGCCCTGATCATCTCCGCGGCGCCGACGCTGCTCTGCCAGCCGTTGCAGGTAAACCTCAGCATCCGCCTGGAGTCCCTGCCGGACCGCAATCTCGCCCAATTGCTGCAGCGCAGGCTCGTGGTCATCTTGCGCTCTCAGCGCCTTCTTGTAGAGCGCTGCAGCCTTCTGGAGTGAACCATCCGAGAAAAACTGGTCAGCGACCCTGGTGAACTGAGCGATGGCACGCTCAACATCACCAGCGCGTAGGCACAGATCGCCAAGCGTATTGATGGAACTCCAGTCGGACGGCCGATCGTTGACGAGACGCACATATGCATCAATAGCGCTGTCGAGTTTTCCTTGGCGAAGTAGCTGCTCCGCCTCTTTGAGTGCGGTGTCGCGATTTACCGGCACGGGGCAATCAGTGTGCATGAGGGCGTCCATCGGGAAAGCCAGCGGCTACTCACCAGAATCAGCGACGCGTTCCAGAGATCTCACCACCCGCCGGTCAGGCCGTGTCGTCCATCGTATCAAACAGCGACGACGGCCTGAACGAGCGCCGATGAATCGGCGAGTAGCCGTGGAGTGCCAACGCGGTCAAGTGCACACTGGTGGCATAGCCCTTGTGGCGATCGTAGCCGTAGCGAGGGTCCGCAGTGTGATGCCGCAGCATCTCCCTGTCACGGGTCACTTTCGCGATGATTGACGCGGCCGCGATGGCGCTGCATCGTCTGTCCCCGTGCGGTACGGCCCGTTGTGCGATTGTCAGTGACGGGATCCGAAAGGCATCGACAAGCACCAAGCCCGGCAGCGGCGCGATTGCCAGCACCGCTCGGCGCATGGCCAGCAGAGAGGCCTGGTGAATGTTAATGTCGTCGATTTCCTCTACCGAAGCCGATGCGACCGCCCACGCGAGTGCCTTGCGGGTGATCGCATCGTAGAGGCGCTCACGCTCGGATAGCGTCGTCATCTTCGAGTCCCGCATGCCGGGAATCGACCGGGCTGGATCCAATATGACCGCCGCGGCCATGACCGGGCCTGCGAGACAGCCGCGTCCCACCTCGTCGCAGCCCGCCACGCGATAGAAACCCCACCGGCGCATCGCGTTTTCCAGGGTTCGCATCGCGCGCGTTCGAAGCATAGGGGACCTTGATCCTGCGTACAACTCGAAACGCGCGCCTCACACGACCGACGGCCAGTCGTTCGGGCGTCGTCGTCTCAGGCTTCGACGCACTACTGCGCGCGCTTCGTTTCCTTCATCCGGGCTGCCTTCCCGCGCAGAGCGCGCAGATAGTACAGCTTCGCACGGCGCACGCGGGCCGACCGCACCGTGTCGATCTTGGCAATCGTCGGGGAATGCAGCGGGAAGATTCGCTCGACACCCTGCCCGAACGACACCTTACGCACCGTGAACGAGGCCCGCGAGCCGCCGCGGTGCATCCCGATGACGATTCCCTCGAAGATCTGGATCCGTTCCTTTTCACCTTCGCGGACTTTGACGTGCACACGAACGGTATCGCCGGACTTCATCTCCGGTCGGGTCGTCAGCTGCCCTTCTTCCACCAGCTCGATCGCGGTCATGATTCTCTCTCCTGTTCCGATGCAGGCCGTAATACCCGCTTTGGTCTGCCGCGCTCCTTGTTACGAGGAGTCGCCTTCCTTCCGTAGCTCGTTGAGCATCGCCTGTTCCTCGTCGTCCAGCGCCGCCGTCTCCAGCAACCCGGGTCGATGCTCAAGCGTTCGCCGAAGCGCCGTCTTTCTGCGCCACCGGCGCACCTCTTCGTGATGACCCGACAAGAGCACCTCCGGCACCTTGCGCCCCCCAAACTCAGAGGGACGAGTATAGTGCGGGTGATCGAGCAAGCCCCGCGAAAACGAATCCTCTTCTACCGATTGACTGTCGCCGACGACTCCCGGCAACAGTCGGCCGACGGCATCAACGACGACCAGAGCCGGCAACTCGCCTCCGCTGAGCACATAGTCACCAACTGACAGCTCCTCCGTCGCGACCAGTTCACGGACCCGGTCGTCGATGCCCTCGTATCGCCCGCACAGCAGCACGACGTGTCCCAGCGCACTCAGCCGAACGGCCTCTTCCTGCGTGAAGGTCCGACCCTGCGGCGACAACAAGACGACCGCATCGGCCCTTCCTCGCCGGCGACGAATATCGTCCACCGCCCGGACCAACGGTTCGGGCTTCATCACCATTCCTGGCCCGCCTCCGTAGGGCACATCGTCCACGCTGCGGTGCCGATCGGTCGCGAACCCTCGAAGGTCGTGGACCTGTACGTCCACTATCCCGCGCGCGATGCCTCGACTCACCACGCCCTCAGCGAGTCCCGCCTCGACCATCCGCGGAAATATCGTGACGATGTCGAATTTCATCTCACTCGGCCCGACACCGCCGAACGCGCTCACGGCCGTATCGTATCTGCCTCCAGTGCTCTATCGCCTGACGCGCTTCGTCTCATTCAGTTCAAGTAGACCGTCCGGCGGATCGATCTGCACTCTCTTGCCATCAAGGTCCACGTCGACGCAAATGTGCGGCACGAAGGGCACCAAGATCTCGCCACGCTCACCGAGCACGATCAACTGACTCCCGCCTGGTCCACTCTCCACCCTGGCCACTGTGCCTATCCCGCGCCCGTTCGCCGCCTCCACGGTGCAGCCAACAAGCTGATATTCGTAGTACCGACCAGGCTCTAACGGCTGAAGCGACGCTTCCGGAATCCGCAGTTCCTGCCCTGCCAACCGCTCCACCGCCTCGATACTTTCAAGTCCCGCAAAGGCGACCACCGGTCGACCGTTCTGGACTCTCGAAGACGTGATTGTCAGTAGCTCCTCGCGTCCAGCTGCCCGCGTCCACAGCGTCCCCCCGACTCGAAAGCGCTCGGCCACGAAATCCGTGTCCGGTGAGACGACGAGCTGGCCACGGAGTCCGTGCGGTCTGGCAATGCGCCCGACCACCACCATGTTGTCCCAGTCAGCCATCTACCGCAGGCGAGTGGCCTGAACGTGTCATAGCCAAAGCGCCTATCGGGCGGGGCATCCCGGCTGTCGGCGTTGCTCCTCCCTCGAATATGGCCAATATGCTCGGTCGGCGCGCCTTGCCAGTCTGGCGCCGCGCTCCGAAATCCGCTTCACCCATGACACGTTCAGGACACTAGTCGCTGATGTCGAGCTGAGCCCGCGTCCCGTACCGCTCGGCTGTCACCGCCAGCAGTGTCCGGAGTGCCGTCGCTGTCCGGCCCTGACGACCGATAATCTTGCCCATGTCTCCAGGGGCCGTTCTCAACTCCAGCACGCTCATCCCCCGCCGTTGTGTCTCAGTGACGCTCACCGCGTCCGGCTGATCCACTAGCGCTCGGGCCACCACCTCAATGACCGAACGGCACGGACTGGCGGCGCCCTCGTCGGGAGTCGCGTCCGACATCATTCGACGACAGCCTCGTCGGGCTTCACCGAGAGATCGCTCGTCAGGTGCTTGCTCATCAGCGTCCGCACCGAGTTGGACGGCCGTGCGCCTTGCTTGATCCAGTGCTCAACCCGGTCCTTGTTGATATTGACCTGAGCCGGTGTGGCCCTGGGGTTGTACGTGCCCAAGTTTTCGACAACATCTCCCAACAGCCCTGACCGCGCCTCGGTCAGTACCACACGGAAAAATGGCTTCTTCTTCGAGCCCATCCGCGTCATTCGAATCGATAGCATCTATCCTCCAGTCACCGCGTTCTGATCAGACCCCACGGTCCGCCCTTCTTCCGCTTCTTGCCAGGTCCAAAGCCGCCTGGCGCAGAGCCAGGGCGCAGACCCTGCGCCATCTTCGGCACCTTCATGCCCTTCGCGTTGCCAGGCATGCCGCCCTGGCCCATCATCTGCAGCATTCGGCGCATCTCCGTAAACTGCTTCAGAAGGCGATTCACCTCCTCGACCGACGTGCCGCTCCCGGCAGCGAT
>Ga0115002_10005128_pt1 | contig 15575 bp, 14 predicted proteins | sample ArcticOcean_MG_C_8_FD_89576 | JGI IMG/M metagenome (GOLD analysis project Ga0115002, IMG submission 89576) | Marine microbial communities from western Arctic Ocean - ArcticOcean_MG_CB11_86 | ecosystem: Environmental > Aquatic > Marine > Oceanic | place: Arctic Ocean: Canada Basin | collected... | reverse complement strand
CCCGCGGGCCACGATGGCTCATCTGCACGAGGTCCGAAAAATCGGCGACAGACGCGGCATGCGCCCGGTGCATCATTTCACGGTCCCCGCGGGCGGTCAGGCCGTGTTGGCGAGCGGCGCACATCACATCATGCTGAAAGGGCTTGCACGCCCATTGGTGCAGGGAGAGACGTTTGCTCTGACCTTGAGGCTCGAAGACGGGTCGCGTGCGCAGGCGCAAGTCCGCGTCGGCGCGATTGATGCGTTGGCCGCTCCGCGCGGCAACCACTGATGAATCTCAAAGAGCGACTGCGCGGGGGCGCGCGCCTGCAGATAGCTGGCCGGCTGGGCGAGGCTGAGCACATTCATCAGGAGGTGCTTGCTGAAGCGCTTCGGAATGCTGATGCGGTCCATTTGTTGGGGTTGATTCGCGGCGATCAGGACCGGGATGAGGAAGCTATCCGCATGGTTGAGGAGGCGATCGCGATCAATCCGGGGGCTGCGCCCTTCCACCACAATGTTGCGGGTCTGTACCGACGTCTCAGCCGACTCGAGAATGCCGAGGCCTCGTTTCGGGTCGCCATCGAGCTTTACCCGCAGTATGGCGAGGCCTACCAGGGGCTTGCGGAGATGCGGAAGTTTGCACCCGGCGATCCGCTTTTTGCCCAGGCCGAGCAGCAACTCGCCGAACCGCTGTTGCATGAGGTCAGACGTTACTTCAATTTTGCGCTCGGCAAAATGTACGACGATGTGGCGGACTATCCCCGGGCCTTCATGCACTACCGGTGCGGCAATCGTGAAGCGCGCCGTGAATTCAGCCGTGACGCTTTTTCAGGGCTGGTGAAAGACAGCCTGTACCACTTCAGCCGGCGATTCGCCGATGCGAATCGAGCGCCCGGGAGCAGCCAGCAATCGGTGTTTGTCGTGGGCGTACCGCGATCCGGGACGACGCTGGTCGAGCAAATTCTCGAGAGCCACTCGGCGGTCTACGGTGCCGGTGAGCGAAACGAGATGAAGCGCATTGCCCGCAGGGTGCGGTCATGACCGGAGTCAGTGGTGAGTACCCCGCGTTTGTGCCGCGTCTGACGCCGGCCGTCAGTCAAAAACTTGGCGATGAGTATCAGAAGTTACTGCGGCGATTGCGCCTGCCGATGCCCATCGCATCGTCGACAAGCATCCGCTTAATTTTCAGTTTCTCGGTCTCATTCTCATGATGCTGCCGGACGCCCGCGTCATCCACACAGTGCGTCATCCGCTCGACACCTGCTTGTCGTGCTTCTTTCAGAACTTCACCCGTGGCCAACATTATAGTTTTTATCTCGTAACGCTCGGTCACTTCTACAACGACTATCGACGGTTGATGGAGCACTGGAAGTCGCTGTTTCCGGGGCGAATATTGGATGTAAGCTACGAGTCGCTGCTGTCGGGTCAGGAACATGAGACGCGCCGCATGCTTGCGTTTTGCAGGGTGCCCTATGAACCTGCATGCCTCGACTTTCACCAGACCGAACGGGTGGTGAAAACGGCGAGTTTTCTGCAGGTGTGACAGCCCCCTCTACCAGTCTTCCCGCAACCGATGGAAACGCTATGAGAAGGAGCTACGAGGCCTTGCGGACGTGATCGGCTATGACCCGAGCGCTTGGGCGAAGGGCCAAACCGAGTGATACATTAGGGTGAATAACCGGAGGGTCGGGCTATCGTGTGTGCTGCGTCGTGGGGCGATCTTGAGAAGGAGAATCCGGAACTCGCGGACTTTGGTCGGGAGCGCCTGGACGGTCGGGTAGCTTACCTTGCAACCACGAGCGCGACCGGTCAGCCGCGCGCGAGTGCGGTCACACCGATCGTCGGCTTGGGCGGCTGTTTCATCTTTGTTGAGCCGGGGTCTTCCAAGAACGCTGACCTTGTGACTGACAGCCGGTATTCGCTGCACTGCGGCGTGAGTGATATCACCGGCAGCAGCGGCGAGTTCCAGCTCGCAGGACGCGCCGTCAGGATTGATGACGACGATCGGCGGAATCTGGCAGAAAGTGTCAGCAGCTATAAGCCCGCTCGCCGCACGATTCTCTACGAACTTCATCTCGCGGAAGTCATAGCGACGTCCTGGCGTGGTGGTCGCGCAGACCGACAGAAGTGGTCGAGTGGCTGAGGACACAGACCTGCTGTATGGGAACATCCGGCGCAACCCGGCGGACTCAGATGTTTTTGTCCGCAAAGCCATCGGTTGGGCGCTCAGAACACACTTTATTGTCGAGCCTGCTGCCGTTATCCGGTTCGTACGGGATCACGCCGCTGATTTGTCGGGACTCAGCAAGCGCGAAGGATTGAAACGGGTAATTAAAGCCGGGTTGATTGACAGCGTACATTGAGTCGGTCGATCCGATCCTTTATTTGGGATCCAATGCCTGGCGGTCAGACAATTCGGGACAGGAACCACGCGAAGGCGGGCACAAAAATGCGCTAAATGCCCAGCCAGGTTTCTACCTCTGCTTGCAGAAGTGGCAGAGGCAGTGGTCCGTGACTGAGGATCTGGTGATGGAATTCGCGCACATCAAATCCGGAACCCAGCGTTGTGCGAGAGAGTTCGCGCAATGCCAAAACCCGAAGGTAGCCGATGTGTCCTGCGACACCGTCGCCGGGCGCCGCCGCCGCGACATTAACCTGTGTTTCAGCGTCGATCGGTGTTGCTAACGTGTTGTCCAAAAGGTAGTCAATCGCCTGTTCCCGGGACCAACGATGGTGGTGGATTCCGGTGTCCACCACGAGTAGTGCCGCGCTCGTGAGTTGGCGTGCCACATACCCGATCCGCGAGAGCTTGTCAGCGTAGAGACCGACCTCGCCGGCGAGGTGCTCGGCGTATCGGGCCCAGCCTTCCTCGAACGCTCGAAAGTGCGCATGCCGGCGAAACCGGGGCAAGTCCAGTTGTTGGGTGACCGCGGCCTGCAGATGACGGCCGGGCATCGTGTAATGGTAGGTGAGCGCAGGCAGTTCCCACAGTGGCATCATCCCGAGATCGCTAAAGTTGACGCGAAAGTGTGCAGGGCGATCCAGACTAGCCGTGGCTGCAGAATACATCGCCTTGCTTGCACCGGCGTGTCTGGTTGCTTCGATTGGCAGGATGACAAGGTCTGAGTCGGGCCGTGAATGAAGGAGGGTGGCCAATCGGTCGTTGACTCGCATCACGTGGGCTGTGGCGTGGCTGAGGTAAGCCTGTCGACCGTCCTCATCGTTCGCGAGAAACGAGTCCGCATTTTTCTGCAGTTGACTGCGGGCGGCGCGAAGATCGTCCGGCAAGGCGGCCGCTTTGAGCAGGGGGGCGAGTTCAGCCCGCCAGCGGGCAATCTCTTTGATCCCGAGTACGTGGATCTCGTCGGCGGTCATCCGGGTTGTGGTGGCGAGGTGCAGCCGATGTGCGTAGAAAAGATCGCCGTCCGGCAACCGCCAGACACCCGCATCGGTGTCTGATGCGTCCCGGGAGGCTTCGAGTCGCTCGCACAGAAGACGGTTGGCAGGTCCAACGGAGTCGAGCAGCGCAGCATCAGCCTCGCGCGTCATCGCGGCCGCGTCCTCTTCCGGCAAGTGTTGCTGCTGGAGACGCCGAATGAACTCCGCCCGGAGTGGCGCGTCGTGAGGTGAGCTTGTGAACGGTGCGCCGGCAGTCTGCCCGCTACAGCTCGCCAGTATCTTGCGCAAAAGAAAGTCTGGAGGTCGGATGCCTTTGGCGCGTTGTTGGGAGAGAAGGTCAATGTGAGCCGCTACGTACGGTTTGATATTGTGCAATCGGGTGATGAATGACGGAAGGTCATCCGGCCCGCGTTCTGGATGGTGTTCTATGAGGAAGCTGAGAATCTGTGATTGCACGCCCTGTCCTTCCGCCAGGCGGTAGTCGTGCAACCAGAATTGATGTGTGTCCCTGCGGATTTCCTCGTTGAATTCGGCAACCCGGTACGAAAGCCTGTTTGCGGCGGTCAGCAGATTGAGATTCACGCTCGCTGCAAGCTGTTGCCAATTTTCGGTCTCAGCGATATCCATGCTGCGGGCGTGATCGTAGCTGGTGTCGTTCCACTGCGTGTGGTCGCCCGGCAGGCCGAGTTCAGTCTCGAGTTGCGGCCGGTGATTCACGCGGTCGAGGAAAGATCGCTCAAACAGGGTCTCAGCGATGCGGTTTTCAAACTGGGGGATCAGCGCGGTTGTCGGCCTGCTGGTGGAGCATCCTGTTACCAACATCACCGCTATCATTAACATCACGACCAGCGAGGGCGCAATTAAAGGGTGGGCGGCCGAGTCACGCACAGCGTCGGGCTGTTTGGGCATGGGGAGGTCGATGGTTGCACCTGCGTTGCGGCCTCAATCGCGTCGGCCTGAGTCTGCGACTCTGAAAAAGTGCTGGGAAGCACCGATTCAGCACCTTTTATGGAACTAAAGCAATATTCTGCGGTGTTCTCTGCGCCATAGCGCGGTAATCACGTGAAATGCTGCTAGGGCTCTGCTCCATCACGCTCCATGGGCAAGTCAGGCCGATTTGCCCACTCGGACATTGACCCGTCATAAAGTTGTCCCTTTGCCTCGTCGCCGGTCAGCGCCTGTGCAAAGAGGATGACCGTTGCAGCGATTCCGCCGCCACAATAGGCGATTGTCTTTGTACAGGAATTTACTCCGGCCCCTTCGAGTCCCGCTATCAACTGCGCCGGTGGCAGGAAACATCCGTCGTCGTCCGTAAGTTCGAGGGCCGGCAACACGTTACTGCCTGGAATGCGACCGTCGCGACCGTATCCGGCTTCCGTGCCTGCGTGTTTTTCGCGTGACAGGGCATTGACGATGCAGACCGAGTCATCATCGATTGCTGCAAGCACCTCCGCCGCAGTCGCGACCCGACCGGCAATCGTATCCGCGCGATACTGTGCTGGCGGGTACACGTTGGCGGTTTTCTCCACGGGCAACCCCGCGGCTTTCCACATACCCAGGCCGCCGTCCAGCACAGAGACGCGGGGGTGGCCGAAGGTTCGGAAAAGCCACCAGACCCTGGTGGCCCACATCACATGGCCGGTTGAATAGAGGATCACGTGGTCCGTGGTGCGAACGCCGGCGGCACCGGCGGCAAGCGCGAACTCCTCGGCAGCCGGCGTCATGAATCTGAGTGCATGATCGGCGGAGAGGTCGCGCGGCAGGTTGAGAAAGCCTGCGTCAGGAATGTGCCCCGACAGGTAGTCTGCCTCCGCTGCCTCCACTCGGTAGACGTCATCGACCGAGGGATGCAGGTGCGTCGTGCAGTCGAAAATTCGGACGTCGGAGTCAGCACGATGTGCGTGCAGCCACTCCCGATTCACGAGGAAGTCCTCGGGAGCGAGCCCCTCGCCATTCGTTTGCTCGGCTGAGGTCAAAGGATCGGTCATCCTGATGAGATGTCGTGTAACCACGTCATGCTGGTCTGACTCGTTGTTGTCCCAAAATTGTCATCCTGACAAATCCTGGGAGTCAGTTTGCAGGCAAACCTCGCATGCTCTCGTAGAAAAGCGCCTTTGCAGAAAAGAGCCTTGCAGGAAAAGAGGCCTACAGAAAATGGCGGTGCATCCACGCACCGTGCTAGCTTGCCTGATCGTTTCGCGTGATGGAACCGAGGTAGCCCCGATGGTGGCGCTTGCCGTATTCCTCGCGTGTAAAGCCCTTCAGCTCCAGCAGGGTCAAAGCGACTGCATCGCTGATCGCATGCATGACGGCGATGGTAGCGCTGGGCGTCAGGTTTAGCGGGCACGGTTCTTCGATGTCCGGGCCCATGTCGAGGATGATCTGACAGTAATCGCGCAAGCGGCTGTCAACGTGGGATGTGACCCCGATGGCTTTGCGGATGCCAAGTTGCTCGCTGATTTTCAGCATGTCCACGACTTCGTTGGATTTGCCGCTTGTGGAGAACGCGACGATGCAGTCGTCGGGGGTCAAAAGGCCGAGATCGCCGTGTCCGGCTTCAGCGGGGTGGATGTACACCGCGGGGGTGCCGGTCGACGACAAGGTGGCGGCGAGCTTGTGGGCGATGAAGCCGGCTTTGCCGATTCCGGTGGTAGCGACCTTGCCGGTGCAGTCTCGCAGACACTCCACCGCCTCGACGAACGCGTCGGTCACGCGGATCGCGGCGACCGCCTCCGCTTCTTTGCGGATGATCGTCATCATGTTGGTTTTGATGTCCACTTGCGTGCGCCCTTAAGGGGGTGGGTGAGCGTGATTATACGCGTGATGTCTGGATTGCAGGCGCAATGCCATTCAATCCATCGCGAGAAAGTCGAGTATCGTGGCCTGAATGTCTTTGTGGTACTCAAAGGCTGTCGCGACCTCGTTATGTGGCAGCCAGAGATGGCGAAGCATGTAATCTGCATCGTCGACCGATTCCGGCGCGACAGGCAGTGGCGAGGCGAGATACCAGTGCGTGGTGCAGTCGTACAGCAGGCCATTCCATTCGAATGGATACGCCGTGACGCGGTGACTGCTCTCGTTCAGCCGCACGCGGTAACCACTCTCCTCACGCGTCTCGCGAATGGCCGCTTCGGCCGGCGTCTCGCCGGACTCAATCGCGCCCCCGGGAATCGTCAGGAACGTGAATCCCGAGTTGGGGTCGCGCATCTCGATCGCGAGCAAGGCACCGTTGGCTACGCAGACGACGCCGGAGCGCAGGCGCGTGGGCATGGCGATCATCCTTTTTAGGTGGAACGGCAGAAGAGTGTCGGCATGAGCGCGTCGGCGGATATAAAGCGCCGCGGGCATGAAGGCGCAGCCGCGGGAATGGCAAGCGTTGCAGCGGGCATGGACCCTCGCGCTCTTCCGGAACGGTCAGTCGGCGTGCCCAGACCAAAAAAAAGGAGCGATCCTTAGATCACCCCTTTCCTCAAGCCACTCGTTACTACAGGTTGAGATTCTCGATCGTATTGTCGGTGAAAGTCACCGTACCGGACTCGTCAAGGTCACCGGTGAGCAATCCACCGACCCAGAAGCCGCCCGTCACCAGTGTGCCGACCCCTGAGAGGTCCAGCACCAGCTCCAGGACGACAACGCCGTCGCTCAGGGTGTCGACGTCCTGGTCTGCTTCATAGTAGTCACGATCAATGCTACCGACAATCGTCGTGTCGCCGGAGGAGATTCGGAAGCCCTGCATGTGGGACCCGATCACACCCTTCAGATTGACCGCGAGCGGTCCGTCAGCATTGGTGTAGCTGATCGTCGCCGAGTACGAGCCGGTTACCCGACCGCCCTGACCAAGATCCGCGTTGGAGATGTCCTTCAGTTCGATGTCAAGACCGAAGGTTGGCATCGCGTCGGCGCCAGCGAGCGTTCCGCCCGCCATCAGGGTTTCAAGACCCAGACCACGGCCTTCGCCCTCGTCCTCGAACGTTGATTGCAACCAACCCGTGAAGGTCTGCCTCATGGTCGACATCTGGTTGGCTTCTATGACCGTGGTCGTCAGCGTGACGTCCGTAAGATCCAGGCTCATTTCGGTGCGGGTGCCACTGCCAACAGCGACTGTGGTTACAATGTCACCCATCCTCGACGAGGAACTGACATCCGCGAACGTGAGGCTGGTGCCCTCACCGCCAAGTGTGAACGTGCCCGAGACCTTGTGGTTGGCGCTGTTGTCTACAAGCTGGCCTCGAATCTCACCACCGGGGAAGGTGCTGGTGTGGACATTGACGTACAGTCCGCCTTCGAGGTACGCGGTGAGCGCCTCAGCAGTCAGCGTTCCGCTTGCAACCCACGCGCCACTCGCGTCCATACCAAGTCCGACGGCAAACTCGCCGTTCATCTCATCAGCAGCCGCTTCATGGATGTGCATCGCGGTGATGTCGGTTTCGAGATCTGCAACACGGACGCGGATGGCGAAGTTGCCGGTCGCCTCGTCGATCGCGAGGAAACTCATGCCCCAGCCGGTTGACTCGACCTGTTCGCCGACAATCTGGGTCGCGTCAATCCACGACGTGAGGATCGTTACCGCGCCGTCCGTTGCGTCTTCCGGGAAAGCTTCCCCTGCAGCGAGAGACGCCTCAACCAGATGATTGTGCGCTCGGGTCGCGCTCGGGCTCGCCATACCGTTGACCAGATCCAGTTCTGTTGCAAAGACTTCGGTCTCGGACTGCTCAGAGGTCGCGCCTTGCGCGACGAATCCATTTGCGCCGGTCGTTGTTCTGATGCGATCAAGGACCGCTTTCAGGTTGGTGACGAACATCTTGGTAGCCGCGAGCGCACCTTCATCGTCCGTGATCGGGTCGGCGATGATGACGTCTTCGTCACCGAACAGATCAAACAGATCAACGTTGTCGTTTGCTTGGTCCTGCGCAACGGCCACACTGACAGCAACCCCGCCTACGACGCCCGCGTCATCAAGGATATCTGATATGTTACCGAGCGACTTGGCGACAGAAGAAGCGATCTCGCCAAGTGTCGAGCCCGGTACTTGGGCGCTGTGATCTTCACCCACCGAGAAATCGGCCGCGACTGATGCCAGAACGGCGGCGATGTCTTCGCGACCGGGAACGGCCGGGTCAACCAGGTCGAGTACGGCCGCCGCAAAGCTGGTAACGGCAAAGCTCGCCACAGGTGTCCCTGCAAGGGTTGCGCCCGCTGCTCCAATCGTTGTCAGGTCGACGACCGGAATCGTTGTCAGGTCCAGACCTGCAAGGTCAATCCCTGTTACAAGTGCGATGATGCTGAGCACCTGGGCGTTGGCCAAGGTCACCTCGCTCTCAGTCAGCGTAATGCCATCACCCGCCCTCAGTGCGATGGAGGATGCGAGTTCAGTGGCCGGAGTAATGTTTGCCGTGAAGCTTGGGCCGTCGGCCGGGATCGTCGGTATGCTCGAACGCAGCAGGAGCCCTGACGGCAGGTTGAATGACTCGCCGAAAGCGGCAAAGCTGCCGTTTGGCAGTTGGCAGTCTTCGTCCGTGTCGGCATTGTCGATGTCACACTTGGCGGTTGCACCGGGTGTGCCGTGAATGCGAATCGTTAGTGGTGCTTCAATCCCCGCAGCGAATGCATCGCGGCTGTACACCAACGTGTAGCTGCCGTCTGCGCCGGTTGTCGTTTCGGTAGCAAGCTCAACGTCCTGACCATTGGCATCCCGTACCGTTATACGAGCCCCCGATATGACGCCGAGAAGGGCGGAACCGTCTGCGCCGTCGGTGGGCTCCGGCAGGGACACTCCGACGTCGGATACGCTACCACCACCGCCGCCGCCGCCGCCGCAGCTGATGAGCAGCACTATCGACGACAATAACGCGATGTTTTGAAGAAAGGACTTCATAGAGTTACTCCGTAACCATTGTTTTGCATTTTTTCTTCGACAGCCTGATGCTAACGACCTGATGCGTCGATTGAGAGTGCCACAACAAGTGGGTCTCTGTTAGCCACGTTGACATCTTAGCCCATGACCATGCCTGTGGAAGTATGGTCGAGCTTCGGAGATCGAATCGTAACTTATCTGAATGGTGTCGAGAAGTGGTTTTTTCTGGCTTGTGGCTATTTTGGCCCGGCCTCGTGCGAAATCTGATCAGTGGCCTGAACGTTCGACCGAACGGTGCGCTGCCGCCCCTCAGGCGCATTCTTCGCTCCGTCACCGCCGCGCCTAACCCCCAACCTCGCCTTCCTCTTCATTTGCTGCCGCAACAGTTGGGGCGCGGAACTCCGCTTCCCAGACATCTGTTGCGGAGGTTAGCTCGGCGAGGTGGTCTTCGGCCGCTGCGCTCGGGTCGAAACGGACCCTGTAATGAAGCGTGAGGATGGGCAACGCCTCAATGTGGTCGATGCGCCGCAGCCAGTGGCTCATCGCCTCGCCCGTGTGCCGCGTGAGGCCCACCGCCGTCAGTGCTGCCTCTATCCGGTAAAAAGGTGAGTGATGGCCCGCACTCGCCAACGCCTGATCGGAGGTCGCCTGGTCGACGTGCACCTGATCTGATCTGGCGATGCGGAATGCGAGGTAAAGGCTAAGCAGTACGCCGATCAGGTATAAAAATGGTTCATAGTCTTCCATGCGCTGGCGCTCCCACCACATGCCGGTCAGAAAGAGACCGTTCGAGATGAGATCACCGAGTGGGGTCAGGGTGCCAGCGGCCGCGGCCTCCGAGTCCAGCCACACCGAAGGCGTCGTGTCTACGGCCTGCCAGCGACCGTCGAGCCAGGCGATAGCCCACGCATGTGCGTGCCGTTGACGCACGACGTACATGCCGAGCGACGGGCTGAATTCTTCCACAGCATAGCCGACGACATACCGGGCGGGTACGCCGAGCTTGCGCAGGAGCAGGACAGTACTGCTCGCAAAGTACTCACAATGTCCCGCACGCGAATCGAAGAGGAAGTCGGCGAGGGGCGTGTCGGTCTTGTGCGGCCTGAAAAGTGAGTACCGGAAGTCGTTGAAATGGCGCCGGACTCGCGTCAGGGGGTCCGGCCCGGTCGCCACGGTGACGCCATCGAGCATGCCGACAAACTCTTCGGGAATGTAGAGATCGCTTGGCTGCGGTCCCTGACCGACGGAGCCGGCGAAGTCATAGCGCACGCGATAGCCGGGACTCGGTACAAGGCCGGCGCCCTGAACCGTGCCGAACCGGCTTTGTTTCAGTTCGACGGCGGGCAAATTGTCGACCGCGGTAACGCTCGGTGGCACCGGGATAATATCCTGCGGGGTATCGAACTCGCGGAAGATCTGCATGCTGTGTTCGACCTGACGTGGTGGCGCGAGCGACCAGAGGAAATCGCCGACCGGTGCCACCGTGCGAAATCCGGCATTCAGAACCATCCAGTCGGTGCCGACCGGCAAATCGTAGGCGGCTTCACGCAGCAACCTCGGGACCTGACTGGTGCCCTCGGCCGCGACCCTAAACATGATCCTGTCCGAAAGTTTCATTCTCCCGACCGCGCCGAGGCCGGTGCGGGTCTTGAGTGGATCCGTGCGCTGTGAGAGGTAATTGGCCAGCCAATGTGCCGTTCTCTCCTTGAGCGCGAGATGCGCCTCCCGCAGAACGAGCGCGCCGCCGTAGCTGCCAAGAAAAGCGGCACAAAGCAGAAGCACCCAAAGCGATGTCGCGTACCGATCAGGCCGCAATGGAAACAGGGCGACTGCAGTGACGGCGGCGATGAGCGGCAGGAAGTAGAGGCTTGCGTCAGGCGACGTGCCAATGGCGATGAAGCAAAGCCCAAGGTGCAGGTAATCGAGGTCCCAGGACTGGGTCACGGGGGCCTTTTGCTTGCGCAGGGAGTAAAACAGCACGTCGAGACTCATTCGCGAATTCAGGCTCAAGGCATGCACGATCAGCAAGGGGTAGAAGAGGATCGGAAGCCACTGCAGCATCGTAATGATGAAATGGGTTTCGCGGGCATTCACGAGCAGGTAGACGACCATTGCTACGAACGCGATGCCAGTCAGGTCGGCGACGCGATAGAAGTCGGATTTGTCGAGGTCCCAGCGCAATGTCGTCAGGTGCCGCGCTTCGAGCACGATTGCGAGCGGTAGCGCCGCCAGAATCAGGTCGGAGTGCAGACCCCACAGCAGAATCATGGCGCCATGGATGAAGCGTGGCTTGGTGGGCCGGCTTTCTGCGCGCGTGACGTCCATGCCCGCGGAGTTGTCCGGTTGGGGTGATGCGTTCACAGGACAGCCAGGCCCGCTTCTATATTGCCGACGGTGAGTCCGTGCACGCCTGCCGGAACGTCGGGTTGCTCGAGGCCGACAACAAGACAGACGACCGGAACCGACATCTGCTCAAGGCGTTGCATCAGCGCTTGCCGCTCATCGTCCCACTTCGCCAGCACAAGGATGCAGCCACAGATGCGGGGTGCGTGGGCGATCACGACCCGAGCCGTGTCATCAAAGGGCGCATTGTTCGCCCGAATTGTCGCGAGCGCGGCAAGTTGTTGACTCGCATCCGAAAAGCTCCGCCCGGTGGTCACGAATTGTGGCTTGTCGTTGAAGAAGATGAGATCCAGCAAGCCGTCAGCACTGTCGAGTCGCATGGCGAAACTTGCAGCGACCGACACCGCCTCTTCGAGTACGCTGAGCGATTCGGTACACGTGTCCAGAACGAGTGCTTGCCGGACATAGAATTCGTCCTGGTACTCCTTGACCACGGGCGTGTCGCGCTTGGCGCTGCTCGCCCAATGGATCTTGCGCACGGGGTCGCCGTCCCGGTAATCACGCAATGAGACAAATTCGTCCGACTCACCGATGGCAAAAGCGGCGTTAACACCGCCAGGTTGAAGATGCCGCCCGCCCGGCAGGTTGAATGATGCAGGCACGACGTAGCGTTTCGGTAGCACCAGAAGGTCGTCTCGAATCGCGTGATCTTGCACGCCGTAGTTGAGGCCGATGGGGTCAGGGTGCAAAACGGAGATGCTGGCCAGAGTGACGATGCCGCGCCGGACCGGTGTTGCTTTTACCGACACGTCGATGGCTGCCCGGCGACCGAGGGGCGGGGCGTCGGACGGTTCGGTTGCTATCCCGGTTTTCTTGCGTTGCAGATAGAGGTACCGGTGAAATCCAATCTTTCTGTCGTACGCGTTGCGCGTTTCCTCGAACGGTTCCTTCTCGGCCTGGAACTCAGCGGCCGTTGGCGTTCTGACCATCGGGTTGTCCACGAGCCTGATCCCGTTTTCAACCTGGTCCCCGGCATTGGTTAGGCGAAGATAATAGACGAAGGGTTCGCCCACAGTGCCGAAACGGGGCAAATGACGAACGAGGGTCACATTTGGCTGATGGATGCGCAGTGACAGACGCGAGACGATTATGATGGCAATGAAGAGTGCGAACAATTGGTAGATGAGCGTGAGGTCCGTGTCGATGCCGAGCGCCGCACACAGCACCGCACCGGTTTGAAACAGTTGACCCCGTTCAGTCGTTCGTCGGGCCGCAGAACGCGATACGCGGGAAAGCCGTCGATAGGCCGGGAAGAGCGCTTCCGGGAACACCGGGTTAGCCAGGCACCGGTGTGCTGGCGACGATTTCTGCGACCAGTTGATGCGAACTTGCGCCGCCGAAGCGCGCGTCGGCATTGAGCGCGAGGCGATGGCCGATCACCGGTTGTGCGAGCTCCTGAATGTGCTCGGGAAGAACGAACTCCATGCCCGCGAGGAAGGCGAGGGCCTTGGCGCACTTCATGAGCGTGATGCCGGCGCGGGGGCTGGCACCCATCTGGATGCCGTCGTGCTGGCGCGTCGCGGCGACGAGGTCAACGATGTAGCGTTTCAGTTCGTCGCTGATTCGTATGTTGTTGACGGTTTGGCGCAGGGAGATCACATCCCCCACATCGAGGCACGGCACAAGGGATGCCAGCGGATGTAGATGCTGTTGCTCATCCAGGATTTTGACCTCGTCCTCTGGCAAGACGTAACCGAGTTCGAAGCGCATCGCAAACCGGTCCATTTGCGCCTCGGGCAGCGGGTAGGTGCCGTGAAACTCCACCGGGTTTTGGGTCGCGATGACGAAAAACAGCGGGTCCATCGGCAAGGCACCGCCTTCCACGCTGACCTGGTCCTCCGCCATCGCCTCGAGCAACGCCGACTGGGTGCGCGGAGACGCGCGGTTGATCTCGTCCGCGAGCAAAATTTGGGCGAAGATTGGTCCCTTGCGGAATCGGAAATCGCCGCTCGACTGTTCGAAGATGGATACGCCCAGAATGTCTGTCGGCAGCAGATCCGGCGTGAATTGGATGCGCTTGAAGTCCGCCGACACGGAGCCCGCGAGCGCTTTGGCAAGCGTTGTCTTGCCCGTGCCGGGAACATCCTCGAGTAGCACGTGGCCCCCGGCCAGGAACGCCGACAAGAGCCAGGTCAGGCTGTCATTGTTGCTGCGGATAACGGCTTCGATGTTGCCTCGGAGCCTATCGGTCAGCGCCGTTGCCGGTACGATTTGAGTTTCAGCCATGTCGCGACTTGGATAATCTTGGTTCGGGTAACCCGGCAACCACATTACCATCGGTGGCGTTTTTCGGCTATCAGTGACCTTGGGGAGGCGGGCTCTCAAACAGCGGATCAGTTGCGATCGTAGCCCGTCTGGATCGAGCGAATGGACGCATTGGTAAATCCGAGCCCGATGGTGAGCAACATCAGCAGCACGCCGCTGACAAAAAGGCCTGTCTGGACACTATAGGTCTCCGCGATCCAGCCGATGGGGACGATGCCGAGCGGCATCAGTCCGTGTGACATCATGTCCACACTCATGATGCGCCCGCGCATGTGGCTTTTGACCTGCAATTGCACGAGGCTGCGATTCATAGACATGTTGGCGGCGGAGATGAAGCCAACGAGTCCGATGAAGAAGATGGCAAGCACGATATCGGACGACAACCCGAAGCCGGAAACGGCAAAGCCCCAGGCGACGCCGCTGCCAAGCAGCCAGTAGCCCTTGTGACCCAGCGACCCGAGCTTGGCGAGCAGCAGGGAGCCGGCAATGGCACCGAAGCCCATCGCGGTCATCAAGATGCCGAGATCGTCCGGGCCGCCATGCAGCACGTCCCGGTTGAATGCCGGCAACAGTGTGTTGATGGTCAACCCGAAGAGAAAAGGGATGATCGAGAGCAGGATCAGGCCGCCCACTACCTTTGATTCGACAACGTATCGCAACGCCTCGCCCATCTCCCGCAGCGGACTGGCTTCAGCCCGCGGGTGGGGCAGTCCCGGGTGTTTGATGAAGAAAACTGTGACGGCGGAGAAAAAGTACAGGACTGACAGGACGACATAGACCATGCCGACGCCGAACGATGACAGGGTGTCGCCGTCGGCCAGAATCGCGATCATGAAACCGGCAAGCGCGGGGCCGAGAATACGCGAAACGTTCCATGCCGCGGTGTTGAACGCCATCGCGTTGAACATCAGGCGCTCCCCGACGATCTCTGGAATGAATGCGGTCCTCGCCGGGAATGAGAGTGCCATCACAGTGCCGTTTAACGCCCCGACCCAGATGAAGTCCCAGAATGTCACGTGGCCGGTCAGGACGATCGCGGCCATGACCAGGGTCGCCACACCGTTGCCGGCGGGTGCCCAACCGATCAGGGGCTTCTTTGGAATCCGGTCAGCGAGCACGCCGCCCGCGAGCGAGAAGAATATCTGTGGCAGCGTAAAGGCGAGGGTCACCCAGGTCAGGTCCATTGCCGACGAGGTCATCTCGTACACGAGCCAGCCCTGCGCGACCAGCTGCATGTTCATCGCGAATGCGCCGCCCATCATGCCGGTCCACAGGAAAAAGTAATCCGGGACCTTGAGGCAGGCGAACATTGAGGTGTCGACCTGCGGAGGAGACTTCACCGGGTTTTCGAGCGCGGTATTCACTTGCGTCCAGTCGCACGTGCGCAGTGGCAACGTCGTGCGGCGATAGTTTGGAGGGGTGCCGATTATGCCACAGATGCTGCTGTGAACCGCGCGCTCGGTCTGAAAATGACCCCGTGCGCGGCCCCTTCGTTCCGCTCAGTGGCTAGGGAACCTCTGAATTAGTTGTCGATTATGGCATGCTGATACTAACGATACGAATGAGGGGAGAGGGATGAAGTAGAAGTCGTTCGCCGAGATCGAATACGACAACAAAAAGAAAAAGACCCGTCGTGAGATCTTTCTGGAACGAATGGAAGCGTTGATCGCCT
>Ga0115002_10005127_pt1 | contig 15576 bp, 10 predicted proteins | sample ArcticOcean_MG_C_8_FD_89576 | JGI IMG/M metagenome (GOLD analysis project Ga0115002, IMG submission 89576) | Marine microbial communities from western Arctic Ocean - ArcticOcean_MG_CB11_86 | ecosystem: Environmental > Aquatic > Marine > Oceanic | place: Arctic Ocean: Canada Basin | collected... | reverse complement strand
CCGACCACAGATTCGCGAGCAATTGAAAATGCAACCAGACGAAAAAGTTGTTTTGTTAATGTCGAGTTGGGGACCGGACAGCTTCATTCAAAAACACGGTCACCGTTTTTTACAAGAGGCAGAGGAATTGTCCAAGAAGTTCCGTTTGGTTCTTTCGATCCATCCAAACAATTGGACGCGAAAGATCGAGTCGGACGGGTCGTGGTTGACCGCTTTACAGCGTTGTGAGGAATTGGGTGTGACGTTGGTGTCGGGCATCGATTGGCAGGATCATGTCATCGCAGCGGATCTGTTTGTGACCGACTTTACGTCGCTTGGGCTTTACGCTTCACTGATGGATCGTCCCATGGTGATGGCTCCGTTTGAAGAGGACCAATTCACACCGAAGTCTCCGATGTTGGCGCTCTCGAAACTCGTGACGAGTTGTGGCGACATGTCGTTACTGGGAACAGCGATCGATGATGCTTTCAACGAAGAGACGATGGCCAGTTGGCGTCGTCGCCAATTTGCAGATTCGTTGGTCAGCCATCAAGGATCTTCGGCGACCAGGGTTGCCGAAGAAACATATCGTGTACTCGACCTAGAACCATGGCCGTTTTTTGGGCGAGTGTCCGTGGACGCCGACCACGCAGATCGAAGGCCCGTTGTGCGAACTAATGAAATCAACGCAGGCGCGAACTGCTCCTAGACAAGAGATCGAAGCGAACGTTATTGGTCATCCAATAAACGAGAAAAAAGTTATGTGCGGAATTGCAGGACTAATAGTTGATGAACCCAAACAGCTGGGTGAGATCGGTCGCGCCATGAGCCGACGTCTCAGTCATCGCGGGCCCGACGATTACGGCTGGATGTGCAGTCGTAACAAGGTGGCGATGTATGGTCGCGAAAGTCATCCAAGTCAAGCTGCAGAAGTGATGCTCTTACACCGCCGGTTGTCGATTCTCGACCTTTCCGATGCCGGTCGGCAACCGATGGCTTCGATGGACGGTCGTTTTCATGTCGTTTACAACGGCGAAATCTATAACTACATCGAGCTTCGCGACGAGCTTTCCAAATTAGGTCATACATTCCAAACCAAAACCGATACGGAAGTACTGTTGGCTGGCTTCCAGCAATGGGGCAAAGATGTCTTGCAGAAACTCGTGGGAATGTTTGCCTTTGGGATTCTCGATTTAGAGCGGCGCGAGTTGTTTGTCGCCCGAGACTTCTTTGGTATTAAGCCGCTGTTCTATTCGATCAATCCCAGCGGTTTTGCCTTCGCATCTGAAATTAAATCGCTACTTGAAGTTCCCGCAGTGAAACGCCGAGTGAATCCGAAGGCGGCGTTTTGGTATCTCGATTCCGGACTTACGGACGATGCCGAAGAAACTTTCATCGATGGCGTAAAACGCTTACCTGCTGCTCATTACGCGATCGTCGATATCGATCAACCTCGTCGAGCGATCGAGCCGATTGAGTACTGGCGGATCGACCCGGATAAGCGAATCGAAATATCGTTTGAGGATGCGACGGATCGATTGCGAGAGATGTTTCTCGACAGTATTAAGATCCATTTGCGGAGCGACGTTCGATTGGGGACGGCGCTATCGGGTGGAATTGACTCGTCTTCTATCGTCATGGCCGCACGGCATCTTTCAGCAGATAATCTCGATTTCCACAGCTTCAGTTTCATCGCCGACGACCCCAAGATCAGCGAAGAAAAATGGGTCGACATAGTCGGTTCCGCATCGCAAGCGACAGTGCATAAGATTACGATTCGCCCCGAGGAACTCGTTTCGGATTTGGACGAGCTCATCTCGACTCAGGATGAACCGTTTTGCAGCACAAGCGTCTACGCCCAATATCGAGTTTTTCGTCAAGTGCGTGAGACGGGTGTGAAAGTAATGTTGGATGGACAGGGCGCCGACGAATTGCTCGCTGGGTACAAGTCGTACATGGGAATTCGTCTGCAATCCTTATTGCAGCAAGGCCGATTCCGAGAAGCGTTCATGTTCTTCTGTCGAGCGATGAAGGCCCGCGACATCGGCGGTTATCGGCTCTTCAGCGAAGCGATTCGAACGAGACTGCCGAGATTCCTACAACGTCCCTTTGCTTATTTACAAGCAATGGCAAGCCGATTTGTGAGCCGCGGAAAGATTAGCGCCGAGCGTCCTTGGATGAACCACGAGTGGTTTCAGCAGCAAGGCGTGCCGCTGGCGCTTCCAGTCGACGCTCGATTCGACAATACATTGCATGGCAAGCTGGTCGAATGCGTAGTGCGTTCCAGTTTGCCAATGTTGCTACGCTTCGAAGATCGCAATTCAATGGCGCACGGCGTCGAAAGCCGCGTTCCATTCTTGACTCCACAAATTGTGGAGTTCGTTTTGAGCTTGCCGGAGGAGTATTTGCTGAATCCTCATGGAATCGGCAAACACGTTTTTCGCGAAGCGATGCGAGGCATTACACCGAACTCGATTTTGGATCGTAAAGACAAAATCGGTTTTGTCACACCAGAGCAAAAATGGTTGTCTGTGTTACGACCTTGGGTCGAACGAGTGATGCATAGCGATGCAGCTGGTTCCATTCCAGCAATTAATCAGACAGCTGTGGTTGCCGAGTGTCGAGAGATACTCGACGGCAAAAAAGAATTTCATCCGCGCATGTGGCGGTGGTTAAATCTCATTCGCTGGGCCGACCAGTTGAATATCGCTTTTTGAGGTGAACTGATGGTAGAGCAAAAGAAGGTACTCGTGGTCTCTTTTACCGACTTGGAACGAGATCCGCGCGTTAATCGGCAACTGAGATTCTTGCGGGACTATTATCAAGTCGTCGCGGCCGGTGCAGCGAGTCCGAAGCTAGACGAAGTCGACTTCGTGCAGTTACAGCCACGACTGACAACTCGGTTTCAAAAACACTTGAATCCAGTTCAGCTGTTAACTCGCCGCTATGAAAGCTACTACTGGACTCGACCGTACGTTGTCGATGGCCTGCACAAACTGGCGGACGTCAACGCCGATGTGATTTTAGCAAATGATATCGATTCGCTACCTTTGGCGCTGCGACTGAGCAACGGTCGCCCGGTCGTTTACGACGCCCACGAATACGCGCCGCTGGAGTTCTCCGATAGCTTTAAATTTCGCATGATGTACCAGGGATACAAAACTTATTTATGCAAACGATATATCCCATTCGTGGCCGAGATGCTGACTGTTTGCGACGGAATCGCTCAACAGTATTTTCGCGACAATGGGATTGTTCCATCGGTGATGTACAACGCGGCCCTTTACGAACCGCTGCGGCCCGAAATTTCGACCGACCCAAACAAGATTCGACTGATCCACCACGGCGGCGCAATGCCAACTCGACAACTCGAACTAATGATCGACACGATGAAGTTGTTAGACGAGCGATTCGAGTTGCACTTTATGCTCGTCGAATGTAATCCCAAGTACATGCGGAGTCTCGAACGTCGAGCTGAGAAGACGGGGCGGGTTTTCTTCCACCCCACGGTACCGATGACCGCAATCGCTCGCGAGACGAATAAATACGATATGGGAATCTATTTGTTGCGGCCGAATAACTTCAACAATAAACACTCGTTGCCCAACAAGTTCTTTGAGTTCATTCAAGCGCGATTGGGTATGGCCATCGGCCCGTCGCCAGAGATGTCGAAAATCGTTAAGCAAAATGACCTCGGCGTCGTTGCCGATAAGTTCACTCCGCGAGCTTTGGCCGATCAACTCAATCGGTTGACTCACGAGGACGTCATTCAATTCAAGCACAACGCTCACGCTGTATCGAAGCAATTTTCGAGTGAGGGAACTCGACAGATTCTACTCGATTCAGTCGAGCGGGCTCTCTATCCAAAGAAGTCGTCCCAAAATGCGATTAACCGAGTCATCGGTCAGCAGAGCCAATCCGCCAACGGAGAATATGAGCGAACCTAATGCCCCAAGAACGCGTTTTAATAATTTCGTTCTCGTACCTGAATCGCGATCCGCGCGTGAATCGACAGATCCGCTATTTGAAAGATGACTACCACGTCATCGCTGCCGGAGCTGGACATCCACACGTCGACGGCGTCGAGTACATCGAGCTGGCTTGGCACGAGCCCAGTCAGCCGGAGAAGCTGCGCAATCACCAACGGCTAATGCGACGACATTACGAAGACTACTACTGGCGGTATCCGTTCGTAGTCGACGCCGTACAGAAGTTGGCCAATGTAAAGGCCGATGTGATTTTGGCCAACGACATCGAATCGTTGCCCTTTGCGCTTAAGATTGCTGGGGATACTCCCGTGTTATTCGACGCGCACGAGTATTCGCCGTTGGAGTTCGAGGACTTGCTGTGGTTTTGGGCACTTCATCGCGGTTACAAGTACTACCTCTGTCGAAACTACATTCCGCAAGCGACGGCCATGACCACCGTTTGCCAGGGAATCGCCAACCGCTACGAGACCGATTGCGGCGTGACGCCAGAAGTCGTCATGAATACCCCGCTGTATGAAGAACTCGAACCTCAGCCGATTGGCGGACCAGAAAACGGCGGCCGAATCCGCATGATACATCATGGCGGTGCGATGGTTTCGCGGAAGCTTGAACTCTCGATCGAGATGATGCGTTATTTGGACGATCGGTTTGAGTTGTACTTTATGCTGATGGAATCGAATCCAGCCTATCTCGATCGCTTGAAGGCTCTCGCCAAACGGATCGGACGTACTTACTTTGTTCCTCCGGTAGAAATGCCCGAGATACCGCGTGAATCGAATCAGTACGACATCGGATTGTTCTTACTTCCACCGGTGAACTTCAACTACCGACACGCGCTCCCGAATAAACTCTTCGAATACATCCAGTCGCGGTTGGCGATTGCAATTGGCCCATCTCCCGAGATGGCGAACATTGTCAAAAAGCACGACTTGGGCGTTGTCGCGGAGCATTTTCATCCGCGCTCGTTGGCGATGAAACTCAATCGCTTAAGTAATGAAGACATCATGCGATTCAAGCAGAATTCGCACCAGGTTGCGGGGCAGTATTCCAGCAAAGTTACAAAGTCGCAGTTGTTGAGGATCGTTGGCGAAACCTTGAAAAAGAATTCGTCAGCTATCTCAAACTAGAACTTCGTATTCACTCGTTCGCCAACGATCGACATTGTCCGAATTCGAGGTGAGAAGTTAGAGACTTACGGTGCCAATGCGAGTTTTTTTCGCGATTCCGATCAATAATGATCTTCAAGTTGGATTCCATTTGGTCTCGCGATACTACCGTAATAGCCTTGGTCTTCATGGCGAAAAAGCGACTTCCATAGTAGCGCCAGAATTTTCTTTTGATCGAACTGCCGACAAGAAATTCGTCGGCTAGTCTTGGGGTGGCGAAAATATCTTGCACTGAACGGTAGTAAAGGATACCGAGGTTACCATCGACACATAAACTCGTTGGCGTGAAGACACGAGAGGCTGGCAATTCGACATCAACAATCGCATGATTGGCATAAGACATCGACATGCCAAAAGTAGTCGAGACATAGCCTTTTCTCGCGAGATCTTGCTGCAGCAGGTAACAGAAATGGCTGCAATGACCATGTTTGTTTTTAAGGATGACGTCTTCGACGGAGCCCTCAAAGTATTTTTGCGGCGTTCCCGAGTAAGTGATACGAGTCGAATTGTCTTGAACCATTCGCACCAGCCGAGCGAAATCAACAGGGTCGCGAAAGTTCTCGACAATGTTTCGCAGTGCTGGTCGTTCAATCGCGTCAATTCCACGGACCATTTGTTGCGTACCGCTGTCGCCACGTTGAAGGAGCTCTAAGCGATATCCAGAGTAGCCATGTGGCAGCATGACATAGGAAACTGGCAGGTAATCTTCCGCAAGAGTGACATTATTTTTGAGATGGATGAGCACTTTTTGCTTTTCATCGCGCACACCGACAATTCGAAGTTCCTTGGCATAGGACGAACCGTTCCATGCAATCCTTAGCAGGTACGGATTGGATGCCTGATACATTTCAAAATCGTAACTTTCCGGCGCTCGGTCTTGTAGTTCATCCGTCGTTTGTCCGAGTACGGCGGATTGAAGAATAAAGAGGCAGGTAAACGTAGTCATTATTTGTCCTCGCACGCGTTCGCAATTTTCTGTTTGTGAGGCTAGTAGGTAAAGAACTTCTAACAAATGGCAAAAATCTGATAACGTCTGTTTCACGCAACTTACAAATCAGTTTTCTCGGCAAATTGAATTCATTTGGGAATAGTAGAAGTTGGGGGTAGCTCATGACTATACTTGTAAATTGGCGGTGAAATGACGTCTCTCATCGCTTTCCATCTTGATATCGAATTGCTGGTTTGTTCAAAAACGGGTGAGTCTCAGTGTTAATCGAGCCGATCGTAAGTCTGGTCAAGTATCGCGAGTTAATTCGCGAAATGGCGATTCGCGATGCGCGGCAGATAAACCGCGGATCGGCTTTGGGCAGTGCTTGGTTGGTCCTGCGACCGCTGATTCAAACCCTGGCATACGTCATTATCGTCACGTTCGTTTTTCGTTCTCGACCGAGCGGCAGCGATAGTTCTTTCGACTACGCGTTGTACGTTCTGTGTGGCATGATTCCCTGGCAAATCATTATTCATTCGCTTACTGCATCGCCATCTCTTGTGCGAAACCACGCCGATTTGGTGAAGCAAATTGTTTACCCGTTGGAAACGTTGCCTCTCCGTAGTTTGATCGTCGGTTCGTTCGCGTCGGCGACCACTCTGGCTTTGTATTTGGTTCTTGCTGGTGCCACAGGGCGATTGGAATGGAGCATTCTTTTGTTGCCCATTCCCATCGTGATGCTCATCGCATTTATGGTTGGCGTTTCTTGGGTCTTCATGATTGCTGGAGCGATCGTGATGGATTTTCGCGAGATCGTCGGAGCTAGTTTGAACGTTCTGATCTTTGTTACTCCAGTTTTGATCGCGCCATCGATGGTCAGCCCAACTGTTTGGGATTTCGTCTTGTTGAATCCGTTGACTCACGTTGTGATCTGCTTTCGAGACGTTTTTGAATGTCAGTTTCATCTGGTCAGCTGGACAGTGTTTGGTGGCATGACTCTGTTAGCCATGACTTTTGGCGCGTGGTTATTGACCTTCTTCCGATTGCGACTTGCCGAGTATCTGTAGTCTTCCTTCCGGCTAGTTGATCTCTCAAGACGACGTTCTACCAGCGGCCTTTTCATTGTCCGAGTTTTTGCCGGCTTAGTTTGCTTCCACACCTTCGCCGGGTACGTGGGTAATTGTGGAGGGGTGTTTAAAACACGATTCCCTCGTCGGCAATTGTCCCGGCTCATTCACGAAGAACTTGTGAAGGTTGCGATACTCGCAATAGGTTCCATGATCTCCAAAGACCTTCACCCACAGTGAGAAGTGGTTGGTGGTGAGTAGAAGTGGCGACAACTTGAAGCGAATGGAACCGCTGCTTGCCAGTTCGATCTTTTCTTCGGAAGTTTGGCGAGTTGATGTCTCGCCGACGTCGAATTGTTCTTGAGCAGTCATGAATCCAACCGTTACATGCGCTTGTTCGACCAGAGAGTCCGTGCGCTCGTAAGAAAGTTCAATGGTCAATTGATCGTTGCTCGTGAACTCCGTCGCCGCTCGACCTTTTTCATTGAGCATTCTGACGTTGGTGATTTTGACTTGCCCGGAGCCACTGACGGATTCCAGTTTGCCGCCAGCGGGAAGCGATACTGGTGCACCACCAGAAAGATGTTGGTAGTGTTTAATCGTTTCCTCTGGTTCGCCAATAAACACCGCTTCTCCTTGATTCATGAGCACGGCCCGATGGCAGAGATCTTGAACCAATCCGAGATTGTGTGAGACGAAGAATATTGTGACTCCTCGAGCCGCGAACTCTTTGATTCGCCGCACGCATTTATCGACAAAACGCTGGTCTCCCGTGGCAAGGGCCTCGTCGACAATGAGAATGTCGGGCTCGACACTCATTGCAATCGAGAACAGCAGTCGAGCGGTCATGCCGGACGAATACGTTCGCAAGGGGCGATCGATGTAGTCTTCTAGCTCCGAAAACTCGATGATACTGGGCATTTTGCGAAGCACATCCCGTTTGGACATGCCCAACAGCATTGCCCCATAAAGAATGTTTTCTCGTCCGGTAAACTCAGGGTGAGCACCGACGCCCATTGCCATGACGGCTGTGACTTTACCATTGATGTGGATCTGTCCTTGATCCACTGGCAGCAGTCCTGCAACCATTTTTAGCAGCGTACTTTTACCTGCACCATTTGGTCCGATGACGCCAACGACTTCGCCGCGGCGAATATCTAATGACACGTTTCGGACCGCGAAGAACTGGCTGTAATACTGTTTCTTCTTCCAAGGAAACAACAGTTCTTTCAACAGACCGGTGCGGGCGTTGTGATAAATTTTAAATCGTTTCGAAACATCTTTGACACAGACTGCCGTTTGATTACGAAAGTCGGTTGATGACAATACGGGGCGGAGCGGTAAAAACCGTCGCCAGAATTGTCTCCAGATGTTACGAACGAGTGATGATCCTGTTGCCAACGGAGGGACCTCCAAAAGGAGAGTTGGTGTAACCGTGTAAATTCAACCAATTGCTTTATCTCACCCAACCGTACTTATTTAGTTTAGTTGCTCAACAAGGTTTTTCAGTGCGACTTTTGCAATTGTTGCAAAATGCAGATGCCACGTTTTCGGTAGAATCGCGCCAATCGTTACAACCCGAACTTATGTTGGCAAAGCCCAGTTTGCGACGTAGAGTTTCCGTGAACCATTGCGCCAATGTTGTTATTGGGCTTGTGGTTACGCAGTTTTCATAGGAGTTGCGGGTGCTTTTAAAGCCACTGCTGGGACTGATCCGTCATCGCGAGTTAATTCGCGAAATGGCCATTCGAGACGCCAAGGGAGTCAATAAGGGCTCGGCTTTGGGGAATGGTTGGTTAGTGCTGCGCCCGTTGATTCAGTCGGTGGCGTATGTCGTTATTGTCTCGTTCGTTTTTCAATCGCGACTCTCGCCAGACTCCCAGATTTTCGACTATGCGATGTTTGTACTCTGCGGAATGGTCCCCTGGCAAATGCTGGTTCAGGCGCTCGTAACCGCTCCTTCTTTGGTCAGAAACCACGCCGACCTCGTCAAGCAAGTCGTTTACCCGATTGAGACTCTTCCGCTGCGAAATCTCGTCGTTGGCTCTTTTAGTTCATTCGTGAGCCTGTCTATCTATTTCGTCTTGGCGACGTTCACAGGCGGTTTGCATTGGAGCATCACGTTAATACCGATTCCGCTGATAATGCTGGCGCTATTTGTCGTCGGTGTTTCCTGGATTCTGATGGTTCTGGGAGCATTCTTTCAAGACTTCCGCGAGATTATCGGCGCGTCGATGAATCTTCTGATTTTCGTTTCTCCCGTGATTATTGCGGAATCTATGGTCAGTGCGAAAGTTTGGTTCTGTATTCAAATGAACCCTCTAAGCCACATCGTGATTTGTTTTCGCGACACTTTTAACGGCGAGTTCCATTGGATGAGTTGGCTGATTTTCTCAGCGATGACTGTTGTGATGCTGGCGATTGGCTCGAGTCTGTTGAACCGCTACCGGTTGCGAATTAACGATTACATTTAAACGACTACATTTAGCTGTGGCCGTGCGAACCTTGGCGCGGGTTTTGCACTTTTGATGCACACGTGATTTTGACATTTGATCGAGCGTGACGGTTATGACGAATTTCGTATCACTGGCCCATTGGACGACTGGCTCAGGAAACAACACCATGAGACGGCGAATCTCCAGTTCGTATATTCCAGCAGTGCTGGCGTTGTTGGCTGTGGTCGCTCAGTGCACCGAATGTTTGAGCGAGCCGATCGGAGAGGGCCAGGCATTGGTTGTTCCCACTGGAACTGACTGGCTTCGTTTTGTCGACGGGGCAAACATGCCTGTCAACATCGCTCCGTACCGCGGCAAAAAGTTCTTCGTTACGGCTTACACAGCGATCTTTTTGGTCGACCTTGAATTGGGTACCACCAAGATTTTGCCGAAACCAAGTCAGGTTGAAACGTGGAATCCGACGGGAGTTCAGTACAACTCAAATACCGACTTGTTATATGTCGCCAACTACAGTGGGCGCAATGTGCTCGTTCTTCGGTTGGCAGACAACCAGTTAGAACTTGAAGTGGAGATAACACACACGGACCTGCGGTCGCCAGAAGGTATCGCAGTGACTGAATCTGGCGATGCGATTGCCGTAGCCGACTACGATGGAAATTCGCTTTCGCTGTTTGAAAGCGATGGTCAATTCAAATGGTCCAAGCCCGTCGCCAATGCACACGGAGTTTGCTTTTCGCATGACGAGACCGAAGTGCTCGTCACATCGTTGAAAGATCGCTGTATCTCGAAATTTGCCAAGGCCGGAAAATTGTTGCAGACCAATGGAAGTCAGGGTTGGGGACGAGATAGTTACTTGTGGCCAACTTCCATTGCAAAGCTTAACGGAAATAAATACTTGGTCTGTGACGCCCATACTGGTCAATTGAGCGTCTTAAATGACCAGCTTGAAGAGTTGGAAACGATTGGTGGTAACGGTCCAGGTGCTGGGCTGTTTAACATGCCCTACCATGCGATACTTGTTGGGGATGAGATTGTCGTAGCCGATGCGTACAAACACAGAATTGTTGCGTTTAACACTTCAACTCGCCAGATCTCTCGAGCATTGTATTGGAAGGGTCGCTACTCAACACAGGATACCGAGCGGGTCAGTCGCCGAAAGCATGAGCCGATGGGCGCGGGCTATGAACAATACGAGTACAAGCGGGTTCAGATCAATCTGAAACGCTATATTCCAAACTTGCCCAGTGAACTTGTAACGCCCGGATACAATACCCTCAGGTCGCAGCAGCACGTCTATACGATGGATGGTGCAGAACCGTTGTTGGGTGAAAACGGTTTCTACTTCACACAACCAACTCCGATAGTTCTCCGCGGGAATGAACATTTTCTCGTGCTCACTTGCCCTCAAAGAAGCTACGGATTCGTCCTCGGCGACGGATTAATGGCGGCCGTCCCAATTGGCCTGAATCATTGGGTGGTAGATCGAGAAATCGTCAGTGATTTTCAGACGAAAGAGTTTTCCGAAATCGTGAGGTTCGGCATCGAACGGATTCAGAGATTTCAGCAAAGCAAGCGGGAGCCAAAAGTCGACCGAGTACGGGAATTCCTTTTAGTCGACAAAAACGAATTAGAACTGCGGCAGTGCTTCTTTTCCAAAGCGGGAAAGGCATTTTATTTTTCGCTTGCTAACGGTGACTCGCGGCAAGGGGATCAGTATTTTACTGATACGTTAGGGCGAAAGAACATCCCGTTATTCGAGTGGTGTCTTGTCAATTCTCTTTCCGGTGAATAGCCGTTTGCTAAGTAATTGAACCGGGCGATCGAAGTGAGAAGTTAGCAAATCGTTTTTCATCCGCGCCGTTTGGACGGCACAGTTTTTGCGTTATTTATCTAGCAACCTATCTACAGTCGCTCGTCGGTTGGCGTGTGACGATTGTGACGATATTCCGTTCATCCACTTAAGCGCGGCGATAAGACAACACCTTTCGCTTGTTCAAGACAATGAACGTCAGACATAGGCCAAAGCATTTTTCGGAGAGTTCCATGATGTATTCCAATTTGATTCAACGATTGCTAACTCTGTCTTTGTTGGCAGTATTGACGACGACAGTTGCTGCGAGTGAATACCTCGTCAAGATGCCTACCAATGTAGATAGTGCCAAAGTGCCATACACATCTGTCGATGAAGATGGCAAGCATGTCTACGACGCTCGTTGGGTCGCGGTTTACGCTTTGCAATACGCAGGCGTTGAAAGCTACTATCCCAGTCAAGTGAGTCGAGATGAGCACGGCATGGAACAGTGCGTTCGCTGGTTGCAGATCAATGCCGGTGAAAACTTTAACGGCCACACGGTTTGGTATTCCAGCGATGGACGTCCGCGTCACTTCTCGGCTGTCACTCAGTGTTTGGTAGTTGAAGCACTCTTGAGTGTCCATGGAGTCGAAGCCGCCGAAGCGATTCGACAAGAGCTAATTCCTAGCGAAAAGTCGTTGAAACTCGCCATGGCAGCTTCCGATGTCCTCATGCGACCCCTACACCAAGGCGGAATGCTCCACATGATGAAGCGAGATGTTTGGTTTGAAGAATCCAAAGTAGAGGACAATTCTCCCGAGCACCAGCTAATGAGCCATATGCGCACGATGATGGTGATGAAGCGGCTTAGCAAGAGTGCCAAAGGCGAACGACATCGAGAACGATACTCGGTTTACTACCGCCGCGGTCTTGAGACGCTGATGAAGCACTTGCCGAAATACGCTGATGGTCCTCAATTGGCCAACATTCGAGGCCAAAGAGGGTTCGAGTCGCCAACTCAAACAATGGATGCTTACCAGTACTCCATCTGCTTGAAGTCGTTTGCCGACGATGAGCCAAGTCTTCTTGGTTGGGCCGAACGCACTGCCGATTATGCACGCGTGAATATGGTACCCACAAGAATGCAGCGACGGAATCGTGAGCCGCTCGTAGTCGCTGCTCCCCGTTTAGATGCTCCTGTCGGCAGAGTTTCACTTCTCGATCGACTGCACGCAGATGCGATTGAACGCAACCTCCGCAATTACGAATTGTCGATTGGTAATCGAGCTGTGCCGCCTGTTGTACATCGCAACGATGGCAATGAAGCACCTAGCGAACCAATTTCCGCCGTCAATCCATCCGACATTCGCCCACTCACTAATGGCGACATCAGAATTCTTCCCGCTCCACTCGCACTTACCGATGTGGCAATTGGTGCAAAGATAACTCAGTCGCCAGAGATGTACGAAGATCACGGAATTGAAAATGCTATCGATGGCGACCCGACCAACAACTATGCCGCTGCCAAAGAGACCGCTGCACTTCCCCATATCTTTACACTCGATTTGCAAAAGACGGAGAAGATTCACCGTTGCACATTGACTTGGGAAAGTGCACAAAACTACGGTCGCTACTATGTGATCGAATTCTACAATGAAGATGGTGGCCAACTCGCTACCAAGAGAACGTCGACTGGCCGAGGGAAATCGCAAACAGTCGAACTCGACTTCCCGATCCACGCACGACACGTTCGCATGACTTTGCTGCGAGCAGCTGGTCAACCACGAATGTTGCTGCGAGAATTTCAAGTCCTGGCCGAAGCCGAGTAATCAGACAGGAGCATGGCCTTCCGGGCCGTGGTCTCGCAAGATCCACGCTTCGGCTTGTGCCTCAATCAACTCCCGCGAGCAAGGATACTCATGCTACGTATGGAGTTGTTACTTCTTCGCAGACAGCGTCGATCAGTCAGTCAGACAGTGCATTGACGAGACACCATTCCAGCAACGGAATGTCTCGTTGATTCGCGGCCGAACTGAAATACGCTGGTGCTTCGAGTTTACCCCCACGGTATGCTTCCAGAAACGTTTTGCCGTGCGGCGAATGGAAGCACTCGGCGATATCAGAGATTTCGTTTAGGTCGAACAGCACATCTCGAACGCGATCTAAATTCCGCGGTCCGTTTTGATAACGACGGATTTTGAGCACGCCTTTTCGTGCGACCTCGGAGAGTTTCTGCGTTTGGAAATCACTGACCAGCGCGCCTTTCAGCACCCAATTATTCTCGCCAATGAAAACTGGCGCGAATACTCCTTGGCCAATGACCAAGCAAATGGGTCGTTGTGGGCAAATGAGAATCAGGTAGTGCTCGTCTTGATTTGCCGTAATCGAAACGGGGTAAACAAAATAGAAGCAATTGCTACCTAGCGGAGGTGGAGCACCGCAGAGCGTGTAAGTGTGTTGTTTACCATGCAACGCGTTGTATCCTGGCGCTGCCAATTCAACGGGCAAATTAGGTACGTAGGTCTTCAGATTCACTTGGGTCTGCGAGTTGACGTAGGCAGTATATTGCCTTCCCATGGCAGCGTATTGGCGTCGATTGAGTTGATCGAGGTCTCGCGATTCATAAATATCCGTCCAATAGAACGCCTGCACAATCTCGCGAGTGTCTGCATTAAATGAAACGATGCGGTCCTTGAAGGCGTCGGCTACAACGATATTCTTACCCCAAGAGATGGCGTGATAGGGCATGTTAAATAGACCCGCGCCTGGGCCATTCCCCGCAATCGTGTCGATTTCTTGTAGGTGTTTGTCGAGGATACTCAGCTGTCCTGTATGAGCATCGCATACTAGGTATTGGTCATTTGCATATCTGGAAATCGATGTTGGCCAAAGATAACGATCTTTCCACCAACCCTTTCCGCCCACCGTCGACAATACTTCGCCTGAAATCGAAAGGCGAAAGATCTCGCGATTTACCAGCGAGGTCACGAGGATCTCTTCATGATCATGGCTGAAGCAAATACCGTGTGCGAGTTTGATGGAACGAACCCACTTGGTCTTTCCGTCCTTGTCCAATAAGACGACGGCGTTTCCGTCGTAGTCAGCAACCGCAATGCCTGCGCCCGAAGGAAGCACGTCGATTCCTTCAGGTGATTTGAAGTGTGGGCTTGTGAAGCGTTGTTTGAGTGTCAACTTTCCGTCATTGAACTTGAGTACGAGTATGTCTCGACCCTTGTAGTTCGCAACGTAGAGCAGATCGCGTTTCGCATCGTACTTAACGCCCGTCGGGTTCCAAATCTCAACTCCCACGGGTTTGGCGAGCAAAGTGTCGGTCTGGTTCGCGAAATCAACCAGTCGCATGCGAGTGTACGACGCCACAAAACAACTGTGTTCGGTGAAGGGTGCAATGTTTGAGGGGATGGTCTTTCCAGCGAACTTCGTTAACCACTCGTCACCGGCGGGAACTGCGAGAGGTCGCCCGATACCTTGTTGAGCCGTTAGGGGGCGTGCGTTCGTAGAGCAAATAAGTACAGCTGCGGCAAGTGCGAATGCGATACGACCATTCCGTTTAGATTTTTGGTACATCGGGACACTAATGCCAAGTGCTTACGTGTGTTCGTGGAAGTTTATTGCTTTGAAAACTTACCTTATGGCGTGGCCGCTTACTCAAAAAGCTCAGTTTCAATGTCCCCGCACGACGTAGGGAAGAGGTTTGACAAATTGAACTCGACACAATCCTCACCAGTGGTCGTTGTTGGATAAATCACCCAATTCATTAATTCTGTACTGGTCCGAATTCTCGCTAGAACGCAATGCAACAAATGATTTTTCAACCATTGCTGAAGGCTCTGTTCGGTCCGTTCAAACTAGAATAGAGATAGGTAATTTGTCTCTCGACAATTAGGGCTATCTTCAACAAATAGGCCCATGCACAAAAACGGCTTGTGATAACGAAAAGGGCGAACGATGGCTCCTTGGACAGCAGCTGCTACAATCATCGACATTACTCCAACAAGCCCCGTTATGTTAGCGGGATTCGCTTCTCGGACTGAGCCACATAGAGATGTGTTCAGTCCTTTGGAAGCGAATATGCTGTTGCTAAACGATGGCGAAACGCGAGTGCTTTTGGTGTCGCTCGATTTGTTGTTCGTCGGTTCTGAACTACTCGAGTTTGTCCAAGATGCCTGCGCCCCATATAT
>Ga0115002_10005125_pt1 | contig 15587 bp, 8 predicted proteins | sample ArcticOcean_MG_C_8_FD_89576 | JGI IMG/M metagenome (GOLD analysis project Ga0115002, IMG submission 89576) | Marine microbial communities from western Arctic Ocean - ArcticOcean_MG_CB11_86 | ecosystem: Environmental > Aquatic > Marine > Oceanic | place: Arctic Ocean: Canada Basin | collected... | reverse complement strand
TAGTTTTCGGTGCGAGCCTGGTATTGCGCACTGTCTACGGTACGGACGCGGGCAGTTATGCCGAGGCGTTCGAGATTGCGTACGAACGGGAGCACTACGCGTTCGTTATTTGAACGGACGAGGAGAATTTCGAAACTCATCGTCTGGCCTGTACTCTCATGGATCAAGCTGTTGTTGACGACTTTCCAGCCGGCTTCACTTAAAATGTCACGTGCGACTTGTAAATTTTGCCTAGCGCTGCCAGATCCGTCAGTGGCCGGCGGCGCGTAAATTTTGGTTAATACTTCCTTCGGAATTTGATTGCTATATGGTTCTAGGACCGCGAGCTCATCGTCCGCAGGTAATCCTGTGGCGGCGAGCTCAGAATTTACAAAAAAACTGCTCGTGCGTTTGTATGCGCCATGAAACAGCGTCTTGTTCATCCATTCGAAATCAAAGGCATAGGCAAGTGCTTGTCGCACTCGTCGGTCATGGAAGATCGGACGTCTCGTGTTAAAAGCAAGTGCGTGCATCCCTGCGGGCCGGCTGTTTTCGAGCTCGGCTGTTTCAATCCTACCTAATTTTATCGCGGGCAATTCGCCTATGTTGGCCCATTTCGTCGGGTCGGATTCACGACGAATATCATATTCACCTGCATTGAACGCTTCATAGGCAACGTTAGAATCGCGGAAAAAGTCGTAACGAATCTCATCAAAGTTATTTTGACCGCGATTAATTGGTAGGTCAGTTCCCCAATAGTCAGGGACACGGTTGTATGAAATCACGCGGCCAGGATCGACGTTGTTAATCTGGTATGGACCACTACCCATCGGAGGTTCAAGAGTTGTTTTTGTAATATCATTGCGGGTGTAATATTTTTTTGAAATGATTGGCATCAAGCCCATGATGAGCGGTAATTCGCGGTCTGGCTTTGGACCAAAGGTGAATTTGATCTGGCGCGGCCCAGTGCGCATAATATCCACTACTTTCGAGTAGTACTGACGATGATTAGGTCGTCCTTTCTCGCGCAGGGTCTTGATCGAAAAAATTACATCTTCGACCGTAATTGGCGAACCGTCGTGAAATCGCGCTTCGGGTCGTAGAGTGAAGATGACCCAAGAACGGTCGGGCGGAACTTGAACGCTTTCTGCAATGAGGCCATACAGAGAAAATGCTTCGTCCCAGTTTCGTTTGAGAAGGCTTTCAAAGACCAAATGTCGGCCGGGCGCGGGCGAGCCCTTAATTATGAATGGGTTAACGCTGTCAAAGCTACCGGTAGACCCAAAGCGAAGCAACCCACGTTTTGGCGCGTTTGGATTTACGTAGTCAAGATGGGTAAATCCGCGCTCATACTTCGGAGCACCGTGCATCGCTATACCATGTTGAGGATTTTGAGCTTGTACATTTGCACCGATCAGAAAAAATAACGCAAAAGCACAAACCAATGTGACAAATTTATTCAGGGTTACGCCTCCAGGTTCAGGTCTTGCAAACTTCATCGTTGCATCATGCACAGGCCCATAATTTTCTCCTCTGTACACAGTGACCACAGTGTGGGATTACTCCTTCATCGTATTGCAACGCTATCGATTTACAACCGGTTTGTCACAAAAGCAATTCTATGACACTCAAGTAAGCCAGCAGTAAATACCGTTGACTACACCAAAGAAACACCCTGAAGACCGATACGTCAATGATCTGAGACGCTATGGATTTAGCCAGTCTCAGTTCTTTAGCTTGCGCGGCACCATCGTACCGCTCGGGTTGGCTATCGTATTCCTTGCTGTGGTAGGCATTGTTGTCGCTGGCTCGCATACAACGTTTGGCGAGGATTGGTTGATTGTTGTCATTGGCGCCGTAATTGGCGGTTATATGGCGCTCAACATTGGCGCAAATGATGTTGCCAATAACATGGGCCCCGCGGTTGGTGGGAAGGTTCTGACCATTTTTGCGGCCATATTGATTGCGGCAGTATTTGAGGCCGCAGGCGCCCTGCTCGCGGGTGGAGATGTTGTAAAAACAATATCTAAGGGTATTATTTCGCCTGGCAATGAAGTTAGCGTTGGCGAATTCCGAGATTTGATGATGAGTGCTTTGTTGGCCGCAGCATTGTGGATCAATATAGCGACTGTTTTTAATGTGCCCGTTTCGACGACGCACTCTATTGTCGGCGGTGTCCTTGGGGCGGGAGTCGCGGCGGCCGGAGTTGGGTTAGTTAACTGGGTTACAATGGGGCAAATTGTTGCCAGTTGGGTGATTTCACCGGTTCTTGGTGCCGTAATTGCTGCAGCATTCCTGTTCTTCATCAAGGTTCGTGTATTGAACGTGGAGAACCGATTGGACGCAGCCAGGAAATGGATTCCCATTCTCATCGCAATGATGGCTGCTGCATTTGCGGCCTACATGGCGATGAAAGGATTAAAAAAGGTGTGGAGCCCCTCGGGTGGGGAAATCATGCTGTTTTCCGGTGTTTGTTTTTTAGTGGCATATCTGTTGTCACGCCCATTTATTGCCAGGCGCATCGGTCACTTGGAAAACCGCAAAGAGGAAATATACAGTCTATTTGATGTTCCCTTAATTGCGGGTGTTGCCTTGTTGTCTTTCGCACATGGCGCCAATGATGTCGCCAACGCTGTTGGCCCCTTGGCCGCCCTCGTATCAACAATCGGAGAACAAACCGAAATTGCGAATAAGGTCACAATACCACTTTGGGTCATGGCTGTAGGGGCATTCGGCATTGCCCTTGGTTTGGGTTTGTTCGGGCCAAAGTTGATTTCCGTTGTTGGTGAGAAGATAACGCGCTTGAATTCACCAAGGGCCTATTGCGTCGCCTTGTCCGCGGCTATCACTGTTTTGATCGCGACGACGCTGGGCCTTCCTGTAAGCTCAACTCATATTGCCCTTGGTGCGGTCTTCGGCGTTGGGTTCTTGCGTGAATTTCTCGAAAACCCAAACAGACGTAATAGACGTCCCGGACACAAGTTGAATGCAACTTCTGATGACGCGTTCAGTAGCCGGGGCGTTCGCTCGGTGCGCCGATTGGTGCGGCGACGGTACGTAACTTCAATTGCTGCCGCATGGGTGATTACTGTCCCTGCATCGGCGGGTCTCGCGGCTACAGTCTATGGACTTTTGCAGCTTCTCTGATCCAAGGCCTTAGCTTATCAAATTGATTTATAAGAAAGAGGTAATCCTCCCGGTAGGCGATACGGGAAGAATCTTCGATGAGTGCCCAATGACGTTGGCGTTTTTCCATCTCTGGCCATTCGTCCGTTTGCTCAGTCACAAGGAAGGGATAATATGTAACTGGGACGATATTTTTTCCATGACAGGTCTGTTTCGTAATGACGACGGTGATAGGAAAATCTTCGATGACGACTCCTCGTACACCCGCTTCCTCGAAAGCCTCGCGATGACACGTTTCTGCGTGGCTTTCGTCTGGTTTTTGTGTGCCTTTCGGAAGAATCCATCGCCCGCGCGTCTGCGATGTGACGAACAATAGTGCTACCAAATCGTCCCGCACGTCGAAAGGTATGATCCCAATTCTATGCATGGTTGCCTCTATTGTCTTGAAACCAGGGGTATGTATCAATCAGGAAAAACAAAAAAATTCTAGTTTGTCACACCGTTAGCGTCGTACGCTGCCAGGGCTGCGAGAGTAATGATATCGTTGACCGTTGCGCCCATCTGTACAACTTGAACGGGTTTCGACAGGCCAATGAGTATCGGTCCAATTACAGTTCCTCCCGCCATTTCCTGCAATAATTTTGCACTGATGTTGGCACTGTGAAGCCCGGGCATGACCAATACGTTCGCGGGTCCTGTTAGTCGAGAGAATGGATAGAGACGCTGCATAAGATCAAAGTCCAAGGCTGTGTCCGCCGCCATATCGCCGTCATATTCGAAGTCCACTTTTTGCTGATCTAGGAATTGTATGGCCTCACGAATAAGTGAGTTGTCCGGGCGGGGTGGATTACCAAAATTCGAATCAGAAAGAAAAGCTATACGGGGCTCATGGCCCATTTCACGTGCTTTTGCCGCCGCTTGTATGGCGATGCTGGCAATTTTCTCGCTATCGAGATTTTCGTTAACGCGGGTGTCACCGATAAACACAGTTCGTCCACGCAGAACGATAACTTGAAGACCAATGACGTGTTTTCCAGGCATCGGGTCTATAACTCGTACAATGGATTCGTAAGCCGCCGAAAAGGTTCGAGTTGCGCCAGTTACCAAAGCATCCGCATCGCCACATGCAACCATGCAGGCACCAAATACGTTGCGATCCTGGTTAACGAGACGCTGGCAATCGCGGTGTAACATGCCCTGGCGCTGCGCGCGGTCGTAGAGGAATTTTGTATATTTTGGATTTTCGGAACTAAGTCGTGCGTTGTGGAATTCGATACCACTAACTTCGCCAGCTCCAATTACTGTCATCACATCGTTAATTCGTTCTTCTCGCCCAATGAGAACAGGTGTGCCATAACCGGCATTTCTGAATCCGATTGCGGCCCTTATTACACGTTCATCTTCGCCTTCAGCAAAGACGACACGCTGTGGGCTCGAACGGACTTGCTCGAAGATCAGATGGAGCATAGATACAGTGATGTCCATCCGAGCTGAGAGTTTTTGTTTATATGCGGCCATATTGACAATAGGTTTTTGCGCCACTCCGCTATCGATAGCTGCCTTGGCAACCGCGGCGGGTAAGGCAACGGCAAGTCGAGGGTCAAATGGGACTGGTATTATGTAATTTGGTCCATATTGCATGCGTTGTCCGCCGTACGCGGCTTCTACTTCCTCCGGCACATCTTCACGCGCGAGCTGAGCAAGCGCCTCAGAGGCCGCGATCTTCATCGCGTCATTTATCGTGCTGGCTCTAACGTCGAGCGCTCCGCGAAATATGTAGGGATATCCGAGAACATTATTGACCTGGTTCGGATAATCCGAGCGCCCGGTGGCGATAATTACATCTGAACATGCCTTGCGAGCATCCTCGGGTAAAATTTCTGGGTCCGGGTTAGCCAAGGCAAATACAATCGGATTAGTTGTCATTCTGGCCACCATTTTTATAGTAACGCAATCTTTACGAGAGAGCCCGAAGAAGACGTCCGCACCATCCATGGCTTCAGCAAGTGTCCGTGCCTTCGTGTTAGCTGCGTGGGCAGACTTCCACTGGTTCATGCCGTCTTTTCTGCCCTGGTAAATCACGCCAAGGCTGTCGCACATGACAACATTGTCGTGTGCCACTCCCATCGCCTTGATCAACTCCACACACGCAATTGCCGCTGCACCGGCTCCATTGACGACAATGTTAGTTGTTGTGATGTCTCGGCCAGTTAGATGTAGGGCGTTAATAAGGCCGGCTGAAGCAATGATTGCTGTTCCATGCTGATCGTCGTGGAAGACCGGTATATTCATAACCTCGCGCAGTCGTTGCTCGATGATAAAACATTCTGGAGCCTTAATATCCTCCAAATTGATTCCGCCGAAGCTTGGTTCGAGTAAGCGAACGCAGCTGACGAACTGATCGACATCCGTGGTGTCGACTTCTAGATCAATAGCATCGACATCTGCAAATCGCTTGAAGAGTGCTGCTTTACCCTCCATGACGGGCTTTGACGCGAGGGCACCGATTGCACCAAGCCCCAACACCGCCGAGCCATTTGAAATCACCGCGACAAGGTTGCCTTTGTTTGTGTAATCAAACGCCGTCAAAGGGTCTTCAACTATACGTAGACAAGGGACTGCGACACCTGGCGTGTATGCGAGAGAAAGATCACGCTGTGTTGTAAGCGGCTTAGTTGCGGTGATTTCTATCTTGCCGGGCCGGCCACTCGAATGGAATAGCAACGCTTCTTCTTCGGTGATCCGATTGTTATCCATAATACCTCTGCTTTAGTACACTGGGTTCTGCTTTTTGGTCTGGCGTGTTGTAATTCAGATATTGTTGCATAATCGCATAAATGATTGCTAGCTGCCTACTACGGCAAGCTGTGGCAATCTGTTATGATGAGGCACAATGACCGTGGACAGCAAAAAATCCAGTAGCGTTACGCCGATGATGGTGCAATACCTGGAAATCAAGCAGGCGCATCCTGATTGTTTGTTATTTTACCGAATGGGCGATTTTTATGAATTGTTCTTCGATGACGCTGTCAAGGCGTCCGATGCATTAGACATTACGTTAACTAAGCGTGGGACTCATGACGGCAAAGATATTCCGATGTGTGGTGTGCCTGTCCATGCTGCTGACACTTATTTGCCACGGTTGATCCGCAAGGGATTCCGTGTTGCAGTTTGCGAACAAATAGAAGATCCCGGAGCGGCGCGAAAACGCGGTTCAAAATCTGTAGTTATGCGTGGTGTCGTGCGAGTCATTACCCCGGGGACGCTCACGGAAGACACACTTTTGGACGCGCGCGAGAATAACTACCTCGCTGCATTAGCGGAAGCTGGCGACGCATATGGGCTAGCTTGGGTTGAGGTATCTACGGGCGAATTCTTGACCGAAGGTGTCATGGGGGGGGCGTTGAATTTAGCACTGGAACGGGTTGCTCCGGGCGAACTTCTAGTGCCGGAAAACTTGTTGAGCCGCGGCTCATTGGTTGATCTGTTTGAAAGCTGGTGCGACAAGCTAACCCCTTTGCCGGATAGTCGCTTTAATTCGGAAAATGCCGCGGCGCGCTTGCAAAAGCATTATGGCGTCGCGTCCCTGGATGGGTTTGGCAATTTCACTCGGGCTGAAATTTCGGCGGCCGGAGCAATCATTGACTATGTTGCGCTGACACAAGTTGGACAATTGCCACGCTTGGAACAACCGAGCCAAGTTGTAGCAGGGTCCGTTATGGAAATTGACGCTGCTACACGTCGAAATCTTGAATTTTCTCGGACGTTGACTGGTGATAAATCAGGCAGTCTGCTCTCTGTTATCGACGACACAGTTACTGGCGCAGGCGCGCGACTGCTTTCGCGGTGGCTGGCTGCGCCACTAACCGATGTCAACCAAATATGTAATCGCCTAGATGCGGTGCAATTTTTCTTTGATGACAACGAGCTCCGTGCAGATATACGAGGCTATTTGCGTGGTTCACCCGATTTAGAACGCGCACTTTCGCGATTGACGGTTGGTCGCGGTGGGCCGCGTGATTTGGCCTCGGTTCGGGATTCGCTTTCCCTCGCAGCGGAACTCAAGAAAAGGCTCGGAAGTGCAAACCAAGGTATGCCACATGACTTAAGGGAAGCTCACTTGGTTCTTGGCAATCATAACGCCCTAATTGAAAGGCTTTTACGGGCACTTGCGCCTGAACTGCCTCTTTTGGCCCGTGATGGTGGCCTTATCGCACCCGGATATTCATCGCCGCTCGATGAGGTCCGTCAATTACGCGACGATAGTAGGCGGCGTATTACAAATCTGGAGGCACAGTATCGAGATGAGACTGGCATCTTGCCGCTAAAGATCCGTCATAATAATGTTCTTGGGTATTTTATGGAGTTACCTGCGGCGCACGCGCCGAAATTGACGGAAAATTTTTTTCACCGTCAGACGTTGGCGAGCGTCATGCGGTATTCGACTGCTGAATTATCTAACCTCGCCCGCGATATAGGCGAGGCAGAAGATCATGCGCGGGCAATCGAAACAAGGTTATTTGATGGCCTGGTTGATGACGTGATTGGATGTGTAGACGTTATCGCCGATGCTGCACGCGCCTTGGCGTTACTCGATTTAAAGACAGCACTCGCAAACCTTGCGGTCAAACGGCAATTTTGTCGTCCCATTATTGATGATTCCACCACCTTTATGATCACTGGAGGGCGTCATGCCGTAGTAGAGTCGTTTCTTAGGGATGGGAATCGAGAGGCATTTGTCGCCAACGATTGTGAACTGGGGATAGAAGGTCGACTGTGGCTGGTTACTGGTCCCAACATGGCGGGTAAGAGTACATTTCTGCGGCAGAATGCGCTCATTGCTATACTTGGTCAAATGGGTTCATTTGTGCCCGCAAAGAGCGCCCATATAGGCGTCGTTGATCGATTGTTTAGCCGCGTCGGCGCAGCTGACGATTTGGCGCGGGGTCGATCGACGTTCATGGTGGAGATGGTAGAGACGGCGGCAATACTTAATCGAGCGGGAAGTCGTTCGCTCGTAATACTTGATGAAATTGGTCGTGGTACTGCAACATTCGATGGTTTATCGATTGCATGGGCGTCCGTTGAACATCTCCATGATGTTAATAAATGTCGTGCACTCTTTGCGACGCATTATCATGAGTTAACCGCATTGACCGCACAGCTAGAGTCACTCCGCCCGCATACCATGCGGGTAAAGGAATGGAAGGGTGACGTTGTCTTTTTGCATGAAGTTGCGCCAGGCACTGCGGATCGTTCGTATGGAGTACACGTCGCTCGGCTTGCCGGTTTGCCTGCGTCGGTGATTGGGCGCGCCGAAGAAATCCTTGCCACTCTCGAGGTGAGCAATCAATCAGGTGCCGTAGCTCGCCTTGCGGACGACTTGCCGCTTTTCCGTGGTACTCCTGAGGGACATTTGGTTTCTCAGGAAAATGCTGTTGAGGAGTTGCTCGCGGAGGTAAACCCTGACGAACTCACGCCTCTTACAGCTCTAGAATTGATTTATCGCCTAAAAGGCTTGTCGGAACGATGAAACGCTGGTTTGTGGGGCCTTTAGAAAAGGCCTGCAAGGGCAGTTCAGAGGGCGGGGACCAGTAACGGGTATGTGCAGCTATGCTGGGACTGTTAAGCTCGACGAAGGAGCGCTTTTTACTGCTGTAACGGCAATTCTTGAAGACAGAGCTGCTGGTGATGGTGAGCGCCACTCTGCAATGCGCGAGTGCTACGGTGAAGCACTCAAACATGCAAGAAACGAAGTCCGTTGGCATTTTGACATTGACCAGGACGGTGCTAGAGCTGCACGTGAAATTTGTTGTATTATGGATCAACTCATCTGCGTCATGTGGAAATCGGCAACGTACATCTATCCGGTTGCTAATCCGACATTAGGGGAACGGATCACTGTAGTCGCTGTAGGCGGTTACGGTCGCGGACGTTTGGCGCCGGCTTCTGATATCGATCTTATGTTTCTCGTTCCCTATAAGGTTCCGCCGCACAGCGAACAGCTAATCGAACACCTCTTATATATGCTGTGGGATTTAGGTTTAAGGGTGGGGCATGCTACGCGCTCCCTTGAGGGTTGTGTTCGCCTTGCCTTGTCAGATATTACCGTGCGAACGGCGGTGCTAGAAGCGCGCTTTGTCTGTGGTGATAGAGGTCTTTTCTCGACATTAACAAGACGCTTTCGCTCCAAAGTTGTAAAAGGTACGGAACTAGATTTTGTCGAGGCCAAACTTGCCGAGCGCGACCGTCGACATAAGCGTCTCGGCGGCTCCCGCTATGTGCTCGAACCGAACATCAAAGATGGAAAGGGAGGCCTGCGGGATCTACACACGCTCTATTGGATAGGGACCTATCTCCATCGCGCAGGCACAGCCGAAAAGCTGGCCGATCAGAGCATATTAATGGCGAAAGAGGCGCGCCGATTTGATAAGGCGGAACGGTATTTTTGGACACTGCGGTGTCACCTCCACTATCTTGCTGGGCGCGGAGAAGAGCGAATAACCTTCGACGTTCAACCGGCGCTCGCAGAATGTATGGGCTACCGGGATCACACGGGCAGCCGAGCCGTCGAGCGCTTCATGAAGCACTATTTCCTTATTGCCAAGGATGTCGGAAATTTGACGCGTATCTTTTGCGCCGTATTGGAGTCACGCCATCAACGTCGACTTCCCTCGCCCGCTCATCACTTTGGTTCAACCTTAGAAGGGTTTCTTCTTGAGCGTGGGAGGTTAAACGCTACCACAGCAGATCATTTTTCTGACAAACCGGTTGACCTAATTCGATTATTCGAAGTTTCCGGTCGTACAGGGACGGATATTCATCCCGCCGCCTTACAACAAGTCACGCGTAATCTAGGATTGATTGACGCCAAGTTGCGTGAAAACGATGAGGCAAATCGTGTATTCCGATGCATTCTTACAGCGCACGAACGAGCTGATACAACCCTAAGGCGCATGAATGAGGCAGGTGTTCTTGGACGCTTCATCCCAGACTTTGGCCGTGTCATCTCACAGATGCAGTATGATATGTATCACGTCTATACGACGGATGAGCATACCATCTTTACAATCGGGATACTCGGTCAAATCGAGCGCCAGGAACTTGTGAATGAGTATCCGTTAGCATCGGAAGAAGTTCGGAAGGTCCTATCGCGAGATGTACTCTATGCGGCGATGTTTTTGCACGATATTGCAAAAGGCCGCGGTGGAAATCACCCGGCGCTCGGCGCTGAAGTGGCTACTCAGTTGGGTCCACGCTTTGGCTTTAAGGCAGAGGAAACCGAGAGTATCTCTTGGCTCGTACGCAATCATTTGGTGTTTAGCGACACCGCCTTTCGACGTGATCTTGACGACCCTAAAACAATTGCGGATTTGGTTTCTATTGTTAAGTCACGTGAACGCCTACGTTTGCTCCTTTGTATTACTGTTGCCGATATTAGCGCTGTCGGACCGGGCATTTGGAACGAGTGGAAAGCAACACTGCTGCGAGAGTTATATCACCGGGCAGACGATTTGATGTCGGTGGGTCTAGAAGTTAAGAGCAGGTCATCACAAGTTAACGCCGTCAAACGCTCGTTGCGAAAACGTCTTGTCGAATGGCCGCCGGATGAACTCGATTCATATATCGAGGGAGCAGAGTTATCGTACTGGCTTGCATACGATCGTGAACAGTTAATTGAGCATGCCGATATGGTGCGTGCGGCCGGAATCGGGGCAAATCCGATGGGGTCGCGGGTTAACGTTGATCCAAGTCGCGCGGCGACAGGCATCACGATCTATGGTACCGACCAGCCGGGTTTGTTTCGGCGTATTGCCGGCGCACTTTCTATTGCTGGCGCAAATGTTGTGGAAGCAAAGGTATCGACCCTAAAAAATGGGATGGTTTTGGATAGTTTCTGGTTCCAGAATGCGTTGGGCGGAGTCTTCGATGATAAAGGGCGTTTATCGCGCCTTGAAGCGATGGTTCGCCGAGCAGTGTCTATTGATGTAAATGATTGGCCACCACTTCCTGCACATTGCGGCGGTTCGCCGCGGCCGCTGGCATTTACAGTGACGCCCCGAGTACTTGTCGACAACCAGGCGAGTAATACACATACCGTTCTTGAAATTAACGGCCTGGATCGCTCAGGTTTACTCTACGATGTGACAGATGCGATTACTAAATGCGAGTTGCAAATTTCCGCAGCCAAGGTTTCTACATATGGCGAACAAGTCGTCGACGTATTTTATGTAAAGGACAATTCAGGCATGAAAGTGGAGCACCCTTCTAGGCTCGATAGCCTTCGCGCAGCGCTGCTTTCTGTCCTTCAGGATGCAGCCGCCGCTGCTTAGAGTTGTGGTATCAACATCTATGAATGGGCGTGTGCATAGCGCTTAATAAAGTTTACTCCAGGAACTCATATTATAGGACATTCATTCTTGATGCGCCATTTCCCTGCCACGATCTTTTGTTAGACAATTACTCATGGCACTACCCCATTCAGTTGCAACTCTTGGCGGTTACACCTTAGGAAGCCGTATTCTTGGGTTCGTCCGAGATATTCTGATCGCGAACGTGCTTGGTGCAGGGATGATTGCGGACGCATTTTTTGTAGCATTTAAATTTCCAAATTTCTTTCGGCGTCTATTTGCTGAAGGCGCCTTTAATGCTGCATTTGTACCACTTTACGCCCGGCGCCTTGCCAAAGGTGGCCTGGAACCTGCCAGACAATTTGCTGGTGAAGCCGCAGCCGTCCTGTTGACCGCGCTGGCGGCCTTTACAATAACCGCTATGGTCGCCATGCCCTGGCTTATGTTCGCGTTGGCGCCAGGGTTTGTAGAATATCCAGATAAATTAGCGTTGACTACCGAGCTCACTAGGTTGACTTTTCCATATCTTATGTTCATGGCGTTGATGGCATTGCTCGGAGGCATGCTGAATTCGCTGGAGCGCTTTGCTGCGACCGCTGCTGCTCCAATGCTTCTTAATATAGTGCTGATCGCTACACTTGTTCTTACGCAAGTAGGAATATTTAATTTGCCTGGGCACGCTTTAGCTTGGGGAGTTGCGCTTGCAGGCGCTGTCCAGTTCGTTGCAATAGCCTGGGCGTGTCATCGCGCCGGCATAATGATTAGACTGCCACGACCTCGGCTGACGCCTGGTGTTAGGCGGCTACTTATTCTGATAGCACCAGGGTTAATTGGCGCTGGCGTTGTTCAAGTCAATTTAGTAATTGATGTAATTCTTGCCTCTTTCTTATCTGAGGGTTCGGTTTCATATCTCTATTTTGCAGATCGAGTGAACCAATTACCGCTCGGCGTTGTCGGAGTTGCAGTCGGTGTGGCGTTATTGCCGTTACTTTCGCGACAACTTGGTGTGGGTGATAACGAGGGAGCTCGAGCAAGCCAAAATCGAGCCATTGAATTCAGTATGCTGCTTACATTACCAGCGACGGCGGCGCTGATTGTAATGCCACTGCCTATCATTACGGTTCTCTTTCAGCGCGGCGCGTTTGATTTGTCAGCGGCGGAGGCAACCGCTGATGCGCTAGCCGCCTTCGCCTGTGGCTTACCGGCATATGTATTAATAAAAACTCTGACACCGGCATTTTTTGCTCGCGAAGATACCGCGACGCCAGTCAAGATTGCCACGACTGCGATGGCTGTGAATATAATCCTCGCGGTAATACTTATGCAGTATTGGTCCCATGTTGGAATTGCCCTTGCGACTGCTATTTCAGCATGGCTCAACGTAATTTTTTTAGTTGTTGTTCTTTGGCGTCGCGGGCATTTAGACCCTGATCGTCAATTGTTCATACGATTTCCTTGCACGATACTAGCCTCCGCTGTTTTGGGCCTTGCCCTTTGGCAGGCGGCACGACGGTTTGCCGCAATGTTCCATGGGCCCCTCTGGCAGCAGTCTGTAACGCTTGCTCTTTTTGTTTTTGGTGGTGCAATTCTGTTCGCAATCCTCGCGCAAATCTGTGGCGCCGCTGATATTCGTGAACTGATTACAGTATTTAGGCGTAGACCCACCGCTTGACCGGTACGTGTACAGTCTCCATAACACTCCGCTTCTAGTCCCTGCTCGGTCGCGGAGTTTAAAACCATGAACCGAATATTTTCGGGCATTCAACCTACTGGTATGCTGCATCTAGGTAACTATCTTGGGGCTATACGCAATTGGGCGCGCCTGCAGGATGATTACAAATGCATCTACTGCATGGTTGATCTGCATGCGATTACCTTGTGGCAAGATCCGAAGGAATTGCGCGCCGCCACTCGTGAAGTGACAGCCGGCCTTATGGCGGCCGGCGTCGATCCGAAAAAGAATATACTCTTCAACCAGAGCCAGAATCCAGATCATGTGACCCTTGCATGGATTTTTAATTGCGTCGCGCGGCTTGGCTGGCTTAATCGCATGACGCAGTTTAAAGAGAAGGCGGGAAAGAAACGTGAGAATGCTTCGGCTGGACTTTATGTTTATCCAAATCTGATGGCTGCGGACATTCTTGCTTATAAGGCGACGCATGTTCCTGTCGGCGAGGATCAGAAACAGCATCTCGAGCTTACCCGGGATATAGCGCAGAAATTCAACCATGACTATGGCGTGGAATATTTTCCGGTTACCGAACCGCTTATTTTTGGCGGCGCAACCAGGGTCATGTCGCTGCGTGACGGGAACAATAAAATGTCTAAATCGGACGCGTCTGATTTTAGCCGGATCAATCTGACGGATGGACCAGATGCGATTGCGCAAAAGATCCGCAGGGCAAAGACGGATCTGGAACCGTTGCCGAGTGAATTAGAGGGTCTGGAAGGTCGTCCAGAAGCGGAGAATTTAATCGGTATATACGCTGCGCTTAAAGATATTGAACGCGATGCTGCATTGTTGCTTGTTGGTGGATGGCAGCATTTTGAATTCAAGCGTGAACTTACGGAACTTGCAATATCCGTGCTCGGGCCAATTGGGTCGGAAATGCAACGGCTTATGGGTGACACCACGTATATTGACAGTGTTTTGAACGACGGTGCCGTATCGGCGCGGGAGCTTTCAGCACCAGTGTTGCGCGAAGTTTTTGATATTGTAGGCTTCGTGCGGACCAAGCGAGATTAGCAATTGATGTTTCGAAGTTTGCTGCAGATCGGGAGTGCTCAATTCTCTAGCTTCGGGGTTATGTCAATCACCCACATTGCAGCTTATCTGGCATTAATGGCAGGATGTGAGTCTTCTCGGTAGGAGGGGTTGGTAAATGAACGATGCCAAAAATGTACTGGGTCATATAACAGATGAGATGCAAGCGCCAAGTGCAGAGAGTGATCGCGTCTTTCTTGTCGTCTTAGATAATAGCGTCGAAATGCAAGTGGCGTTGCAGTTTGCTTGTCTTCGCGCGCGCCACACGGGTGGCCGTGTCGCGTTCCTGTTTGTACAGGAACACGCAGACTTTCAGCATTGGGTGGCAGTTGGGGATCTGATGAGAGAAGAAGCGCGCGAGGAAGGTGAAGAGATGCTTCAACGCCTTTCAGCCGATGCCCTCAGATGGGCAGGTAGTTTGCCAATTTACTATATGCGTGAGGGAGACAGACGAGAGGAGTTATTTAGTTTGCTCGAGGAAGAGCCTTCTATTTCTGTCGTTGTACTCGCCGCAAGCGCTGGCCCGGAAGGACCCGGACCGATCATATCGTATGTATTGGGAAAAGGGGCGGGGCATTTTCGTATACCAATCACAATCGTTCCCGGCTCCCTTACAGAAGAGGAAATTGTTGCTCTAACGTGATGCGCTGACGATGACAAAATCAAAATTTTGTGTTCTAAGGAGATCAATTAACATAGTTTTCTTGAGGGGTATTGTTGAACGAGATACGTTGACATTGCTCTGGCGCTTTTGGGGGTGAAAGGCCATCAAAATATCTCGTTTGGTTGTTCCTGCCAGACAAAATCGCATACTTTGGATCCTAGTGTTGGCTGCGATTACAGCCGTGCTGTGGGCGTTGTTGGTTCCGCAGGGTGAAAGTACGCACTTCGCGGCGGAGCGTCTCAATGACGGTGTGGAAACGATTGAACCATCAGCAATTAAGAAACTTGACACAGTAAATCTGCTCCCTTCGATCGATAAGCTCGAAGCGATGTTTGCCAGTATCGGATATCACTTGGACGATGTTCGTAATGGTAAATCCAGGGTGCCCCGCCTGACACTCGCGGGATTGCCTCCTGATATTGCAAACATTTCATTGCCTAACCAGCGCAAAGAAATGTTTTTGCGCTATATGTTGCCGTTGGTCCTCGAAGCAAATCATCGGGTTCAGAGGCAACGTAATCGTCTTCTCGAGTTGAAACTCGATCTTGAAAACGGCGCAATCGTTTCTCTTGAGTCGTGGAAATGGTTTCTGGATCTGGCGGATGAGTATCAGGTTGGAGCGGAAGAAATTTCTGAGTTAGTGCGGCGAGTTGATATATCGCCGCCATCCCTTGCGCTTGCTCAAGCTGCGATTGAGAGTGGC
>Ga0115002_10005124_pt1 | contig 15589 bp, 10 predicted proteins | sample ArcticOcean_MG_C_8_FD_89576 | JGI IMG/M metagenome (GOLD analysis project Ga0115002, IMG submission 89576) | Marine microbial communities from western Arctic Ocean - ArcticOcean_MG_CB11_86 | ecosystem: Environmental > Aquatic > Marine > Oceanic | place: Arctic Ocean: Canada Basin | collected... | reverse complement strand
TTTCGTGAACCAAGTAGTGGAAAACATGAAGAAACCACGGCGTCTGGCATTGCCTCCGCAGTAGCTGGTGGTTTTACAACTGTGTGCACCATGCCAAATACCACCCCAGCCATCGACACCCCCGAGATGGTTCAAACTGCTATTGAAATTTCTCAACGGCTCGACCAATGCCATGTATTTCCCACTGCGTGCGCAACCATCGGACGGCGCGGCGAAACACTTGCGCCGATTCAAGCAATGGTTTCTGCTGGTGCAATCGCAATTACAGACGACGGCGATGTTGTTGAAGACGATGCAATGATGTCAGCGGTTCTCAAAGAATGCGCAGCGAACAATGTACCGTTCATGCAACATTGCCAAGATCCAAAAACAACAATCGGTGGCGTTATGAACGAAGGCGAAGTACAACGTGAACTCGGCTACGGACCGTGGCCACGATCTGCTGAAGAATCAATCATTGCACGCGATATACGACTGAATGAGTCCATCGGCGCAAAGTGGCACGCACAACATTTGAGTAGTGGCGGTAGCGTTGATTTGATTCGTAAAGCAAAGGCCGCCAACCAGCTTATTTCAGGGGAAGCATCTCCGCACCATCTTCTCCTGACGGATGAAGCCTGCCGTGACCTTGGGACCATGGCAAAGATGAATCCCCCGCTTCGTGAACAGCGCGACATCGATCTCATTAAAGAGGGCATTGCAGATGGCACGATTGAAATCCTTGCCACTGACCATGCTCCTCACCCCATGCATACCAAAGACATAACCTTTTCCGAGGCATCTTTTGGTATCGTCGGCTTGGATTGCGCCCTCGCCCTTTACGCCAAAGCACTTATTGACGATGGCGTTCTCGATTGGCCCAAGATGCTTCTTATGATGACAAGCAATCCCGCATCCCTCATCAACCGACCAGAATTAGGTGTGTTAGCATTGGGAAACCGGGCTGATATCACGATTATTGATCCAAATTTCGATTGGACAATCGATACCAGAACCTTTGCCTCAACAGCACGAAATTGCCCTTTTGACGGCTGGAAGGTCAAAGGAAAAGCAATTGCGACCATGTGTGGCGGAAACCTCGCATATCAGGCACTCGGCGATCGGCAAAACCGTTGCAACACCGCCTGAATTAGTATAAAATTGCACGTTCAGCTCTTTTTTGAGCAACTACCGCAGGCGAGGTGGGCTCGCCGCAGGTAGTAACTTCAACCGTAACCACACTCGGTTACAAACATGAAGCGCCCTTGTGCAGATGTCGCCCACGCATCTTGCCGGTGTCGCTGCAAAGGAACGATTCATGAGCGAATCAAAAAACGACATTGTCAGCAATCTACTTGAAGCTGGCATCCACTTCGGTCAACGCCGATCGAGTTGGAACCCAAAAATGAAACCGTATATCTGGGGTGTTCGAAACGGTCTTCATATTATTGACATTCGAGAAACTGTTAAAGGTTTACTTCGAGCAAAGAAGTTTATTAAAGACACAGTTGCTAGCGGTAAAGACGTTGTGTTTGTTGGCACGAAACGACAAGCGCAATCTGCTATTCAAAAATATGCAAGCGAAGCTGGCATGCCATGGGTAACCGAACGATGGCTTGGTGGCACACTCACAAATTTCGCCACTATCCGTTCCCGCCTCAAGCGACTCAATGAACTCGAACGCCTTGTCGAGTCTGGTGAAATCGAAACCTATTCAAAGAAAATGACCTCGCAACTTATGCGAGAAAAAGCAAAAATTACCCGAAACCTTGATGGCATTCGCAACATGAGTACATTGCCGGGCGCCATGGTCGTTATAGATGCAAACAATGAGACTAACGCGTTGAGTGAAGCGAAAGCACTTCGTATTCCAACCATTGCTCTCGTTGACACGGACGGCGATCCACAACTAGTTGACGTCCCTATTCCGGGTAACGATGACTCGCTTCGCTCGATTGAAGTTGTAATTGCTGACCTTATGGAAGCCGTAAACGCTGGACTAGAAGGACGCCGTGCAAAAGCTGCCGCTGCTGAAAAGAAATCGGACGATGAAGCACGCGCTGCAGCAAACCAAGAAGAAAAACGACAACGGTCAACCCGCGCCTCGTTTAAAGCAGACGAGGAAGCACCTGCACAAGAAGTTGATGGCGCTACAACAGCAGTAGCACAAGAAGAAACGAAACCAGCGAACGACGCTGACAAATCATAAACACTGTAAAACTATTGGAGAAACAACTATGAGTTTTACCGCAAAAGACGTCATGGGCCTTCGTCAAAAGACTGGCCTTGGCATGATGGACTGTAAAAAAGCACTCACCGAAACAAACGGTGATCCTACCGCGGCTGAAGAGTGGTTGCGCGAAACAAAAAAAGGCAAGATGGACACCCGCACAGAGCGAACAACTGGCGAAGGTAAAATCTGTGTTGCTACAAAAGACTGTTGTGCAGTCATCGTTGAAGTACGAACTGAGACTGACTTCACTGCTCGGAATGAAAACTTCGTCGAAGCAGTTGAAAAAATTGCTGCACTTGCACTCGATCAAAACGATGGTGATGTAAGCGCTATCGATGGTATGTTGACATTAGTTGATGATTTACGAATCACAACAGGCGAAAACACTAACTTTGCTCGTGGTTTTAAGTACAGCGGTGGCAAGTATGGACAATACATCCACCACGATGGCAAACGCGCTTGTCTTCTTCAGTACGAAGGTGACATGGATGATGCAACGGTCAAAGGCATCTGCCAACATATCGTGTTCCACGATCCAATGGGTATTTCAGCGGATGATGTTCCCGCTGAAAAAATTGCACAAATTCGTGCAGATGCAATTCAAGAAGCGAAAGATGCTGGCAAGAACGAAGAAATTGCTGAAAAAATGTCTGAAGGCAAAGTCCGAAAGCACTTGCAAGAAAATACTCTACTAGCACAAAAGTACGTGCTCGATGAATCCAAAGCAATCCAGGAACTGCTCGCAGATGGAACAACCATAACTGCATTTACGCGGTATACCTTGGGTAGCTAAAGCCATTCAAAAATTCATAAAAAGACCTCGCCAGCGGCGAGGTCTTTTTTATTTCCAAGCACCTTCCCGTTTCAAAGGGACAGTCACTTTATGCCGGATGGTTTTCCGCCCTTTCGAGGATCGCTCGCCGGTTTCATGAAGCCATCTTCCATTTGAAGTACTTGCACGACGCCGATATTTGACCGAGGATTCACTTCGTAACCAATTTTCTTAAAATGAAATTCCAGTTCGACATCACGATACGCTTCCTCAACATAGACCCTATTTGGTAGCCATTGGTGATGTACTCTGGAGCGTTGTAGAGCCTCAACTGGCTCGTCGCCAAACCAAAGCAAAGCAAGCAAGACTTGTACGACGCTTGAAATAATTCTTGGGCCACCCGAAGCGCCAAGGGCTAAAACGGGTACCCCATCACGTTCTACTATTGTCGGAGACATACTGGAGAGCGGGCGCTTTCCAGGTTCGGGAAAGTTTTTGTCCGATTGCTGTAGACCATAGACGTTCGCGCCACTTGGCGAAGAAAAATCATCCATCTCGTTGTTCAACATAAAACCTAACACTGGAGAATAGACGAGTGAACCAAAACTGGTGTTAATCGTTTCAGTTGCAGAAACCATCATGCCATCTTTATCCACAACACAGAGATGGCTTGTCCCATCGTCGTCTGGCGGTGGCGAAATTGAGCCATACGAATACGTTTCTCGGGTTTCGCCAAGCACAATTCTCGATGCAAGTTCATCGAGATACCTAGCATCAAGTAATGCATGAACAGGCACATCCACAAACGCAGCGTCCGCCAAATGTTCTGCACGATCGGCAAACGCATGCTTCATCGATTCAACGAGCAACTGCGAAAATTCAATTGAAGCGCCGTATTGTTTTGCATCAAGACGAGAAAGTAATCCTAGAATCTGTGCAATCGCAACACCGCCGCTACTTGGTGGTGGCATTGATACAAGCGTATTGCCATCGCCGATATCAATTTGCAGTGGCGTTTCCCACCTCGGTTCGTATGCTTTCAAATCGTCGAGCGTCATGTGCCCATCCGTTGCACGAACAATGCGTTGTGCAATATCGCCTTCGTAAAAACCAGCTGCACCCTCTTGAGCGATTAGCTGAAGCGGAAATTCCTGACCTGAGTTCAACTCTACAAATTGAATAGTTATTGATTGCAACGCTTTTGCATATTTGGCATGCTCTTTTTTTGGCAATGTTCCGATTGCTCGAGTTGCTGATTTAATAGCATTCTCAAATGCTGAATCTATTTTGATAGTGCTCTTTGCTAAGCGAATTGCTGGAGCAAGCACTTGTTGACGGCTTAGTGTTCCATACCGTTCATGCGCTGCAAGTAAGCCGGCAACCGTTCCTGGAACACCAACTGCAGTGCCACCAAAACGACTGCTGTTCGTTTTGAAAAAATCTGGAACAACCGATTGGGGGGCTGTTTCGCGATAGTTCAATGCAACGGGTTCCATCGTTGGCGAATCGATGAGCATAAATCCGCCACCGCCAATACCGCAAGAAAAAGGTCGAACAACACTCAGCGCAAAACTTGTTGCAACTGCGGCATCGACCGCGTTACCGCCTTGTGCAAGAATTTCAACTCCAGCTTGAGATGCAAGATAATGATCAGCGGCAACGGCGCCACCTGTAAATGTTTGTTGCTTTACTGCACACCCACAAAGACAACTTAGTACTACAAGTAATTTCAGCATGCGCCAAGCGCCTGAAGCATTGTCTTTGCTTGCAAAATATCGTCAATTCGATTGTCACCACCTTCACGTTCAATCACAAGCGTAACATCTTCTGGAACAAGTTTTAAAAATGTTTCCCAATCAACATCGCCTTCGCCTGCTGCAACTTCAGTTCCCCATGTTCCGTGCACTGCAGTGTGCTTTGCATCTTTAATGTGCACTTGTTTCACCCAGGGCTGCAACGTTTTCATTGCTTCAATCGGATCGCCCTTCCCATACAAAATCATATTTGCAGGATCAAAATTAACACCTAATTGTGGCATCGATATTTCCTGCAGTACACTCACCACATTGGCTGCTCGTTCTTGACCGGTTTCAAGAGCAAGCGAAACGCCGCGGTCTACAAATTCCTCCGTCATTTCATGCAAATGGTCGAGCATCTTCGATCGCTCTCCACATGATTCTTCGGGAATGAAACCCGCATGAAACGTCACCAGCGATACTTCCATCGCTGCGGCAACATCCCCAGCCCTTTTTGCATTATCAATCGTTGACGGCCACATTTCATCTTGTCGCAATCCACCTGTGAGAGCGATGGATTCAAGGGAGGTGTAGTCCTCACCAGATGCCTCAAGCATGCCGCTAATAACCCTAATATTCGCTTCTTCGAGCAACTCGGCACAATGTTTCCACCGCGAATCATGGACCAGTGGCAACAATGCAAGTTGGATATTCTGAATTTCACACGATTGGCACGCTGAGACCAAACCAAGAGGGTTTTCAGGCTTCAAACTCCAACTACATAATGCTAGGTGTCGACTGTTCATGCTCGATAGCATAGAATACACAGTCAATCTCGGCACAACACAATGAGCATTACTTCGACCAAATCTCAACCACCAGCATCGCCCAACCAAACCGAGCAACCCCCGGTTGAACCACCCGATTCACAATTGCAGTCTGGGGAACAGTTAACGTTCTGGGAACGTACCGAAGCCTTTATCACTAGGCTCAGCACCAAAAATAATTTCTGGCATCGTGTCTGTTCACTCATTTGGCTTCCTTTTGCGTTTAGGAGCGGCATTTCAATGCGCCGCATTTCACAAGACCGTTTTACAGCGGTACTTCCATTCAAGCGATCGAATCGTAATTTCTACAACGCAATGGCAGGCGCCTCCTTACTTGGAAACAGCGAAGTTGCAGCAGGAATGTTTCTATTCAAACATTGCGGAAGTGATTATGCAGTAGTTTGTAAAAACATGACATACAAATTTTTACGCCCATGTTACGGCCCTGCAATCTATAACGTTCGGGATGCAGAGCATGTTGGCACTGAACTCAGTGACCAGATGAGCACTCGGAAAGAATTTAACATTGAGTTTATTATGGACATCACACAAACGCTCCATAAACGAGGACGCGAAGTTCGAGTGGGTCGATGCGAAATAACGTTCCACTGCACCCCCAAATCTATGATTAAGGAACGGGCAGCAAGAAGAAAAGCCCGCGACCAAAAGTGAATGCTTTAAAAACTATCGGGTGGGGACTCTATCTTTCATGCAGTTGGACTTGGTGTATTGGTATGTTCTTACCTGTCATTCTCATGCACCGATACGGCTGGCTTGGATTCGTCATTTTTTCTGTACCAAATGTCATCGGCTGCGCTGCTTTTGGGTACGTAGTAAAAACTCCAGAGCGTTCAAGAGCGCTAGTAGAAAAATACAAAACTGCAATTTCGCTTTTTGCAATTGTGACTATTGCGTTTCACGCATTTTTCATTGCGATGATTGCAAACGTTTACATGAATGACTTTTACATTGGAATATCAATTTGGCTTCCATTTTGTATTCTCGCCGTTAGCGCATGTCTCGCATTCCTACCCACGAAAGTTTGGCCAATACTTGCAGGATTCTTGTGGATGTTCTCGATTTTTGCGGGCATTTCGCTCCTTCCCTTCGAAGCAGTTTCGCAAGGAGAACACCCTTGGCAAGATGCTGTTTGGCTACTTCCAATTACAACATTCGGATTCTTCTTGTGCCCCTACCTTGATCCAACATTTCATCGAGCACTTCAATGCTCGCCAAGCAAGCATGCGTTTGGTGTCTTTGGTGTTACTTTTGCGATGATGATTGGCGTCACATGTCTTTACCAAGGCACGATCCTCACGACAATTTCAGTTTTGCTTGGAATACACCTTCTCCTGCAATCCATTTTCACAATTAGTGTGCATATAAAAGAAGGCATTCGAATTGAACTTGGGAAGCAAAAAACAACCTTCGTTGTATGTACATCAATCGCATGTTTTATTGCTGTTGTACTCGCACACAGATTCGGAAGCTCGTCGCCTGCAGGCAATTGGTATCCAGAAGCTCAAAATGATTACTTACGATTCTTCGTGTTTTACGGATTAGTCTTTCCCGGACTCGTCGCCACATTTATGCTTACGGGGAAAACATTCACTCCTATTCGAGTCGCCCTCTTTGTGCTTGTTGCCTTACTTTCTATGCCACTTCTTGAATTCGGATATATCGGTGACCAAGCATGGCTTTCGATATTACCCGTCGTTGTGCTTCTCACTTGGGCGTTTTCAGACAGACCAAAATCCATTCCGTAAACGACCCCGCGGGTCGTTTACGGTCGTTGCTTATTTCTTACCGCAGCACTTCTTATATTTTTTGCCGCTACCGCAGGGGCAAGGTTCGTTTCTGCCAACAGTCATCGTTCCACCACCCGAAGATTTCGCAGCCGCTGATGCTGCTCGAACGGATTGTTCGGCTGGATCTGGTCGTGCTGGGGCGGCCTGTTTTCGAGGTTGTTCTTTAGATTGTTGCTTCGCCTGTTGCTGCTGTTGTTCTTGTTGTGCTTGTGGTGGCATACTTACCTGCATTTTCGCCTTAAAGACCAAGTCACTTACACGATCTTGGATATGCTCAAACATTTCTTCAAACAATTGAGCGCCCTCTCGTTTGTATTCAATACGAGGGTCGAGTTGGCTAAATGACCTAAAGCCAATTGATTCTTTTGCCTGGTCCATTTGATACAAATGATCTTTCCAAACCCCATCAAATATCTGCAAGAGAACATTTCGTTCAAGTTGTGCCAACTCAGCGCGTTGGACTTGCTTTATTTTTTCGGTTGCAACTGCCATTGGATCTTCTGACGAACGTTCCTTCTCTTGATCAGATAACGCAAAGTTCCAGTTTTCTCGTAACCATGCATCAACGTCCCCATCACTTTCCTCAACAATTCGTTGAGCTCGACGTTCATATCGATCATCATCCCACCTGTCTGCTTCTTCTAAAAGAAACTTTTTTAGATCCTCTGGATTTGGTGATGGCAACGTCTGAGGAGTCCAATCCAGTTCATATTTTAGTTTTACCCAGTTACAAAAACCTTCGATAGCTTTTGCAGGATCTTGTTGCATGCGGACAGTCGTCATGTCAATCATAAATTCTATTGGGTACTCACGCTCACGTTTGGAATACACTTCCATTGCCCTATCCATAACAAGATCAACCGATTCAGCTGATTCAAGATCATCAAAATCTTTAGACTCGCAAGGAATTTCAAATTTTGCTTTCGCCCAGGTCGCCAATTCTTCTTGCGCATGTTTGGGAACTAGGTATGGATCTAGCGGAGACAAATCAATCGAATGGATTTTGTCTGCTGCAGATTTTTCAATTCGCTCAACAATTTCTTCGCGTGACAATTCTGTCGCTTCCGCTATTGCCAAGTCAGAATTCCACGCCTCAGTAGCCCAATGTACCGCACCTTGATAATCCCAAGTCGATTCATCTCGCTCAGCAACCTTACCTTCACCAAGATCAATCGTGTCTGGTAGATACTCGCCAATAGTGACACGAATAAGTTCAACCGACTCTTCTAGCGAATCGCGAATAATCAATTTATGAAGATCTTCACGATCTTTACCGACAATTCGATCCGGCTCAATGCCAATATTCAAATTCTCTCTGATCCATTCCGTCATACAACTTGCTGAATATGTTGGGTCAAGATAGCTATACACTGATTCACTCACAGCTTTTTCGATGTATTCAAAAATGAGTTCACGAATTTCTCTACCCTCGAGGACTTGTTGACGCAAATCATAAAAAACGTGCCGCTGATGGTCCATTACTTCGTCATACTCAAGAATATTTTTCCTGACAAGGAAGTTACGCTCTTCAACTTTTCGCTGTGCCTTAGTTAGTGCTTTTGTAAGCATGTTATGCTCAATCGCAACACCTTCCTTCATGCCCATCTTGCTTAACAACTGGAGCGTTCTTGGACCAGCAAACATTTTCATCAAGTCATCTTCCAAACTCAAGAAGAATCTGGTTGAACCATTATCTCCTTGGCGACCACTCCGACCCCGCAACTGATTATCAATCCGACGCGCTTCATGCCTTTCTGTTGCAATCACGTGAAGACCACCCATATCTTCGACCCCCTCAAAGTATCGTAATTTGTGCAACAAACATGCACCACTTTGGTCGAGCTCAACAATGAGTTTATCTTCTTTCATTGTCGATGCTTTCTCGCCATCGACCCACCAACAACACGTCGCCCACCAATGCTCAAGTAATTTACGCCGAATATCTATATCACTCATCGCTTCAACGTCCGCTTTACGAAGCCCAAGTTCTTTTGGTGCAATATGTCGATATATTTTCGTTTTAACTTCTTCAATGTCCATCTCTGCAGTGACATCTCGCGGGCAAAGATCGGTTCGCTTCCAGTGTTCCACTAACTCGGCAGGCGTAAAGTGTGCCAATTTTATATCCGTACCCCGACCAGCCATATTGGTCGCAACGGTTACGGAACCAAGTTCACCCGCAAACTTTACGATTTCTGATTCTCGTTCGTGCTGCTCTGCATTGAGTACTTCGTGAGAGATCTTGTACCGATTATTAAGAATGCCGCTTAATTCTTTCGACTTTTCAACACTCGTTGTTCCTGCAAGTGTTGGGCGACCCACGCGGTACATCGAATAAATTTCTTCAACGGCTGCGTTAACTTTATCTTTTGATGTCGTGAACACTAAGTCGTTGTGGTCATCGCGAATGACTGGAACATTCGTTGGAATCACCAGCACGTCGAGACCGTAGATTTCATAGAATTCTGTTGCTTCGGTATCTGCGGTACCAGTCATACCCGCAAGTTTGTCGTACAACTTATAGAAGTTCTGAATCGTAATAGTCGCCATTGTTTGCGTTTCTTGTTTTATTTCTACGCCTTCTTTTGCCTCAATAGCTTGGTGCAATCCATCGGACCATTGGCGCCCAACCATTTTTCGACCAGTGTTTTGGTCAATAATCACAATGGTCATGACGCCTTTATCATCGGGTGCAACCATATAGTCGCGATCACGTTGGTACACAGTGTGCCCTCGAATAGATTGTTCTAACAGGTGGGGCACATCCATATTTTTCCCTACATAGAACGAGCCAATGTTTGCTTCTTTCTGTGCTTCAGCAACACCTTCATGTGTTAATGTAGCTCGTTTTTTATCAAGTTCAATTTCGTAGAACTGTGTGAATTGACCCCGACTACTCTCAAGGCTTGGAAGATTTGCTTTTGCTTCTGTCATTTTGGCTTTTAACACAGGTATCGTTGACTTATCAACTGCGTTTCGGATATCGCCCTCAAGTCCACTGATTGTTACCAGACAAGACTGCACTTCTTGGTCTAACTTTTCCCAAGGTTTTTGTTTCTCGAGGAGATAACGAGCGAGTTTGTCTGCTAGTTCATATCTTGGCTGATCATCGTGAGCAAGCCCAGAGATAATCAATGGCGTTCGCGCTTCATCAATGAGCGTGGAGTCAACTTCATCGACTATCGCAATTTCACGCCGCGTTTGCACTTGCTCTTGCGGGGTCATCTTCATGTTATCTCGCAAGTAGTCAAATCCAAATTCTGCCGTCGTTCCATACACCACATCACAGTGGTACGCCATTTGTTTCAATTGTGGATGTTGCATATGCTGAGGGTGAATTGCACCAACAGTCATCCCTAACATTCTAAAGAAGGGGAAGGTCCAATCACGGTCACGTTGCACAAGATAATCATTCACAGTGACAACATGTACCTGTTTACCTTCAATCGCAGCGAGGTAACACGAAAGCGGGGCAACAATTGTTTTACCCTCTCCTGTTTTCATTTCTGCAATTCGACCTTCATACAACACAACTGCACCGACGAGTTGAACATCAAAAGGCCGTGCACGAAATGGTGGTTTTGATTGAGGATATAGTTCGCGGACTGCTTCGTACAGATCAACTGGAATGTCTACAAACTGCCACGCCGGAGTGGGCTCAACACAGCCAAGCAGTTCTCGGTCTGGTTTTCGATCTTCTGTTGCATCAATAATCGCTTTCGTATCATCGTACAATTTTCGAGCAGCATCTCCAAGTTGCAAGGGATCAAACATGTGGATTGGGTTAAAAATATTTCTAATTCCTACCGCGCGATCCATCGCTTCACGTGCAATGGCAAATACTTCCGGAATTAAATCCGTTGCGCTTTCGCCTTCGGACACACGTGCACGAAACTCTGCTGTTTTTGCGTACAACTCTGCGTCTGTAAGCACTCTGGTTTTTGCTTCGCGGGTTGAAACTTGTTCTACTAACTTTAAATATCGCTTGACCATACGATCATTGCGACTACCAAATATCTTACGACCTACTGTACTAATGACTGGAACACCCATTCGTCACCTCTCTTGTTATGAAATAAAATGTAAAAAAATGAGAACTGAAACAATTTATCCACGGGATGGTGGAGGCAAATTATGTCGTTCTTCAATATCGGCAAGTGGAAGCAAATTGCCGTCAAGCATTCGAGGCTTCCAAGAAGTTGCCATTCCCATCGCATGCGATGGGGTTACAACTTCGAAAAAGGCAACGTTTCCGTACTGTACAACTGTCCTAATGAGCACTCGATGTGTATTCATTGAGCCAGAACCCACAGTTCCGCCAATACAACACATCAGAATCAGAATAGCTGCAAAAGTTGTACCTCTATCGCTTCGCATGCAGAGCATTATACCTCTTTTTTACAAGCATCCCAACAAATCTTCGCACAGTGGTAAGGAGTTCCATCCAAAGCTCGGGTATTATGCTCATCATGGACCAAATTGAACTTCAAGTCGATGAAATGAGTTGTGCTGCATGCAGCTCCGCTGTAGAAAAGGCATTAAATTCGGTTGAAGGCGTCGAATCCTCCTCTGTTGCATTTGCAACTGGAAGGGCGAGTATTTCTGGCATCAATTTGCAAGGCGATGTGCTTGCCCAAGCGGCAACAAAAGCTGGTTACCCTTCCAAGGTAATTGACGAGGGCATCGACCCCGCAAAACTTGCAACGGAGATAGAAGCAAGGCAACATAAAAACGCCTCGCAATGGAAACGTCGAGCAATTACCGGAATTGCAATCTGGGCACCCTTTGAAACCCTGCACTGGAGCGCCGATTCTCTTGGAATAAGTGGACCTTGGATGCCGTGGATTATGTTCGCCGCCTCAACCACTGCGATGATTCTCATAGGTGGTGGGTTCTTCAAGTCAGCACTTGGCGCCGCAAAACGATTGCAAACCAATATGGATACCCTCATCTCTATTGGCGCGGGCGCTGCGTATTTCTTTTCGCTCTTTATTTTGATTTCTGAAAAACTGTTCGATCAAGATTTAGGCTACCCGATGTACTTTATGGAAGCGGCTGCTCTGCTTGCAATCATTAGTTTTGGGCACTGGCTCGAAGCAACTTCCACAGCGAAAGCCGGTTCTGCAATCCGAGAACTTCTAAAAATGCAACCGGATGTTGCGGAACAGATTAGTGACGATGGCACAACAACAAAAATAAAAACAGGCGAAGTACAAGAAGGCATACGCCTTTTAGTTCGCCCTGGTAGCCGCATACCCGTTGATGGTGTTGTTGTCGAGGGTGCAAGCGAAGTCGATGAATCAATCGTAACGGGTGAACCGCTTCCAGTCGTCAAAGACATCGGCGATACGCTCATTGCGGGTTCGATGAATACTACTGGGCAACTCATTCTTAAAACGACCGTTGATGGCAGACACACGACCATTGCAAGAATTGCGCAACTCGTGACGAACGCGCAATCAAGCAAGGCGGGCATCCAGAGAATGGCGGATAAAGTGTCAAGTATTTTCGTTCCCGTCGTTCTTTTCATTGCAGCGATAACAGTCGTTGCTTGGATTATTGCGGGTGACATCGAAACGGGTTTCGTCTCTGGTGTTACTATTTTGGTCATTTCTTGCCCGTGCGCGCTTGGTCTTGCAACCCCGATGGCCGTGATGGTTGCAGCTGGAGAATCGAGTTTGCGTGGCATCCTCGTCAAAGATGCTGGGTCTCTTGAAATCGCAGGCAAAATAGTCACTGTTGTTTTTGACAAAACAGGCACGCTTACTCTTGGTAAGCCAGTTGTTGCAACAATCGAATTAGAAGGAAATCACGAAGAGGAAGATGTACTCCGGTTTGCTGCAGCTGTCGAATCGCCTAGCGAGCACCCCATCGCATCCGCAATTGTTAATGAAGCCGTTAAACGTGGGATTTCAATTGCGCAAGTACAAAATTTTGAAGCTACTGCAGGCGTTGGTGTTCGCGGGATAGTTGACAAGAAAAAAGTAGAAGTACTGCGAGATAATGCTGCAACGTGCAAAGTAGTTGTCGATGGAATTACGTTGGGTCGAATTTCTGTCACAGACGAAATACGCCCACAAGCAAAAGCGACGATTCAAGAGTTACAATCTTTTGGAATTGAAGTGCACATGCTTTCGGGCGACCGGACGGAAACAGCAGAGTTCGTTGCCAATGAAGTTGGAATCAAACCCGCTAATGTGCATGCTGAAGCGTCGCCCTCTGACAAGTCGAAAATTGTTGCTACGCTACCACGACCCTCGATGATGGTTGGCGACGGTATTAATGATGCGGCTGCTCTGGCAGCTTCTGACGTTGGAGTTGCTATCGCCTCGGGAACGAACGTTGCAATGGAATCTGCATCTATAATCATTCCATCCAACAACATCGAGGCGACTGCAGAATCCATACACATCGCAAAGGATGCACTTCGAACGATTAAACAGAACCTTGTTTTTGCATTTATGTACAACGTCGCAGCCATCCCACTCGCTGCTTTTGGCGTTTTAGGCCAAAATGGACCACTTATTGCCGCTGCTGCTATGGGACTTAGCGATGTAACGGTTATTGGCAATGCTATCCGATTAAAACATAAGTTACGCAAACGACGTATAAAAGAGCAATAGCCGCTAATTGACGGTCGTTGAAACTGACGAGAATACATTTACTTGGAGTGAACTATGCCTGCTTCTTCATTACAACAACTTAACCCGAAGGATTTTGACGAGCGTAAGGCGCAACATCTTTTACAAAGAGCTGGTTTTGGTGGCACTCCTCAACAGATTCAGGCGCTCGCAAAGTTAGGCCTTGAGAAATCTGTTGAGTATATTGTCAATTACCGGTCGCTTCCAGACTCCAGCCCAACGACGCTTGACGATTATGACAAAAACATCATTCGTCCTCGGACTAGCACTGAACAAGCAGCCATTCGCAAAGCTCGCAAGATCGGGAATGAAGAAATAGTTGACAAGTTCCGAACGGAGCGACAGCGTCGGCAGCGCGCTGACCGTAAGCAAATTACAGAAATGGAACAATGGTGGCTACGAAGATTAATCGCGACACCAAGACCGCTAGAAGAAAAACTCACCCTTTTTTGGCACGGTCATTTTGCAACAGGATATCGCACGATAGAAAACAGTTACCACATGTACTTGCAGAACATGTTTTTCCGTGAAAATGCGATGGGTAACTTCAAAGAAGATCTAGTACGTGGAATCATTCATGACCCCGCGATGATTCGATACCTCAACAATCATCAAAATAGGAAGCAAGCTCCAAATGAAAATCTCGCACGCGAGTTGATGGAACTTTTTACGCTTGGCGAAGGCGAAGGATACACAGAAGACGACATCAAGGAAGGCGCAAGAGCGCTTACTGGGTATACCGTGGATGACGATTCCTTTGTTTTTCGTACTCAACAGCACGATAGTGGCACAAAAAAAATATTTAATAGACGCGGAACTTTCACAGGCGATGATTTTGTAGATCTCATTTTCACACGATCTAGTGCCTCAACGTTCGTAATTGAAAAACTATACAGATTCTTTGTCAATGATTTGCCACACGGAAATTCCGTCGAATCAAAATCATACATACGACTTCTTTCAAAAGTTTTTAAACGAAAAGACTGGAACATAAAGCCAGTGCTAGAAACAATCTTTTTATCGCAACATTTTTACGATGATGTAAATGCAAATGCAATTATTAAAAGCCCAGTGCAGCTCATTGTGCAAGCAACCCGCTCACTAAACCCACCCAACCGCAAAAAAATGACAAATACGCTTGCGATCGCTTCTGATTTGATGGGGCAACGATTATTTGCACCACCATCTGTCAAAGGATGGGACGGCGGGCGTACATGGATAAACACATCAACCATGTTCATGCGCCAAAATACCTTGCTTTATCTTTTAACTGGCCAACGCCCCGATTCTAAAGCATGGGAAGCCGACGGCAAGCCTTTTGATGCTATGGCACTTGTGCAGGGGCACACGAGTAAATCAAAAAACACTATTACCTATTTGCTCTCCTCGCTACTTAATATGGATACACCAAGCCGCGATCGAATCTCTTCACTTGAAGATTACATGAAAACGCAACAAAACGTTATAAATAATGAAACAGTCACCGGCTTACTTACGTTAATTACAGCGATGCCAGAATATCAACTCTGTTAAGGAATCTGCTATGTCTCACAACCACGACCACGAATATGAATCCACATCGAGCACAGGCTC
>Ga0115002_10005123_pt1 | contig 15593 bp, 20 predicted proteins | sample ArcticOcean_MG_C_8_FD_89576 | JGI IMG/M metagenome (GOLD analysis project Ga0115002, IMG submission 89576) | Marine microbial communities from western Arctic Ocean - ArcticOcean_MG_CB11_86 | ecosystem: Environmental > Aquatic > Marine > Oceanic | place: Arctic Ocean: Canada Basin | collected... | reverse complement strand
CAGATAAACCGATTGATCCGGGCCCATTAAGTGACCCGCGTCGCCCTGAGCAGCCGCCCTGAGCAGCCGCCCTGAGCAGCCGCCCTGTGACCGATGAGGTGGGGGCGTCTGTTCTCGCCTTCCTGTGCCTGTTCCTGGGGTCGATCGTGGCGGGCACGGTGATGCTCAGCGCCTTCGGCCTCGATCTCGACACCAGCCTCAGCGCGACGGTCACTGCGCTCGCCAACGTCGGACTGGGCATCGGCCCGATCGTCGGGCCGGCGGGAAATTTCTCGTCCCTGCCCGACGGCGCGAAATGGGTGCTGTCCGCATTCTGGGTGCCTTCGATGGCGAGCTTGCCGTTGCGCAGGACGAGCCAAATCCAACTGCTGCCGAAGGTTCCGATGGTGGTTTCCTTGAAACTTTCGCGGAAATCGTCGACGGAACCGAAGGTCTGACCGATCGCTTCCGCCGGTTCGTTGGCTGGCGCCCCAGGCGATATTCACACAGGTTAACGGAACGGGCGGCGCGCGGGTATCCGCCCGTTCCGCCCTCAATCGGCGGCCGTGCCGTCCTCGCGCAGGTAGTAGTGGCGAATCGGCGTCAGGTCGGCATTCAGCTCGTAGACCAGGGGAATGCCGGTCGGGATCTCTACACTCGGAATCTCGTCATCCGAAATGCCGTCGAGATGCTTCACCAGCCCGCGCAGGGAATTGCCATGCGCAGCGATCAGCGCGCGTTGCCCGGCCTTGACCTGCGGCGCCACGACCTCATTCCAATAGGGCAGAACCCGGCGCACGGTGTCCTTCAGGCTTTCCGAGGCGGGAATGGCCGCGGGGTCGAGGTCGCTATAGCGCCGGTCGCCGGTCGCTTGACGTTCGTCATCGGCGGCGAGCGGCGGGGGCGGGATGTCATAGCTGCGCCGCCAGACGAAGACCTGATCCTCGCCATGCTCGGCCGCCGTCTCGGCCTTGTTGAGACCTTGCAGCGCACCGTAATGGCGCTCGTTCAGCCGCCAATCCTTCTGGACCGGAAGCCAGATCCGGTCCATCTCGCCCAGCGCCAGATGCAGGGTGCGGATCGCGCGCTTGAGAAGAGAAGTGTGGCAGAGGTCGAAATCGATTCCCGCGGCGGCCAATGCCCCGCCCGCGGCGCGTGCCTCGGCTTCACCCTTGTCGGTCAGCTCAACATCGGTCCAGCCGGTGAAACGGTTCTCCAAATTCCAGACGCTTTGGCCGTGGCGGAGCAAAACAAGTTGAATCATGGAAATTGCCTGTCAGAGGTTGTGGGCCCGATGAAGGCTGCGGCGGGCGACGATGTGTTAGCAGATTCGCACCGGATCGTTGATAGCCTGTTCCGTGGCATCGGGGATTTGTTCGTGACGCAGATAGGCCGGATCGAATTCGGCGATTTCCGCCAAGCGGTCCACATCGTCGATGCTCAGGGTATTGCCGTCCAGGCGGCTCAGCCCCTCCTTGCGCGGGCGCCGCAGGGTACGATTGATGTGGACGAGACTCAAACTCAGGGCATCGCCGAGAACTTCCTGGGTGATGGGCATCTGGTACTCGAGCCTGTGGGTTTATTCGACCGCATTCAGCCGATGGAAGAATTCGAGCAGCATATGGGCGACCCGCTCGAAGGCGCTACGCCGGCCGATGCGGATGATCTGCTCCTCCAGGAGTAAAGTGTTCGCGTGCGGCGAGTCTCGAAAGGGCGATGTCGAGGCGGGGAAAGCCATGGCTCAGTTCGGCGATATCCGCATCGGAGATCGATGCCAGCACGGCCTTGCCATGGGCGGTCGCAGAATGGGGGCGTCGAGATATAAAGGCGTTGTTATGGCTGAGAAAAGCGCCTGGCAAGGCAAAAGAGGTTATCTGACGCCGGCCATCTTCGAGAATGCGATGGCGGCACATCCACCCGCTGACAACCACGAAATTTCGGTCGATCCGATCCCCCTCGAGATAGAGGGACCGTTCATTGTCGAGGGCCAGGGTCTGACGGCAAAGCGCGTTGACAGCGGCCTTTTCCGGACCGGTGAGGGGGAGAAAGCCTTCGATCAACCGTGCGAGCGGGACGGTATTGGCGACGACGTCCCGATGGCACACCATGAGGGTAGCCATTTCATCGTTCTTTCCAAGGGAGATCCTTCCCAGGAAGGGCACGCGCAAGCGTCGCGCGGGCGGTTTGAAAAGCGATAATATTCGTGGACGCTGCCATGCAGAAAAGCGCAATAAACGCTGCCCGGCAGAGGGAATAATACAAAATAGCTATTTTCTGTTTTCTATTTATATTTGATTTCACCGGCTGGTTTTCAATAGTGGAGAGTAACGTATTCTGAACACTGGGACTCGGCCGCCCGGCAATCGGGCGGGGTAGAGCCGCCTTAAGGGCGAGAGCCAAAGGTTGCAGGTCCCCATTCGCTGCGGATAAGTTCTCTCGCCGTTGAGGGCGAGGAGGACACGGAATCATGCGCGAGTGCGATTATCTAATCATCGGGGCCGGTATTGGCGGGGCGTCTGCCGGCTATCGCCTGGCCGAGAATGCGTCCGTCATCGTGGTGGAACGCGAGGAGCGGCCTGGGTATCACACCACCGGTCGATCCGTTGCGGTCTATACCGAGGCCTACGGCCCCCATGTCATCCGCGCGCTCGCCATCGCTGGCGGGGCGTTTTTCACAACGCCGCCCCAGGGCTTCACGGACAAACCCCTGTGCCACCTGCATGGCCTGATGTTCGTCGCCCGCGCCGATCAGCGCGCCGTGCTCGAAGCCGCCCTGGCCGAGGTGCAGGAACTGTCGCCGAGCATCGCCATGATCAGTCTGGACGAGGCGATCAAAAGGGTGCCCGTGCTGCGGCGGGACTATCTGGACGCCGTTTTCCTCGACCCGAACACCATGGCGCTCGACGTCGATGCCATCCATCAGGGCTATCTCCGCGGCCTCAAGGCGCGCGGCGGCGAGGTCGTCTGCGACGCCGAGGTGCTCGGTTTCGATCGCAAGGCCGGGCTGTGGAAGGTCGAGACCAAGGGGGGCGTCTTTGCCGCCCCGGTGGTCATCAACTCGGCCGGCGCCTGGGCTGATGTGGTCGCGGGGCTGATCGGCGCGCGAGAAATCGGCCTGGTGCCGAAGCGGCGCACGGTCATCGCCTTCGCCCCGCCCGCCGGAGTGAAGACGGACAACTGGCCGGTCGTCTTCGACACCGAGGAAGAGTTCTATTTCAAGGCCGATGCGGGGACCATCCTCGGCTCGCCGGCCGACGAAACGCCCAGCCCGCCGACCGACGCCCAGCCGGAAGAATTGGATATAGCGATCACCGTGGACCGATTGGAAAGGGCGACGACGATGGCGGTCGGGCGCATCATCCGAAGCTGGGCCGGTCTGCGCAGTTTCGTCGCCGACGGGGTGCCGGTGGTCGGCTTCGACCCCGATATCGAGGGCTATTTCTGGTGCGCGGGCCAGGGCGGCTACGGCATCGAGACCTCGGCCGGCCTGTCGCGCGCGGCCGCGGCCCTGGCGCGGGGCGACGATCTGCCCCGGGACATCACCGATCTCGGGGTCACCCCGGCCGATCTGGGGCCACAACGACTCTGGGCCTAGTGAGATGAGTGCGGTGGGCAAGACCGGCGGCGGCCCGGGCGGGGTGCGTGCCCAGCTCAATTTTCTGACCGGGGCCAGCGAGCCGCCGGTCAGCCGGATCGGCTTCGGCGCGCCGGACGAGGTCCACCGCAGCGGCGAGTATGAATGGGTCGAGGTCGCGGTTGGCGATGCCCGCAGGCTCGACCCGCCTGCAAGGCTGGACCGCGAAGGCTTCGAACTGGTGCGCTTCGAGACGGCGGTCGCCGATCTCTACGACGACGAGTTGGTCAAGGCCGCCTATTACCCGGAGGTTGCGCGCCTGGTGCGCGAATCGACCGGTGCGGCGTCGGTCGTTGTTTTCGACCATAACAGCCGGGCCGAAGGCGATCCGCGCGCCGTGCACGAGAATGCGCGCGGGCCGGTCCGTCTGGTCCATGACGACTACACCGACCGCTCCGCCCCTGGCCGGGTCCGAGCCTTCCTGCCCGAGGACGAGGCGGCGGATCTGCTCGCCCGCCGTTTCGCCATCGTCAATGTCTGGCGGCCGATCCGGGGGCCGCTGCTCTCGGCCCCTCTCGCACTCTGCGACGCGCGCTCCATCGCGCCCGCCGATCTGGTGGCCGCGCAAATGGTCTATCCCCATCGGACGGGCGAGGAGTTCCGCAGCCGGCACAGCCCGCGGCATCGCTGGTATTATTACCCGCGCATGACCGCGGATGAGGCGGTGCTGATCAAGGTCTTCGATTCGGCGACCGACGGCCCGGCCCGGTTCAGCCTGCATTCGGCCTTTGACGACCCCACGACCTCGGTCGACGCCCCGCCGCGCGAGAGCATCGAAGCGCGGACCTTGGTTTTCTACTAGACGCTTAGCGCGCCAGGCCCAGGCGGTTGGCGATGTTGTTCTTCTGGATGGCGCTAGAGCCGCCGGCGATGTTGAAGACCAGGATATCGCGCACGTAGCGCTCCATCGGCATGCCGCGCACCAGGCCGTAGGCGCCCAGCACCCGCTGGCAGGCCAGGATGGTCTTCTCCGCCGTTTCGCAGACCAGCAGCTTGGCCATCGAGGTCTCGGCCGAGCAGGGTTCGCCCCGGTCGGCCAGCCAGGCGGCGTGGTAGAGGACGAGACGCGCGGCGTGCAGTTCGGTCCGGGCGTCGGCTAGGGGATGGCGCACCGCCTGATGGGCGCTGATCGGCTTGCCGAATTGTTCGCGCTCTCCGGCATAGCGCCAAGCGTCCTCCAGCGCGGCTTCGGCCAGGCCCAGGGCCATGGCCGCGACCTCCAGCTTCTCGACATCAAGGGCGGGGCCGGCGAGGCGCGCCCAGCCGGCATTCCAGCCCGCTTCGCCGCCGACCAGGTTGGCGAAGGGAATGGCGACGTCTTCGAAGATGACTTCGTTCAGATGGGCGCCACGCATGCCGATGGCGTCGTAGCGACTGATCGAGACGCCGGGCGCGTCGGGCGGAATCAGCACGAAGGACAGGTTTTTATATCGCTCTTCCTCGGGGCCGCTGCGCACCAGGGCATAGATGAAGTCGGCGTGCTCCGCGCCGGTGCAGAACCGCTTGGCGCCGTTGATGACGATGCGGTCGCCGTCGCGCGCGGCGCGGGTCCGCACGGCGGCTAGATCGGCCCCCGCGTCCGGCTCGGTCAAGCCGTAGGCGAAGAACATCTCACCCTGGGCCAAGCGTGGCAGATAGGCGGCTTTCTGCTCCTCGCTGCCGGAATCGAGGATGTTCATGCCGCCGTAGCAGGCGCACATGATATAGGGCACGGCGACGGCTAGGCTGCGCTTGGACAGTTCCTCGATCACCGCCATGGTTGCCGGAATGTCCCGCCCTTGTCCGCCGTATGTGTCGGGGACGGTCAGGCCCATGACGCCGAGTGCGGCCAGTTTGGTGACCACCTCGCGCGGGAAGACATCCTCCCTGTCCCAGCGATCGGCCGCCTCGAGCGGCATTTCGGCCGCGACGAAGCGTCGCAGGCTGTCGCGAATCAGGCGGATGTGGTCGGCTTCGCGAAAATCCATGATCGAAAATCTCAGCGCGGCAGCTTCAGGCGGTTGGCGATATTGTTGCGCTGGATCGCCGAGGTGCCGCCGATGATGGGCAGCAGCAGGGCGTCGCGAACATAGCGCTCCATATCGTATTCGGTCGCGTACCCGTACGCGCTCATGACCGTCTGGCCGGCCAGAGCGATCTCCTTCGCCGTCTCCGTGGCGTAGAGCTTGGCCATGGAAGACTCGACGCCGCAGGGCAGACCCTCGCCGGCCAGCCAGGCGGCCTGGTAGAGCACCAGGCGCGCGGCGTGCAGCCGGGCCCGGCAATCCGCCAGGATGTGGCGGATAGATTGGTAGCGGGCGATCGGCTTGCCGAACTGGATGCGTTCTTCCGCATAGGCCCAGGCATCCTCGACCGCCGCCTGGGCGGCGCCGACCCCGAGGGCCGCGACTTCCAGCTTCTCGACGTCGAGGGCCGGGCCGGCGAGCATCGGCCAACCCCGGTTCCAGCCGTCCTCGCCGCCGACGATATTCGCGGCGGAAATACGTACACCCTCGAAGGCAACATCGTAGGAGGGTACACCGCGCAGGCCCATGGTGGGAATCTGCGTCATGCTCAAGCCGGGGGCATCGCTGGGGACCAGGATGAAGGAGAGGTTCTCGTAGCGCGCTTCGGCGGGTCCGCTGCGCACCAGGGTGTAGATATATTCGGCTTCCTTGGCGGCGGTGCAGAAGCGCTTGGCCCCGTCGATCACGACCTCACCGCCGTCGCGCATCGCGCGCGTGGTCACGCTGGCCAGGTCGGAGGCGGCGTCCGGCTCCGTCAACCCATAGGCGAAGAGGATCTCGCCGCGCGCGATCCGGGGCAGCAATTCTGCCTTCTGCGCCTCGGACCCGACATCGCCGATATTCATGCCGCCGTAGCAGGCGCAGTCGATGAAGGCGACCGCCATGACCATGCTGTGGCGGGCCAGTTCCTCGATCACCACCATGGCGCCGAGAATGTCGCGGCCCGCGCCGCCGTATTTCTCCGGCACGGTCAGGCCGGTCAGGCCGAGGGCGGCCAGCTTGTCGAAGGTCTCGCGCGGGAAACGGTCCTCCGCGTCCCAGCGGCGCACCGTTTCGCGCGGCAATTCCCGCTCGGCGAAACGGCGCACCGTGTCGCGCAGAAGCTCGAGATGCTCCGGCTCTTTGAAATCCATGGCGGGGCCGTGCTCCGGCGGGCCCTACTGCCCGGTGAACTGCGGCTTGCGCTTCTCGCGGAAGGCGCTCACCGCCTCCTGATGGTCGGCCGTGTAGTTGGTGATCGACTCATAGGCGATGCTCGTGTCCATGATCGAATGGGCGAGCTGCTTGAGGCCGATATTGACCGCGATCTTAGAATACTGGATCGCCTTGATGGCGCCCTTGGTCAGACGGTCGGCGAAGGCATAGACCCGTTCGTCCAGCTCGTCGTCCGCGACGACATGGTTGACGAGGCCCATGGCTGCGGCCCGCTCGGCCGTCAGCCGGTCGCCGGTCATCAGGAATTCCTTGGCCCGGGCATAGCCGACGAGCTGAGGCCAGATGATAGCGCCGCCGTCGCCCGCGACCAGGCCGACACTGACATGAGGATCGGCGATGATGGCGCTTTCGGCCATGAAGATCGTGTCGCAGAACAGGGCCATGGTCGCGCCCAGGCCCATCGCCGCACCGTTGAGCCGGCAGATGATCGGCTTTTCGCAGTCGAGCATGCCGAAGACGATGCGCTTGCCCTCGACCCGGGTGCGCTCCCAGACGCGCTTATCGTCGATCATCTCCTGCATCCAGTTGATATCGCCGCCGGCCGAGAAGGCGCGTCCGGCGCCGGTAAGGACGATGACATCGGCGTCGGGATCCTGGGCGACCTCGTAGAATACATCGCCCAATTCGCGATGCATGACGGCCTCGACCGCGTTCAGCTTGTCGGGCCGGTCCATGGTGATGGTCAGAATCCGGCCGCGCCGGTCGAAGCTGAGTGTCTTGTAATCTTCGTAGGCCACGGCCCTGGTCCCCTGTACTGATTCTGACGATGCGGTTTCAGCGCGCATTCTGCCTGGCCCGACCTGATAGCGGAAGTACCTCTGCAGCGTCGATGACGCCAAGGCTTGCCTTGCCTATGCTTCGACCGCATGAGCGAAGACGGATCTATCGACGCGAGGGTGCCGAAGCGAACGGGGCGACGAAAGGCGGACGTCTTGCCCGCATCGCGGGCCAGCGGCTTTCGCCCGATACCTCCGTGGCACTCGATCTGCTACGCGCCCTGGCTGCGATCCTGGTGATGATGGGCCATGTCCGCGCCCTGTTCTTCGTCGATTTTGGGCAGGTCGAGGACAAGGGCCTGATCGTGCAGGCGATCTATTTCGCGACCGCCCTGGGCCATGAGGCCGTCATGGTCTTCTTCGTCCTCAGCGGCTTTTTCATCGCGGGCAACGTGCTGCGCGCCTTGGTCCGGGCGGGATGGAGCTGGTCTTCGACCGGGGCACGGCCGAGCATGTCTTTCACCTGCCCAACCTGCTATCGACTATCGTGCGCCTCGTTAAACCGGGCGGCCGGATCATGCATCTGGTGCCGTCGTCCAATCACATGGATCACGGCTTCTAAATGTTCTCGCCGACCCTGTTTCACGACTACTGCCGGGCGAACGGCCTGACCGTGGAGCAGATTCGCTTGGTGCGCCATCCGTTTCTGCAGCGCGATCCGGTGATCGAGATATACGATTATCGCCCGGGCGCGCTCACGCCTATCGCTCATGGTGGGCTGGACGACGGCAGCTATCAGGTCTCCTGCGTCGCCACGCGGGTTGCCGGCGCGCATCACGACCGAATCCCGCAGCAAAGCTTTTATGAGGAGGCCTGGGAGGCCGTCGCTTCCGCACCCTTCCGCATTCAATCCGATGGCGCATTCAAGGCCGCAGCGAAGAACGTGTTGTGAAGAGTTCCCGCGCTATACCGGCTGCTTTCCAGCGTCTCGAGCCGTTTGAAGAAGCGTCGCCTCATGCACCGGGCCTTGGTCCCGGTCGAACGCTACCGTATCGAGAACTGAGGCACCGGAGCGGCCGTTTTCGATCTCTAGGTCCTTTCGTTCTCCGGCCTCTAAAGAATCTCCAACACCGCTTCCGGCGGACGGCCGAGCGCCGCCTTCTTGCCCGCGACGACGATGGGCCGTTCGATCACTTTGGGATTGGCGACCATGGCCGCGATCACGGCGTCGTCGGACAGGCTCATATCGTCCAATCCGGCCGCCTTGTATTCGGCTTCCTGCTTGCGCATGACTTCGCGCGGCCCCTTGCTCAGCAGGCCCAGGATCCGCTTGAACTCGGCGGCGCTCGGCGGGGTGTCGAGATATTCAATGACCTCCGGCTCGATCCCTTTGTCGCGCAGAAGTTGCAGGGTCTGGCGCGACTTGGAGCAGCGCGGGTTGTGAAAAATCTTGATGCCCATCGGTTTGTCCCTCGTTTCGGCCGGTCGTAAACATGTCGTCCAACACGTCGCCGGAGAAGATAGCCCCGCGCCGCTCGCTCGCTCAATCCTGGCCCAGCGCCTCTTCGTCCTCGGCATCGATGGTCCGGCGCGCGGTGTCGTAGCCGAAGCCCGCCCGGGCCAGGGCGGCCAGGTCGCGCTCGCGCCGGTCCGCGCGGTCCTTGGCGGCCCGGAACGGGCCCAGCCGCCGGCGCCGCGCCAGGCGGATGGCGGCGGCTGTATCGGGGTCGCCTTCCTTCTCCTCCAGGGCCGCGATCGCGTCATCGGCGAGATCCCTGGCGACGCCCTTGGCCGCCAACGCGCCGCGGATGCGGCGCAGGGATGCGCCGCGCCGGTGCAGGCTGCTCGTCTTGCCCTCGGCATAGGGCCGGTCGTCGACCAGGCTCGCGCGGACGAAGCGGATGACGATCTCATCGACCCAGGCCGCCGCTTCCTCGGGATCCGTGTCATGGGCCCGGACCGAGCGTTTGACCCGGCGCATCAGCACACGGCGCAGATTCTCCGCGCTGCTGGCGTAGCGCTGCAGATAGAAGAGCGCGGCATTTTCCAATCCCTTGGGGCTTGCCTTGCGCGGCCCCTCGCGTTTCTTGGCCTTTTTGTCGGCGCGCGCGCCGAACCGGGCTTTGTCGGTGGATCCCATCTTTCGATCGTCTCATGACGGGCGCGCCGGGGCAAAGGGCGGCCAGCTTGTCATCGCCAGGGCGCGCGACTACCTTCCGCCCCTCGCATGAACCCGATTCTCGCCCAGACCGCCCAGAATACCGCCGCTCCCGGCCGCCGCACCGCGCCGCCGACGCCGCGGATATTCGGGCCTGTGAATTGGCTCGGCCTCTGGACCCTCTATGCCAAGGAAGTACGGCGCTTCCTCAAAGTTTTCACCCAGACCGTGATGGCGCCGGTGGTCACGGGCCTGCTCTTTCTCGCCATCTTCACCCTGGCCATCGGCCGCTCGATCGAGGTCGCGGGCGGCATTCCCTATGGCCAGTTCCTGGCTCCGGGGTTAGTCATGATGGTGATTGTCCAGAATTCCTTCGCCAACAATTCCTCCTCTATCCTGGTCGCCAAGATCCAGGGCAATATCGTCGATGTCCTGATGCCCCCGCTCAGCCCGGTGGAGATGACGGTGGCCTATGCCCTGGCCGGCATGACCCGGGGCATCATCGTGGCGATTTCGACGCTTGCTGTGATGGCGTTTTTCGTGCCGATGGAACTGCCCGATCCGGCGGCGGCGCTCTATTTCGGCGCCTCGGCGGCCCTGATGCTGTCCCTCACGGGCATGATCGGCGGCATCTGGGCCGAGAAATTCGAACATATCTCCGCTGTGACCAATTTCGTCATCACGCCGCTGGCCTTCCTTTCGGGCTCCTTTTATTCGATCGACCGCCTGCCCGGAATCTGGAACGTGATCGCCCATTTCAACCCGTTCTTCTTTCTGATCGACGGCTTCCGCTCGGGCTTCATCGGCCATTCCGACGGCTCCACCGCCATCGGGGTCGGGGTGACACTGGCCCTCAACCTGATCCTCGGCTGGATCGCGCTCCGAATGTTCGCGACCGGTTACAAACTGAAGAGCTGAAACAGGGACCGCCAGGGTTCCGGCGTGCGCAAAGCCGCGCCGAGCCTCGCCTTGACAGGTGTTTTGGCAGCTTGAATACTTCGCCTTCTTCCGGATTGGCCGGTTTTCGACACTTGTCGTTTTAACCAACGTGTTCGACCTGAAAGGGGCGCGCCGTGATATCTGCTTTGATGCCCGTCTACGATCGTATCGACCTCGCTTTCGAGCGGGGCGAGGGTGCCTATCTGTTCGGCACCGACGGGCGACGGTATCTCGATTTCGCCAGCGGCATCGCCGTCACCATGTTCGGGCATAACAATGCCCATCTGGTGAAGGCCCTGACCGAGCAGGCGGGCAAGGTCTGGCATTGCTCCAACATCTTCCGGATTCCGGAGCAGGAGCGCCTGGCCGAAAGGCTGGTCGCGGCGAGCTTTGCGGACACGGTGTTTTTCTGCAATTCGGGCGCGGAAGCCCTCGAAGGCGGAATCAAGACCATCCGCAAGTATCACAGTGCCGCGGGCAATCCGCAGAAGACGCGCATTATCACCTGCGAGGGCGCCTTTCACGGGCGCACCATGGCGACGATTACGGCCGGCGGCCAGAAGAAGCATACCGATGGTTTCGGCCCGCTTCTTCCGGGTTTCAGCCATGTCGCCTTCGGCAACCTGAACGAGATGCGCGCCGCCATCGGCGACGATGTGGCGGGCATCCTGGTCGAGCCGGTCCAGGGCGAGGGCGGCATCCGCCCGGGCAGCCAGGACTATCTCACCGGTCTGCGCGATATCTGCGACGAATACGGCCTGTTGCTGTTCTTCGACGAGGTGCAATGCGGTTCGGGCCGGACCGGCAGGCTCTTCGCCCACGAATGGTCGGGCATCGCCCCGGACTTGCTCGCCACGGCCAAGGGCATGGGCGGCGGCTTTCCTGTCGGTGCCGTGCTGGCCACGGAAAAGGCCGCCTCGGGCATGAAGGCGGGCGCCCATGGCTCCACCTTCGGCGGCAATCAGCTGGCCATGGCCGTGGGCAATGCGGTGATGGATCTGCTGATGGAGGAGGGTTTCCTCGATCGCGTGCACAAGACGGCCGGATATCTGCGCAAGGTTCTGGAAGGCGTTGTCGCCAGGTATCCCGACGTGGTCGAGGAGGTGCGCGGCATGGGCATGATGCTGGGCCTCAAATGCAAGGTGACCAACAGCGACCTGATCGCGCAGATGCGCAAGGAAGGGCTGCTGGCCGTCGGCTCGGGCGACAATGTCGCGCGCCTGGCCCCGCCCCTGATCGTGGACAAGGCCCAGATCGATGCGGCCGCCGAGATGATCGACCGGGCCTGCGCTGCCTTGGGCGGCGGCGATGGGTGACATCCGGCATTTCCTGGACCTGGATCGGCTGGAGACGAACACCCTTCGCGACATTCTGGAGATCGGTGCGGCCTACAAGAGAGGAACGCGCAACGGCCGGCCGCTCGAGGGAAAGACCCTGGCCATGATCTTCGAGAAGCCGTCGACCCGGACGCGCGTGTCCTTCGAGGTCGGGATGCGCCAACTTGGCGGTGCGGTCGTGGTGCTCGAACAGCAGGGCACGCAGCTCGGTCGGGGCGAGACCATCGGCGACACGGCGCGCGTGCTCTCGCGCTATGTCGACGCCATCCTGCTGCGCACGGACATGCACGAGAAGCTGACAGAACTGGCGGCGCTGGCCGGCGTGCCGGTGATCAACGGCCTGACCGACCGCACCCATCCCTGCCAGCTCATGGCCGATGTCATGACGTTGGAGGAAAAGCGCGTCACGCTCGACGGCCAGGCGGTGGCCTGGTGCGGCGATCTCAGCAATGTCGCCATATCCTGGGTTCACGCTGCGGTGCGCTTCGGCCTCGACCTGCGCCTGGCTTGTCCGCCCGACCAGTCCCTGTCCAACGCCGTGATCACCTGGATCGACGAACATGGCGGCCAGGTTCGCGTCACCCATGACGCGGCGGAGGCGGCGAAGGGCGCCGATTGCGTCGTGACCGACACCTGGGTCTCCATGGGCCAGGAGGCCACGGCGGCGCAGCTCGACCGCTTCACGCCCTTCCGGGTGGACGAGGCCCTGATGGCCCGGGCCAAGCCAGATGCCATCTTCATGCATTGCCTGCCGGCCCATCGTGGCCAGGAGGTGACGGCGGGCGTGATCGATGGCCCCCATTCCGTGGTCTGGGACGAGGCCGAGAACCGCCTGCACGCCCAGAAGGGAATCCTCACCTGGTGTCTCGCCTGATGGCGATGGCGGGGGCCGACGATATGACGGGTCCGGTGGACGACATCCTGCAACCCTTCCAGATCGAGGGTTGTGCGGTGCGCGGACGCCTCGCCCGGCTCGGCCCCTTGGCCGACGAGGTGCTGGGCAAACACGCCTATCCTGCGCCGGTCTCGATCCTGCTGGGCCAATGCATGGCGCTGACCGCCGTGCTCGCCGGCGCGCTCAAGTTCGACGGCATCTTCACCCTTCAGATGGCGGGCGACGGGCCCGTGCGCACTCTGGTCACGGATATGACCAGCGAAGGAAACCTCCGCGCCTATGCCGGCTTCGACGAGGCGCGGGTGGCTGAGATCGCGGCCCGGCCAGAGGCGCTCGCCGCCCCGGTCCCGAACCTGTTCGGCAAGGGCCATCTGGCCTTCACCGTCGATCAGGGGATCAATACCGATCGCTATCAGGCGATCACCGCGCTGGAGGGAGAGACCGTCTCGGAGATGGCCGGGCATTTCTTCCGGCAGTCGGAACAGATAGACGCCAGCTTCCATGTCGCGGCCGAAAGGCGCGGGCTGAATGGGCATGGCGCCTGGCGTTCGGCCGCCCTGATGATCCAGCGCGTGCCGCTCGAAGGCGGGCGCGACCGCTCGACTCCGACGGCGATGGGGACATCGCTGGAGGACTCGGTCGAAGCCTGGAATCGCGCGCGAATCCTGGCGGCCAGCGTGACGGATGACGAACTGACCGACCCTGATCTGATGCCCGACCGGTTGCTCTATCGCCTGTTCCACGAGGATGGGGTGCGGGTCTTCGCGCCACAGCCCTTGGCCGCGGGCTGCCGCTGCTCGCGCGAGCGGGTCGAACGGACCCTGCGCAGCCTGACCCGCGAAGGACTTGAGGAATTCAAGGTCGACGGCGAGGTTATCGTGACCTGCGAGTTCTGCACGTCCGAGTACCGCTATGACGAGCCCGCCTTGGAGGCTCTGTTTTTGGAGGGGCGCGCATGATGGGGTTCCCCAGATTCTGGGTGCCGGTCCTGGCGGGGTTGGCATTCCTTTTGGCCGCCTGCTCCAACGCGCCGCCGCCCGCCGCCGCCTATCCGGAAATCACCTTCGTCGACCGCGGACCTATCGTGCTCGATGTCGGCACGATCGAAATCCGCTCGAGCTTCGAGCCCAGCTTCGCCGATCCGGATGTCGAGCATCTTTTCCCGATTCCGCCCCAGCGCGCGGCGGAGCGCTGGGCGCGCGACCGTCTCGTCGCCCATGGTGGCGGGCGCCTCGCAATCTATGACGTCAAAACCGCGCGCGTGGTCGAGAAGGCGCTGCGCGGAACGGGCGGCGTTGCCGGCCTGTTCAAATCCGATCAGGAGGCGCGCTATACCGCTGTTCTCGAGGTCGAATTGAGCATCGTCGAGCCCGATTTCCGTCAGGCGGGCTTCGTCACGGCCAAGGCCGAGCGCGTGCGCACGGTCGAGGAGGGCGTCACCCTGGCCGAGCGGGAAACCATCTGGTTTGAGATGACCAGGCAACTCATGGCAGATCTTGACCCCGTGCTCGAACGGAATATCCGCACCAGTTTAGGCACATTCGTGGTTCACTGATCCGGTTCCAAGCGCCCGCATTGCGCCCAGTCCTAATAAGTCGCGCGGCCGCCGGTCATGTCGAAAGTGAATCCGGTGGTGAAGCTGCAGGCGGGAGAGAGAATCCAGGCGATCATATGGGCGGCCTCGTCCAGCCGACCGAGCCGCGCCATCGGAATCTTCGCGGTCATATAGTCGACCGTCGCCTGGGGCAGGGCGTCGACCATGGGGGTCTGCACCACGGCGGGAGCGAGGCCGTTTACCGTCACGCCCGTCCGGGCATAGTCCTTGCCCATGACCTTGATCAGGCCGATCAGCCCGGCCTTGGTGGCGGAATAGGCGGCCATGCCGGCATTGCCTTCCTTGCCCGCGACCGAGGCGACATGGAGCAGGCGGCCATAGCCGCGTTCCAGCATGGCGGGCAGCACGGCCTGTGAGACGACCAGCGCGCCGCGCAGGTTGATCGCATAGACCAGATCGAAATCCTCGAGATCGACCTCATGGCTGTCCACCGCGGTCTTGCCCGTGATCCCGGCGCAATTGACCAGGGCGTCGATCCGGCCGAAGCGATCCAATACCGCATCGATGGCGTCATGCACCGTCTCGGGCCGGGTCACGTCGGCGGCGAAGGCCTCGGCTTTCCCGCCGGTATCGCGGATCGCCGCGGTGGCGGTTTCGACCCCCGCTGCGTCCCGGTCGATACAGGGCACCATGCAGCCCAGGCCGGCGAGAAGGTTGGCGGCCTCGCGCCCGATCCCGCTGGCCGCGCCGACCACCGCCGCCACATAGGGTCCTTCCGTCGTCGCGCGCTGCCCATAGGCGCCGATATCCCAGCCCGTTGTGGCCATGCCGTTGCTCCCTCATCGATTGGCTCCGGGCGAAGCTAGCTGTCCGGCCCCAGGGGCGGCAAGCGCGCCGAGGTCGTAGCCACCGGCCGAGCTCCGTGCTATTTGAACGCCGCGTTTCCGTTCCGCGATTTCATGCGAGCCATGACCGAATCCTCCCTCGCCGATCCTGCGACCGCCGTCGACTGGCCGAGCGACATATTCCGCGTCCTCAAGGACTGGGATGTGCGCCAAGTCTGCCATGTGCCGGATGCCGGGCATCTCAAGCTGCTGACCCAGTGCGAAGACGATAACGATATTCGCACGGTCACCCTGACCACCGAGGAGGAGGGCGT
>Ga0115002_10005121_pt1 | contig 15598 bp, 13 predicted proteins | sample ArcticOcean_MG_C_8_FD_89576 | JGI IMG/M metagenome (GOLD analysis project Ga0115002, IMG submission 89576) | Marine microbial communities from western Arctic Ocean - ArcticOcean_MG_CB11_86 | ecosystem: Environmental > Aquatic > Marine > Oceanic | place: Arctic Ocean: Canada Basin | collected... | reverse complement strand
CCGCCGATAAGTTTCCCGGCTTGGCCTAATTCCTGGGGCCATTTGCCATATTTCGCGACCACAGCCTGCATGTCTTTAGGTGAGTGCCCGCTAAAGTCAAAATCGCCCTGGTGTAACAGCATGATGTATTGCGCCATCGTTCCCTCCTATTGCATTCGTTACATAGATAAGACGTTTGGGGTTACGGCGAATCGACGCATTCTCAAAAATAGCTGGCTTGAAACCTCACAGCAGCTCGATGGGTAGGGCGATCCGAAAAGTCGCGCCGCCGTTGGGGTTTTGAGTCGCCCACAACCGGCCCCGGTGTGCTTCTACCAACGTTCGCGAAATTGTCAGACCCATACCGAGGTGGTTGGGCTTGGTGCTGAAAAACGGATCAAACATTTTGGCGAGCGCCTCAAAAGAAAGACCAAGTCCGCTATCTGTGATGGCGATTTCTACTTCGTGTTCGCTGGCCAGACCGGTGCGCATGGTTAGCAATCGTTCACTCGGACGCATGCTAGCCATAGCTTCGATACCGTTTCTAACGATATTGAGCATCACCTGTTCGAGCTCGGTCTTGTCGATCGGTGCGCGCGGGAGGTTGGTTGTCAGATCCAATCGGCAGACCACATCGTCGGCATCGAGTTCGGAAGTCGCCAGCGCCAACGTATCGCGCAGCAGTTCATTAGCATCGACCAGCTCGGGGGCCGACGCCGAGTACCGGACGAATGCGCCGATGTTGCTAACGACACCTGACGCATAGGCAACATCTTCGCTGGCGCGCTCAAGAATGTCGGTCAACTCCTCGGCGCTGCCGATCCCGCACGAATACGTTCGAGCAATTCCTCAGCGGCCGTCGCGATCGAATCAAGCGGCCGCTTAAGTTGATCGGCCAGAGCCGAAGCCATTTCGCCCACCGTGGTTGTCCGCAGGACCTGGGCGAGATCGGCTTCATGGCGTTTGGCGCGCTCTTCGGCCTCTCGGCGCGTGGAGATATCGCGCGCGAAGGCAAATATGTAGGCGTCGTCACCAAATTCGAGATAGTTCTGAGAGATCTCGACTGGCACCAGATGGCCCACTTTGGTCCTCATTCTGCGCTCGTGGACGAGTTGGAACTCGGCCTGCCGGGTTCGGTCGACATATTGCCCCCACGCCGTCAATGACATTTCGGGTACGATCAATCGACATGTCCATGAGTTCGGCGTGGCCATAGCCGAGCAACCCGCAGGCAGAGTGGTTGGCGTAGGCAATTGCGCCCGAGGGGCGGATCCAAAACACGGCATCGGCACCGTGATCGACCGAGAACTGGGTCAAGTGCAGCGCCGCCTCGGTTCTTTTGCGCTCGCTGACATCGCGCATCATCAATTGGACCGCCTGACGGCCGCCCCAGGTAATGTTGGTGCCTGTGATTTCAACGTCGAGCGCTTTTCCGTCGAGACGCAGTAATTGGATTTCGGCGAGCGGTAATACGCCGCTCAACTCAAGCACACGGCTGACTTGTTCATGTGCACGCTGCCTGAAATCTGGGTGGACAAACTCTTCCGCCGGCTGGCCTTTCAGGTTCGCCTCGCTGTCAGCTCCGAACAAGCGAAGAACTGCTCGGTTCACGAAAACGATAAGGGCGTTTTGGTTTATGACGATCGCGTCGGGGGACTGCTCAACAAGCAAGCGGTAACGCCCCTCGCTCTCGCCCAGCTCCCGCTCTGTTTTCTTTCGCTCCGTTACATCGCGAAGGACGGTCTGAACCGCAGGGCGCCCCTCCCACATGATCAGGCCGCCCCAGGCTTCGACGGTGATGAAGGTCCCGTCAAGACGAAGCAGCTTCTGTTCCATAGGAGTCGAGATCTCGATCTCGCCCTCCAAAATCCCTGCGATTCTATCTGCCGCGACGCCGCGCTGATCAGGATGGACGCGATCGAGCGTGGTCGTTCCGATCAGGTCTGTTGGTTGGTCGGCTCCGAACAGGCGCAGGGCGTAGGCATTGACGAAAGTAAATTTGCCGTCGCAGTTGATGAGAATGGCATCGGGCGCCGACTCCACGAGGCCGCGGTATCTTGTCTCGCTCTCGCGGTGCTCGCGCTCGATGCGCTTGCGCTCGGAGATATCAAACGAGACGGTGAGCAGATAATCGGCAACGCCGGCCTCGCTCGGGAGGGGGACACGGGTTGTAAGCCAGGCGTCCCTGTTCGCGCCCAGATCGAGAGTCTCCTCGACGTTGGGACGGGTCTGTCCCAGTGCGAAAGCTTCATCCTCGGCTTCGCGGAAACGCCCTTCAAGCGCTGGATCGAGCTTCGCGGAAAGTTGTCCCAGCATGTCTGCGCGCGGCATCTCGTAGATGTCGGCGAGGTACTTGTTGGCCAGCACGTAGCGTCCAAACCGACCTTTGACGTTGACGATTGCCGGAATCGTGTCGACGACCTTTTGCAAAAATACGCGTTGGTCATTCAGTGACTGCTGGGCGTTCACGCGGTCGGTTATCTCGGTATGAATGCCAACGATGCCGCCATCTTTAGTCAATCGCTCGCTTACCCGGACGGTTCGGCCGTCGGTCAGAACCTGATCGAAGAACTCACCGGATGTTCGGTGGCGTTCGAGACGCGTGGCGATCCAGTTCTCGCGGTCATCGTCGATGTCGGAAAATCGGCCGCGCTCGTGGGCCGTACGCAGGATATGTTCGAAGGAAACACCGGGCTCAATAACATCAGCGATGGACGCATATATGTCGCGATAGCGGCTGTTGCACATGATCAGCGTATCGTCCGCGTCGAACAGAACGAATCCATCCGAGGTGCTTTCGATTGCGTCTCGCAATTGCTCCCGCGTCGCCCCGATTTCCTTAGCCAGCATATCGAGCCGCATGCGATTGGCGATGCCCTCGGCAAATGCCTGATAGTTAGCTCGCGCCATCACGAATAGCGTTGCCGCTGTTACCATCGAGAGCGCCCCGAACATGAGATGGAGCGGTTCTCCGACAAGCAGGAACTGAATCGTCACCGGTAATAGCGAGAGCACAACGAAGCCCGACCACACCAGCGGCAGCGTCGACAGACCGGCTGTGGTTCCCGCCGCCATTCCTGCGATGACTAACAACACAAACAATTGCAGGGGGAGGTTGGCTGGCACGAACAGCACAGCGCCAGGCACCGCCCGAATCAGTCCGGCTACAAACGCGGATAGATTTGCACGGTCTATATAGCGTTCGCTCGGCGCTGTGCTCGCTTGCTTATGTTGATAGCGGAGCCAACTGCGCATGCTCCGAAGACCGAACGCCCACGCCAGTAGTGTCCACACGACGAGGCCACTGATCGGCACGTGGCCGAATGTCACGGCCGCGATGAGCGAGGCCAGGACAACTTGGATACAGCCGATCGCCAGGAAGCTGGCGGCGTAGGTAGCGCAGTTGCTCGGCAACGATCGCTGTCGCGACCGCGGCATCGTTTGGTGCCCGACCGAACCACGTGACGAAGCGCGGCAATCGCACCGCTAAGAGACCTCGCGGTCTACGCCCTCAAGCGCTGCACTGACCGCGCGCTGGAGAAAGGTGACATCGGCGCCAAGAAACACCATGCGGTAGCCGTTCTTTACCTTTTCGTTCGCTTCCGCCGGCGAGAACGCGACACCGCCAAGCGCGACATTGCTAGCCAGGACTTTACGCTCGATTTCGGCAATCACTTCCAAGACCTCCGGATGGTCACGTTGGCCGGGGCGGCCGACGCTCACGCTGAGATCACCGGGTGCGATCGCCGCGACGTCGATGCCGGGAACGGAGAGAATCTCGTCGAGATGGGCCACAGCGGCGTGGTGCTCGATCAGGATGACGTTGAGCAATTGTTCGCGTGCTGCGGTGTAGTAGTCGATTGGGGACAGTCCCCAATGTGCAGCCGCATAAAAGGGGCCCCAACCGCGGTGGCCATCGGGCGGATAGTGCATCGCCGTAACGGTCCCCGCAGCCGCCTCGGGCGTGGAAATCGTCGGAAAAACCAATCCGTGCGCACCCGCATCAAGTGCATGCTCAATCAATCCATGATCGTCGAGCGGCGTGCGTACCAGTGGCGTGCAGGACGTGCCAGCGGTTGCTGCGACCATCGCGTGCATTGCCGAAATATCTATCATTCCATGCTCGAGATCGATCATCAGCCAATCCAACCCGCTTGCGGCCAATAGCTGAGCCACCCCAACACTTGGTTGGGTCAGAAACGCGCCGAACGCCGGCTGGCCGTCGCGAAAACGCTTCTTAAGTTGGTTCTTCAAAATTCCCCCTAACCCCGTAGAAAATATTATTACTTTTAACGTTTTTATTATGGCAGACCGCGCTAATCTTCATAGCGCTCTGGCGGATCTAGCCTGTTTTTACATAGTTCGACGTTTTTGCAGTATGGGAAATACGGAAAAAACGTATTATGGGGAATGGCACCCAGAGATGGAGCGCGGGTCACCAGCGCGCTGCGGAAATTTCGCAAGCGCGGGGGGTTGACGATTCAACAGATGGCCACGGCGGTCGGATTTCGGAACGGGTCGAGTTATCAGCATTACGAGAGCCCGCGGCTGTTCAAACGTAAATATCTCCCGCTCGAAGTTGCCGAGCGCTTTGCAGATGCGCTCGAGGGACGCGGCGACCCGCCCATTCAGCGCGGCGAAATTTATGCACTCGCGGGCCTCGACGACGCAGAAATAGCGGCGCGCGTCGCTATCGTGTCGCTGGACGAGTTGCTGATGCAAGGCGTGATTGCGGCGACTGAGCGATATGTATTGAAGCGAAAGCTCATCCTCCATCCCGACAAGAAAGCAAAGCTCGTGCTGCACCTGTATCGAACGGCGCGTGAGAAATATGACCGAACTGGTCGCGGGAAAAAGCCTGACCTTGAAAAGCTATTGAACGTGCGAGACATTAACGCGTTGGTAGAGTTAGCGACTTAGAAATACCCGCTAAGGTTAAGGCCGTGCAAAACGCCGACAACTTGGAGGAAGTTCGTAACATATTAGAGGGCGCGGAACGCAATCGCCCGTGGCGCTCCTATAAGGTGCTCGGTGGTGGCGGTCTTGCGCTCCTGATCGCCGCGGTTATCGCCTCCGCCATCATCGAACTTGGCACGGAGAACTCGAGCCTCAAGACGTCCCTCGCTAGCGCTAACGGCTCTCCTGCAACGACGGTCCTAGTCGCGGAGAAAGATCGTTTGCTACGACGGACCCACGCGATCCAGGCCGAACTGAAAACAGTTCAGAGACTGGCAACAAAACAGAGCGAACACACAACCCGGCCAATTTCGCCGCAGCAGGTATTTGTGCTTGAAGAGCTGACCCGAAATGCGGCGTGGCTCAACGGGCGAAGGCGGGATGCGATGCTGGCGACATTGCTCGACCATCTCGGCGTTGCAAGGCTAGCAGATATCAGAGGAAATCAATGGGCAGTTGCGATCTCCCACCTCTATGAGATGCGAGCGAACTCAGCCCGTCGGGTCTACGACCCCGCGGCGCAAAGTCAGTAATTCGGCCCGTTCACCGCTTCCCACAACAGCTTGTCGAAATGATGAGTGCCGTGCTCGCTACGCCAGCTTCGCTCGTCGTCCACCATTAATCGGCCTTGCGAGTAGCCGCGGCAGTGAACGCCGCGCTGCTGGTTTTCCATCGACGTGATGTCCTGGCGCTGGAGCACGTCGGTAAAGTAATCCATCAGCTCCACCTCACCTTTGGTTGGTGGATCATTGAGAAAGAAATAGTCAACGGTTTGCCTGCAGGTTTCCAGTCCGGTCGGCAACACATGCATCAGCTTCCAGTTGCTGATCCCATGGTGCGCCACCCACAGGCTGTTGGGCCACAGCCACCAGATGTAGGCATCCTTAAGCACATCATCGCCGTGGATTGAGAAGTCGTAGGGCAGATCGGCTTTACCGGCATCGATGTTTTCTTTGTTGCCCGCGACGAAGTGCTGCGACCAGTAGTCATACGCCGTGATATCGAAGCTCGGCTCGAGATAGGAGTCGTCGCGGCCCATGATCTGAGGATGGATATGCGGGCAGTGGTAGCACTCCATCTGGTCGAACACGAACTTCCAGTTGCATTCGATGTCGAACACGTCGGTGCGCGCATAAGTGAGTTCGTGAAACCGTGGCACCAGCGCTTGGAACTCTTTTTCGAGGCCGCCAGCCATGCTGTGGAGCGTGGGCGCGGAGGGATCGAGATTGACATAGACCATGCCGCCAAACGTCTCGACTAAAACTTCGCTGAGATGGAAATCCGTAAGCTCGAAGCCGGCGACGTTCTCGGCGTTACCCGCCGCTTTTAATTCACCGGTCGCATCGTAAGACCAAGCGTGAAATGGACAGGTAAAAATCGTCTTGTTGCCTTTGCCCTCGGCGAGTACGTGCCCACGATGCATGCAGACGTTGTAGAAGGCACGGAGCTTGTCATCCTTACCGCGCACCACCAGGATTTTCTGATCGATGATATCGGCGGTGATGTAGTCGCCAGCTTTTTGAAGATCCTTTAGATAACCAACGTATTGCCAGGTTTTATAGAAGATCTCCTGTTTCTCGCGCTCGTACACGTCGGGATCGTAGTAGTAGTACGCCGGCAATGTTGCTGAACGCGCCGCATCGGGCGAAAACTTTAGCTTCGGGTGCAGGCGTTTTTCTGCTGCGCTGAGCGACATTAGATCCTCCTTATCGAACCTCGCGGGGCCGACCTACGCGGTCTCGTAGTTGGACCCGTTAATTGCTTCCCATACCAGGCGATCGAAATGGTGCGTACCGTGCTCGCTGCGCCAAGTGCGCTCCTTGTCGACCATCAACCGGCCTTGGAAATAGCCTCGGGCGTGCAACCCAAGTTGCTGCTGCGCCATCGCACCAAGGTCTTGCGGCTGCAACACATCGCGATTGTAGTTGATGTTCGAAAGACTTTTCTCTTGTGGCGGATCGTCGGCCAGGAAGTTGTCGATGTGCATAATGAACCGCTCTGGCCCATCGGGGACAATATGCATGGTCTTGAGGTTTGAGGGGCCGCGGTGGGCGACGAATATGAGGTTGGGCCAAATCCACCAGATAGCGCTGTTGTTTATCTCCTCATCAGGACCGAAATCGTAAGGTAGATCACCCTTTTCGCCACTGATCACCTTCTTGTTGCCGCGGGTGAGGTGGGTTGACCAGAATTCATGCGCGGTGATCTCGAACGACGGTTCGAGATAAGCATCCTTGCCCATGATCTGAGGATGGAGGACGGGGCAGTGGTAACACTCCATCTGATCGAACGCTAATTTCCAGTTGGCTTTAACGTCATAGCGGTCGCGACGGTAGTTGTAGAGGTCATCATACCTCGGCACCGTGGCACGAAATTCGCTGACGATGTCCCCACAGATATCGCTGAGCGCCGGTCCTTCGGGCGATAGATTAACGAACACCATGTGGCCGAGCTGTTCGACCCGAACCTCGGACAATGTGAAGTCTTCAAGCCTGAAACCGGCCACGTTCTCCGCGTTGCCCGCCGCCTTGAGTGCACCGGTGGTGTCGTAGGACCAGGCATGGAACGGGCAGGTAAAGATGGACTTATTGCCCTTGCCCTCCGCGAGGATGTGGCCGCGATGCATGCAAACATTGTAGAACGCACGCAACGTCCCATCCTTCCCACGGCTGACCAAGATCTTCTGATCGAGAAGATCTGCGGTGATGTAGTCGCCGGGATCTTGTAAATCCGAGATGTAGCCGGCGAACTGCCAGGTCTTAAACCAGATCTCCTGTTTTTCGTGTTCGTAGATATCGGCGTCATGATAGTAATAGCCAGGCAACGTTGCCGAGAGTTCGGGATCGGGGTGGAATCGACTTTTCGGGGTCACGACGAGAGATTCCGTTGCCACGGACGGACTCCTTTAGTGCAGGGTTGCAGTTCTAAGCCAGATTATGCCGCCATCGTGACCGATGGACGCCACCTCAGCAAGCGACGGGCTACTCAGCCGCCGTAGCAATTTGGCGGGTGCGCTTTTGGCTTCGTAGTTCGGTGACGTGGTCCTGATCGTAGATATCCTGCCACATCTTGTAGGAAAAATCGCTGACGCCCTTGCGTTCAAGGGGCGGTAATTTAAGCTCGATTGGTTCGCCCGCCAGCCACACTTGATTGAATCGGTTTTTTTCGAGGATCTGGCTGACATCGCTCAACGGATCCCCATCGAACACCACAAAATCGGCCTTCCGTCCAACCTCAAGGGCACCGACCTGTTCGCCGCGCGTGAGGAACTCGGCGCTGACCGAGGTTGCGCAACGCAGCGCCTCGCCCGGGGTGAAGCCGAGGTATTTAACGAATATCTCGATCTCTCGGGCGTGCCATTCGCCGTATGGTGTGCCTGAAAATCCAGAATCGGTGCCAGTCATAAAGGTCACGCCGGCTTCACGGGCTTTCGACAAGATCGTGCAGGCGGGCTCCCAGAAGCGGCGAAACGCCTCGGAGCGCTCATAGGTGAAGCCGGGATCGGTCGGCTGCAGAAAAATGTTGATGTGGTAGGGCAAGGTCAAGGTCGGCGCTATCGCGCTACCGCTGTCGACAACGGCGTCCAGCGTTCGATCATCCATCATGAACGCGTGAAAGATGAGATCTACCTTGGCCCGCGCGCAATACAGGGTCGCTTCCTTGCCCCAAGCATGCGCGGCCACTTTCTTGCCCAATCGATGGGCCTCACCGACGATCGCCTCGGTCTCGGCTTGATTGAACGCCGCGACTTGTTCGCCTCGATTGTTGCGCTGACGACCATCCATCGCGAGTTTGATAAAATCGACACCGTCTTTGATCTGGACGCGCACCTCCTCAATCGCTTCGTCGAGATTGCGCACAAGATGGCCAATCGATGTCTCCGGCTGGCCAAACCAGCTTGGATACCAATCGGTGAGTCCCTGGCGGGTGGTGATATACGCACCTGAACAGGTGATCCGCGGCCCCTTGAAGAGGCCGGCATTAATCGCATCGCGAATCGAGACCGCAACCCGCGTCGACCCGCCAGGATCGGCCATCGATGTGTAGCCGGCGCCAATTAGGCGTTGGGCGTTGATCAACCCACGCAAGGCACGGAATTCGATCGGTGCGTAAAGATCGATATCCTCCTCGCACATCGCGTTGCCATAGGTGAGGTGCGTGTGAACGTCGATCAAGCCCGGGAATACAAGATAGGGGCCGCAGTCGACCGTCTCGTCGACGCTGGTTTTGGCAGGCGCACCTTTTGATGGGCCGACATAGCTGATGGTATCACCGTCGACCACGATGGTTTGGTCGATCCGAGCGTCCGTCCCGAGGCCGTCAAAAAGTCGTCCGCAGTTGATGTGTTTGGCCATGGTAATATTCCGAAGACTGAGACTTATTTCTTATCGCGTTACGCCTAGGACCAATTGACCTAGATCAACGCCATGCCGAGCGAAGGCGGCCGCCGCCTTATCCGGCCTCGACGTCAACCTCGTAGTTGGGGCCGTTGACGATTTCCCAAACCATCTTGTTGAAGTGGTGAACGCCGTGCTCGCTCGACCATGAACGGTCGGGATCGACCATGAGGCGGCCTTGGGTATAACCGAGCGAATGGACGCCGCGTTGTTGGCTTTCCATCGCCAACAAGTCCTGGGCTTGGATATTGTCGCGGAAATTATCGATGTTCGAGATATCTTCGTCGCTCGGCGGATCACCCAGCAGGAAGTTATCGACCGTCTCCCAGCAATAGTCGACGGCACTGGGCATGCCGAACAGGATTTTCATGTTGGGGTTGCCCTGGTGAACGGTCAGGTAAATGTTGGGCCACATCCACCAGATATACACGTCCTGAATCGGATGATCGGATCGCAGGTCGTAGGCAATCGACCCTTCGACTTCGCCACTGATGACTTCCGGGTTACCGCGAATGATGTGTAACGCCCAATGCTCATGATTGGTTATTTCGAAGCTCGGCTTGTAGTACGCGTTTGGACCCATGGCCTGGGGATGGAGCGAAGGGCAGTGGTAGCACTCCATCGCATCGAAAATGAATTTCCAGTTGGACTTGAACTCGTAAGGGTCGGTGCGAAAGAGCTTGAGATCGTCGTAACCGGGCAATACGTCGCGAACCTCAGCTTCTAATCCGGCATATAGCTCGCCCATCGGCCGCGCATCGGGATCGAAGTTGATGAACACCATGTTGAGCAGCGTATCGACGCGAACCGGCTTCAAGCTGAGTTCGTCGAAATCAAAGCCCTTGACGTTCCCGGAGTTGCCGGCCGCTTTCAGCTTACCCTCGGTGTCGTAGGACCACGCATGATAGGGGCAAGTGAAAATCGTCTTGCTGCCCTTCCCTTTCACGAGTTCGTGCCCACGGTGCATGCACACGTTGTGAAAGCCCCGCAAGGCGCCATCTTTGCCGCGCACAACGAAAACGCTCTGATCGAGTAGATCCTGTGTAACGAAGTTGCCGGGTTGTTCGAGATCGTGGAGATAGCCGACTAGCAGCCACGACTTGAGGAAGACCCCCGCGACCTCGCGGGCATAAACCTCCGGGTCATAATAGTAATAGCCCGGCAAGGTGTAGGAGAGCTCGGGATCGGGATGAAATTTGCTTTTGAAATCGGCGGTCGGCGGTGTTCCGGTCATTTCGCGGTCCCTATTTCGACTTCGTAATTGGCCCCATCGTTGACCGCTTCCCAGCACAGACGATTGAAATGGTGGACGCCGTGCTCCGAGCGCCAGGTACGCTCTTCGTCGACCATCAGACGGCCCTGCGTGTAGCCGCGGGAGTGCACCCCGCGCTGTTGCGCTTCCATCGGGGGAATATCCTGCGGCTGCACCAGATCGCGGAAGTTGTTCATGTTGGAGATATCCGTCGCGGTCGGCGGGTCGTTGGTGAAGAAATTGTCGACGGTTTCCCACGAACTGCCGACGTCGTTAGGCATGCCGAACAAAACTTTGAAATTGGGATCGCCCTGGTGGATGACGAGATAGATGTTGGGCCACATCCACCAGATGTAGGTGTCGAGGTATTTTTGATCGGGGTTTAGATCGTAAGTCACCGACCCCTCCGTCTTGCCACTAATCACATCACGGTTGCCACGGATGAAGTGGAGGGCCCAGCGATCGTGGTTGGTAATTTCAAAACTCAGCTCGACATAGGTGTTCTCACCCATCACCTCGGGATGAATAACGGGGCAGTGGTAGCACTCCATCGCGTCGAAGATGAACTTCCAGTTTGCGTTGAAGGCATAGGGGTCGGTCCGCACCAGCTTGAGGTCGTCAAACTCCGGCATCACACCGCGGATTTCTTCTTCCAAGCCGGCATAGACCTCGTTGATCGGGCGCGCGCTATCATCAAGACTAACGAACACCATGTTAAGCAGGGTATCGACGCGTACCGGCGTCAGGCTGAACTCGTTATGGTCAAAATTCCTGACATCCTCAGCGCCGCCGGCCGCTTTGAGTTTACCTTCCGTGTCGTAGGACCACGCGTGATAGGGGCAGGTAATGATCCTCTTGTTGCCCTTTTCCTTAAGGAGCTCATGCCCGCGGTGCATGCACACGTTGTAAAAGGCGCGTAACTCCCCGTCCTTGCCGCGGACAACGAACACTTCCTGGTCCAAGATTTGACGCGTTATGAAGTCGCCGGGCTCGGTGAGATCGTGCAGATAGCCCGCCAATACCCACGTTTTGAACCAAATCTCCTCCCTCTCCTTCGCAAAAATATCCGGGTCCCAGTAGTAGGAACCGGGAAGGGTGTAGGACAGTTCCGGATCGGGATGGAACTTGCTCTTAAACGGGGGTCTCGGGGTCGCGCTCATGTCATTCCTCGTCTCATTCCTCGTGGTACGGAGGATCCGCGGTGAATGTGGCCCATGGTCTGGATCTGGTCAACGCGGTGTGCGATCTTGCAACGCGCGACGCGCATGCCAATCTAGTATCTAGGTTCATAAAACGTAGAGCGATCATTTGCGAATCCGCGCTCGAACCAAAACGGCGCTTAGGAACGGGGTTGGCTTCATCCTACTCGGCGCTGTCGTCGGCACTATCATAAGCGTCGCCGACCTCGATAATTTCTCTCTCATCGCCTGCTTGAAATATACTGCCAAAGGCGCCTTGATCGGCGCCATCGTCGTTGCTCCGATTGTGATTTTCGAAGCGTTGTTCATGCAGAGTCCAGCGGGCAAACGGCTGCAGGGACTTTCATTTCGAGCGGTTACAGCCGTCCGCTCAATAATCTACGTGATTTTCATATATGTAGGTTTCGGCGTTGAACGCTTTGTCTCTCAACGGCCAGGCGACACGACGCTCATATCGGCTGACCATCAAATCTATGAGTTCGCGGTGGCCTGTCTGTTCGTCATCTTTCTCGGCGTGCTGATCCAGTTGAGCCGACTGCTCGGTCCTACCATTTTGCGAAAGCTCGTCTCGGGCCGCTATCACCGGCCGCGCGAGGAGCAGCGGGTATTTCTATTGCTTGATATCACATCGTCGGCCGAAATCGCCGAAACCATTGGGAATGCGCGGTTCCATGAACTGCTCGATCAAGTGTTCTTCGATCTTACCGACCCGATCCTTGAGAATGGCGGTGAGATCTACCGCTACGATCATCGTTTCATGGTTGCACAGCGAGGGTCTGCGAAACGGTCGTGCGGCGCGCTATTGCTTTGCAGCAATCGAAAAGCTGGAAAAACAGAAAGCGGACTATCTACGCCGTTTCGATACCGCGCCAGATCTCCACGCAGCGCTCCATTGCGGGCCAGTGATCTCTGGCGAAATGGGAGATGTTCGCCGCGAGATCGTTTACCTCGGCGATACGCTGAACACCACTGCCTATATAGAAAAGGCATGTGGCGAAACCGGCTATCCGGTACTGGCTTCAGGCGAATTTGCTAAGCAGATGGATACCGTGGGAGGCATCGAGGCCACGGAGATCGGACCTCTGATGGTCAGTTGCAATCGGAAACGGACTGTCTTGTTCGCGCTAACGATCGATCCCTCTCCTGCTCTCAACAAGTCAGCCGCGTAGCTGATCAGGCCTAGTAATTGGGGCCGTTGAGGGCTTCCCACACCTGCTTGTCGAAGTGATGCGTCGCGTGCTCACTGATCCACGTGCGTTCCCGATCTATCATGAGCCGGCCCATCGAGTAGCCCCGCGAGCGCAACCCGCGCTGCTGGCTTTCCATCGGCGCAATGTCTTGGGGATTAATCTCGTTGGCAAAGGTCAGGTTGTAATCGACGTCGTCGGACGTGAGCGGGTCGTTGAAATTAAGGCAGTAAACGACTTCGTGCGAATGATCCGGTGCGACCGGCATGGCGTGGACGATTTTGAAATTTGCCGGAGCTTGGTGGGTGATGAACAGCAGATTAGGAAACATCTGCCAGACGTAGATATCGTCCTGCCAGGTTTCAGGATCGTGCTGTTTCTCGCTCTCGGCGACCCGCAATTGGCGAACTTTCTCGGTCGAACGCATCAGGTGGGTCAACCAGCGTTTATGTTCAGTGCTAACCCACACATCCGGCGTGTCGGTGATTGTGTCAAAGCCGGGATGGATCGAGGCGCAGTGGTAGCACTCATTCTGATCGAAGATTAGCTTCCAGTTAGCCGCAATATCGAAATGTTGGGTGTAAGCGAGCTTTACGTTGTCAAAACGTTTGACCTTTTCGCGCCAGTCATCGAGCAGACCCGGCACCTCGTCGGCGAGCGATGACGCGGCCGGGTCGAGATTGACGAAGACCAGCATGGCCATCGTGTCGACGCGCACCCCGGACAGATGAAAATCGTCGAGCCGAAAGCCTGCGACATTCTCTGCATTGCCCGCGGCCTTGAGGTCGCCCGAGGTATCGTAGGACCAGGCGTGGAACGGACAGGTGAAGATCGTCTTGTTGCCGCAACCTTCCACCAACACATGGCCGCGGTGCATGCACACATTGTAAAATGCATGCAGCGCCCCGTCCTTGCCGCGGACGACGAAAATCTTCTGATCGAGGATATCGGCGGTGATGTAGTCGCCGGGGTCCTTCAGATCGAAGGTGAAGCCCACGAACTGCCAACTCTTGTAGAAGATCTGCTCGGCCTCACGCTCAAAAATCTCTGGGTCGTAATAATAATGACCGGGCAAGGTTGCCGAGCGGGTTGGGTCCGATGAAAAGCGGAGCGCGGAATCGGACGGCATCGTAAATCTCCTAGGCGGCGAACCCGTTGCGCGCGGCCGATCCCGCTACGTATAGTTCGGTCCGTTGATGACTTCCCAGATGAGCTTGTTGAAGTGGTGAACCGCGTGCTCGCTGCGCCAGGAGCGCGCTTCGTCAACCATCAGACGCCCCATCGTGTAGCCACGTGAGTGCAGACCAGCCTGCTGCTTTTCCATCGGATCAATATCTTGCAGGTTAACGATGTTGGCGAAGCGATCGATATTGTCGGCGTCATCCTGGCTCGGCGGATCGTTTAGCGTGAAGCAATAGAGCACCTCATGCGTGTGCTCGGCGTCGACCGGCATAACGTGCAAGAGTTTAAAATTGGTCGGTGCCTGGTGGCTGACGAAGACCAGATTCGGCCATAGCCACCAGATATAGGCCTCGTTCTGCCAGGTTTCATCGTTATGCGAATCTTTGCGCTCGGCGATGCGGGTGCGAGTGACCTCTTCGTTGGCTCGAATTTCGTGCGTCGACCAATAATCGAACTCGGAGGTGATCCAAGCGTCCGGTCCACCCTCGACGGTGGTAACGCCGCTGTGAATCACCGGGCAGTGATAGCATTCGTTCTGGTCAATCGTGAGCTTCCAGTTGCAGGCGATATCGTAGTGCTGCTCGTGAACCAGCTTAAGTTGATCGAACATCTTGACGCGCTCACGCCAATGCGCCGCCATCCCAGGTGCCCACTCTTCAATTGTGGGCGCGTCCGGGTCGAGATTGACCAAAACCAGGGATGCCAGCGTATCGACCCGGATTTCCGAAAGGTGGAAGTCCTCGAGACGGAATCCGGCTACGTTCTCTGCATTGCCTGCAGCTTTGAGTTCGCCGGTGGTGTCGTAGGACCAGGCATGGAACGGGCAGGTGAAGATCGTTTTGTTGCCCTTGCCCTCGGCAAGAATGTGTCCGCGATGCATGCAGACGTTGTAGTAAGCATGGAGTTCGCCGTCTTTACCTCGCACGACCAGAATCTTCTGATCGAGGATGCTCGCGGTGATGTAATCGCCGGCATTCTGCAGATCGAAGGTGAAGCCGACAAATTGCCAGGTCTTGTAGAAGATCTCCTCGGCTTCGCGCTCCAAGATCGCCGGATCGAAGTAGTAGTTGGCCGGCAGTGTTGCCGAACTATCAGGGTCGGCCGTGAAGCGTAACGCAGTTTGAGCAGGCATTGAGATCTCCCTCGGTTCCAGTGCACTGTACCGCATGGCGCACCGGCACGATATCGGCTGAAATTCGGCTTCAGAAACCGTCTGGCCATAGGGACCTCCAAAGGGACATCGATGACAGCACTCGAAGCTCGCGAAAGCGCGTCCGGCCCGACCGCGGCTCTCGCCGCCTACGTTGCCGAATTGCGCTTTGACGATCTGGACGCGCGCACCGTGCACCGCGCCAAAAGCCATCTTCTCGATGGTATCGGCGCCATCCTCGGCGGGGCCAACCAGGAGGTAACCGATATCGCGGAGCGCGCCGCGTCGCGATCGGG
>Ga0115002_10005120_pt1 | contig 15599 bp, 11 predicted proteins | sample ArcticOcean_MG_C_8_FD_89576 | JGI IMG/M metagenome (GOLD analysis project Ga0115002, IMG submission 89576) | Marine microbial communities from western Arctic Ocean - ArcticOcean_MG_CB11_86 | ecosystem: Environmental > Aquatic > Marine > Oceanic | place: Arctic Ocean: Canada Basin | collected... | reverse complement strand
TTTATTTCACCTACAATCGTTCCCGGGCGGTCAATGGAAGCGTAACGGGGGGCGGAATATTTCTCTTCAATAATCAAATCGATGGAAACGATTTTAATAATCGTAGCGACTTGTACGAAGGCGGTATGCGATTTAGTTTCTATGATCATAAACTCTTCGTCGGTTTAACTGCTTTTTCTCAAGATCGAAAAAAAGTAGAGTTTCGTGGGGGTAAAAACGATATTCGCGTACAAGGTTTCGAATTAGAAAGTGTCTATCAACCGAAAAACGATTTCTACTTTTATACCAACCTTACGTTTACCGAAGGACATTACCAAAATTCTGCGCCTTTTCAATTGGGAGGGCGTTCGATATTTGATCATTACGCACCAGGTACCGGTCCGGGTGGTCGCGGAACAGGTCTGGGTTATGAGTCTTTTCCCGGTGCCAACCAGGCGCCACCTGCCGATTGGCGTATTCCCGGAATGTCTCGTTGGCTGTTTAACGCGGGAAGTAGTTACCGACCCACTTCAGGATTGGGAGGCAGAATCTGGGGTACCGTCCAGAGTGAGCAAATTGGCAATCTTGACGCTGAATTTCACATCCCGACACAATTTTCTTTGAATGCAGCGGTTTCCTATAGTAAACCAAAATGGAAGGCAGAAATTACCATATACAATATTACGGACGAGACTAACTGGGTTCATAACGGAGATACCTTTGTGGACAATTTACTTATCTCTCGTGAATTACCTTTTCGCTTAGAAGGGCGATTGAACCTGTTCTTTTAATCTAACAGGAATCCGTAATTCGACGTAAGGATCAAGCGACTATAGCGACTGCTTGTTGGTTTACGGGCAGACTAATATAAAAGGTAGTCCCTTTATCTGTTTTAGTTTCAAACCTTATTTTGCCATTATGCACTTCGACGATGGATTTGGCGATGGCACTACCTAATCCGGTGCCACGGCTTTTCCCGTAAGTGATAAAGGGTTCGAAAAAATGTTCCCGGATGCTTTCCGGAATTCCGGAGCCATTGTCTTTGATTTCTAATTTTAAGCTTTCACCTTCGACTTTGCCGGTAATACTTATCTCCCCTGGGTTCTCTTCAAAGGCATCAATCGCATTGCCTACAAGGTTTTGTATGACACGCAGGAGTTTGTTCTCTTCACCTTCTATTACAATATCGGGGACGTCGATTTTAATTTTAATAAGATCATCTTGGAAGAATGGGAAATTTAATGCTTCAAATCGCTCGAGCAGTTTTTTCACGTTAACCTTTTCTGGTTTCAATTCATGCTGACCTCTGGAGAACTGGGCTAATTCTTCAGCCATATCAACCATTCGCTGAACCTGCTCCTCAATGTTATTACAGAGCTTTTGTGTCTTCTCATCTGCATGTGATTGCATGATGAGTTGAGCGCCGAGGCTGATCAAACAAAATGGGTTCTTAAAATCGTGTATGATTGTATTAATCATATTGCCAACGACAGCTAGCTTTTCCTGTGCTACTAAATCATCTATATAGTGTTGGGTAGTGTCGTGGAGGTGGAGGACAATGCTCTGTAGGATATTGTCAATGGGTCCCTGAGTGCTTTTAAAAAAACTAAGCAGGTAATCACTCGGAATTTTTGCGAGTTTCACATTGCCTCTTGATTCAGCCTTTAATGAACGTGTTTCTCCTGTGAATAATCCGATTTCCCCAAAAAAATCACCCAATGTGGAGTAACTAACGGTTCTGAATGTGTTCTCGGGAGTCTTTTTAGAGAACGCAACCGTTCCTTCGAGAACTAAATACATGCCGTCAGAACGGCTTCCTTCGTCAAATATAATAGTGTCCGGGTCATACTCTTCAATAATTGCATTACGAATCAATTCCTGGCGTTGGTCACTTGAAATTTTTTCAAAAAATGGATGTGATTCTATTTCCATTCTTCAAATCGTAATTTTGCTATCTAGTTGGCTTGAGGTTAAATACAAGTTGAGCAGGGTAATCGTGAACTCCAAATCCCGATTTAGGATATCCCACTATTAAATTAAATAATGGTTTAGGGTCGAGAAGAAACGATTCACCGGTTTATAAATTTGAATAATTTCGATTTATCAACTTATCCGTTGATCCTAATTTGCTCATTTAGGTTGAAATATACCTTACCGTATAAGCACTTTTTAAAACTTGCTATGAAATAACGATTAGTAAAAATTATGAGAATTGGAATCTGTAGATTGGTCCGTAAAACGGTATCCAATTCCAGATATTCCTTATATCTTCGCTCACATCATTAGTCTGATTGATCTCTAAGTGAAATAATTATAGTGACTTTAAAAATCTGGAAATGCGCACGCGTGATTTAAAAATAAAAATTCATGGAGCGACTAGTTTCTGGGTCAGTAGTGAAAGAGTTGAATTTTACCTCAGTGAAGTAGGTGGTCATCTCGCTCCTGTTAATTTCAAATTAAAGCACCGTTGGGTGTCACCTTTTTCGCTGCCACCCTGGGAGCCTCATGAAAATTCATCTGAGATCTCACCTATTGAAAAGATATTGCGCGGTGATTTCTTCTGTTTTCCCTTTGGTGTAAACAAGGGAATACCCCACGTTCACGGGGATGCGCCTAATTTGAAATGGAAATATGTTAAAAGCAATGTTCACAGCATCGAGTTGCAACTTTTTCTCAAAAGCGTGAAGGGAAAGATAACAAAAAGAATTTCATTAAACCCGAGTCACCGCGCTTTATATCAGGAACACGTTATTGAAGGAGTACAAGGGCACTTTAACTATGGTCATCACGCCATTCTTCATTTTCCTGAGAAAGGCGGCCCCTATCATATTAATGTCAGTCCCTTTCAATACGGTGAGGTCTGTCCTGTTCCTTTCAGCAATCCGGCAATCGGTGAATACAGCGCTTTGAAAGTTGGGGCCAGGTTTAAATCACTTGCTAAAGTGGCTCTTGCTAATGGAGGTTTTACTTCCTTGCATGAGTATCCGTCGCGTGCCGGCTTTGAAGATCTCGCCATGGTCTCAAGTAGTAAATGTAAATTTGCCTGGACTGCGGCGACACTTGACGGTTACGTCTGGTTCTCACTAAAGAATACGGAAACTTTGCCCAGCACTATTTTTTGGTTTACCAATGGCGGCAGACATCAGGAGCCGTGGGGTGGGCGACATCGCAATCGTGTCGGCCTGGAAGAAGTGAATACTTATTTTGATTCGCTATCCGATTCACGAAAAAACCCTCTCCAGAATCGTTGTATTGCGACTACTCGGTATTTTTCTCGCGCTCGCCCAACTTCTATCAGACTTATTCAAGCAGTACACCAGGTACCGACTAATTTTGGGATGGTAACTGATATTGTTGCCGGTGAAAAAGCTAATGAAGTGTACGTGAGCAATAATGAGGGGCGTAAGATAACGGTCCCGCTCGATTGGAGTTTTCTCCAACCCCATTATTGATCCGAGATTACCTGAATTAGCGTATGGGTGATTTATCGCTAACCTACTTAAGCTTATAGATTTTAGGCAGCTCACTATTGACAACTTATCATAAGTATATTACCTAACATACTTAACATAAGTTATAAAAGACCGACCATGGAGACAATAGTTGAAAAAACGGAAGAGCAAATGAATGACATAGAGTCACTTAGTGCTTTTGAGAGAATAAAATGGGCCGATCGGAAATTTGGAGACGACCTGGTACTAAGCACGAGTTTTGGCATTCAATCAGCTGTAATGATACATTTGGCGACCCGGGTAAATCCTAGAATACGCGTTGTCTTCATCGATACTGGCTATCTCTTTAATGAAACCTATCTCTATGCTCGAGAGCTGATTCAGCGCTTTAAACTAAATGTAAAAAAATATCATCCCCTGATAAGCGTGGCAGAACAAGAATCTTTAGAAGGAAAGTTATGGGAACAGGGTGAAGAAAAGTTAAAGGAATATAATTTTACGCGTAAAGTTGAACCAATGAATCGGGCGCTCGTAGACTTAAAAGCTAAAGCGTGGATGGCAGGGTTGAGGCGCAATCAAGCGAGCACACGTAAATCGCTGAAAGCCGTTGAGAAGCAAAACAACATGTATAAAATATATCCGATCATTGATTTAATAGATGAAGATATCGATCATTACATGTTAAAACACGAATTGCCTTATCATCCGCTTCAAAAAGAAGGCTATGTTTCTTTAGGAGATTGGCATAGCACTCAAAGACTTAAAGAGGGAATAACTGCTGAGGAGACAAGATTTAATGGATTGAAGCGGGAGTGCGGGCTTCATGAATCGACTAATCTGGTGGATTATCAGATTTAAAATTCTTGTCATTAGCGTTATTGCTTAAACACCTGATAGGTCTCTTATTGGCAAGAGCCTAAGGATAATTAGAATCAATCTATCATCCTAGGTTTATAATCCTAAGAGAAAGAGAATAAAAATATTTAGCTTTTACATCTCGTTTGAACATAACTAATCATTTCCCCCATTAAATTAATCTCTAACTTATTCTTTGTTTAATATTTAATAAATAATGACTGCTAAACCGGAGAATATATATCCGCAATTGGATGTCATGCTGGATAAAGAAGAAAAGGAAAACCTTCTCAAACAACATGGGCACATCATCTGGTTTTACGGATTGTCTGGATCTGGTAAAAGCACCTTGGCTCTCGCCTTGGAAAAACGTCTTAAAGCTGAAGGTTATTTAACGCAAATGCTCGATGGGGATAACATTCGTTCAGGGCTTAACAGTAATCTGTCATTTTCTGATGAGGATAGAGAGGAAAATATTCGACGTATTGCAGAAGTAGCAAAATTATTCCTCAATGCAGGAATCGTAACGCTTACGGCATTTATTACACCAAGGATTCAATTTCGAGCTATGGCCAAAAAGATTATTGGTACAGATAATTTTTCGGAAATCTATGTTAAATGTCCCTTTGACGTATGTGCGGCAAGGGATGTAAAAGGACTTTACGCGAAGGCTGAATCTGGGCAGATAAAGGAATTCACAGGTAAAGATTCAGTATTCGAAGAACCGATTAAACCTGATTTGACGATCGATACCGCAGAGTGCAATCTCGAGGATTGTATCGAAACGCTCTACGCTCGGATCATTCCGCATATCCTTTTCCAATAATAGATTTAAAATTAATATTTTGGCGTGGATAAAAGCTACTGCGTTAATCTATTCAATTTAACCAGCATATGCATCAGTCTTATACCGTAAACCACCTTAAGCACCTCGAATCTGAAGCCATTTATATCTTCAGAGAGATCGCAGCTCAGTTTCAGAACCCTGTACTCTTGTTTTCCGGAGGTAAGGATTCCATCGTCATAACGCGTCTGGCGCAAAAAGCGTTTTGGCCAGCGAAGTTGCCGTTCCCTTTGCTGCATATCGACACCGGGCATAATTTTCCAGAGACGATTGAATTTCGAGACCAGATGGTTGAAGAGTTGGACGCGCGTCTGATTGTCGGGAGTGTGCAGGCATCAATTGATAATGGCCGTGTAGTTGAAGAGAAGGGGCAGAATGCAAGTCGAAATGTCTTACAGACGGTAACCCTTCTCGACACAATCGAAGAATACAAGTTTGATGCTGCCGTTGGTGGTGCACGTCGCGATGAAGAAAAAGCGCGGGCAAAAGAACGAATATTTTCACACCGTGATGAATTCGGGCAGTGGGATCCTAAAAATCAAAGACCGGAACTTTGGAATATATTCAACGGTCGGAAGAAAGCAGGAGAACACTTTCGTGTTTTTCCGCTCAGCAATTGGACGGAAATGGATGTCTGGCAATATATTGAGAAAGAAAAATTGAATTTGCCAAGTATCTACTTTTCCCATGAACGGGAAGTTGTTCAGCGCAATGGGGTTCTGCTGGCATTGACGGAATACATTTCGTTACAAGCTGAAGAAAAAGCTGAGTGCAAGCGCGTTCGCTTTCGAACGGTGGGTGATGCCACCTGCACGGGTGCTATAGAATCTTAGGCGAGCGAAGTAGATGCGATCATCCGTGAAATAGCAGCTGTGCGAGTCACAGAGCGCGGGACACGGGTTGATGATAAACGCTCGGATACAGCGATGGAAGATCGTAAACGTGAAGGCTATTTTTAATCTGCACGGAACGCCGTGATTCCTTAACTTTAAAATAATAATGGACGAAAATTCATATCCCGAAATGGACCTTTTGCGGTTTACTACCGCAGGTAGTGTAGATGATGGAAAAAGCACTCTCATTGGGAGAATGCTTTATGATTCAAAGACGATTTTTGAAGATCAGCTAGAGGCAATCGAGAAGTCTAGCAAACAGCGTGGGGATGATTACATCAATCTAGCTTTGCTTACAGACGGTCTGCGTGCGGAGCGTGAGCAAGGTATTACAATCGATGTTGCTTATCGCTACTTTGCCACACCAAGACGAAAGTTTATCATTGCCGATACACCGGGTCATATTCAATACACGAGAAACATGGTGACTGGTGCTTCGACAGCGAACCTTGCTGTAATATTAATTGATGCCCGTAATGGAGTAGTAGAACAAACGTGTAGGCATGCATTTATCGCATCCCTATTACGCATCCAGCATCTAGTCATATGCATAAATAAAATGGACCTGGTCGATTATAGTGAATCGGTCTTTCACACGATAATGAATGACTTCACGAATTTTGCCTCACGGATGGATGTCTCTGATATGACTTTTATCCCAATCAGTGCATTAAACGGTGATAATATAGTCGATAAGTCAGAACATATGCCTTGGTATAATGGTCCCACATTTCTTTATCATTTAGAGAATGTTTACATCGGGCCGGATGCTAATCAGGTTGATCCACGACTTCCCGTCCAATGGGTTATACGCCCACACTCGAAGGAGTATCATGATTTTCGCGGCTATGCGGGCCGCGTTGCAGGTGGCGTATTTAAACCTGGAGATGAAATAATTGTGATGCCGTCAGGTTTCAGTTCGCGGATAAAAGGGATTCACTCCATTGACGGAGAATTGGAAGAAGCATTTTATCCAATGTCCGTTTCAATTACCTTGGAAAACGAATTGGATATCAGCCGCGGTGATTTAATATCAAAACCTAATAATAAACCGAAGATTGGGCAAGATATTGATCTTATGCTTTGCTGGTTTTCCGAAAAAACAAAATTACAGCCCGGGGGTAAGTATATCCTCAGGCACACGACGAAGGAAGTGAAAGTTTTGGTTAAAGAGATTAGTTATAAAATAAATATTAATACATTACATAAAGAGGAAGATGACTTTGATATCGGCCTTAATGATATAGGCCGTGTAATTCTTCGAACTTCGAGTCCACTGCTTTATGATAGCTATCGTCGAAATCGCATCATGGGAAGTGTAGTTCTCATCAATGAGTTCACGAACGAGACTGTTGCTGCGGGAATGATTCGCTAATCGAATTGTTTGAATCTGTAATTAACCGTTTGAGGCACGGAATTCATCGAGAACCGTAACTAATTGGTCGGTATTTTTACCCCCGCCCATGGCAAAGTCAGGTTTTCCTCCTCCTTTTCCGCCCAATTTTTCGGATAATTCGCTTACCATTGTGCCCGCGTGCTGGCCCGATTTAACAGCCTCTTTAGAACACAATACGAGGATGGTAACTTTCTTTTTAATAATGCTCCCAAGAACAACGACCGATGTGCCCAGTTGTTCTGAAACACTGACCGCAAGAGAGCGCATTTCTCCAGGATTGTTCACGTCTATTTTTGCGATCACCCAGTTTATAGCAGATACCTTTTTTGCTTTTCCCGCTAAATTGTCAGCTAACTGTGCAGTGTCCTGTTGTTGATGGCCGCGAACTTGCTTTTGAAGATCATTGCGTTGTTCGATGAGGGATTCGAATCTTTGTTTTAGCTCATCGGGCCTACAGGATAATTTTTGCGCCAGATCGTGTAATAGATTATAATCCTCGATCATAAGATCATAAGCGCTCGTCCCCACGACCGCTTCAATACGACGTGTTCCTGATGCTATCGCTGATTCACTAATGATTTTCAGCAGTCCAATTTCACCTGTCTGCTGAACATGGGTGCCTGCGCAAAGTTCTTTTGAATAGCCACCGATATCAACAACACGGACTGTGGGGCCATATTTATCACCAAAAAAGGCGAGAACGTCACTTGGTTTTTTCGCATAAGGAATTTCGTAGGCGGAAACTCCATCGTTTTCGAGAATACGGCCGTTTACACTAGACTCGATCGACATCAGTTCATCTCTATTTGTTTGTTCAATGTGGTTGAAATCAAAGCGTAGATAATCATCAGCCACAAGCGACCCCGCCTGGTGGACATGTGGCCCCAATGTGTTGCGCAATGCCCAGTGCAGTAAATGCGTAGCCGTATGGTTACGTTGAATGGACTTTCGCCTAGCGGTATCCACTGAGAGTAATACGGATTCTCCTACAAATTTATCAACTCCTTGAAAATTCGTTTTATGCAGGTAGTATTCCGACTCATTCTTTACCGTCTGCAAGAGGGGGATGCGGATGTCATTTATTAAGGCGAATCCAGAGTCCCCTAACTGCCCCCCCATTTCTGCGTAAAATGGTGTTTCATCAAAAATAATAAAACTTTCATTTCCCTCCTGAATGACATCTTTGATTAGAGCAGGATAACTATTGAGATTCTCAATTTCGTATCCGACAAAAATTGTTTCTTCCACTTGAGAATCTCGATTTTCTTTAACAGAAATTGATGTTTTTTTCTGTGCGGCCCGTGCCCGATCACGTTGCTTGTCCATTTCTTTCTTAAAGCCAGAAAGATCAATTTCTATGTTTCGCTCGCGCGCGATTATTTGCGTTAAATCAATAGGAAAGCCATAAGTATCAAGTAGTTTAAATGCCTCTTTTCCCGTGATTGTTTTTTTCTGATCAGAAGTCAGTTTTTCAAAGTGTTGTAAACCACGGTCGAGAGTTCTTTCAAAGGTGTCCTCCTCAGTTCTAATACATTTTAGGATTATATCCCTTTGCTCCAAAAGTTCAGGAAAAATATCTTTAAGTTTATCAATTAAGGGATCGACGAGCTTTATCAATGAGCCATGCGGCAATTCGATCCGTTTCGCGAATAAAACTGCCCGTCTCAAAATTCGTCTAAGGACATAATTCCGTCCCTCATTACCTGGAATAATACCATCAGCGATTGAGAATGTGAGTGTACGAATATGATCACTTATGACACGAAATGCACAGTCACGTTTTTCTGTATCTGACATTTTATTTCTATTTTCAGGGAGTGTCGCCTGATATTGATGTCCGGTTAAATGCGTCAACTGTCTGAAAATATCCGTGAATAAGTCGCTGTCATAATTTGAGGCGGTGTGGGAAAAATCACTGAAGTTTTTAGTCGATGCGAAGATACCGGCGACGCGTTCAAAACCCATACCAGTATCAACATGTCGGGAGGAAAGCGGAGTGTAATTACCGTTGGCTTCAGCATTAAATTGAATAAAGACAAGATTCCATAGTTCAAAGCAGCTTGGGCTATCGGCATTCACAAGCTTCCCTTGTGTGTCTCCATTCAAAGTAAGATCGATATGGATTTCGCTCGATGGTCCACAGGGGCCAGTGTCGCCCATCATCCAGAAGTTGTCATCTTTTCCTCCCAGGCAGATATGAATAGCGGGATCCATCCCTTCGGCGGAAAATATCTCCGCCCAATAATCGTAGGCCTCCTGATCAAATTCTGCGGGCTCGTTTTCGCCGGGTTTATAGACTGTTGCATAAAGCCTTTCTTTGGGCAGTTTCCACTCTTTGGTTAGTAATTCCCACGCCCAAACGATAGCTTCCTTTTTAAAATAATCATCAAAGGACCAATTACCCAGCATTTCAAAAAATGTGTGATGATAGGTATCAAAACCAACTTCATCCAGGTCGTTGTGTTTGCCCCCTGCACGTATGCACTTTTGGGTATCAGCGATACGTTTGTGGGGTGATTTCTGTTCCCCAAGAAAGTAGGGGACAAATGCATTCATCCCTGAATTGGTAAATAGCAGGTTGGGTGCGGTGGGCATTAATGAAGCGGATGGGATGATGGCATGACTTTTTCTTTTAAAAAAATCGAGGAACGAATGCCGGATATCTCCTGACTTCATGAAGTCTTTTTCCTAAACTTGCTGATTAAATTTTCAGGCGAAAGGGAATGTACGCTCAACCTGCAACTAATTCTGCAATGATATCACCCACTTCACTTGTGCTATAGCCCATACTACCTGCTCCAAGTCCTTTAAGTTTATTCCCAGTAACCTCTTTAACTGCTTTTTCAATTGTCTTGGCCGCCTCATCTTCACCTAGAGTCTCAAGCATCATCATAGAAGCGCAGATTGCTGCCAGGGGGTTAATGACATTTTTCCCCGTATATTTTGGCGCCGATCCGCCAATAGGTTCGAACATACTTACTCCATTGGGATTTATATTACCACCTGCGGCAATGCCCATTCCTCCTTGAGTGATTGCGCCGAGATCAGTAATTATATCACCAAACATATTACCCGTTACGATGACGTCAAACCATTCAGGGTTTTTTACCATCCACATACAGGTAGCGTCCACGTGATAGTACTCACGCTTAATGTCAGAAAATTCGTTTTCTCCCATCTCTTCAAATGCGCGATCCCAAAGGTCATAAATATAGGTGAGAACATTAGTCTTTCCGCAGAGTGCGAGGGTCTTATTTTTATTTCTTTTGCGCGCATATTCAAAAGCGTACCTAAGACACCGATCCACCTGGAATCGATTGTAGACGGCACTCTGTACGGCGACTTCATGGGGGGTTCCTTTCATAGAGATCCCACCCGTCCCGGTATAAAGGTCACCACTGTTTTCACGTACAACCACATAATCAATGTCTTCGGGACCCTTATCCTTCAACGGTGTGTCTACCCCTGGATAAAGTATAACGGGGCGTAAGTTAATATATTGATCTAATTCAAATCTTAAATGCAAGAGGATGCCTTTTTCGAGTATACCTGGTTTTACATCAGGGTGACCGATTGCTCCCAGGAGGATTGAGTTGAATTTTCGCATCTCGTCGGTCGCGCTATCCGGTATTACTTCACCGGTACGCAGAAAGCGGTCTCCACCGAAATCATATTCCTGCATATCCAGCTTAAATCCATATTTATCAGCCGCAACTTTTAGCACTTTTGTCGCTTCACGAGTGACTTCTGGTCCTGTGCCGTCACCAGGAATTACGGCAATTTTATAATTTTTACTCATATTAGGTAGGATTTATGGGTCTATCGCTTCAGGTTTAAAATTAAAATTTAAACGATAGCAATAAAAACCAATGAAGTAAGGAATTCTAAAGGAAAAGAATGATGTAAATATTTTGGATTCTTATTCATAGCTTTATGTATTACGGATGACGAACATAAGGGTGTTTTCCGTGCCGCAGCCTCTCAGCGTAGGTGAATGGTTAATTATCCCAGATCTAAAGATGGGTGCTAACTAAGGATTTTTTTTAAAGAAATGGGAACAATTATGGATCTGTATTGTTTTTAATCCCAGTCGTTCTGACAATTAATATAAACACTGGGTATAGATATGACAATTGCGGCTCAATCAGAACGCAATAAGTTGTGATTTAGAACATTTTGTGATTTAGGACATTAATTCATATATAAGCTCTTATAGATCAATATTTTTAGATAATCTAAGAGAATGCTCATCCACCAATAAAACTCTTGTATCTGATGACAGGAAAAGATAGTTTCCCAAACTTCAAAATACCCTAATCCACTTTCAATATAAGCAGACCATTGAGCTTGAAGTAATTATTATGATATCCTCACTTAGAAACTGTCTATTTATCTCCACGCTATTACTCGGATCTGCCGTTTGCTTAACTGCGGCACCAGAAGATCAAGAAGTATTCACAGACTTTGAAAATATCCCCGAAGATTCGCGTCAGTTTTTTTCAATTGGGACACCGCCATTTACTGCTCTTTTTACAGATGGCTTTGCTGGAGCTGGATTATTAGCAACCCAACTTGCCCATTCACCAACACATAAGTGGTCCATACTCAATGGTGGAACTGGTGTTATAACTTTTGAAACTCCAGCCCTTATCGTTGAGTTTTATGCGGCAAACATGATTGGTGGTGATGGCGCAGTAGAGGTGTATGATACCAATAACAACTTGCTCATTACCGTAACTGACTTACCCCAGAGGATCTTAATCGAGGATAATCCACTGTTTATCACATTTAATGCCCTTAATCTTCAAGCTCCTGATGGTATTGGAAAAATACATCTAACAGATGATATCCTCGTAGTTTTTAACATTACTCAAAGTATGACTGTAATCGATGATTTTGGTTTTACCCCATTGCGGGGGGAAGGTTCAGTAGGTGGAGTTGTTGATGGATCAGGTGTTACTGTGGACACCAATATTCAACACCCCAATGGTAATATTTTTGACCAGGTTCTTCTCACCGGCCAAAGTGTAACTGTCCGTGCCGGTTCAAATAAAATAACCCGGGTATCGTTTGTTGATGAAAATGATGATATCGTTCAGGCAGAATTTTCAGGTACCGGGTTGCTTACGATTAACCTGGATCCCGCAACCTTCAGTGGTCCGGCATTGCCTTTAAAATATAATCAAAATGTAGAATATGTTAAAGGCCGGCCTAGTTTTGTAATTGAAGATGCAGATGTGAATACTTTTTTCAGTCTTTTCAGCGTTGGTTCTATAAATGCGGTAAACCAGGCCCTTTTCCCTTCAGGTGAAGTGTATGATGCTCAAGCGAATGCGACACTTTTAGAAATAATAAACTCCACTGCAATGGCAGCGATCAATTGTGCAAACACTATATTTGCCGGATCGAGCGGAAAAATTGGCATTGATGCCCGTGGTGTCCCCGTCGGGATACGCACGACTATAGGTGACATCGATGCTACGGGCACTGCAAATCCTACCCTAATCGTTGGCGAAGGTTCTTTTACTGTGGGAGGAGCCAATCAAGGAATGAGAATTACCGGAGGTGATTTACAGCAAAGTAATGGAGCCTCGGTCATTGTCTCACCTGGCGCGTCGACAGCGGCCGGATTTACAACTTTGATTTCACAGAACAATTTCAAGTCGGATGAGACAGCACTACCAACGCAAAGCATCATTTCACCATTTGTGAACGAAGATGGTGTGGAGATATTTATTGTCGTTGTTGAGACAACGATAAATTAATTACTGTCCCGCAGTTATAGATCTTTTATTGTAAAGATTAAGTTAAGGATTTTAATTTGCCCTTATCTGTTTCCTGCTCATGATTCGGGATACATTCCGAGATCTCAATTACGATGGAACCAGACGTTAAACTCCACATGGAGCGGGCATTGCAACTAGCAACCAAAGGATGGGGGAAAACACATCCTAATCCCATGGTGGGCGCGGTGATACTTGATCAAGGTTTGGTGAGAGGCGAGGGCTATCATCTCCAAGCGGGTGATCCCCATGCTGAAATTAACGCGTTGAAACAATTGGATGGAAATCTCTCAACAGAGGCTACCCTGTTCGTTACTCTTGAGCCCTGTTCGACTCACGGTCGAACTCCTCCCTGTATTGCTGCGATCATACAGTCCGGAATTAAGCGTGTAGTTGTGGGAGCCATTGATCCAAATCCACAACACGCAGGAAGGGGGCTGGATAGGCTTAGAAAAGCCGGTGTTGCAGTTACCGAAGGAATATTAAGCAAAGAGTGCGAAGATTTAAATATCCTCTATAATTACTGGATAAAATGTAGATCACCATTAATTGCAGGTAAAGTAGCAACCACGATCGATGGTAAGTTGGCTACGCGTAAGGGAGATTCTAAATGGATTACTGGTCCTCAAGCGAGGATGGACGTGATGAGATGGCGGCGGCTTTTTCCAGCAATAGCAGTTGGTGCCAATACAGTTATTTCAGATAATCCAAACCTGACGAGCAGAATGGAAAATGGGAAAAAATGGTGTCCTGTTCGAATAATTCTAGACCCCCAGTTACGCACCGTGAACAGAAAGTTGGCAAAAGTATATGACGATGAAGATAGGGAGCGAACGGTGATTGTGGTCAGCAAAAATTCTGATATTGAAGAAAAAAGAAAATTGCTCGACCCAGGAATAGCGTTGTGGAAGGTGGCGACAAATGATGAGGGAATAGAATGGGGTGCTTTTCGTCAAAAGTGTGTAGAAGAAGGGCTGATCGGGGTGTTATTTGAAGGTGGTGCAAAAACAATCAGTTCACTAATCAGTTCCAGAGAACTTGGTTATTTATTTTCTTATCGCGCTCCCAAGCTCTTAGCCGATCCTGAAGCACTTTCAGCGTTCGCCGGGCATAATCCTGAAATGATAAATGATGCCATCACTCTGCGACAGGTCCACCATGCAACATTAGGTGATGATGAACTTATGCGTGGATATATTGAATATCCGAATAAAGATAACTCATGATGACAATTTACCTGGCGACACGGAATGCCAATAAAGTTAAAGAACTATCGAGCATTATCATAGCATCAGATTTAAAAATCAGCATAGCGTCGGCAATAGATACCGGTGATATGCCTGTTGTCCAGGAAACAGCAAATACTTTTACCGGTAATGCTAAACTTAAAGCCTATGCTTTGAAAGAGATGATCACGAAAAACACCTGGATTTTAGCGGATGACAGTGGATTAATGGTGGACGCGATCCAGGGTAATCCTGGAATATTTTCTTCCCGTTACGCAGGTGCTGATGCAAATGATTCCGAGAATATAAGTAAATTACTGAGTGAACTTAAGGACGTTGAGGGAATCGATAGATCAGCACGTTTTGTCTGTGTCCTTGTGTTATTAGGTCCTGATGGAATTGAAAGAACCTTTGAAGGAATCTGCAAAGGATTAATCGCAGGTAGACCTGAGGGGGGAAATGGATTCGGCTATGACCCTGTATTCATCCCAGAAGGGTATACCCAGACTTTTGGATTACTAGGTGGATTAAAAAAATCTAAAATCAGTCATCGGGCAAGAGCATTGAATGAACTTGTGTCTTGGCTTCAATCGAGGATCGAGAATTAAAGGGAAAAGTATAAATCTTTTGTGCGAGTAATACCTGCTCCTAGATTGCGGAGTCGATATGATAAATTCTCGGGACACGCTTAGTTATCGAGCAAAACGTCTCCCAGGGAATTGACGAAGCCCAATTACTGAAGGTTGTAACATCGATGCTTTCATTTCCCTGTTTTCCAATGAAAGTCACTGAGTCCCCACTCTGTGTATTCTCTAAACCGGTTATATCGACGACAGCTTGATCCATTGTTACACGCCCGAGGATAGGGCAGCGATGCCCATGAATTAATACTGAACCTTTGTTGCTCATTGTCGTTGGAACGCCGTCACCATAACCCGCGGTAATGACCGCGATGCGTGAATCGCATTTTAAAACATGCGTGCGGCCATAACTGATTCCTGTTCCAGCAGGTAAGTCTTTTACTAAGCCAATGCGACTGTGGAAACTGAATACGGGTGCTACTTTAACTCTCGAAAGTAAAGAGTCAGGGTAGGGTAACACGCCAAACTGAAGCAAACCAACACGCACAGCATTAAAAGGTTGACCATGTTTAAACGATTCTAGTCCGGCG
>Ga0115002_10005118_pt1 | contig 15600 bp, 14 predicted proteins | sample ArcticOcean_MG_C_8_FD_89576 | JGI IMG/M metagenome (GOLD analysis project Ga0115002, IMG submission 89576) | Marine microbial communities from western Arctic Ocean - ArcticOcean_MG_CB11_86 | ecosystem: Environmental > Aquatic > Marine > Oceanic | place: Arctic Ocean: Canada Basin | collected... | reverse complement strand
ATTTATTGCTGATTCTTCAACGGATTCGGTAGTTGAGATGACGGTTTTCAGGCTGCTGGCGAATTGTTGGTTGTCGTGGGCGAATTGGTCGAGGCGGTCTTGGGTGTCGTTGATGAGGGTTACGTTGGCTCCGTTGGCGAGGGCTAGGTGGGCGGAGTTTTGTCCGGCGGTGCTGGCTCCGATGACTACGACTTCAGCTGCGGGTGCGCCTTGAATTTTCGATAGGAGTTTGCCGAGTCCGCCGTGTGCTCGTTGGAGGTGGTGGCCTGCGGCGTGGACGGCGAGTTGGCCGGCGATGGCGCTCATTGGGGCGAGGATCGGGAAGCGGGTTTCGGGGTGACTGACGGTTTCGTAGGCGACTCCGAGTACGGATTTCTCGAGGAGCGTGTTTGCCAGTGGGAGGTTGGCTGCGAGGTGGAGGAATGAGAAGAGTGCGGAGTCTTTTCGGCTGAGGTTGTATTCGGGTGGCTGAGGTTCTTTGACCTTCAAGATGAGATCGGTGGTGCCCCAGACTTCTTTGGCGGTGTTGGCGATTTGGCAGCCGGCGTTGCGATATTGGTCGTCGCTGTATCCGCTTCCGGTGCCTGCGCCGGTTTGGATTAGGACGGTTTGGTTACGGCTGGTTAGCTCTTTGGCACTTTCGGGCGTGAGAGCGACTCGGTGTTCGCCGATTATGGTTTCGCTTGGAATTCCGGACAGCAATTTTTTGTCCTCATTGCAAATCCGATGTTGAAGTTGGCTCGCTAATAGTAAAGGCAGATGTATCGGAATTCGAGTCATTGAAAGTGAACATGTATGCGGGGCGGATTTGGGTATGATGATCGGTGGTGGAACAAATTCGGGGTTGAGGGCGTTGTATTGGTAGGGGCGGTAGTATTCGTCGCGTATTTGCTTATTTCAGGGAGTGAGGCTGGTTGTGCGTAGTTTGTTTGGATTGGTGCTGCTTGTGGCGTTTACGGCGTTAGTTGGTGCGGCTTGCACGGTGTCTAGCGAGTCGGGTGGTGCTCAGGAGCCGATTATGGACCCGGTTGCTGCGACGACTGATGCTGGGTCGAAGGCTGGTCCGGCTGTGGAGATCGATGCTCTGACGTGTGCGGGTGTGCTGGAGCCGGCGACGGGTGATCTTTCGCTGGAGACACAGTCGCTGACGGACGGTGTTAGGGAGTCGCAGCCGCAGGTTGTTTCGATGTGTTCGGCGAGTTATGAGACGGGCGAGGTTGGTGGTGAGTTCTTGACGGTCGCACTGATTCAGTTCGATTCTGATGAATCGTCGATTGCTCACTATGAGCTGATAAAGAGTGCGTTTGCGGCGAGTGGTGTGGCGCTTTCGGAGATCAATAGCGCGGATGAGGGGTCGATTGACCAGGTTTCGGGGCTGATGGACCGGGATGGGGTTGGTCGGACGAATGTGTTGCATCAGCATGAGTGGTTATTATCGATATCGGTGGGGCCGACGATGGCGGAGTCGTCTTGGGTTGTTGGCGATATGGAAGCGATAGGCCGGGGTGTTCTGGGGAGAGTGAAGTAGCTTCGGATTGCGGCTGGATTAGGCTGGCGTCAGAGTTTTTGGGGTTCAGGCGTTTGGAATGGCGGGGATGGTGAAAGTTGCGGTTGTTCCTACGCCGAGTTCGCTGTGGTTGTTGATTGACCCGTTGTGTAGTTCGGCGATAGACCGGGCGATGGTGAGTCCGAGTCCGGCTCCGGGGACAGAGCGGACGAATTCGTTGTCGGCTCGGAAGAATGGCGTAAAGATTTTTAGGAGATCACCGGAGTTGATTCCGTCGCCTTGATCGGTGACTTTAACGATGTACTTACTGTTTTCAAGTGCACAGAAAATGTTTATTACTGAACCGGGCCAGGAGTATTTCGAGACGTTCGAGACTAGTTTGGTTACAACTTGGGCGATGCGAGTTGGGTCGGCAAGAGCGTGTAATTGCGATCCTGATGGAACGTCGATGTCGATCGTGATTTCCTGATCGCGGATTGCTATCTGAGGTTCGTAGTCTGTAATCGTGTTGGCTACAACGAGGGGCAGATTGTTATGCTGAGATCTAGCTTGAACTCGCCTGTTTCGGTACCTGAGGCGTCGAAGAGGTCGTCGATTAGCACTTCGAGTCGACGGGCGCTTCGACTTATAACTTCAGCGTGAGCTTTGATTCGCTCTGTTGACAGGGATTCGGTCTTTTCGTCGAGAATGTGGGCGAATGTTGTGAGGCTGATTAGTGGTGTTCGAAGCTCATGTGATATTTGGCCGAGAAACTCACTGCGGGCTTCTGCGGTTCGTACGAGGTGGACGTTGGCTTCTTGCACTCGTTTGCGACGAACTTGCTCGAATGCTATCGCCTGACGAGTTGCAGTTCTGCGTTGGACGATGGCATATACGGCGAACACTCCGGCTCCGGTGATTACACCAACTGCAAGGAGGCTATTGGCGATTACTTTCCACGGTTCGCCGCCATCGGGGGATAGAAATAGTCCTTCCAGCGTCAATAGCGTGCCAGCCAGGGTGACACCGATGATAAATCGGATGTTCGCGGTACGGATGGCGACCATGACCGCGATTGCGTAAGGGGCACCCGCGGCGACGCCAAGCGGCAGATACAGGTCGAGAACGATAAACAGCCCGACAAGAATCAGAGTCCAGGCGTATGCGGCCTTTTTTCCAATAATATGCTGTGTGATCCGGACTACTGATTTGTTGTACAAGTTCATATCGCGGGAAGGAAATCGTAACCGGGGCGAATTGTTGTGATTGAGTTCAAAATCGGTCAGATTACCTCTATGTGTATAGAGACTGATTACGGACTGGTCGTTTCAGATAGGTCGAGGATAGGGATTTAGGTAGCGCGGTGCGTACGACGTATAGCGCATTCGAGTTGCGTATTCGTGCGAGAGTTTTCGATTAGCGGTGATGACTGTTTTACCGCTGCTCAGTAGATTTACAATGAGAGGTGTGTGTGATGGTTCAGGCTTGTTATGCCTACTGCGGCTGAAATATGCGCAGCCGTGCGGAGCGTAACCATGTTGAGGTAGTTCGAGTTCTGTGACTGTTGTTGTTACGTTAAGAGTTCGCTGCAAGATTTCCCGAACTATTCGGTGCGTTTTTCGCGATTTGGCGGTAGTGTTGGAAGGCAATGATTGGATTCATATTCAGAAAACGACCGGCTGTAGCCGGATTGATACTCGGCACACTTATCGGCCTGATGATCGGCGGTGGTTACGGGGCGACGAGTGCATGGTTGTGCTCGGGTATCCGTAAGTGCCCGGATAGCTGGGAGCCGTTTGTGGTTGTTTCGTCGATTATTTTTGTACTGGTTCTGATTTCGACGGTTGCCGTATCGGTATTGGGAGCGAAGGCGTACAAGATATTCGATACGTCTATCGGCGGTGACGCAGCGTATGCGGCTTCCGGCGGACGCGGCGGTGAGAGCAGTTCAGATGGATCGCAGAAGGTCGACGTCAGCTAATCGTTGATCGCGGCTTGAGACCGGGCGAGAAGATTTTCTCACCCGGCCGATTGAGCGCTATCTGTCTATATGGCTGACTGGCTATCTATTTATCTGGCGCTTTTAGTTGAGGCTTAGTAGCCATCGTCAACTACCGTAACTGCCGTGCCCACTGGTACGGGTGTCGGTGTTGGCGTTGCAGCCGCCTCGGCCATTTGTCGTATAGCGTTGCCTTCTGCGTTCAGCAGCCACCAGACAGAGCCAAGCGAATGTCCGCCGGCATCTCCGGCTACGGCATCGTTCACCCAGTAGTAGACGGGCATGTCGTTTACAGTCACTTGAAGCGAGCCGTCACCGCGAGTGATCGTCCCCAATGTTCCAGTGACATCGTTCGTTGCTGCAGTTCCGTATTCGGTGAGCAGTGCGGGCCAACTATTGAGACAGCCACCAGAGCAGCTGGACATGCCTGCAGTGTCGTTGTCGAACAGGTAGAGGCTGATTCCGGCGCCATCGGTGAGTATGGAGCCGAGGCTCTAGTGTTCCGCGAGTGCGATCTTTGCAGGTCGCTGTGGCGTTCCATCAGTGTTGAATACCCACCAGTTGTTTCCGGCGCCGTTGCCTGAAGTTTCGCCTTCGGTTACGTCACCTTTCCAGTAGTAGGCAGGGAAGCCGTTAATGGTGACCTGTTTGATGCCATCGCCACGATCGATTGTGGCGATAGTTCCAGTGATGTCACCGATCGCTACTGCTCCGTACTCGGTGAGGAGGGGCGGCCAGTTGCCGAGACAGCCTCCTGGGCAGTTCGAGACGCCTTCGGTGTCACGGTCGAATATGTAGAGAGTCATTCCACTGGAATCGGTCAGTATGTCGCCGAACTCGCCGTTCGAGGTGATGACGATCTTTGGTGGGCTGTCACTGGATGTCACTTGAGGAACGGATGTTGGCGCGACTGTAGTTGCGGCCGCTGGCGTTGTAGGCGCTGGCGTTGTGGGCGCTGGCACTTCGGTGTCCGTGGGTGTGTCTGTCGGTGGGAGTGTTGCTGTGGCGGGCGGTGCGGTTGTGGTGGTTGGTGATGACTCTGAGGTTGTTGTTGCCGGTGCGGAGGTCGCTGTTGCCGGTGCTGAGGTTGCCGTTGAATCTTCGGAGTCGGTGCAGGCCACGAGGGCAAGTGCAACCATCACCATAATTATCGCCAGCAATCCCGTTAGTTTTCGTTGGGTACCAATTATTAATTCGGTCATCAAGCCAATCCTCCAGCCTGGACGCGGGCTACTAAGTAATCAGGTCTTTCGAGGTTGTTCGTTTTGATGCCGGGTTTGGATCACTTTGGCCGGGGTTAAGGCTGATTTTCGATCATGTGTGATCCAGATGGCGTTGGTAGTCGAACTGTCTGGCGAATGGCAAAGCAATCGCTTTTCTGTAATCCAACGTAAATATTCCATGACGACTAGAATTCACCACGAGCCAGACGGACGATCGATTCCTACGAGGGGTGTTGCGTTCGATCAGGTTTCGAGCGATCAGGCTATGAGCACGACCTTGGCCATTCGTACAAAAAAACAGGATTCTCCGGGTAGCGCCGATGGCTCTGCTTCTATGACAGGCGATGCGTTTTCGGGTCGTGATCTGGTGGTTCGCCTTGTGAGCAGAGATGCTTCGGCGTTGGAGGAGCTGTTCGATCGCATGTCGGGTCGGGTGTTCGGGCTTGCTTATCGGATTCTTGGAGATGGCCCGGCTGCTGAGGATGTGGTTCAGGACGTTTTAGTGTGGGTGTGGGACAACCCGGGGAAGCTGGATGCGGATCGCTGGACGATTGACGGGTTGGTCATTACCCTTACGCACCGGCGCTCGATAGATGCGCTCAGGGTGAGGTCTCGTCGAGCGGCACTGCCGGTCTTATCCTTTGATTCGAGAATCGACGATGAGGTTGTGGAGCTGGTCGCCGAGGTTCAGCGGAATCTTGACGGAGAGGTGATTAGAGCTGTGATTACGAAGCTTCCTGCGGAGCAGCTTGAAATAGTTGAGCTCGCTTACTTTGGTGGAATGACGCACAAGGAAATTTCAGATCAGACCGGGTTGCCGTTGGGAACGGTGAAGAGTCGGCTCAGGCTCGGAGTGGCCGGGCTGAGGAAGCTATTTGGACTTGCAGGATCGGGAGGTGCTTCGTGAGTTGCGAAGATATCCGTGACCTGATTCCGGCGTACTCGATGGGTGCTGCGACTTCCGAAGAGAGTTTGTCGGTCGAGGAGCATGTTGCCGAGTGTGATCTACACGATGATCTGAATGCTATTGCTGCCACTGTGGACTTGATTGGAGCCGGTGCTGAGTCGGTTCAGCCGCCGAGTTCGTTGAAGGGCAGGGTGATGTCTCACGTTGCTGCTTCACGCGGTAATGAGGAGTTGCGGTTGGTGGGCTCCGGAGGGGCTGATCGTCCACGGAGTTCCGTTCGTTTTACGAACAGGTTCTCGGGGTTTTGAGATTTCTTGTAGAGCGCGAAGGCGGTTATGGCATCTGCGGGATCGGTCTGGAGATCGGCGTGAGTCCAGCCGACGATTTCGCCTTTTGCGGCTTTTAGTCCACCAAGGATTCCGCTTCCGTAGCCAGTGTTTACGTCGAGGTGAACCGATCGGAGTCCTGCTTCGTTTTCTTCGAAGGGTGCGAGGATTTCGGGGGTGTTGTCGCTTGATCCGTTGTCGACGAGGATGATTTCGACGTCGTCAGCTGTTAGCTCCTGACACTTTTCGATGAGGCTGGGCAGGCTTTTCGCCTCGTTGTAGCAAGGTATTACGAGGGAAAGCATCATGAGTCGGCTCGCTGTTCGCTTTTGAATACGATCATTCGCATACCTAAGAAGTTCAGTGTGGCAGAGGTACCGGTTGCTATGAGGAACGCCAGCGAGAAGAACAATCCGTCTTCTCCGAGAACGGCGATTACTCCGCTATTTACGCCGACGTTAATTATGAGCGTGGTGAGATAGAGACCGATGAAGATGGCGAACACGGTGTTGCCGCCTTTTGCGCGGTTGAACGTCCAGAGTTTGTTTGTGAAGTAGGCGAATATCGTTCCGGCGATGAACCCGAGGCCTTTCGCGGGGGCGGTGGGGGTGTCGAGTTGCAGCAGCAGTTGGTATACGACGAAGTCGATTGCGACGGTTGTGAAACCGACGATTAGGAATCGTTGTAGCTGGCGCGTGAGCACGGGTTAGCCGTTCTTGCGGTCGTGGCGTTCTTGCGGGCGTGGGGTTCTGGCGGGCGTGTTGGGTGGGCGTTTTGGATGAACGGGGGCGTAGGTGTTTTCGAGCTTTTCCACGTTTTCCTCCACTACGAACGGATCGTTTTCAAGGCGGTAGGGGTGACTTGCCCATTTGTGGAAGCACGACTGCCAGTAGTGGAAAGTGTCGAGTTCGTCGGGTGTACCCCACGGCAGGTATTTGTCGACTTCGAAGACTTTGACGGTGAGGCCGAGTTCGAGGGCGTCGTTGATGCATTCGTCGACGTAGAACTCGCCCTTGATTCGGCTGTCTTGTTCGTACATGTGGTCGGCAGACTTGAAGAAATCGGACGCTTTTTTGAATGTGAAGGTTCCGATGACTATCGGATCTGTTTTGGGGTCGTCTAAAGGCACTTTAGTCGAGATTTTGGTTACGAGTCCGTTTGTTTCGGCGATCCAGCCGTACTGCTCGGGGTGCTGGGCTGCCCGCGGGTGGCCTCGGACTGTCCAGATCAGCACATCGGCGTCGCTGGAGAGTTGTTTTGAGAAGGCGGACTGGTCGTATAGTGCGCCGCTGTCGCAGGGAGCGATGGTCATTGGCTGGTCGGGGTCGGCACGGTCTTTGGCGAGGCTGCATGTGCTTGCCTGCCCTTCGGTCATCTGGTCTATGACCATCATTTCCGAGTTCGTGCCGGGAGCGGAGGGCGTGAAGTCGGTATTTTCGCCAAGAACTTCTTCGCGGGTGATTACGACGGCCTTTTCGTGATTTGGCCACGTTCTCATAGCCTGTGTCGACATTGGTGTGCCGGAAACGGGGATGAGGGGCTTGGCTTCGGTGTATCCGACCGCCTGGAACCTTGCACCGGCGCCTGCCATTGGGAGGAGCATGGTGCCGGGTTGTGGCTCGGTGCCGGGTTGTTCAAGGTCGTTTATTGATCGGAATATATTGGACCAGTAGTTGTACTCCTCGAGATCGTCGGGGGTGCCCCACTGCATGAAGTGCTGCAGTTCGTAGACTGCCACGTTCAGGCCAGCCTCGATCATTGGCTTGTAGGGCATGCTGATGTAGAACTCGCCGTTGACGTTCAGGTTGTTTTCGATGTTGTCGGCGATGTACTTTTTCGCGAGTTCGCCTGATTTGAAGTAGTAGGTGCCTGACGAGGCGAATTCGTTCATAGGGTTGTCTGAGAAAGGTTCTTTTTCACGTATGTCGAGTGCCCAGCCGTTTTGTTCTTTTACGTAGGCGTATCGGTTTTCGGTGAGGTGATGAGGGTGAAAGCCGGTGTAGCTGGGGATCGCGCCGTCGCAGCCTGTATCTTCGGTGAACGCAACGAAATCGGCGAAGTCCCAGTAGCAGGTGAAGTCGCAGTAGTTGATGACGAGAGGTGCTGATAGGTCGATTTGGTCGAACGCCTGTTGAGCTGCGTGGCCGGGGCCTTTTTTGTGGGCGTCGATGCCGATGATGGTGGCGTTATCGTGCAGTGAGTTGAGTTCGTCGGCCATTCCGAGCGATTTGTCGTTCAGGTGGTCGTTGTTGCAGACGAATGTGATCTGGTGGTCGCCGGGGAACATGTCGACGACGTGGGAGATGATAGTTCGACCTTCCACTTGGATCATGGGTTTTGGAAGGCTGTATCCCGCTCTGCGAAACCGTTCTCCGGTTCCAGACATTGGGATGAGGATGTTCAAGTTGTTCTCTTTTTCTCCGGGGGGAGAGCTTTTTGCTCGGTTTGGGTCGTTCGGGTTCGTCTGCGTTGATCTGCGTTGGTTTGGGTGTGCGGTTGCTCAGCTTTCCTGTGAGCGATCTTCGTCCAGCTTCTTGCGGTAGATCTCGGCGTCCCAGGTTTGCAGTTCTTCAGCGGCGTGTGAGTCGATGTAGTGGATTCTGGCTCCCGAGGGAATTCTGAGGCTAATCATAGCCAGGCCCCTGAGTTGAGCCTCGGCTGCGGAGCCGATTCTGCTGGAGAGTACAACTCCGGCGTTGCGGACGATCATCCAGTCGGGTTCGTGGCCGAGAGTTGATGTGTATTCGCTTAGATTCGCCTGTATTTCATCGGGTGAGTTGCAGATGGGGACGGCTTTTTCGAGGAAGACGGCGTGGTCGGGGATGAGGGCGCCACCGGTAGCGGTCTGGATTGCGTCGGTGTCGAGTGCGATTGCGTGGATGTCGTCGGTGTTTGGGAGTCGCCAGTTGTCGAGCTCGGTGAGGGCGGTGACCGCGGTTTTTAGGGTTGAGATGGCTGGTGGGGGGGTTGTGCGTGGTGGGATGTGGAGTCGAGATTCGACGTCGTTAAGAAGCGATTCGACGTTTGCGCAGGTTTCGCCGCCTAGTACGAGGCCGTGGTTTTCGAGTACGAGTAGTGTGGGATCGTGATTCTTGGGTTCTTCGGCGAGCACGCGGCTAACTTCTGCGGTGAGGGGTGCTCCGGGCTGGGCGTAGGGGATGTAGCGCCAGTCGATGCCTGCGAGTTGTTCTGCGAGACGGTCTTTTGCATCTACTTGCACGCTCCAAGCGATGGCGCTTACAGAGTGGACGTGTACGACTATGTGGTGGGGCAGTTGGCAGTGGAGTGACGTTTCGATTGAGGGGCGGAGTGTGCCTGAAAGAGTGGCGTCGTTGAAATCGCTTTCGCCTGCTTTGAGCATCGCTTCGACCCGGGGTAGATCAACAGGTACGAGGATCGACTGCGTTTCGGCGTCGGTAAGCCATGTTCCGGAGGCTTTTACCCAGAGCACGTCATTGTCTTTGACGGACGTGTTGCCGCCTGAGCCTTGAACGAGGGTCAGGTTGGAGCCGATTCTCTTGCTGAGCGCTCGGAGTTCGTCGAGATCGGCTGGCGGTGTGATGGGGCTGTCTGTCATCGATGTATTTGCTGGCGTTTAGCGGGGTGTCGGCGGGAATTGTAGTGGAAGGCTGCGGTTGTATTGGCGGGCGCAGGACCCTGCACTGATGATTGTGTGTGGTGAGAAATTTACTCTAAGGGGTTTTGCAGGAACTTCGGGCGTATTAGTGCGTTCGGATATATTGCCCATTAAAGGGCGGCACTGGTGGATTTGTGATTGGCCGCGTCTGCATCTGCGTTTTGGGTGCGATTAGCTTAGTTTAGGAATCATCAGGGTGAATTCAAGGCTGTTCATTATTGCGGGATACGGAGCGTGGTATCTTACTTTTGTGCTGGGTTTTTTCATCCTTGCCCCGTCGACCGACGATGGCTACTACGTTATTGCGGCTATGGGGACGGTGTTGGAGGGGAGTCCGGGGTTCTGGATCGGTGACGAGTTTTCGCACGTTTTCTTTCTGCCGACTGCTTTCACGTATGTTTACGGGCTTCTTTTGAAGTTGACGATGAGTCTTGGGATGGACTTTGGGGCTTTTGGGTTCCGGTTTTACCAGTTTGTGTTTGTGCTGCTGCTGCCGGTGATTAGTACTTGGATGCTTCGACGATTATTTCCTTCCGAATACGCCTTCCGGTTGCTGCTGCTGCTTGTGGGGCTTTCGATAACTCATTTTGTACAGTCGGCAGCGACGGTTCGTCCGGAGGTTCTCGGGGCGGTTCTGTTTACTGTTTTTCTTGCGTTACGCGGTTCGAATGGGCTTCGTGGATCAGCTCGCTTATTTGTTCCGGTGTTTGTTCTGGCGCTGGGCGGAGTCCTTCATCCGATATTTACGCTGCTGGCGGTGGTTGTGTTCGGTGTTGGGCTTGTCAGGAAGTATCGGCGGATTGGGCTGACCGGGCTCAATGAGTGGGTAGTTTCGTTTGTGGCGTTTGGGTTGCCGTTTGGGGCTCTTGGTATTTATTACATCTTGAACCTGGCTGAGTTCAGGGAGCAGACGCTGGGTCGGGCGAGTTTCCTTTCTACTGATTCCTTGAGTGCTCCTGCTCTGATTTTGGAGAATCTCCGTTTCTGGAGTAACTCGGATGGCATTTCGTTCGGGTTGTTCAGCGGGTATCCGGCTTACGGTTTCGTGATCGTGATGGCTGTTTCGACGTTGCTGGTTGTTTCGCGGTTCAAGTATTTGTGGGGACACGAGGTCCTGTGGGTTAGTCTGCCGATTTTGTTTGTGCAATGGATGGTGTTTTTGCTTCTGCCGCCGTTCTTGCCGTACCTGGGCTTTTCGTCGTTTTTGGGGACTTTGATTGTTGTGTTGCTGTGGCGACAGCCCGGGTGGCTTTTTACGGGTGTAGGGGGAAGCCGCGTTCTGGCGGTTGGTGGGTTTGCTATTTGTCTTGTGTTTATTGTTTTTCAGGGCGGCAAGTTCGTGCTGACTTCGGAAGACAGGTTGACGCCGGCGGGGTTGCATTCGGCGATGGCGCCGGTGTTGGAGGGGTCGGACGCGAAGTTGTATACGGATAGTCCGCGTTTGGTACCGCCGTTGATCGATTACTTTTCGGACGATGGGAATATTCGTATTAATTTCACGTACTTGAATCCGGATTGTTTGAAGGGAGAGTTGCTGGAGCGTGCGAACGAGCATTCGCGCGCGGTTCTGGCAAGTTCCGATCTGGATACCACCTACTGGGCGCTTGATATGGGGCTGGTTGGGCGTCGGTCTAGTGAGTCGGCTGACGGTGTGATCACATTTATTGCGAAGGGTGCGCAGGGGGTTATCACACTTGAGCCGTCTGGTCGGGTTTATGTCGACAACAAGAACGCGATCATGCGTGCTTCGGCTGTATCGGTGGAGATTGACGAGCAGGGAGCGTGCGCTAGTGGATTGAGCGATTGATCGCTCGCCGATTCGCTTGATTTTCAGTAGATGCGGAACAAATGCCGATTGCGGATCGTCATACCTGCGAGACCTGCAAAATAATATTCAGGATTTGTAAAACAATGCGGATTACACGATTGCTAACACTGGCATCCATGTCTTTGATTGTTATCGCCCTTATTGCTGTGGCTGGTTGCTCGTCTGTAAAAGAAGATTCGAAGACAACTGGCGACACATCAATACAGAACGATTCAGTGCCGAAAATGGCGGCTCAGTCGACAGTTGAAACCGAGCCCGAACAGGTTGCATCCCTGGGCATGCCCGCCCCGGGATCAGATGATGAAAACGAGATGATTGTCGTTCTTGACGATGCAGGAGCGCCTATCGCCGATGGATCGAAAAATGACGATGACGTTGAAATTGGGCCACTGTTTGTCGAAGGTGAGCCACGGGAAGGCGCAGATCCGGTAACTTCGGTTATCCGTCAGTTGCCAGACGGTGGGATAGCTGTCGTTCCTCAGCAGGAAACTTCAGGTCCTCTTCCGGTAAAGGAAGTTCAAGACGCCAGCGGATTGGTGTCGAGTGGCTTTATCAACCCAGATTCTTGCGACAACGTGCTACCGCAGCCAACTGCCCCGCTTGTACTGAGAACCCGGAGCGCGACTGATGCTGCAAAAGTGGATAATCCGGCTATCAACACGATGTGCATGGCGTGGTATGTCGATAACCCAGACGAAGATTTCGTCTCGGTCGTAATCCTCACGATGAACAGTGATGACGCAGCTATCGCTCATTACGCGGTTCTTCATGGTGAATTTGAAAATGGTGGCATGGAAATAAGAGAGCAGAAGGGCCGCAGCCGAGACTGGATGGCGGTTGTAATAAACCAGGGTGGGATTGGCGAGATGGCGATAGTCCGAATCGGTTCCAACCTTGTGAGTGTTCACAACGGACCGACGAGTGACCAGTCCGAATTGGGCAGTCGCTGGATATTTGATCTGGCTGACAGTGTTGCCGAGCAGCTTGGTTAGGCGTTAGTTTCTGATCGTTTTGCGAGCCTGGACTGCGGATGAAGCGCCCGCGCTATCCCAGCGCGGGCGTACACTTCGTCGGCTTTGCCAGATAATTCAGATACAACCAAAAGTGACGCGATTGTCGATTCTTCTGTTGATGAGAAGTCGGATGGCGAGGTCCTGAATCGAGTTCAGGATGACGGTGGTGGTGGTTCAGCCGCTTCATCGGAGGGTGGCTCTGGAGCTTTTCCATCGGAGGGTGGTTCCACATCTTCGTCGGGTGGATCGAAGAGTTCGTCTCTGGGGTTGATGTACGGGTTGTCTGCTGGCCATGGGATCAAGCACTTCGGTCAGGGTGCGTTGCTCGTGATGATTCCGAGCATTCGGGCGACGCTTGGACTTTCGGACGTGGCGATCGGTGGTATTTCATCGGCGCAGTCGATCTCATCAGGGATTGCGAACATCCCGGCCGGGATCCTTACCGACATGTTCCGCAAGAAGATCGCGTGGATCTTGCTTGCTTCGATGTTGATGGTTGGAACTGGCTACGTGGTGATCGGTGTTTCGCCGGTTTACTGGATTTTGCTAATCGGTGTTGCGATTGTCGGGTTTGGTACCTCGATGTGGCACGCGCCGGCGTTTGGGACTTTGGCGGCCAGATATCCGGAGCGGCGTGGTTTTGCGATGGCGGCTCATCTGACCGGGGCGCAGGTTGGTAATACAACATCTCCGTTGATTATCGGTTTTTTGCTTGCGGGATCGATCGGATCATGGGTGGTGTTCAGCGGGATCGACTGGCGGTGGCTATCGGTGATAGTTGCGGTGCCGATGTTTATGACCGGTTTCGTGGTGATAGCGAAGTTCAAGACTGCTGGTGCTGAGTCTTCGGGGTCAGTGACACTCAATGAATATTTTGGTTCAGCAAAACGACTGATAACGAACCCGGGAATTCTCGGGATGTCACTTCTGGGTGCGATGCGTGGCGCAGTACACAATTCGTTCCAGGTGTTCCTTGTTCTATACATGCGCGAGGAGCTCGACTACTCCGATACGTTTGTCGGTGTTCACGTTGCGCTGATAACGATGGCCGGTATTATTTCGACTCCGATTATGGGCAACTTGTCGGATCGCATAGGTCGTAGGCCGGTGATTTCGTTTGCGATGACGGCGATGACGATTCTGATCTTCCTGTTCCTGCAGTTCGATTCAGGTTTAGCCATGACGTTATTGATAGCGGTGCTTGGGCTATTTTTCTTCTCGGTGATGCCGATCATCAACGCTGCTGCGATGGACATGATTGATAAGGGCTCCGAGGGCTCCGGAACTGCACTGATGTTCGCGGGCGGTTCGGTTATTGGATCGCTCACGCCGATCGCCGCCGGGTTTATCAACCAGAGCAGCGGTTTTCACGGCGTGATAATTTTTTCGGGTGCAATTGCCGCCACGGGAGCGTTGCTATCGCTGGTGTTGCCGATGAAGCGTCTCGGTCAGTCGTAGGTGTCGGCGTAGTGTGGGTTGACGTTGCCACGTTGCTTGGGCGCAGGAGTCGAGGGCTAGGGGTTGTTGATCGAGTAGCCGATACCACGATGAGACTTGATGAGGCCATCGTCTTGGTTGTCGGGTAGATCAAGTTTGAGTTTCAGTCGTAGTCTGCGTATTGCCATGTGAACTTGCGGCGTCGGAAACGTTGCTGCTGCCACAGGCCCGCTCTTTGAGAGCTGAGTATTCGACTACTACGCCCGGTTCGGCAATCAGGGTTTTCAGGACGTCCCATTCGGTGCGATTGAGGTCGATTTTCTCGTTACTAACACTTGCCTGCTTTCGATCGAAATCGAGCAGTATGTGTTCTGTTGAGAAGGTAGTTCGTTCGACTCGGCGTCCGGTCACTCGACGTGAGACTGCTTCTACTCGTGCCATCAGCTCGATTGGCTCGAACGGTTTCGTGATGTAATCGTCGGCACCAATAGTGAGTGCTTTTGCGATCGACTCGATTGTGTCGATACCGCTTACGATAATTACCGGGAGCCCAGAGAACTCCCGAAGTTTCCTGAGGACTTCCAGCCCATCGATATCCGGCAGGCCCATGTCGAGGAACACGAGGTCGGCTTCGTGCGACTTGAGATGGTCGAGGGCGTCCTGGCCGAGTTCGAATTCGGTGAACTCGTGTTGATTTGCAGAAACTTCCAGACAGGCTCGAATTAAATCGCGCAGCGTGGGATCGTCGTCACAAATGATGATTCTCAATTTATCTTCCGCCACCCCCGCCGTTTATTCCAAAGAAAATCCCACTTCACGGATCAAACAATATCAGCTTAGTCATATGGGTTTCCAACGCATGCTCATTGTCGCGGGGTGGTTCTGGTGTCTGTGGAGGTTCTCTGAGGTGTGCTGAACACGGTAGGCTTACGGTTCGTTCGGAACAATTATTCGTAGTTGAACTGCTCTGGTGAAAAGAGCGGTTCGAAGCAAGCCAGGATTTACTTATGAAAGCGATTGATATCCATGCTCATATTCCCCGTATGCCCGGAATTCCCGAATATGGGATAGAGCCCGGTTTGCGCCGTATGTTCCGCATGAACGATGAGCCGGACGATGTTGCGAAGATGGTTGAGACTTATCGTGCGATCGATACGATGGCCGTGATCTTTTCGGTTGATGCCGAGACGGAGACGGGTGATCTTCCGGATCCGAACGACTATGTTGCGGAGACTGTGGCTGCCTATCCTGACGTGTTGATGGGCTTTGCGAGTGTTGATCCTCGTAAGGGTGATGCTGCGGTTGTGGAGCTTGATCGTGCTGTGAACGATCTTGGGTTGCGTGGGTTGAAGCTTCATCCTATTCACCAGGCTTTCTTTCCGGATGATCATGAGTTCACGCCGTTGTTTTCGAAGGCGGAGGAGTTGGGTATTCCGGTGTTGATGCATTCGGGTTACGCGGCGGCTGGGGCGAATACTCCGGGCGGTGGAGGGTTTGAGCTGGCGTATTCGCGTCCGATACCGCATGTCGATTCACTTGCGGCGAGGCATCCTGGGTTGACGATCATCATGGCTCATCCTGCTTGGCCGTGGATTCAGGAGCAGGTTGCGGTTGCTTTGCATAAGCCGAATGTTTTTATTGATCTTTCGGGTTGGGCGCCAAAGTACATTCCGAAGGAGCTGATTGCCGAGGCGGGTGGCAGGTTGCGGAAGAAGGTTTTGTTTGGTTCGGACTATCCGTATAT
>Ga0115002_10005115_pt1 | contig 15603 bp, 12 predicted proteins | sample ArcticOcean_MG_C_8_FD_89576 | JGI IMG/M metagenome (GOLD analysis project Ga0115002, IMG submission 89576) | Marine microbial communities from western Arctic Ocean - ArcticOcean_MG_CB11_86 | ecosystem: Environmental > Aquatic > Marine > Oceanic | place: Arctic Ocean: Canada Basin | collected... | reverse complement strand
CAATCTATTAAAATAATCATTGAGAACATAGATTATCATCTTAACCTTTATCCATCAAAAGGTACAAGGTCTATCCTTGGCTTTAGTCAAGGTGCAATTTTATCCTGGGCTATAGGTTTAGCAAATCCAAATAAAATTAATAAACTTTTGCCATTAAGTGGATTCTTAAATGAAGACATCTTAGACAATATTCACCCTGACGCATTTAAACTTAAATGTTTTATCTCTCATGGAATTTATGATCCAATTATTCCAATTCAATTAGCTCGAGATACCATAGAAAAAATAAAAAAATTCAAATTAGAAGTAAAATTAAATGAGTATCCTGAAGGTCATGGTATATCTAAAGAAAACTTTAATGATTTGATAAATTGGATGGTATAATATACTTTAATTAAGTTGAAATAATTTTTAAATTATCATATGCAAGATTAATGTTTTTGGGTAATTTTTTTTCTACTTCGTCATGAAACCCTAAGAGATGACTAATGTGAGTTATATAAGCTCTTTTTGGGCTTAATACCTTAATTATTTCGATAGCCTCATTTAGGCTTAGATGTGATAAATGAGATTCATTTTTTAATGCGTTAATAACCAAGACATCAAGATTTAACATTTTATTAAATTGATTTTCATTTAAAGACTTTACGTCAGTTAAATATGCGAAATTTCTAATTCTATAACCCATTACAGAAAGTTTATTATGCATTACTTTAATTGGAATTATTTTTTCTAAATTAATGAAAAAAGGTGAATCAAATATTATTTCATTTACATCTAATGATGGAGTTCCAGGATATTTATTTTTAGAATTAAATATATAGTCAAATCTATTTTTCAAGGAAGTTAGAACTCTTTTTTGAGCGTAAATTGGAATATTCCCTTGTTTGAAAAAAAAGGGCCTAATATCATCTAGACCTGAAGTATGATCTGCATGCTCATGAGTAAATAAAATACCATTAATTTTATTAATATTATTAAATAACATTTGCTGTCTAAAATCAGGTCCACAATCAATTATATAGGTGTTTTTATCCCATGATACTGATACAGAAACCCTGAGCCTCTTATCTTTTGGGTTAGAACTTAGACAAACAGGATGACTGCTTCCAATTACTGGTACACCTTGAGAAGTTCCAGTTCCTAAAAAAGTAATTTTTAACATCTCTTCAAATGTATGTATTTGTTGTTAAATACGACAATATTTGTAACTTGATAAAAATTATATTATAGATATGCCCTTTTTAAATGACAATGACTTAGACTTCAATAAAAGAAGGCCATCAGTAGATTCAAAAGCGCTTAGAATCAATTTAAATCAATCGATATATGGAACATTTGCTGAAATTGGCGGTGGACAAGAAGTTGCAAGAAATTTTTTCAGGGTTGGTGCTGCTTCCGGTACAATTGCTAAAACTATAAGTGCATACGATAAAAATTTTAGTGATGATATTTATGGAGAAGAAGAAGATGGAAGATATGTTACTGATATTAGAATCGAAAAGATGCTAAATCATGAAATGAATCTTCTTGAGAGTAGACTTTCTCGAAGCATAAACCCCGATAAATTATTTTTTACATACGCTAATAGTGTTGCAACAATTGATTTTGCTAAAAAATACAAGGGTCATGGATGGATGGGTGTTCGTTTTCAAGTTAATCCAGATGAAGATTACAGTGAGATTATATTACATGTTAGGTTTCATCAAATAATCGCAAAACTTCAACAAGAGGATCTTGGAATAATAGGAGTTAATTTAATTTATGGCGCTTTTTATAAGCATGCTACTCCTAAAAAATTACTTAAATACCTATACGATCATATTGATAAAGATTCTATTGAGATAGATACAATTAACTTTAAAGGGCCTTTGTTTAAAAATATAGATAATAGGTTAATTAGTCTTGAATTGGTTAAAAATAATATGACTAAAGCGGTTATGTTTGATTCATCTGGGAAAAATATACTTCCAGCTAAAGCTCTCTATAAAAAAAACATATTAGCTCTAAGAGGTAGTTTTAGGCCAGTGACAAAAGTAAATATTGATATGTTTGAAAAGTCATTAGAAGTGTTTTTAAAAGAAACTGACGTTAATGAGAAGAAAACAAAAGTAATTTTTGAAATAACTCTTTCAAATTTAATGGAGCAAGGAGAGATCGATGAAAATGATTTTATGGATCGGGCAAAACTTCTATGTTCATTAGGACATACCGTTATGATTTCAAATTTTAAAGAATACTATAAATTAGTTGAATATTTTTCTGCATACTCAAAAAAGTTGTTAGGCTTAACTATGGGAGTTAATAATTTTGTCGAGATATTCAATGAAGAATATTATAAAGAAATAGATGGTGGTATTTTGGAGGCATTTGGTAAAATGTTTCATAACAAAGTTAAGATATACTTATATCCTATTTCAAATAAAATGGGGGGGGTCATTAATAGTAGTAATTTAAAACTTGATCCAAGAATGAAAGATTTTTATAAATTTTTCAAATACAACGGAAAAGTCATTGATCTTATCCATTTTGAAAGTAAATATTTGAATATTTTCTCAAGAGACATACTCAATGAAATTAAAAATGGAAAAAATGAATGGAAAGACAAATTACCTAAAGGGATTTCAGAAATGATTATTAAAGATAAAATGTTTGGTTACAAATAATTTTTTTAATTATTCATTATATCTTCTAGTATTTGGGCTGTATGATCTTTTGTTTTGACTTTTTCAATTATTCTTTCTATAACTCCGGTTTCTCCAATTATAAAGGTTGTTCTAAAAATCCCTTCATAATCCTTACCCATAAATCTTTTAGCACCCCATACCCCGTAATGTTCAATCAACTCTTTTGATTCATCTGCCAATAAAGGAAATTGAAAATTAAATTTATCAACAAAACTTTTTTGTTTTGATATAGAATCAGCGCTAACTCCAATAATAGAAAAACCTTTATCTTTTAAAATTGAATAATTATCTCTTAAATTACAAGCCTGTAAAGTGCAACCTGGAGTATCTGCTTTAGGGTAAAAAAAAAGTATTAATTTTTTTCCTAAGTAATCAGATAATTTATGGTTTAATCCTGAATGATCAATTGCTGTAAAATAAGGTGCTTTGTCTCCTGTTTTTAATTTTTTCATTTTTTTTCTAAATATAAAATATTATTTTTTCTATTTAAAAGGTTCTTGTTACTATATTTAATTTAATGAATTATTAGATTATGAAAATAAATGAAAAAATTGCATTTATTATGGATACTCTCAATGAATTATACCCAAAAATTCTAATTCCATTAAATCATCAAGATCCTTACACTTTGCTTATAGCCGTTTTACTATCGGCACAAAGTACTGATGTAAGAGTCAATAAAACAACACCTTTACTTTTTAATCTTGCTGATAACCCATTTAGCATGATTACCTTGTCGATTGAAGAAATAAGAGAGATTATTAAGCCAATTGGTTTATCTAATACTAAGGCTAAAGGAATATTTGGTTTGTCAAAAATTTTAGTTGAAAAATTTTCAGGAATAGTTCCTGATAACTTTAATGATTTGGAGTCTCTTCCTTCTGTTGGGCATAAAACCGCCAGTGTAGTCTTAGCGCAAGCATTTAAAATACCAACATTTCCAGTTGATACTCACGTACACAGACTAATGTATAGATGGGGCTTGTCTACTGGCAAAAATGTTGTTAAAACTGAACTAGATGCTAAAAGGTTATTCCCTAAGGATGAATGGAATAAATTACATCTTCAAATTATATGGTACGGACGTGAATATTGTCAAGCTAGAGGATGGAATATAGAAAAAGATATTATAACAAAGAAAATAGGAAGAAAAAAATTAATGAAACTTACTTAAAAAATCTTTATTTATCATTTGGTGTTTTATTTTTTTTTAAAGCTTTTGAAAAAGCCATAATACGTTTAATAGTTATTTTCCTTGGAAGTAATTCTTTTTTATTATTTTTTTTGTTATTAATAGACATAAAATAGAAAATCTATTATAAATAACGATAAATTACTATAAATAGTATTTTAAGCAGATAATACAATCTGATTCTGTTCCACTAATTTTCTTAAATTAATTATAGCGTACCTCATTCTACCAAGAGCAGTATTTATACTTATACCTGATAATTCAGCAATTCCCTTAAAACTCATGTCTTTAAATAATCTCATGGTTAAAACATCTCTTTGGTCTTCAGATAACTCAAGTATTAGTTTGTTTAAATCTTGATTTACTTGGTCGTTAATAAGAGAATTTTCAATATTAGGAATATCATCACTTATAAGTTGAAAAATGTCAAAATCACCCCTAGATTCAAAAATCTTAATTCTACTACTTTTTCTAAAATGATCAATAACTAAATTATGGGCAATTCTCATTACCCATGGTAAAAACTTACCTTCTTCATTGTAAACACCTCTCTTTAATGTTTTAATAACCTTAATAAAAGTTTCTTGAAAAATATCTTCAGAAGTGTCTCTGTTTAAGATTTTAGAATAGATGAAGTTATAAATTTTAGCTTTATGTTTGATTATTAATTTTTCTAGAGATTTCTCATCTCCATTAATATATAGAGATACTAAAACTGCATCATTATTTTTTATAGAAAGTGACATAAAATTTACTTTTAAACTTTAAAAAGTGTTAATAAAATATATTAATTAAAAGTAAAATTGCTTAATAGGCTTATGTTTTATTTATTCAAATATACACAATTATTTAATAAACAACGGATTATTTAATATTTTATTTATATAAAGTATTGATAATTAAGTTATTCACTAAACTTAAATATAGGCATTAAAGCTAAACCTTCTCATTGAAAAATAACATTAAATCGTATATTTAACCCTTAAATTTTTTAATGGAAGACATAAGCAAATTAGATCCAAAAGAGAATATTTTGATTTTTGGTGCAAGATTACACAATCTAAAAAATATTAGTTTGTCTATTCCTAGGAATAAATTAATTGTTATTACTGGTCTTTCTGGTTCAGGAAAATCAACTCTTGCATTTGATACTTTATATGCAGAAGGTCAAAGAAGATATATAGAAAGTATTTCTTCTTATGCAAGACAATTCATGGGCAAATTAAACAAGCCAAAAGTTGATCAAATTAAAGGAATTTCTCCTGCAATAGCTATAGAACAAAAAGTAAATATAAGCAATCCAAGATCTACAGTTGGAACTAAAAGTGAGGTATATGATTACTTAAAACTATTATTTGCAAGGATTGGAAAAACTTTTTCGCCTGAAACAGGTGATGAAATTAAAAATGACAGTTTGATTGATGTTTTAAATCATATAAAAACACATAAAAAAGGTTCAAAATTAATTTTAACTTGCACAATTCAAATTAATTCTAAAGAAAAATATACTGAAAAATTGCAGAAACTTACTCAACTTGGTTTTGCAAGAATTTTCTACAACAACACTGTAATTAGAATATCCGATTTAAAAGATCCATTAACACATGATTTTCAATTAGTTGTTGAAAGGATTATAGTTAATGATCAATTGGGCTTTAAAGAAAGAATTTCAGATGCAATTGAAACATCATTTTATGAGGGAAATGGAACGTGTGCAATTATTAATTTAGAAGATAATTTTCAACAATCATTTTCAAATTCTTTTTCAGATAGTATAAGGGAGTATCTAAAACCCAATATTCATCTTTTTAGTTTCAATAATCCATTTGGAGCTTGTGATAAATGTCAAGGATATGGTGATATAGTTGGAATTGATCCAGAATTAGTTATTCCCAATACTTCACTATCAATATTTAATAAAGCCATTTCCCCTTGGAAAGGCGTAATCGGTCAAAAAAACTACACTGAACTCATAAATAATGCTTTTAAATTTGATTTTCCAATTCACAAACCATTTTTTAAACTTACTGAGGAACAAAAAAAGGTTCTTTGGGAAGGAAATGCATATTTTAAAGGATTAAATAAATTCTTTTTAAAAATTGAAAGTAAAAATTATAAAATTCAAAATCGAGTTTTACTATCTAAATTTCGAGGAAAAACTAAATGTGATAAATGTAATGGCGGAAGACTTCGAAAAGAGGCTGAATATATTAAAATTGGAGATAAGAGCATAACCGAATTAATTAATTTATCTATAGGTGAACTACTGATTTTTTTTAAAAAATTAAGATTAAGTGAGTCTGAAAAGAAAATTTCAAATCAGTTAATAACAGAAATTGAAAATAGATTAAGCTTTATAAGTGATATTGGATTAAAATACTTGACATTAAATAGAAAATCAAATACTCTTTCTGGTGGAGAATCTCAAAGAATAAATTTAGCAACATCTTTAGGGAGTAGTTTAATTGGATCTATTTATATTCTTGATGAACCTAGTATAGGCCTTCATCCAAAAGACAATAGAAGGCTAATTGAAATACTAATTAAGCTTAAAGGACTTGGCAATACTGTAATTGTAGTTGAACATGATGAAGAAATAATGAGATCTGCTGATAAGATAATTGACATGGGGCCAAAAGCAGGAACTAAAGGTGGAGAAATATCCGCCATAGGAAGCTATAATGATATATTAAATTCAACTTCATTAACAAGTAAATATCTTAATGGGATTAAATCAATTAAAGTGCCTACTAAAAGAAGAAAATGCAATAAATTTATTTTTGTAAATGGCGCTAGAGAAAATAATTTAAAAAACCTAAATGTTTCAATACCTTTAAATACTCTTACAGTTATAACAGGTGTTTCTGGAAGTGGAAAAAGCACACTTGTTAAAAAAATATTATATCCTGCATTACTAAAGCAGTTTGATATTATTTCTGACAAACCTGGTGAATTTGACTCATTAGAAGGCGATTATTCAACTATCACACAAGTTCAGTACGTTAATCAAAATCCAATAGGTAGATCATCAAGATCTAATCCAGTAACCTATATTAAAGCATATGATGATATTAGGACTCTTTTTGCTAATCAATACTTAGCGAAGAATAGAAATTTTCAGCCAAAACATTTTTCATTTAATGTAGATGGAGGAAGATGTCAAAACTGTTTAGGAGAGGGAACTGTCAAGGTTGAAATGCAATTTATGGCGGATGTAATTTTAGAATGTGATCATTGTAATGGAAGTCGTTTTAAAAAAGAAATTATAGAGGTTAAATACGATGGAATATCCATTAATCAAATTCTTAATATGACCATAAATGATTCTATTAAGTTTTTTGATAAAAATGGGAAAAATAAAATTTCTAAAAAACTTCAACCGCTTAAAAATGTTGGACTAGGATACCTTAGACTTGGTCAATCTTCATCAACATTATCAGGTGGTGAAGCTCAAAGAATAAAACTTGCTTCATTTTTAAGTAAAGGCGAAAACATAAATAAGATTTTATTTATATTTGATGAACCTACAACTGGACTACATTTTCATGATATTAAAAAACTTTTAAAAGCATTCAAATCTTTAATTAATTTAGGACATTCAATAATTGTTGTTGAACACAATATAGATCTCATTAAATGTGCTGACCATATTATTGATCTTGGTCCTGAGGGAGGAGAAAATGGAGGGTATATTATAGCGGAAGGAACCCCTGAAGAAATTGTAAAAAATAAAAATTCTTTTACTGGTTCTTTTTTAAAAAATAAAATAATAACCTGATAATCAAATTGTTATTGTTTTTTAAAAATGTATGGCATGAAAGTTGTTATTTTATAATTAATAAAAAAGTATTTTGGTTTTTTATTGATTTTGTTTAATCAGGCATACTTCCCTTAGTGTGCCTGATTTTTTTTAAGATAGAATTTATAATCTTATTGATTTCAAGAGAAAAATTTAAGTAATAGCTAATAGTTAAATAAATAATTGAAATAATTAATGATTTAAGAATAAGTGAGGAAATTATAGGTAAAAAATTAAAACTAATATTTGAAAACAACAAATAAAGCCCTCCTATTAAGCATGATAACTTTAATGTTTTATAGCTATATGGTTGAATTTTAAATTTATTAATCACTAAAATTATTTTTAAAAAGTTAAACACGCTTATCACTATCAATGTTGCAAAAGCAGCTCCCACAATACCACTTGTTTTTATAAAATAAATATTTAGCAAAAAAACACTTATAGCAGAAGCAATAGAAAAAAATAAAATATAATAATAATAATTAGAATTTGTTATTATATTATTGACACATCCAATTGAGGATGAATATAACTTTGAAATTGAAATGATTAAAACTACAGGTATTGCAGCAGAATAGCCATCAATTTGATTAATTGATTGAATTAACTCATATATTGAATCAATATTGGTGTTAATTATTAAAAATATAAGTCCTGATACTAAAAATAAATTAAGAGAACTTTTTTTTAATAGCTCCTCTAGTCTATTAATGTTTTTTTGTGACAATGCCTCTGAAACTAATGGATTTATAATTTGAAACATTGCCCTGCTAGGAGCATCAATTACAGCAGCTATAAATACTCCAACAGCATAATAAGCTACATTTTCTAACGCTAAAAGCTTAGAAATCATAGATTTATCTATATCTATAATTACACTTGCAGCAAATGCTGATAAAAAAATGAATGAACTGTACTTGATCCATTTTGTTGAAACTAATTTTATTTTAAAATTTAAAAATGTTTTAAAATTTCTAGTCGCTAAAAATATAATTATAACAAGTCTAATATAATATCCTATAATGAGTGAAAATACAAATATTCTAAAGTTAAGAACTTGGAAGAAAAACAATACCAATAAAACACATGTTAAAACTCTTGGGTATACTTCTTTTAAAAAATTACCAATAATTGTTTTTTTATTAATTTTCATCCAACTATAAAAAATCTCGAAATATGCTGTAGCTATTGAAATGAAAATGATTAAAAAAAAATAATTATAAATTAATTCATTTTCTGAAGAAAGATATAGAGCAATTGATTGATAATTTATTGTAAATAAAATTGATATAGGAATTATTATTAAAAGAGGGACTATAATTGAAAAAACTAAAAGCGAATTCTTTTCTTTTTCAGAATTACATGAAGAATAAAATTTAATTAAAGTATGCTGAACTCCAAAAGAAAGTATCGGTTGTAAAATATTAGAAAAAGCTAACAAAGTAGCTATTAATCCGTATAAAGTTTGATTAAGAATCGATGGATAAAGAAATAATGTATTAATAGCTCCAAGAGTAAATGCAAAAAGAATACTCAAGGTGTTATATATAGACTGTTTAGCAATAATTCCCATTTTTGGGTTTAATTATTAATTAATTTTCTTTTTTTTAAAGAAATAGCTATTGAAATTAAAAGTAATATACTAAATATAGTAATTGAACCAATCTGAACTAAGCTTCCAAGTTTTATTATATCTGGCTCAAACTTATACTCAATAACATGTATTCCTTTAGCTATATACATCCCTCTTAAAATATAATTTACATCAAAATGATTAGAAGGTTTTCCGTCTACTAAAACTTTCCAACCATGAGGATAATATATTTCAGAAAATACAATAAATGAATCTTCCAAACTAGAAAAATTATATTTTAAATATCCAGCTTTATAATCAACTAATTTAATGCTAGATAAACTATCTATTTTATATTTATCTGGCAATAAAGTTGATTTATTAGAATTAGTAATTGCTGAAATTGAAAAATCAATATTTTTCATTGCATAATAAACAGAATCAACGGATTCCATTTTCTGTAAATTTTCAACAAACCAAGCATTTCCTAATGCATTATGGTTTTTCATTGATTTAAGTAAATTATCTTTATCTCTATATAAAAGATATTTAACATTTAACATATCAATCACCCCTCCTATTTCATTTGAAATAAACAAACTATATAGCTCTTCATACCTCCTAGGCTTAGCGCCATGATATCCTCCTATAGAATTATGAAAATAAGAAGTTCTTGATCCATTTAGCCCAATACTTGGCTCATAGACTCTAAATCTATCTTTATCTTTTAAAATAGAAGCATCAGCTTTAGTGATTGAAAAAACTTGATTTATTTTTGCTTTTGAAATAAATAAATTTCTATTTATATATCTACTTGATATACCCACTAAATCAATTATTAATATACAATAGAGAAGGAATAAAACTAATTTATTTTTTTTACTGTTTTTTAAAAAATATAAAAGAAGTATACTGATTAAACTTACTATTACAAATGACCTTATAACATCATCGTTAAAAAGACTAATTCTAGCATCTTTTATTTGACTTAAAATTTCATTTCCATAAATTTGAGAAAAATAGGCGTCATTGACTCCATCAAATGAATTGAAATATTTTGTAAAAAATATAATAATAAAAAGAATTGAAAATATTAATATTGTCTTAATTAATTTTTTTCTTTTTAAGATATTTTCAGTCGACATAAACTCGTAAAGACCAAATGTAGCTAATACAGGAATACAGAACTCTAACAATACTTGAATAGATGAGACAGCCCTGAATTTATTGTAAAGTGGAACATAATCAATAAAAAAAGAAGTTAATAATGAAAAATTTTTTCCCCATGAAAGAAGTAGTGAAAAAACAGAACCGAGAAGCAACCATTTCTTTAATGGAGTTATTGATAAAATTAAAGAAAGTATCGCTAAAAAAACCACCGACACACCAATGTAGGCAGGGGCTTCAAGAATTGGCTGACTACCCCAATAAGTTGGTACATTTTCAATAAATTGTTCAGCTTGAGCCCTTGAAATTCCATTTGTAATAAGATGTTTAAATAGCTCAGATGACTTTCCTAAATTTTCTCTTGATGCTCCTCCTTGAATTCGAGGGATAATTAAGTTTAATGATTCATATATACCATAACTAAATTGAGTAATATAATCATATTCTAAACCACTACTGGCTAAAATCTGACTCCCCTCCTCTGTTAATGATATTTCACTTTTACCTCTAGTTGAAAATTTAGAATATTCTGCAGTACTTATTATAGCTGTAAAATTTAAACCTATTGCTAGCAACCCTGAAAATATAATAACACATGATTGTTTCCAAAATTGTTTAAGATTATTATTAATAAAATATTCTTTAAATTTTATAATAAATAATGGGATTAATAATAATATTAAATAATAGGACATTTGATAATGATTTGCTCTAATCTGTAATCCCATAGCAATTACACTTAGTAATAAACCCCACTTGTACCTGTTTTGAAAAATCATTATCACCCCAGCTAACACTAATGGGAAATAGCCTAAAGCTTGAGCTTTTGTATTATGGCCAACCTGAATTATAATTAACAAATAGGTGGATAATCCATAAGCTAGCGCCCCGAAAACAGAATATTTAACTGGAATTTTAATCGTAACTAGAAAAAAATAAAAACTAAAAAAATATAGAAATAACAAAAATATTGGATGAGGCAACAATCTAAATATTTTGTGAATCGGAGTCAAAATATCATAAGGATACTTCGCTCCCAATTGATAAGTTGGCATTCCTCCAAAAGCATTATCAATCCAATAAGTCTCCTTTTCATAAGTAGACCTATGCTCTTCTATCTGACGAGACATTCCCATATATTGACTTATGTCAGACTGAACTATAGATTTACCGAGAAAAATAGGATAATAAAAAAGTGATGATAAAACTATAAATCCTAAAACAACTAAAAAATGAATTTTTAAATTGTTTACGTGAATAATTTCAATCAATTTCTTCATAATCTATATATTCATCTTAAGATTTACTTAATTTAATATTAATAAAATCTTAATTATCACTTCTTAAAAGAAACTCTATTTATAAAACGTTTAAACATTAATTTAAATATCCAAAGAACAATAAGTCGAGAGAAATAGACTAGACAAATAATTACAAAAAACATCATGCTGTATTTAGTCTATTTTATTATAACAAATGTAATTAAAACGTAATAAATTAATCATACAATATCATAATGAAAATTCTATAGTTTTATTTTTAAAATACAATTATCTTGCATTAAATATCAAAATATGCTTAAAAAGTTTTTTTTATTTTTTTTTATATCCCCAATTAGTTTAGCCATATCTCAGTATACTGATCAAATAAATTCAAATAGACCTGGCGTCTCAATTGGAGCATTCTCTGTTGGAACAGGAGTGATTCAACTTGAGTCTGGAATTGAATATAGAAATTACAAACACAAAGGTTATAATAATTCAATTTCTAAAGGAAAAGTAGCTTTCTTATCTTTAAGATACGGGTTTTTAAAAGAACAACTTGAGCTAACTTATGATGGGGCATATATGTTTGATGAACTAGAAAACAAAGCAAGTTACACTCCTCTTAGAAACAAACGCGAAGGTTTTCTTAAAAATTTTATTGGATTAAAGTATCTGGTTTATGATCCATTTAAAAAAGAGAGAAAAACTAATTTTTATAGTTGGAATGCAAATAATAAATTTAAAATTAGAGATCTTATACCTGCAGTTTCATTATCATTTGGGGCTAATATTAGCCACAAAAAAGACAACAATTATCCGTACAACGATGTTTTTGAATATTTATTTAAACCTTTTTTATTTCAAACTCTTATTTTACCTAGAAAAGTTGATCCTTTTTTTTCAGGTAGAGCTACCTTAGCGACTCAATCACACTTTTTAGGAACGTGGGTTTTTGTAACTAATTATTCGTACGATAGAATACTATCTGAGTATATAGAAAAAAGTTATATTTTAACATTAACGCATACCTTTGACCCTAAATGGTCAATCTATATTGAAACTCAAGGGGTGTCAAGTGAAATCTATCAAGATCAATTATTTAAAATGGGTACTGCTTATTTGATGAATGATAACACACAAATCGAGCTCACTATTGGTTCTAACGTTAAGGATACTCCTTCTTCATTTATCTTTAATAGTGGAGTTTCATACAGGTTTGATTTTCATAAAGATATAAATCCTGAGATTAAAAAAAGTGAAAATAATACTAAGAAAGCATTTAAAAAAGAAGAAAAAAACTTAAAAAAATCTATAAAAGAATCCAAAAAAGCTACAAAAAGAGCAAGAAAAAAAACAAATTAACTTATGATTACTATTAAAGAAGTTCTATCTAATGATGATTTTAAGTTATTTGTTGACTTTCCATTTAAATTATATAAAAAATGTAAATACTGGGTTCCTCCAATCACTAAAGAAGAGCTACTTCTTCTTGATAAGAATAAAAATCCAGTATATCAAAATGCAGATGCAAAATTTTTTATAGCCTATAAAAACAATGAAATAGTTGGTAGAATAGCCGCAATGATTAATTGGGTTGAAGTAAATGAGGTTAAGAAAAAAAAAGTTCGTTTTGGATGGTATGATGTAATTAATGATATAAGTGTAACTAAACTTTTAATGGAGCAAGTAATTAAATTTGGAAAGAAAAATAAACTTGATTTCATAGAAGGACCTGTTGGATTTTCAAACCTTGATAAAGCAGGCTTGCTTATTGAAGGATTTAATGAATTAAATACCATGATTACATTATATAATTATCCATATTATTTAGAACATTTAGAAAAACTTAATTTTAAAAAACTAGCTCAATGGGTTGAATATGAAATTCAGATAGATTCATTTGAAAATTCACCTGAAAAAGTTAAAAGATTTTCAGATTTAATAAAGAAGAGGTATTCTTTAGAAATAAAAAATTTTAATTCAACTAAAAAAATTATTCCATTTGTTGACAAAATGTTTGATTTATTGTCTAAAACATATAAGAATCTACAAACGTTTGTTCCAATTCAAGAGTGTCAAATTAATCATTATAAAAAAAAGTATTTTAAATATTTAAATCCAAATCTAATCAAATGCGTTTTAAACAAAGAAAAAGAATTAATAGCATTCATTGTAGCAATGCCTTCATTTGCCAAAGCACTTAAAAAAGTTAATGGTAAACTTTTTCCTTTTGGATTTTTACACATCTTGAAAGCTCAGTATTACAATGATCGAGCTTCTTTTTATTTAATGGGCATACACCCTGATTTTCAAAATAAAGGAGTCACTGCAATAGTTTTTAATGAAATGCAAAAAACATTGAATGAAATGGGCATTAAAGTGATTGAGACTAATCCAGAGCTTGAAGAAAACGAAGCAATTCAAAGATTATGGAAGAATTATAAAAATCGTATTCATAAAAAAAGGGCAACATTTACTTTAAAAATTAAAAATTAAATTCAACTACTTAAAGATTAATTTCGATAAATGATTAGAGATGAAACAATTATTGCTCTTGCTACTCCTTCAGGGGTAGGCGCGATTTCTGTAATTAGACTTTCAGGCAGGGAATCTATTTCTATAGTTGATAAATTCTTTTATTGTAAATCAACTAAATCTCTATTAAATCAGAAAAGTCATACAATTCACCTTGGTGAAATTAAAAGCAATAATTTAATTATAGACCAAGTTCTTGTAAGTGTTTTTAAAGGCCCCTACTCCTACACCGGTGAAGATGTTATTGAAATATCATGTCACGGTTCAATATATATTCAACAAAGGATTATTGAATTATTTATAGAAAATGGAATTTTTCCTGCTAAGGCTGGAGAGTTCACTCTTAGAGCCTTTTTAAATGGGAAAATGGATCTTTCACAAGCTGAAGCAGTAGCTGATTTGATTTCTTCAGAAAATGAATCAAGCCATAAGATTGCTCTTAATCAAATGAGAGGTGGATTTAGCTCTGAAATAAAAAACCTAAGAATAGAATTATTAAACTTTGCCTCATTAATAGAACTTGAATTAGATTTCAGTGAAGAAGATGTAGCTTTTGCAGATCTAACAAAGCTCAATGATTTATTAATTAAAATTCACAAAATTATCTCAAACCTTATTCAATCTTTTAGTCTTGGAAACGTTTTAAAAAATGGAATCCCTATTGCTATAATTGGACCTCCAAATGTTGGTAAATCTACATTGTTAAATTCCTTGTTAAATGAAGAAAAAGCTATAATAAGTAATATTCCTGGAACAACAAGAGATGTTATTGAAGATGAAGTTAATTTTAAAGGAATTAATTTTAGATTTATTGATACAGCTGGAATTAGAGACACTAAAAATAAAATTGAAAAAATTGGAATTCAAAGAACTTTTGAAAAACTTAAAAGTGCTTCTTCTATATTATATATTATTGATTCTAGCTCATATTTAAAAAACAAATTAAAGATTCAGTTAGAGATATTATCAATTATAGAAAAAAGCCCAAAAACTCCTTTATTACTTATATTTAATAAAGCGGACTTGAGTTCGATATTAGAAAATGAATTGTCACAGTTTGATTTTCCTAAAATCCATTTAAGCGCTAAAAATAAGACAGGAATTAATGTTTTAATAAATCATTTAGTTTCAAGTTTTAAAAACAATAAAGATGAATCTATAATAACAAATTCTAGGCATTATTCAGCATTTGTTGCAGCACAAAAGGCGCTTTCAAATGTTCAAAATGGAATTTCTAATAATATCACTGGAGATCTTCTTTCGGTAGATTTAAAAGACGCGCTTAATTATTTAGGAGAAATAACAGGTGAGGTCACTAATGATGAGTTACTGGGGAATATTTTTGGAAAATTTTGTATCGGAAAGTGAAGTTACTTTCCTAT
>Ga0115002_10005111_pt1 | contig 15607 bp, 8 predicted proteins | sample ArcticOcean_MG_C_8_FD_89576 | JGI IMG/M metagenome (GOLD analysis project Ga0115002, IMG submission 89576) | Marine microbial communities from western Arctic Ocean - ArcticOcean_MG_CB11_86 | ecosystem: Environmental > Aquatic > Marine > Oceanic | place: Arctic Ocean: Canada Basin | collected... | reverse complement strand
CGTTTTGCGTCCCGCGGGTATGGTTGAACTTCCTGCTCCGCCAGCAAAAATGTATTTTGCTTTTACTTTGACGGTGACTTGTCGAGGGAATGCTGAGTTTGGAATCTTTTTCCAATTTCCGACTAAATCTTCAATTGGCTTGAAGTCTGGGAATGGATATTTTTCCTCGATTGGATCAATTAGAGGATTTTTCTCAGCATTGTTATTTTCATTCCTTGGAATGGAGGGGTCGGTTTTTTTTTGTGGATTTACTGTGGATGACTCATTTAATTTTGAATCCCTTCCCTTGTTCATGAAATCATGAATCTTCCCTCTGTTCATGAAACCAATTACGCCCATCGCTCCAATTAAGAGTATAATAAACCACTTCATTGATAGAACGATCGTATCTGTTATCTATGATTTCAAGAAATGAGTATGCAATAGTAAATGAACTACTATTTATCTTTCTTATTTGGCTAAATTGATATCGACTATTGAGCATCAAGATATATGACTAGGAGATTATTTTTACTCGACGGAATGGCGCTCGTTTATCGAGCCCATTTTGCCTTGATCCGTAGTCCCATTTACACTTCTAAGGGGATTAATGCTTCAGCGATTTACGGGTTCACTAACACCTTAGTTGATTTACTCGGGAAACAAGAGCCAACACATATTGCAGTTGTATTCGATACTCCGGCTCCGACTGAACGGCATGAAATATTTCCAGAATATAAGGCCCAGCGCGATGCAATGCCGGAGGACCTGTCTATTGCTATTCCGGAGGTTAAAAAATTAATTAAGGCATTTAATATACCAGTCATCGAGATGGACGGTTATGAAGCAGATGATATTATAGGGACTTTGGCAAAACGAGCAGTCAAAGATGATAGTGAATGTGAAGTTTTTATGGTCACTCCTGATAAGGACTTTGCTCAACTCGTTGAGGACAGGATTAAAATATTTAAACCGGGAAAAGCTGGTAATGAGTCCGAGATAATTGGGATAGATGCGATTAAAGAGCGCTGGAACGTTCAGCGCTCGGAGCAGGTCATTGATATACTTGGGCTCTGGGGTGATGCTAGTGATAATATTCCTGGAGTTCCTGGTATAGGTGAGAAGACGGCTAAGAAACTTGTGGCTCAGTACGGAGGGGTTGAGCAGCTGATCGAAAACATTGATGAGCTGAAAGGTAAGCAGAGGGAGAATGTGGAGAACAATAAAGAACAGGCACTACTTTCAAAAAAATTAGCCACAATAATTATTGATGTTCCCGTTGACTTGGACTGGGATGATTTGCGATTGGAGGATAAGAATAATGAGGCTGTATCGGGCATCTTCATTGAATTTGAATTTAATTCGCTAGGGAAGCGAATCCTTGGTAAGGAATTTGTTGCGGGGAGGGGATATGATTCAAATGAGAATGATGATGATTCAGGAGAAGTCAGTCTAAAGAATATTGAGAGTGTTGATCATGACTATTCTCACATTGTTTATGATGATGAAGCTCAGAGGAGATCTGAGATTGATAAGTTAATAGAAGTGGATAGTTTTTGTTTTGATACTGAAACGACAGGAACTGATCCAATACATGATGAATTGCTCGGGATGGCTATTTCCTGTGCCGAAGGAAAGGCATTATACTTTGAATGTCCTCGTGATGAGGTTCAGAGAAAGAATTTCATTAAGGATTTCACTAAACTTTTTAGTAATCCAAAAACAGAAAAGATCGGGCATAATCTAAAATTTGATTTGGCGGTGTTAGGTTGGTCTGGATTGAATGTTAGGGGTCCTTTCTTTGATACGATGCTCGCGCATACTCTGACCTTTCCCGATCAGAAACATTCTATGGATTATGCATCCGAATCTATGCTTGGCTATACTCCAATATCAATGAAGTCCCTCATTGATGAGGAAGATAGTAGTGGGCAATTGAGCTTAATAGATTCTTCAGTGGCAGACATTGAAGCTAGTAAATTGGCTGAATATGCAGCAGAGGATGCTGATGTCACCTATCAGCTTGCACAAAAACTCCGTCCTCTTTTAAAGGAAAAGGAGCAGGAAAAAGTCTTCTACGAAATTGAATGTCCCTTGATTCCTGTTCTCGTTACTATGGAATCGGAGGGCATATCCTTGGATCAGTCTGTTCTTGATGAGATACGTGGATCGCTCACAAGTTCTATTAACGGTTTAGGAGCAGAAATTACAAGCTTGGCAGGGAGAGAGTTTAATTTAAATTCTCCCAAGCAGTTAGGAGAGGTCCTTTTTGATGATTTAAAATTAGTAGATAAACCCAAGAAGACCAAGACTGGTCAATATAAGACAGACGAAGCTGTCCTCACCTCATTAGCACCGAAGCATCGAATCGTTGAGGCTATCCTTGAATACCGGGAATCAGCAAAACTTAAGAGTACTTATGTAGATGCTCTTCCTAATTCCATAGCAAAAAGAACAGGTCGAGTTCATTCTAATTTTGGACAGTTGGTCACAGCTACTGGAAGGCTTGTGTCAAATAGCCCAAACTTACAAAATATACCGGTGCGTACTGCTCAAGGGCGTGAGATACGCAAGGCCTTTGTTGCTCGCGGCAGTGATTATAAAATCCTTGCGGTTGATTATTCTCAAATTGAACTGCGAGTGATGGCTTCTATTTCAGGCGATGATGCTCTGCAATCGGCTTTCTCCGAAGGGTTGGATATTCATTCTGCTACTGCATCCAAAGTTTATTCTGTGGATTTGGATTCAGTGACTTCTGATATGAGACGTGGGGCTAAGACAGTTAATTTTGGTATTATTTACGGCATTTCAGCTTTTGGCCTATCACAGCGTCTGAATGTGAGCCGATCCGAAGCATCTGAGCTTATTGATTCTTATTTTGAGCAGTATCCGAAAGTAAAAGAGTTCATGTCAAAGACTATAGAATTCGCTAAAGAAAATGGATATGTCGAAACGATAACGGGTCGCCGACGTTACTTGCGTGACATTAATTCTTCTAACGCGATGATTAGGTCAGCTGCAGAACGAACCGCTATCAATACTCCGATTCAAGGCACCGCTGCTGATATGATAAAATTAGCAATGACGAGAGTGCAAGTAGCTTTGGATGAGGGTGAATTTGATACCAAAATGATTCTTCAAGTTCATGATGAGTTATTGTTTGATATGGTAATAGATGAAGAAACCGAAATTAAAGAAATGGTTGTGGAGGAAATGAAAAGTGCTCTACCTCTAAAGGTTCCTATCACAGTTGATGTGGGGACAGGTGATAATTGGTTAGAGGCTCACTAAATCTGAAAAGATTAAGCCAAGGATTAGAATTAATCCGCTCAAAATTGTTGAGATCGAAGCTATCTTAAACAAATTCATGCACTGCTTATCTAGAAATACATGGTTTGGCGTATTCTTCACCGGATTTTTCAAATCAAAAGAAACACAATATTCCCAACATTATATGCGGATATGTAACTTAAAGGATATCGATTTGAACTTCCTTGTTTAGTGGGCAAATTAGGTAATTGAAACCAAATTGCGGATAAAAAAAACTTTCTGTAAAAATTGATGAATTTTTCGTTATCAGACTCGTCTAATGAAGAGAAGCAGCTCTATCGCAATGAAGAGTCTCTAGAAACAGAAACTTCAAACAAAGAAAGAGATGCACTGCTCATTGAGCGCTGTCAGTCAGGAGACTACACAGCATTTGATGAGTTAATCATAGTCTATAGAGGCAAAATTTATGCAATGATTTTTAATATGATAAGGAATGAGGCAGACGCCTGGGACCTTTCTCAGGATGTATTTATAAAGGCTTGGAAAGCGCTTTCAAAATTTGAAGGGCGATCAGCATTTTATACTTGGCTTTACAGGATTACTCATAATGTCACTTATGATTGGATACGTAAGAAAAAGATAGGGGGGGGCGGAGAATTTAATGACGAAATGCTTAATGAGGCGGAGCCTGGTGCGCTGACTTCACCAAAGGCATCTGATTCTCCTGATCAGAATGTTCAACGGGCCGAACTTCGAAATGAAATAACGATAGCAATTAATTCACTCTCAGAGGATCATCGAGAAGTGATCCTGCTAAAAGAAGTGGAAGGTTTAAGCTATCAGGAAATAGCAGAATCAATTGGGAGCTCAATTGGGACCGTGATGTCTCGATTGTATTATGCTCGGAAAAAATTACAGGAAACTCTTAAAGATAATAACTATGACTGAAAAAGAAGAATTGGTCACTCGGTGGATTGATGGTGAGCTTACTACTGAACAGGAGCTTGAATTTAAGAAGATAGAAGAATTAGACCCGGATTTTTGTGCAAGTTTCAAAGCGGCGTCCGATGATGTTCGTGAAGCGTTGCGTTCTGAATTTAATTCTGAGGTGGAGGTTCCGCATGGTGTTTTTTTTAACAGTCAGATAGAAAATAGAATACGACAATCCTATGTAAAAGAATCACCAGTTACTGGCGTCTTGGGTGCGGCGATCATCTGGATCAAGTCTCCATTCACTTGGGCTGCAGCTTCTGCATTTTGCTTGTTATTATTCTTATCTAATAAAAACTTGGATCAAGGTATTGGGTCGACTGTAGTTTCTACCTATTCTCCTGACCCTTCAGTGATTATTGTTAGTGCTGGATATAATGAAGAAGCCGAAGCCACAGTGATCAAATTGGAGGGGTTAGAGCGTATACCTGATGACACTGATTTTAGCGTAAATCATATTGTTTCTTATGATCGACAAGGGCCTCCAGGATTTGTTCATTTCTATAACAAACAAGATGAAGTTGTTTATATAATGGAGACAGATGAGTACGGATTGCCTAATGTTTTTTAGACTACTAATTAATGAATAAGATGTTCCTCCGACGATTTGAAATAAGTAAACCTATTTTTCTAGGGGTTATTGCCTGGTTTTTGTTACCGGTTATGCTTTTTTCGCAGGAAGAGAAAAATGAAAAAAGTTACCTTAATAACACATTTTGGGGGGCCCTCGTTTATGCATCGAAGGGCAAAATAGATAAGCCTTTAAACGCAAAATTAAGCTCGAGACTGAAGAAGGCATTCCCTATATTTCAGAATTTCGAGCTTCTTGGTCAGCATACTCAAGAAAATGTTTTTAAGGAATATGTAAATTGGGTGGTTCCTTCTAACGAGATAAATCTTGGATTCGAATCGAAGGGCTTAGCAGAGGGCGGAGGTGTAAAATTACTGCTGAAACTTTGGAGAAAGAAAAAAGTAATATTAAAGTCAGATCTTATAATTTATCCCGACAAGCCGGTTCTTATTTCTGGTCCAGAATGGAAAGAGGGGCGGCTTATTTTTGTATTGGAAATGAAAAAAAAGAAGTAATCTGCTTTAGCAACGGCCATTTAGACAGTGGTCTGTGCCATTTCTGATCTTTCTTTCTTTAATCGTAACTGGCCACATGCTGCTTCTATATCGTGCCCTTTTTCTTTTCGAAGAGTGGCCTGTATTCTATTCTTGACCAGAATGTTAAGAAATTTTTTCTGAGTAGTTTCTGAAGGCCTTTCCCAGTGCAGTCCTTCAACTTTATTATATGGGATTAGATTAATTTTCGCTCGAAGAGATGATGCTATTTTTGCTAGTGATTTTGCCTGCTCCTCTGAGTCATTAATTCCCTGAATTAATATGTATTCGAAGGTGACCTTATGGTTTTTCTTCGAATTATAGTATTGGAGGGATTCGATTAGATCATTTATAGGATATTTTTTATTTATAGGCATTATTTTATCCCTCACATTATCGCTGGCTCCGTGAAGTGAAACAGCGAGTCGAATCTGTAATGGCTGATCAGCTATTTGTCGGATTTCTGGAGCCAGGCCGCTCGTGGAGACTGTTATGTGCCTAGCGCCGATTCCGAGTCCCCAATCGGCATTGATTATTTTTATGGAGTGCATCAGATTCTTAAGGTTTGCGAGTGGCTCTCCCATTCCCATGAAAACGACATTATTAATTTTCTTTTTTGATTCTCTTTCTACAGCTAATAATTGTCCGGTAATTTCGCTTGTTTCTAGGTTGCGGGTAAATCCATCTAGGCCGCTGGCACAGAATTTACATCCGTAAGCACAGCCGACCTGGCTAGAGACGCAAAGGGTTTGTCTGGAGGACCGGTTACCGTTAACATTAGTGGAGGCAGGAATGATTACTGATTCGATGTATCGACCATCCTGCAACTGATAGAGATACTTTTGGGTAGTATCATTCGAATGAGAATCCTGAACGGGAGTTAGGTCAGTTATCCTATAGGTTTTAGAGAGTTTTTCTCGTAAATCTTCAGGCAGATTACTCATGTCGCTGAAGTTTGTAACTCTTTGATTATAGACCCATTCAATGACTTGGCTTGCTCTGTATTTAGGCTCTCCAAGTTCAAGAAGATCATGTTCAAGCTCTTCTTTCGTGAGGCCGGTAATAATTTTCCCCGAAGTCATGTTGGTGCACTTTAGCACATAAAAGCAGATGCTGCTCTTATCGTTGCAAGTTGAGAAAGGTTTCTACACAATAATGGCATGCGATTTTTTCTCCTTTTATTATTAGTTTCACTTTTTACTGATAGTTATTTAAGAGCTTCTGGGAAACCGAACATTTTATTCATTATGGCTGACGATTGTACGTTTCGGGACATCGGATGTTATGGCGGTCAGGCGAAGACTCCAAACATTGATAAATTGGCTACCCAAGGCATGCAATTTAGTCATTGTTTTCAGGCTGCTCCTATGTGTTCTCCAACAAGGCACAATTTATATACCGGTCTGTATCCAGTGAAGAGTGGAGCTTATCCTAATCATACATTTGTTGATAAAGGAACTAAGAGTATTGCGCATTATCTCAAAACTGTAGGTTATAGGGTTGCTTTAAGCGGCAAAACACACATTAACCCAAGAGAAGCATTTCCTTTTGAGTATTCATCAAAGGCAAATAATCCTGACCTTGAGAGTGTCAGTCTTTTATTTAAGGAATGCGCAGAAAGTAAAACTCCTTTTTGCCTTTTTGCGTGTTCAAATGAGCCTCACTCTCCATGGAATAAAGGCGATTCTTCAAAGTATGATCCGAAAAAACTGAAGCTGCCTCCTTACTTCGTTGATACACCTGAGACTAGAGATGCTTATTCTAGGTACCTTGCTGAGATAAGTTATTATGATTGGCAGGTAGGCCAAATCATCAAGAGGCTTGATGAGAATGGTCTCACAGAAAACACACTGGTGATGGTGGTTAGTGAGCAGGGGAGTGGTTTTCCGTTTGCAAAATGGACATGCTATGAGAGTGGCCTGCAGAGCGCGATGATTGTTCGATGGGACGGTAAAGTGAGTCCAGGGTCGAAGACTTCAGCGATGGTTGAATATGTGGATGTGTTGCCTACTTTCTTAGATGTTGCTGGAGGGGAAATAAGAAAAAACCTTGATGGGAGCAGTTTTCTTGATGTTATTTTAGGAAAGAAAGATACACATAAAGAATTTGTTTTCGGTGAGATGACAACCAGAGGGATTAATAATGGCTCCGAAACTTTTGGAATCAGATCTGTTAGAGGTAGGCGTTATAAGTACATATGGAATTTTACTCCAGAGATTGAATTTAAAAATGCTTGTACACATTCTAAGGAATTTAGGAGTTGGATCGCAAAGGCGGAATCGGGTGATAAGGACGCAATTGATAAAGTGAGGAGGTATCAATGGCGGCCAAAAGTTGAAGTTTATGATCTCCACAATGATCCTTATGAATGGAAAAATCTTGCTGGAAAACCTGAAGTGGAAAGTGTCCAGAATAGACTTAATAAGGTTCTCAAGGATTGGATGAAATCTCAGGGAGATGAGGGTCAAAAAACTGAACTTGCTGCTCTTGAGCGACAGGGCAGATCTAAAAAAAGAAAAAAAGGTAAAGGTGCTACTACAAAGGATAAGGGATAGAGTCTTTTGATAATAGATTTAAAAAATACCGAACAAAAACACGTAGTATCCCCTCTATTTTATTAGGATTTGGAAAGAGTTATGACTCTGTTCTTGCCATCGAATTTATGATCAGTCACTTTCCCGTCAGGCCACCTGACTTTGAAGCTTCGTATAGTTTTTCCGTTCGCTCCAAAGAAAAGATGTGGAGTGGATTGTGAAAGATAGCCTGCGCCTGCTTGAACTTCTTTTAAATGTTTGGAAGAGTCGGAATAATTCGCGGTAACTTTTGCTCCTATAGCATGGATGTTCATTTGTTGTCCTTTCAGAATGACACGGATTTTGTTCGTATTATTTACAGCAGCATTAGTTGTGTATGATGTTATCGGTCCGTCATTACTTGAGATTAAAATGTCTGGGAGAGAGTCTCCGTTAAGGTCTGCCTTACAAACTGATTTGGCATCACTGGGAACTATAACTCCGCTCTCATCTGGCCATACAGTTTTAAATGTCCCGTCCCCAAGACCTGCGAGCATTAAGCTCATGCCTCCCGACATTCTTCCAGTTTCAACTTGTGGATGATGGAAATTTTGAGCCAGGAGAAGGTCAGGAAAACTGTCTCCGTTCATGTCTTCAATAACTATTCCAAAGCATGGAGCCACTTGAGCAATTTTTGGCAAATTTTGAAAACTGAACTGACCGTTTCCATCATTGAGTAGAACTCCTGAATTTAATTCAGTGATGGAAAACTTTTGGGAGTCTTTCATTTCTTGAGGTGTGTAGACTTGGTTCAATTCTGCTAATGCAAAAGAATGAAAGGTGTTAAATCTATCTGCTAAGTGCGGTATGGCTCGGGTTGAGCAGCTCTTTCCTCTTACAGGGAAGAGTTGACCATTTTCGTATTCTGCTTCAACGAGGTGCATGTCATCAGTTCCGAATTTTCCGTAGTATAACAAAACCGGATGATCGTCAGAGGCATGGTACTTAGTATTGAGTCCGAAATTGCTTGCTACTATATCGATGTCCCCGTCCAGATCCAGATCCGCGGCATTAACTCCATTCCACCATCCTGGAATTTTATCGAGGCCTGCTTCCTTGGTAAGGTTAGTAAATTTCCCTTTTTCATTTTGTAGGTAAGTGATAGGTCCCCATTCGAGAGCAATGAGCAAATCCTGCCAGCCATCATCATTGATGTCTGTGAAAGTGGCTCCAGTCACAAGGCCTAGAGAAGAAAGTGACGGGGCTATTTGTTCAGCAGATTCTTTGAACTTACCATCAACATTGATGAGGAGTCTGCTTCTAGGGGCAGCAGGATATTTCTTTCCAATAACTCTTCCGCCAATAAAAATATCTAGATCACCGTCACGATCAATGTCTGCTGTGGCAATGGGGCCACCTGAATCTGAATCTACTGGTAAATAAGAGTCAGGTGCTAATAAGAAATCCCCAGTCCCACCATTAATGTAGAGCCTGTCCTGCAATAGTTCTCCGGAGGATTCTATACCACCGCTCACGACGATGAGATCCAGATCACCGTCACCGTCAGTGTCAGCGAGTAATAATCCCATGTCTTCATAGTTAATAGAACCTTCGATTGATTCAGGTTTTGAAAAGTTTCCGTCACCTTTATTTTTGAGGATCTGAGTGAGCGAGCCTTTTGCTCCACCAAGGATAAAGTCTTCATCACCATCACTATCAATGTCGCCGACCGCTATCCCTGGGCCGAGCTGTGATAATTTATTTGGTAATAGGGGCTGATCCTTAAAATCATCGAAATTGAGTTCCTTATGTCTAACCCCAGAAAGGCTCGTATTGATTTTGAATAAAGTATTTTTTTTAGGCCCATTTGATGAGGCTAATGAATTACTTTCTGATTCAGTTATTTCATAAAGGGTGCCTCCCTCTAATTGTTTAAATTCTTGGTTGATGCCGCTTGGCCAATCGACTAGGAGTCGATTAATCTTTGTATTTTTAGTAATTCCAAAATGGGCCATAGCTTCATCAGAGCTGAGGTATCCTCGTGCCACGTTAATTTGTTTAGCGAAGGTTCCTGAATCAGTTTCGATAGTGACCTTAGTACCTATCCCATTTCTGTTACTTTTTGTTCCATTCAGTTTAATTAGTGTCCCTGAATTCTTACTGGTATTTTTGTATAGTATTGGGGGTTCGTCTCGATGCATTACGAACACGTCAATGTCACCATCACGATCAAAGTCACAATTTACTGCAGCCAGACTGAAACCAAAGTGATCAAGGCCCCACCTCTTGCCTGATTCAGAGAATTTATAGTTCCCTAGATTTTGAAATACCAAATTATTTTCTTTTCTCAGATTTTGAGTTTCAGTTTTTGTTTTTTCTGCTCCTTCTTCAACTTCACGAATGTTTTGTTCCATCCCGTTAGTGAAGAAAACATCTGAACGGCCATCATTATCAAGGTCATCTATCTTAACGGACCAAGTCCAATCCGAGTTTGCCATGCCTACTAGATAGGCAGATTCCAGAACTCTTCTTGTTCCTGTGTTATAATAAACAACATTACGCATGTTTTGAGGAGGCCTTGCCTTGAGCATGAATTCTGTTGTGGAGGCTTCCATTGATCCCATGCTGATCTTTCGCTTGTAATGGGTTGTTCCTGACATGTCAGCAAGGATGAAATCAACTCTCCCATCGTTATTTAGATCTCCTGTATCAGCTCCCATACTGAACATTGTTGTATATGGAACCGCTTCTTCGATAGCATCTCGGAACGTTCCATCTCCATTGTTGTGGTACAGAAAGTCTCTGTCTCCCCAGTCATTTCCAACATAAAGATCAGGAAGTCCGTCATCATTATAATCCCACCAGGTGGCGGATAATCCTCTGCCTTCTCCTGGGATTATTCCAGCCTTGTTAGTGACTTCTTCGAAGGTTCCATTTCCATTGTTACGATATAAGTAGTCGGGCCTTCCTATCTTATCCCATTTTATCATGGGGCCCTTAGGTGTTTGTTTTACCAATAATTTAAAGACTTTATCATATGGGGAGATAAGCGTTGGTTTGCCATTAGGACCTTTTCCAATCATTTTCTTCGGATCAGGTGGGGTCAGGTTTGGAGGGAGACGATATTCATTAGTGATAAGATAAAGATCCAAATCACCATCTTTATCGTAGTCACAAAACGATGGCATCAGGCTTGCATCATTGGTGTTTAATCCGAATTCCTTTGCTCTTTCAATGAATTTAACGGTGCCTCCTTCTTTGCCTGTATTGATGTAGAGGCTATTTTCTTGTCCATAATTGGCAATATAGATGTCGAGGTCACCATCATTATCAATGTCTATAATGCTTGCACCTCTGCCCCAGGCATTGTCTTTCTCTAGGCCTGACCCTTGAGTAACGTCTTCAAATTTAAGAGGGGATACTTGACGATAGAGGCGATTCCCGCCAGGGGAACTTGCAAGAAAAAGATCAGGCTGACCGTCACCGTCGATGTCTCCGACCGCAACACCACTCGCTTCTAATCCTGAATTATAGAAAAACGAGTATGGATGTTTTAGATTTTGTTTTATTTCAGATTGAATTCCTGACTCTTCAGGAGTTAATGCTACGAAAAGTGTTTTATTGGAATTCTCAGAACTATCGATTTTTGACAATGATTTAGCAATGATCGTTTCTTTCTTAGTATCGAGTGGCGATGTTTTTTGTATCCCTTGAGTTGTATTTTCAGTTTCTTTCTTTTTGCAGGAGGAGAAAAGAACAAATGGGACCGAGAATGTCACAAGGATGATCAGTGACCTAAATGTAGAAGAAATAGGTTCAGTGTTCATGGATTATTCCGGTTGTTTGATTTCTATCATGGAGGAGCCTTCTGAAACTTCAGTTACTGACTCTTTTCCATTTGGCCAAGCAACAGACACTTCAGTCACTTTGTCTGACGATTTTGTAGCAAAGGAAATAGTCGGGGGATTTTGCGATAAGTATCCAGATCCTGAATAAACCTCTGCTACCCTGACACTTCCGTCGCTGATCTTAGCAGTAACAAGGGATCCTACACCTGTGGTGTTACCAGCAATGCCTTTAAGATTAATAGAGATTATTCGATTTCCCGTGACGTTGTCATTAGTGAAGATCTTTAAGTTTCCATTATTGACCCCGACAATGTAGTCATTCCATCCGTCCCCGTTCAGATCCTTTCTTGTCAGACTTTTCGTATCCTCAAAAACCACGAGTCCGCTCCTTTCTGGTGAGATGGGAGTGAATGATCCTTTACCATCTCCCTTAAGGAGTTGGCTCAGGCCTCCAGCCATGTGACCTGTTTCAGGTTCAGGGCCATAAAAATTTTGAACCATGTATATGTCTAAATTCCCGTCCCCATCAAAGTCGCTCAGATCAATGCCAAAACCGGGTGCGATTTGTGCGATTTTCGGGAATGGGTTGAATTTAAAGTTGCCATCTCCGTTATTGATTAGGATTCCTGAGCGCAGCTCGGTAGCTTTATAGACTTTAGAATTATCTAATTTGTTTGATGTGTAGATTTCCTGCAATGAGGCCCGTGCAAAACTGTCAAAAGTTTTAAATTTATCAAAAAGAAAGGGCATGGCATTTGATGAGCAGCTCCTTCCCCTGATTGGTAAGAGTACATTATTCTCATATTTTGCCTCGACGATGGTAGATTCTCCGGTCCCGTCGAAATCACCATAAAATACTCTGATCGGGTTTTTTTCTTTGGGATGGTATTTTGTATTCATTCCGAAGTTACTAACGGCGTAGTCGATGTCTCCATCTGAATCGACATCTCCGGCCGAAATGCCATTCCACCATCCCCAAAGTTCAGACAGGCCAGAAGCTTTCGGATCACTCTCTAATCTTGATCCATTATTAATATATACTCTGATGGGTGCCCAATGGTAGGTGATTAAAAGATCCGGCCTTTTGTCGCCATTAGCGTCAGACCAGATAGCGCTAGTAACCATCCCGTATGATCTTAGTCCAGGAGCCATCGAATCAGTGACATCGGTAAATTTTCCGTCAACGTTCTGGAGCAGGTAACTCTTTGGGCTGGTTGGGTATTCGCCTGGAACGACCCTTCCTCCAACGAACAAGTCAAGGTCTCCGTCAGAATCGAAATCAGAACATGTTACGGTGCTTCCACTGTCATGCATTTCTGGGAGTGTGCCTTTGGGAGCTTTTGTGAATGCTCCTTTTCCATTATTTAAGTAAAGACGATCCTGCAAAATAGGATCATTTTTACTGCATTCTACGCCGCCACTAACAACGTATAGATCGAGGTCTCCGTCACTGTCACTATCAAAGAATAGGGCTCCCATGTCTTCTGCGGCAGAATCGGCAGCTACGGCTCCTCCGGTTAGTTTTGTGAATTTACCGGAACCGTTATTGCGGATAAGTTTGCCTGCATCGTTTTTTGCTCCAGCAAGATAAAAGTCATCATCGCCATCTCCGTCGATATCTCCCCAGGCCATTCCTGGTCCTAGTTGGGAATTTTTTTGAGGAAGTAAGGGTTGTACCGCGTAGTCGTCATAGAGTGTTTCTTTATGCTTGAGGCCTGCAAGCGAAGTGGGCAGAGGCGAGAATAATTTTTTCGTCTCTTTCGTTTGAGGTTTGATAGGTTCTTTTCCAGGTTCAGTGATGGTGTAGATCTGGTCAGAGGAAAGGTTGTTAAATACTTGCTTGTGTCCGCTAGGCCAGTGAACACTTAACTCATCAATCTTATCATATTTCCCTGTGCCGAAGTGAGCGATTGCTTCACCACTTGCCATGTAGCCTCGACTGAGTGTCAGGTAACGAATTTGTTTTGTGCTTCCGGATTTTATTCGGATTGTAGAACCAATGCCGGCAGGGTTACTCCGTGTTCCTCTTAATTTTACTAGGATCCTATGAGAGCCTTGTGAATTATTCTGAAGTATACTTACCTCCTCTTCAAGATTTGCTACGATGAGTTCGAGGTCTCCGTCCCGGTCCAGATCAGAGGCAGTTGCGGCGTAACTCATTCCCACGTGATCAAGCCCCCATTTTTCACTTACATCATTGAAGTTAAGGTCACCTAGATTCTGGAATGCGAGGTTCTGCTCCTTGAGTGGGCCGGTCTTTGCTCTTTGGTGTTTTGCCCATTCTGTTTCGCCTGGATATATTTTTGTGGCTTCAGAGTTATCAGCAACGTTCAGGTTCACAGCCATTCCGTTAGTGAAAAAGACGTCAACTAGCCCATCATTATCAAAATCAGAAAGACGAACGGTCCAGGTCCAATCGGAATTTGCCAATCCTGTCATGTGAGCAGCTTCCCTGAGCCTGTTCGTTCCACTATTAAGAAAGACGGCATTGCGCATGTACTGACGGGGGAACGCGGTAGTTAGAAACTCAACACTTGCTGACATCGCTCCCATGCCAATTTTTTGTTTGTAATGATTAGTTCCTGACATGTCGGCCACGAGTAGGTCAGGGCGTCCATCACCGTCCAGATCAGCAGAATCCGTACCCATTGAAAACCAAGCAGTGTGCGGGACTGTTGATTTAATTGTATTTTCAAAACTTCCGTTTGGCTGATTTCTTAAGTAAAAATCGGGATCCTTAAAATCGTTGGCAACAAATAGGTCAGGGCGTCCGTCAAAGTCCGGGTCCCACCATAGTGCAGAATTTCCTTTTCCGATTAATTCACCCTCTTTGGTTTGTGGAGTGAAAGTGCCGTCCCCATTGTTTTTCAGGAGACGATCAGATTGCCCTACGGTGTCATGATTTACAACGTCTCCAACTATTCCTGTGATGCCGTAGAATTTTTTAAATTTAGGAAATACAACGACATTTTTATTCCGGTCATATCCGACGATCCTTTCAGTTGTTTTTCCTCTCGGATCATAGAAGAAATTTGTCATTAAATAGAGATCCAAATCACCGTCCAGATCGTAATCAGAGAAGGCCGGGGTATGCCCAGCGCTTATGAAATCAAGACCATAACTTTTTGCTGATTCGGTAAATGTCCCATCTCCCTGATTCAGATACAAAGCATTAGCAGAGTCATAGTTACATACGTAAATATCTAGGTCGCCGTCTTTGTCGATATCAATGATAGAGGATCCGGTTCCCCATGAATTTCCACCTCCTACGCCTGCTCCTTGAGTGATGTCTTTAAAGACAAGATTATCAGTCTGGATTAATAGTTGATTGGGGATTGGTCCACCGGTAAAAAATAAATCTGGTTTTGCGTCTCCATTTACATCTCCCACAGCGACTCCGCCGCATCCCATTGCTGATGCGTAAAGGTATGCTCTGGGATTGTCTGTGAGTATGGGGTTAATAAATTTTACGCCGGTTCTTTTTGAGCTTAATCTGGTAAATAGTTTCCCGTTGTCTTGGGTGCTTCTGGAAGAGAGCTCGGATGCTTCAATTTTACCTTCCGGATCAAAATTAACTGAAGCGATTGGTTTCTTGTTTTTTATTTCAGCCGTTGAAGAGGATTTATTATCTGATGCTTTTTTGCAGCTGCTGCACAACAAAGTGAGAGCGAATAAAAAAGTTAAAGCTATTCGGAAGTAGTTCACTTTTAAAGATATGAGGGGGAGGGGGTCGCTAATTTAATGTTAATGCCCGTTATTTCAAGTGATGGAACTTATGTTTTATAACAAAGAGGGGGAGGCAATTGCCTCCCCCTCAGGGGTATGCCCTATGAATTGGGCATAAATTTGTTAAAGGTTAATTATTTCTCGTAGACCCTTAGGTAAACATTTGGTTGTTCAGCG
>Ga0115002_10005109_pt1 | contig 15613 bp, 15 predicted proteins | sample ArcticOcean_MG_C_8_FD_89576 | JGI IMG/M metagenome (GOLD analysis project Ga0115002, IMG submission 89576) | Marine microbial communities from western Arctic Ocean - ArcticOcean_MG_CB11_86 | ecosystem: Environmental > Aquatic > Marine > Oceanic | place: Arctic Ocean: Canada Basin | collected... | reverse complement strand
CGTGGCCGGCACCGATGCCGAACGCTTTCTCGCCGACAGCGGCTGTCGCTGGTTGGCCAAGCCGTTCCGGCTCGGCGACTTGCTGCGCGCCGTCCGCGCTACGGTCGGGTAGGGCACGATCACACCCGGTTTCGGAAGGCCCCTGTTGTTGTGGCCGCCGCTCGCCGTCCAGCCACGACCGTCCAACGTGGCCTTCAGCATTCGCGGCTTCTGATGAAAGGCCAGGATGGCACCCCGCATCACGGTCGCGGCCTCGGCCGACGGCACCTCGGAACCAAGCGCCTCCTTGAGTCGACGGATGGCACGCGCATGCAGCTGCGACACGCGGGACTCGTTGACGCCAATTTCGCTTCCGATCTCCTTCATCCTCGCTTCGCCGTAGTAGTAGCGGCCAATAACCGTCTGTTCGCGTGGCGGCAGCGAGGAGATTGCGGCACACACGCGAATCCGGACCTCCTCGCGTTCAAACGCCGTGTCAGGCTGTTCGGGTTCGGATGGGATCAGCGCCTGCGGCAGCGTGGACTCATCAATGTGGTCGTGATTGGCGACCGGCGAGGTGGACTCAATGGTCTTAATACGGACGATCGTGCGGCCGAGCCGCTTTTCGTCAGTGCCCACCTTCGCGGCGAGATCCGCCAGAGAAGGCTCGCAACCGTTCTCGCGCCGCAGCGATTCGCGCGCGGCTTCAAGCTCGCGCCGCTGGCGCCGCACGCCGCGCGGCCAGGCGTCCTTGCGCAGGGCATCAATCATCGCACCGCGGATACGACGCTCGGCAAACGTCTCGAACTTGATGCCCCGGCCTTCGTCGAAGCGACGGGCCGCGTCGATGAGTCCGATGACGCCGTCCTGAACAAGATCCCCAATATCTATCGAGTGCGGCATCGTCGCGGCGACACGGCGCGCGAGCTGTTCGACAAACGGTATTCGGGATACGACAAGTGAGTTTTCCTGACTATTCTGCGCACGCATGGGCGTAACCTCCGGTCTGCCCTAACGCAACGAGGGTACCAACTAGCCGAAGGCGCCAAGGTGACCGCTCAGCACCGCCGAGGAATGGCCCGTAACGCACTGTTATATCTGCACTTAGTGGCACATTCTGGCCACGACACCCCACACACACGAGCGGAAGACGGCACTGTAGTTCGTCAACCAGTTGACGAAACAGTGCTCATGATAGTCAAGGTATTGACGACCTTGATTACAATTATGGTGTCGGTGTCGCGAATTGGCTCTGCACCTGTATCAAGCGCCGCCGGTGTGCTGATTTGAGAAACTGGGGCGCGTTGTCGCCAGCGCGGATTTCACTTCCGCCTGGCAGGCGGGCGTGCTGGTCCCCTGGCACAAGAGGAGTGACTGCGGTTGCTCTGGAGCTACGCGTCGGCGGCTTCGGACCGCGTCCGGATCTGGCGGGCCGTACCCATGGCGTCGAGTACGCTCGACACCACCTGCGACGCGCGGGCCCGATGCCCCTCGTCGGCGACCTTGAGTTCCAGGAGTTCGGCGTGGGCGAGAATGATGCTGAGCTGGTTGTTGAGCTGGTGAAACAAGACACGCAGATCGGGGTCCTGCGACGCCGCGTCAGTGCCCGACCGCGTCGATTGAGGTGCCACGTTCACGCGCGGCCGCCCGCTGTACTTGCCGCGCTGCCCCCCACGACCCGCCTGGATGTCGCAGCATCACGCCACAGCGTGTCGGTGAAGATGCGAATCGATCCGCCGGCGGTGCGCACGTATTCCACTTTGCCAGCGGAAATCCAGTTGTAGATCGTGCGCCGACTGACGCCCACCGCTTCGCACGCCTTCATGATGGACAGGGTCTGACGATCTATGCGTTGATCCATATCGGGTTCCTTGCAGGTCTCGACTGTTCTGACGGCACGTTGCGTTACAAAGCGTGTATCGGCCAGAGCGAGAAATCCGTTAGAACCTACGACATATCCGTTCTGTGTCAACATATTGGCGCTACTGGCTATGAACGAATCAACTCCGCATCACCTGCTCTTCATAGACGACGAAATTGAGTTGAGAACGGTCATGGCCGAGCGACTTCGGGAGTGCGGGTTCGAGGTGACCGAAGCAGACAATGGCGAAGCGGCCCTGGAGCTTCTGGATCAATTCGCCTTCGACATCCTTATCACGGACCTGCGCTTGCCCGGTATTGACGGCACGGCCGTGGTCGAGGCAGCGGTGGGACGGTATCCGGGAATCGTCGCCCTCGTGATCACGGGGTATGGCACTGTCAGGGACGCGGTGGATGCCATCAAGCGAGGGGCGTCCGACTTTATTGCCAAGCCGTTCCAGTTCGACGAACTGAGGCACCACCTTCAGAGGTCGCTCGAACAATCCAGGCTCTCCTCCGAGAACGCCTATCTGCGCTCGCAGCTCGAGGAGCGTCATCAATTTGGCGGCATCCTCGGTGGCAGCCGCCCGATGCAGGCCTTGTTCCAGATGCTCGACACGGTGGCCCGCTCGAGCAGCACCATTCTTGTGACCGGCGAAACCGGAACGGGCAAGGAAGTGGTCGCCCGAGCGATCCATCACAATAGCCCTCGGCGCGCGAATCGGTTCGTGGCCCTCAACTGCAGCGCCATCCCGGAGACGCTGCTTGAGGCGGAACTGTTTGGCCACGTGCGAGGCGCGTTCACTGGCGCTGTCGGGACCCGCCAGGGCCGTTTCGAGCAGGCGCACAAGGGCACGCTGTTTCTCGACGAAGTGGGCACGATGAGCGTCGCGCTGCAGATGAAGGTGCTCCGTGCCCTGCAGGAGCGCGAGTTTGAGCGCGTGGGCGACAACCAGACCATCAGAGTGGATGTACGCGTCATCGCCGCGACAAATTCCGATCTGCTGGCCATGATCGCCGAGGGGACGTTCAGGGAAGACCTGTACTATCGTCTCAATGTCATTCCGCTCGCGCTGCCGCCGCTACGAGAGCGGCGCGATGATATTCCGATCCTCGTGACACACTTCCTTGACAAGTTTGCGCCTGGCGAGGTTATCCATGTGTCGCAAGGCGCGATGCGCGCGTTGATGGCGTATCACTGGCCGGGCAATGTTCGACAGCTTGAAAATGCCGTGGAGCGGGCGATTGCGCTCGGCGGAGGACGGGAAGAGGTCGACATCACGGATCTCCCCCCGGAATTGCAAAGCGAGCAACAGTCAGTACCTACGCCGTCTGTGGACTTGCCGGCAGATGGGCTGGACCTCCCGGCGCACCTCGCCTCGATTGAGCGGGATCTCGTACATCGGGCGCTCGATCGTACTGGCGGAAACCGCAACAAGGCCGCGGACTTGTTGCGTATCAAGCGCACGACGCTTGTGGAAAAACTGCGACGAATCGGAGCGCACGCCTAATGCCCCCACGCTACGCCTATTGGACAATCATCGCTGGCGGTTTGCCGACCTCGTTTCGCATGACGGAACGTGAAGAACTGCTGCCAACGTTTCGGCGGATCAAGCAGAAGCACCCGGACGCGGAAATGAAATACTTCGCGAGAGGTCGCCTCTGGAGTTCGCCGGACGAGGCGCGGGTCGAATCGGAGCGGCTGCGAGCCGAGGCGGACGCGCGGCGCAGCACGAGAGCGCCGTCGCGTGGTCGCGCCTGGCGGCCGGGCGGCGAGCATCAGGACCCGCGGCAGAAATTCAAGGACGCCAAGAAGGTACGGAACCAGGACCGGAGGCAGGAGCGCTTCGACCGACGGCACAAGGCACATACGCCGCCGGCCGACGGCGATACTCCGACCCGTCCAGCCGCGCAGTCGGCCCGGGCACCCCGGACCGACTGGCGCGATCGATCGACGGAATCGGCCAGACCACCAGCCTCGGGCGACCGCCCGTGGAATGATCGAGGACCGCGCACCCAACGGCCACCGGCCTCAGGCGACCGCCCGTGGTCAGATCGACCACCGCGAGATAGACCCCGAGACGACAGGCCGCCCCGCGAAGACCGTGGCGGACAGGGCTATCGCGGGAAGCCGACTGGCGCGCGGGACCGGCCCTGGAACGATCACGGACCACGCACCCCCAGGCCGCCCTCGTCAAGCGACCGCCCGTGGACCGATCGCCCACCACGAGACAGACCGCGTGACGACAGACCGCGCGACGACAGGCAACCCCGCGACGACCGTGGTGGGCAGGGCTATCGCGGGAAGCCGCCCGCCGCACGGGACCGGCCCTGGAACGATCACGGACCGCGCACCCCCAGGCCGCCCTCGTCAAGCGACCGCCCGTGGACCGATCGCCCACCACGAGACAGACCGCGTGACGACCGCGGCGGACAGGGATTCCGCGGGAAGCCGCCCGCCGCGCGGGACCGGCCCTGGAACGATCACGGACCGCGCACCCCCAGACCGCCCCGCGACGACCGTGGCGGGCAGGGCTTTCGTGGAAAGGCGAGTGGCGGTGACAACCGCACGCCCGGATCGACAAGGCCGGCGCCGAGGTCGGGATCGAGGCCGGGGTCGAAACCCGGCGGGTCGTACGGATCGCCAAAGGGAAGTTGGGCGCGCAAGCCAGAGTCCAAGTCACGGACATCAGGGGCGGGAGGCCGCGCGCCTGGCAGGCCTGATCGCGACCGCCATCAGCGCGGACCAGCTAAGGGCCGGAATCGACGCTGATGATTGCGCACGTCGTGATGTTTCGACCGAGGGCTAACCTCTCTCCAGCCGCGCGCGCTGCACTGGTTGCCGCGTTCGAAACGGCGCTGCGTGAGATCCCCTCTATACGGCGGGCCAACGTCGGACGGCGTCTGCTGCAGGGGCGCTCCTACGAAGCGCTGATGAACGTGGACTACGAGTACGCGGCGGTGCTTGAGTTCGATGACGCTGCCGCTCTGAACGCCTATCTCGAACACCCCGCACACCAGCAACTCGCGTCGCAGTTCCACGACGCCTTCGAACAGGCACTGATGTACGACTTTGAGTTGCAAGAAGGCAAGGCCGGGGTGGCGGCGCTGCTAGCCTGACCGTCGCCCGCTGCCTGCTGCCGCGGATCGCAACTTCTGCCACTGCGTAGCAGCCGACGCACGGCAGGAAGTTAATCCCCATCGCGCACGAGTAGGGCTATTGCTGCCATTGTTGCGCTGGCACGCCGTTGGCGACTGAGCCCGCGTGGCTTTCCAAGAAAGTGCTCCGCCTCGGTAAATGGAGCAGGTCCGTCTGGCGATCCGTGTTCGACACTACAGCCGGCGAACTGAAGAGGCATACGTCTACTGGATCCGGCGCTTCATCGTGTTTCACGACAAGCAGCATCCCTCCGTGCTCACCTCTGGCCATATCTCTGCCTTCCCGTCGTCACTCGCGACAACGCATCACCTCAGGGGAAAGATCGAAAGGACCGCGTGACGATGTTACCGTCGGCGGCGAGGGTGCCCCTTCCCTCACATCTGGAGGATGTTCGGCAACCGCACCAAAAAGACCTGGCGCGCGGTTTCTGGCGCGTCGTGCTGCCATTTGCCGTCGGGCGCAAGTAGGTCAATGCTGCGCCTGATTGGCGATGGCAGTTCGTGTTTCCTGCCACACGGATCTGCCGAGACCCACGCTTCGGCCCGCCGGCCTGGTTTCACATTCATGAATCCGTGCTGCAACGTGCCGTGGCGAGTGCAGCGCAAGGTACGCAGGTGACCAAGCGCCTGACCTGCCATACGTTCAGGCACGCGTTTTCAACCCACCTGCTCGGAGACGGCTACGACGTCCGGACCGTTCAGGAATTGCTCGCCCATCGCGACGTCAGTACCACCATGATCTACACTCACGTCCTCAACCGCGGCGGCCTTGGCGTCAAGAGCCCCGCAGACCGTCTCTAGCGCTGCCTATGTGCGAGGGCTGCACATATACGCGGCTCGATCAGATCTTGCACACACACGTATCTCCTGCTTACGTAGCGTGCTGGGCGTTCATGGCAGATGTCCTTCCCAGCGGATATGTGCAGCGGTACGCACATATCAGCGAATTTCATCGATTCGGCAGGCTGAGAGTGAATGTACTCTGCACATAACCACGGATCGATCGAGACTGCGGATTCTGTCAAAGTGCACTCCGCTGAGTCCGTTGAACGTCCGGGGCACAAATTCTGGCCATTGGCGATATGCTCCCTCCGAGACGTCTACAAGTAGTTATACCGACGGATCAGGAGATGAAGACTGTTCTGGAAACGAACCGACTTCTTCTACGGCCCCTCACTCTGAATGATGCCGACGACCTACTCGGGGTCTTCTCCGATCCCGAAACGATGCGGCATTACCCAGCCACGAAGGGCCGTCAAGAGATGAAGCTTTACACGTTAGCCTGACGAATCTCGAATGCGATGCAAGAACACGCCAACGTGAGTCGGCCGGCCGTTGCGGAGGACGTGCCGTTCTTACGGCGGTGCTTCTTGGGCGCCATGCGCGACAGCATTACGGCGTGTTTTGGGGACTGGGACGAAGCCCGGGAGCTGGCGCAATTTGACGCTCAGCTTGCCATTCAGGGGACGACGGTTCTGGTTCGCAACGGTTCGGACATCGGGTTCGTCATACTCACCGAAACTCAGGACACGATCCAGATCCACACAATCTGCATCTCGCCCGAGTTTCAAGGCCATGGTTTTGGGACCGAGGCAATACACGCGGTTCTCGCTCGTGCCCACGGCGCTGGGTGCAACCTCATCCTATCCGTGCTCAAGAGCAATGGCAGGGCAGAAGCACTGTACCGGAACCTGGGTTTCTCCGTCGTGGCTGACTCCGTGCATCACCGACATCTGCGGTATACGGGATCCAAGGCAAGGGGTGCAGGCTGACGATAATCTGAAGCCACCCGGGGTTACACTGCAACGCTGGCTGTTGGAGCCGCTGGGGCGAGGTATCACGAGACGGCCAGGGACGATGTTTACGTAGCCCTGTCGTCGACACGGGCTCGCAATTCTAGCGACGTTCTCATGGAGGCGATATGCGACCTGTTGTGCTGATCACATTCGCGGCACTCATCCTTGCGACGTCACCGGCGTCGACGCAAGCACCCTCGGTGCCCCACTCCGACAGTGTGTTCCTTGAAGAACTCACGTGGGTGGAGGTCCGCGACGCCATCGCCAACGGCAAGACAACCGTGATCATCCCTACCGGGGGTACCGAACAGAACGGGCCTCACATGGCGCTTGGCAAGCACAACTACCTGGTGAAGTACAAGGCCGGGCAGATCGCCGAGCAGCTCGGGAACGCGCTTGTCGCCCCCGTGGTCGCCTACGTTCCCGAAGGTGACATTGCGCCCCCCACGAGCCACATGCGATTCGCCGGCACGATCTCGATCCCGCAGGACGTCTTCGCCAAGGTTCTCGAGTATGCCGCCAGAAGCTTCCGGCAGCATGGGTTCATCGATATCGCGTTCATCGGCGACAGCGGACCCAACCAGGAAGGGCAGAGACTCGTGGCCGAGGCGCTGAACCAGGAATGGTCCGCCACGACGGCCCGCGTCCATCACATCGCCGCCTACTATCCAGGGCGAGGTGACGCGTGGGTCGTCAGCCAGGGCGTCAGCGCCGCTGACGTCGGATCACACGCGGGCACGCACGACACATCGAGCCTGATGTACCTCAATCCCTCGATGTTGCGATTCGACAAGCTGGGGCCCGGGCGAACGGACGATGGGCAAGGCCACATCGGCGACACCTCGAAATCAACGGCCTTATTCGGCGAGAGCATACTGGAGATGCAAGTTGAAGACGCCGTCAATGACATTCGTCGGCTGCGTTTAGGCAGCCGGCGCTAAGCAGGCTGTCACGATGTATTTCCTTCTTTTCTACGACTACGTCGAGAACATCGTCGAGCGGCGAGCGCCGTACCGCGAGGCGCATCTGGGTCTGGTGCGAGCGTATGTCGCTCGCGGTGAGGTGGTGCTGGCTGGGGCGCTCGCGGATCCGGTGGATGGCGCGGCCTTCGTGTTCAAGGTCGACGACAAAACAGGCGTTGAGGGATTCGTCGCGAAGGATCCCTATGTTGCTGATGGCCTCGTGACTGAATGGCGAATTCGAGAATGGACAGTCGTGGTCGGTTCGGCTCTGTAGATTGATTCGGGGACGTAGGCGGGGAGCATCTTATGGAAAAACGCAATGTCATTTGGATCGGGGCCATTTTGTTGGCGGTGGGAGCTGTCGTTGCCGGCTGTGGCCGCGACGTACCTGAAAGCACAGCCGCGCCGGCCGAGGTGCCCACGGCGCTTGCCGCGCCGACATTTCAGGTAGACCCCGCGTGGCCCACGGTCCCGAACAACTGGCAGTTCGGACAGGTCGCCAGCGTCGCGGTCGATGCCGAGGATCACGTGTGGGTCCTCCAGCGCCCGGGCACGCTGAACCCGGATGAGCAGGAGAGGGCCGCCCCGCCCGTGTTGGAGTTCGACGGGGCTGGCAATTTCATCCAGGCATGGGGTGGACCGAGCGAGGGCTACGAGTGGCCGTCGTCCGAGCACGGCGTGTACGTAGACCCCAAGGGTTTCGTGTGGATCGGTGGCAATGGCGAGACTGACAATCAGATCCTGAAGTTCACCAGGGCCGGCGAGTTTGTCATGCAGATCGGGCGGGCGGGGCAGAGCCAGGGGAATGGCGACACGCAGAATCTGAACCGCCCGGCGGACGCATTCGTGCACGCAGACACGAACGAACTGTTCGTCGCTGACGGGTACGGCAATCGGCGAGTGATCGTGTTCGATGCCGACACCGGGAGCTTCAAGCGCATGTGGGGCGCGTTCGGTAACGTGCCCACCGATGGGGAACCCGATACCGCGATGGCTGACGCCGACGAGCAGGGTGCCCCGCAATTCGTGCAACCGGTGCACGCCGCGCGTGTGTCCAAGGACGGATTCGTCTACGTCTCGGACCGCGGCGGGAAGCGGGTGCAGGTGTTTACACTCGACGGCACGTACGTAGAGCAGGTGTTCATCGGACGGGAGTGCGTCGCGCCTGAGTGCGGCAACGGTACGACCGCCGCCAGCACCGCCTTCTCCACTGACCCGGAGCAACAGTTCCTGTATGTCGGCAACCGAAGCCAGGCCAAGGTAATGGTGTTTGACAGGAAGACGCTTGAACTGCTGGACACGTTCGGCCAGTGGGGATCGGCACCGGGTGACTTCGGCACGCTACACCACATGGCCGCCGATTCGAGCGGGAATCTCTACGTGACGGAAGTATCGCCGCTCGCCCCGGAGAACAGGCGGGTGCAGAAGTTCACGCGGCTAGGTGCGAACTGACCTCCATTCTGTTCATCGCTCTCGTCGTCGTCATGGCGGTCCTTGTGGGGCTGGCGCTGCTCCGCAGTGGAGCGGGGCATGAGGGACAACGCCACAGGTGGGCATATGTTGTGGGCTTCGTCGTGGTCTGCCTGGCCGTCCCAGCCCTCCTAGCGGCAACGGGCCAGCTCGACCAATACGACCCGATGCCCGCACCGACGCTTCTCCTGGTCCTTCTTCTGACAGTTCCGGCGATACAGTAGACACCTCTCTGGAGCTATGCTCTCGAACAGCCACTCAAATCGCTGCATCAAGACGATCCGCGAAGGTCACACAGTCATGACGAACATCATCGAATCGATCCGCTCTGAGTTCCTCCGATACAAGGGACTCGGTGAGGGTGCCATCAACCAAATCGACGAAGCCGCACTCTCGGCCGAAGGGCCCAACCGAGGGAGTTCCATCGCGGTAATCTGCTGGCACATCGCCGGCAACCTGCAGTCGCGCTTCACGGATTTTCTGACCAGCGATGGCGAGAAGCCGTGGCGTGACAGGGAAGAGGAGTTCCGGCCGCGAACCGTGACGCGCGCGGAGCTGCTCTCGAAGTGGGGACGGGGCTGGGAGACGCTGTTGAGCACACTGGCGAACCTCGACGACGAACAACTCCCGCGCACGGTGACGATTCGGGGGCTGCCCCTGCGGGTGGACGAGGCGCTGCATCGATCGCTTGCGCACGTCAGCTACCACGTCGGGCAGATCGTGTACCTGGCGAAATCGTCGCGCGGAACAGCCTGGACCTCTCTCAGCATTCCGCCAGGTCAGTCGACGGCGTACAACCAAGCGCCAACGCGCGATCGAGTGAACTAGCAGCCCGTGGTAAAAGTTCGTCTGCATTCGACGATCGACGCATCCTCGCGACCTGCGTTGCTCCTCCTTCAAATACAGGCGGTATTTTCAGTCGTCGCGCCTTGTTCGCGAGGCACGTCGTTCGTCTCGGTGCCACGCCGGACTTTCACCACGGACTGCTAGCCTGCCCGGAGGCGCGATGGGGTTCTCTTCCGAGGATAAGGCGCGATTCATGGCGGCTGCGTTGGCGGTGAGCCTGAAGGCTTTGCCGGCATGCCGACCCAACCCGCCGGTCGGCTGCGTCATCGTCGCGGGCGATCGGATCCTCACTCGGGGCTTTACCGGAGTACCCGGGGCACCTCACGCGGAGGCGTCTGCGCTGGCCTCGTTGTCGTCCATCGAGAGTCCTGCTGGACTCTCGGCGTTCGTCACCCTGGAACCGTGCGCATTTCAGGGCCGCACGCCGTCTTGCGCGTCGGCGCTGGTAACCAGCGGAATCGGATCAGTATTTGTGGGTATCGTCGATCCGGATCCGCGAAACAACGGCAGGGGATTGAGGCTTCTGATGGATGCCGGCATTCACGTCGAGCTTGGCATCCTCGAGCGCGAGGTCACCGCGTTCCTGACCCCGCATCTGGCCGGTGTCCGCTCCGACTAGGTTGGCTTGGCCCTGACCCAAGCTGGCGAACCGCGCCGCGATCAGGCGTTGACGGGGGCGGCGAAGAAGAACTCGCCAACGATATCGCGCAACTCACCAAGGCTCAGTGCGCTGTTGACGCGCGACCGCAGGTGCGATCCGTCCTCGAGACCCTTGGAGTACCACGCGCAGAGGGCCCGGACCTTGTTAATCACCCAACGATCGCGGCCACGGGCAACGGTATTCCCGATGGTGTTTCCCGCGGCGGAACCGGCCGGAGTGTCGACGCTGGTGCATGGCGCGAAGTGCCGAAACCCCTCGCCCTCGTTGACGCGCTCATTCAGCAGCAGCTCGATGTAGTCGCAGAGGAACTGTCCCCGTTCCTGTAACGTCACCTGTCTGGGCGGTCGACCGGCAGCGATGTCGGCGGCCTGGGAGAGAATCCACGGATTGCGCAGCACGCCCCGGCCCACGAGCACACCACTCACGCCAGACGCCATGCGCTCGATCACCTGCTCTGGCTCGATGCAATCGCCGCTACCGAACACGGGAATCGTGATGGCATCTGCGACGCGTGACACCAACTCCCAGTCAGCCATGCCACGGTAGGACTGCTCGGCGGTCCGGCCGTGAATAGTCACGGCCGCGGCACCGGCATCTTGCACCATCCGGGCCAGCTCCAGCGCATTGCGGTCATCGTCCTTCCAGCCGGCGCGCATCTTCACCGTGACCGGAATCTTCACGGCGCTTGACATCGCCTTAATCACGCTTGCCGCGTGCGCTGGTTCGCGCATCAGACTGCACCCGGCGTTATGCTTGGCGATCTTCGGGACCGGGCACCCCATATTCACGTCGACGATATCCGCGCCCATGCCCTCGACGATCTGTGCGGCGGCAGCCATCTTGACTGGGTCTCCGCCGAAAATCTGGATGGACACCGGACGTTCCTCTTCGGTGTATTCGGCGTACTCCAGCGTACGACCGATCCCGCGCACCAGACCCTCCGACGACACCATCTCCGTCACCACGAGGCCGCAGCCCCCCTGGCGCCTGACAAGGCGACGAAACGCCGTATCCGTCATGCCGGCCATGGGCGCGACCACGTATGGCGATGGGAGCGTGACGCTGCCGATTTTCATCAGTACGCGCGGACGTCGGCGGCGTCCACCTCCACACTGACAGCCTGGCCGATCAGATTCACCGAGAGGATCAACCGTGCGTGAGCGCCCTTGCGCACAAGGCGGCCGACTACACCGGCGAGCGGTCCGTGCTTGACCTCCACCATCATGCCCTCATGAATCATCGGGCAGGGGTCGTACGCAAGATCGGTGTCCACCAGTTGGCGGATCCAATCGATTTCATGCTCTGGAATCGCCGCGGGCTCGCCCTCGATCGAGATGATGTTCACCACACCGGTACACTTCAGGACAGGTAAACGGTTCTGCGGATCGAACCGTGCGAAGCAGTACCCGGGAAACAACGGCCAGTCGATTTTCTTCTTCCGATCCTTCCAGCGACTCCACTTGGTCACGGTCGGAAGAAACGCTTCTATTTCTTTGCGGTCGAGCTGCTCGCGAACAACCTGTTCGTGCCGCGAGCGCGTCCACAGCGCAAACCACGGCGCCTCGGTCATCCCGCCATGGCCTCCTGCCTCGCCGCCAGGGCGTCGTCATACGCCCGCTCCAACTCCTCGTTCCACCAGGTGATCGTTGCCTGGCCGCGAAGCCGCTCAAGGTACATCAGGCGCTCGTCCGCCATTTTCGCTGAGCCAACCTGTGCGCCGATGTCGTTGCGTGCCTCCTCAAAGCCCCGGATGAGCGCTCGCGTTCGCGTGTCCAGCTTCAAAATTTGATAGCCCGTCGGCGTACGGATGACCTCGGTCAGACCGCCAACCTCCATAGCGGCAAGCTGATCCTGCAGCGGTTGGGCGAGTTCGGCAACGCCGATGGGCCCGATCAAGCCGCCGTTGGCTCTCGACGGTGCATCGGACAGCTCCGTCGCCAACCGCGGGAACGGCTCCCCCGCCAACAAGCGCGCACGAATGGCCTCGGCTTCCGCGCGCGCGGCATCATCCTCGGCCACGCTGACGCCGCGAGCGGTCGCGGGCACCTCGATGAACACCTCCCGCAGCGTCACTGCGGCTGGCGTGGTGAAGTCTTCGCTGTGTTCCGCGTAGTAGGCCTGCGCTTCGGCCTCGGTCACGACGATCTTGTCCTCGACATCGGCGCGCTCGGCCTCGGTCGCCAACATCTGGCGCTCGAGCGTGGAACGCAACGAGTCCAGGGTCATGCCTTCCTGCTCCAACGCCGCCTCGAACTGAGTCTGATCCGTGAGGTTGTTCGACTCCCGGATGTTGGTGACGATGTTTTCGAACTGTTCATCGCCCAGCGTCATACCCAACTCGCGTCCACGCTGAACTAACAGCAGTTCATCAACTGCGGCCAGGACCAGTGCCGGGGTGATCTCGTCAAGCGCCTGACGCAATTCTGGGCCATCGGCGGTCACGTTGTTCAACTCCGGCCGCCCACGCAGCATATCGACCTGCCGCCGCTCCAACTCGGTCTTGGTCAGAATGTCGCCGTTTACATTGACCAGCACCTGCTCAATAATCTGGGCTCCAGCCTGGACGGGCGCGACAAGAGCCAGCAGGACGGCGAAGGGGAGGACAGCATGTCTGTTGATCATGAAGACAATCCCTGGAAACGTCATATGTTCTCCAATGTTAACCGAGGGCACGTAGTAGCTCCTCAAGCGTTGCGAACATGCCGCCAGCCGCACGTGGATCGGCCTCAGGCTTCCGAAGGATCTCCCCCTTTGTAAAGCCCGACGTCACCTCCCCGGCCGTCGCCCGGGCGGTCCACCAGCTCGGTGCCACCTCGCGTCCTCTGGACCGGCCTTTCCCCCCCCTGTGACCCGGCGTCCGACCGTGTCCTGAACGAGGCCCCTTCGTGGGCGCCGCGGGCGGTGCTATCGGACCCCGCGGTGCCTCCAGCTCCAACCGCAACGTTGCCGGTGGCACGAGCGTGGCTCCAGCGTATTCGTGCACGACGTTGACGAGACGCGCGGGGTCCAGCTTCGCCTGCTGCCTAAACTTTATGACGACCAACCGGCCTTCCCGGTCGATCGTTTCGACGCCGAGGCGATCGGCGAGCACCCGGATGCGCCCGTATTCCGCAAGGTTCAGCACCGACGGGGGGGGCGAGCCAAACCGGTCGCGGATGTCCGCCAGACTGTCCTCCAGCTCCTTCTCGGTGCGGGCCGCCGCCACGGTGCGGTACGCCACCAGTCGCTGGTTCATCTCGGGAATGTAGGTCTCGTCGATGGTGACGTCGATCTGCAGGTTCACCGTGGCCCGCGCCTCGTCCTCGAGATCCTCGCCTCTGAGTTCGCGCACCGCCTCCTCGAGCAGCTTCATGTACATCTCGAAGCCGATAGCATCGATGTGCCCGCTCTGCTCGCCACCCAGGAGATTTCCGGCGCCCCGAATCTCGAGATCGAGCGCGGCCACACGGAACCCGCTGCCCAGATCGCTGAACTCCCTGATGGCCGCCAGCCGTTTCCGCGCCACCGGCGACAGCGACTCCTGGGGCGGGATCAGCAGGTAGGCGTACGCGGCTCTGTCTGACCGACCGACACGGCCGCGCAACTGGTAGAGCTGCGACAGTCCATACCGATCGGCTCGGTTGATGATGATGGTGTTGGCATTCGGGATGTCGAGGCCGTTCTCGACGATTGTGGTCGCCAGCAGCACGTCGAATCGGCGCTCCACGAATCCGAGCATGGCACGCTCCAGTTCCTCTTCGCCCATCTGCCCATGGCCCACCGCGATCGTGGCCTCAGGGACGAGGCGCTGCAGCAGGTGCCCGATGGAAAAGATCGACTCCACCCGATTGTGCACGAAGAAGACCTGCCCTCCCCGCGCCAGCTCGTTGCGTATGGCGCGCTCGATCACCGCCGCATCGAATGGGACGACGTTGGTCTGAATCGACAGGCGGTCTTTCGGCGGCGTTTCGATCACTGACATGTCCCGGATGCCGACCAGCGACATGTTCAGGGTGCGAGGAATCGGCGTCGCCGTCATCGTCAGCGCGTCAACCTTCCGTCGTATCTGCTTGATTCGTTCCTTGTGCGCGACGCCGAACCTCTGCTCCTCATCGACGACAAGCAGTCCGAGGTCTTTGAATACCACGTCCTTGGACAGCAGCCGATGCGTGCCGACGATGATGTCGACCTTACCGGCGGCCAGGCCCTCGAGGATTGCCTTGATTTCCTGCTTGCTGCGGAAGCGGCTGACCATCTCGATCGTGACGGGAAATCCGGCGAGTCGATCGCGCAGCGTCTTCTGGTGCTGAAAGGCCAGGATGGTCGTTGGCGCAAGAAAGGCGGCCTGCTTGCCATCCATCACGGCCTTGAACGCGGCACGCATCGCCACCTCGGTCTTGCCGTAGCCCACGTCGCCACAGAGCAGGCGGTCCATGGGAGTGGGTGCCTCCATGTCCGTCTTGATGTCGGCGATGGCAGTTACCTGGTCGACGGTCGGTTCGTACGGGAACGCGCTTTCAAACTCCTCCTGCCAATGGGTGTCGGACGCGAACGCGTGTCCGGGCACCGCCTTGCGCTGCGCGTACAGTTTCAGGAGTTCTTCGGCCATGTCGCGCATGGCCTTCTTGACGCGGGTTTTCGCTTTCTCCCAGGACGTGCCACCAAGGCGATCCAGCCCTGGACGCGCGCCGCCCGTGTGCTTCTGAACCAGATCCAGTCGTTCGACCGGCACGAAGAGCTTGTCTTCACCGGCATAGCGCAGCTCCAGAAACTCCTGTGACGCCTCGCCCCTCCCGGTCAAGCCCAGTTGCTTCAGGCCAACGAACTCACCGATGCCGTGGTCGATATGTACGACCAGATCGCCGACCTTGAGATCGCGCAGATCCGAGAGAAACGTTTTT
>Ga0115002_10005108_pt1 | contig 15613 bp, 13 predicted proteins | sample ArcticOcean_MG_C_8_FD_89576 | JGI IMG/M metagenome (GOLD analysis project Ga0115002, IMG submission 89576) | Marine microbial communities from western Arctic Ocean - ArcticOcean_MG_CB11_86 | ecosystem: Environmental > Aquatic > Marine > Oceanic | place: Arctic Ocean: Canada Basin | collected... | reverse complement strand
AGCGGAAAAAGTTGAACTGCATCAGTTTGAAGACACACGTCCTTTTGAAGGTTGCCTGCCCATTGAAGTGATGGTGGAGCGTGGTCCGGAAACTTTACGCTTCGGCCCTATGAAACCGGTTGGCCTTGATCATCCGGAAACCGGCGAGCGTTACCACGCGGTTGTACAACTGAGGCAGGAAAATTCAGTTGGAACACTTTACAATCTGGTTGGTTTCCAGACTAAAATGACATGGACCGCGCAAAAGGAAGTTTTTGCCTTGATTCCAGGTTTGGGAAATGCTGAATTTGTACGGTTCGGTTCGGTTCACCGCAACACGTTTTTAAACGGTCCTGCTCTCTTAAATCCACAGTTAAGCCTAAAAACTCATCCCAATGTATTTTTTGCGGGGCAAATTACCGGCGTGGAAGGATACATGGAATCCACCGCAATGGGAATTCTGGCCGCCAGACAAATTGCTGCGGCACTCGAAAATCGCATAGAAAGTCCTCCTTCTCCGGACACCATGATGGGCGCGCTAATCCGTTACATCACAGAAACAGAATCCTCTACTTTTCAGCCAATGAACGCGAATTTCGGTCTGCTGAATGCTCCGGAAAAAAAGATGAGTAAATCAGAGCGGAGAATATGGTATGCTGAACGAGCTCTGAAAAAAGCCACGCAATATGCGGATCAAGTTTAATGGTTTAGTAAAATCTCTGAAACCTAAAATTATCATTTCGACCGTAGTTAAAATCTTATTCATATTAGTTATATAACTTAAAAAAGATTGATCGCTTTGCTCGAAATGACATAAATTTATCAAATTTTACAGGTTAACCATTTTTAAAACATGCTTCAGTAATTATATTTTAAAGTAATTCAAATGTTTAATAAAATATTGATTGCAAATCGCGGTGAAATTGCCTGCCGCATTATCCGGAGCTGTCGTAAAATGGGAATCCGGACTGTTGCTGTTTATGCTGATGCGGATGCTCGAGCGCTTCATGTTCAACTTGCTGATGATGCCTGCCGCATTGGAGAATCACCCCCTTCCGAGTCTTATTTGCGTATAGAGAATTTGCTGGAGGCAGCCAAAAAATACGGTGTGCAGGCAATACATCCTGGTTACGGATTTTTGTCGGAAAATGCAGAATTTGCGAGGCGATGTTCTAATGCCGGAATTGTTTTTATTGGACCGTCTGTTGAAGCTATCGAGCAAATGGGGGCCAAAGATCAGGCTAAATATGTGATGGAAAACGCAGGAGTTCCTGTTGTTCCTGGATATAAAGGTGACGAGCAAAGTCCGGAAGTTCTGCATGCTGAAGCGCAAAAAGTAGGTTATCCGTTAATGATAAAAGCTGTACTCGGTGGCGGCGGTAAAGGAATGCGGGTGGTGCGCAAGCATCAGGATTTTCCGGAAGCACTTGAATCAGCATGCAGCGAAGCCCGGAATGCCTTTGGTGATGATCGAGTTTTGCTGGAAAGCTTCATCAGCGGACCACGTCATATTGAGTTTCAGATATTTGGTGATGAGCATGGAAACGTAATTCATCTTTTTGAACGAGACTGTTCACTGCAACGTCGACATCAGAAAATCATTGAAGAATCGCCGTCACCTTTTCTGGATGATGAACTGCGCTCTAGTATGGCTACTGCTGCGGTTGCCGCTGCAAAGGCTGTAAAATACACAGGTGCTGGAACCGTTGAGTTTATTGTAGGAGACGACCGTGGATTTTTCTTCATGGAAATGAACACCCGCCTGCAGGTCGAACATCCTGTTACGGAAATGATAACTGGACTTGATTTGGTTGAGTGGCAATTACGTGTTGCCGCAGGTGAGAAATTGCCCTTAACTCAGCATGAAGTCCGTCAAACAGGACATGCGATTGAAGCCAGAATTTATGCGGAAAATCCAGCAACCGGCTTTTTGCCCAGTATCGGTACTTTGCATCGTCTGGCTTTTCCTGGATTGAACCAATATAATGCTTCAGACAGATCGACCACCAGGATCGATACCGGAATTGAAGAGGGGGGTGAGATCAGCATCCACTATGATCCCATGATCGCCAAGTTAATTGTGCACGCGGATTCACGCAAGCAGGCTATTGGAGCAATGCGTTCTGCGCTAGCTCAGTCAGGAGTACTGGGAGTGGTTACAAATCTAGGCTTTCTGCAGAGCATCATGCAGCATCCGGATTTTGAAGCAGCAAAAACGGACACGCTCTTTGTAGATTCAAAGCTAGAATCGCTCCTGCCAAGCAACAAAGATTCTGCAGACTGGGTATGTTGGGGAACCGCGATTTCCTGTTTGCTGAAAGACTTTGCGGACTCCGCAACTAAAGCTCAAAAATCGATGGAACCTTGTTCACCCTGGAACAGTCTTGGAAACTGGCGGGCCGGAATTCAGGAACCACACAGGGTTCAACTACGAAATCAGCATGGTACTGAAACAGAAATAAAAATATATGAAGAAAACAATACTTTCAGGATGATGCATGAAAATGCTGAAATATCAGTCACAGTTTCTGCACATGAGGATTTGCTGGATCTGACCTGGAACAGTTCGGGGCTGGAAGAATATGGACATCATTTGCTCGTGCTGAGTCACGAATCACAACTGTTGGCAGTTCATGAAGACGGCAGCACATTGTTCACCAGACTTAATCCTTTAGCTTACGAACAGGGCGAAGAGGTTAGCGATTTTCGACTTAGCGCTCCGATGCCCGGAAACGTGATCCGTGTGCTGGTTAAAGCCGGAGATGAAGTAAGCTCCGGGCAGCCGTTATTAGTGATGGAAGCTATGAAAATGGAACACACTATTGTTGCTCCTGCAGATGGAATTGTGGAAGAAGTTCTTTTTCAACCCGGAGACCTTGTGCAAAATGACGCAAAGCTGGTCGAATTTTCACTGCTGGAAGAATAAAATATTTTCATCTGTTGCAGTCATAAAAGTTCCTGAAAACGACTCATTTGGTCTAAATGGATAATTCTTTTATAAGCAGCTAAATTCATATCAGTTAGATTTCTTCCTTTTGTCGAAATGATAAAGGGATAAAATCAGACTGTTTACGAAATATTTTAACTGAGAAAATTGCTCCAGAGTAATCCAAACTCCTGACACAGCAGCTAAAATGGCGGTAAAAAAAGTATTGCTTGTCGAGGATAATCCGGTGATTTTGATTTCACTGGAATTCCTGATGAAGCAAAACGGCTACGATGTACTAACAGCAGACAACGGCGATGATGCACTGAACTTAGCTGAGATGCATCTTCCGGATTTGATTATGCTTGATGTAATGCTGAACACCAGTTCTGGCTTTGAAATTTGCAGAACTTTGCGTACAAGAGAAAACATGGGTCACGCCAAAATTATCCTGCTTTCCGCACTCGGACAAACTGAAGATATCGAAAAGGGTATTGAAGCAGGTGCCGATCTCTACGTTACGAAACCGTTTTCAACACGTGATTTAGTCAAAACAGTAAAAGAAATGTTGGCTGATGAAGAGTAATATAAAATCAAAACTGAGGGCTGAAGCAGAGACTCTTAAACTCCAAAGAAAACTCGAGCAGCAGGAGCAGACGATACGTAAACAAAAGGAGCTTCTGCAGGTAGCTGAGGCACAGATTCAGGCTGCGCGTGAGGAGGAAGAGGTACTACGTCATGAAGTGCATCACCGTGTCAAAAACAATCTGCAGATTATCCTGAGTATGCTCAGCCTCTACACAGGCAACAACGCTGATCCTGAGATAGAGGCTGTTTTGAAGAATATGCACAGCCGTGTTGCCACCATTTCACTGATTCACAAACAACTTTATGATTCCAGCAGTTTGGCTGAAATTGACATGCAGGAGTATGTTAACAGCCAGATTAAGGATCTGCTCTCAATCTATCCTGTCAGAACGAAAAAGATTGTGGTTAAACTTGATTTAGGAAAAGTAGTCCTGGAGGTTGACCGTGCGATTAACTGCGCTTTGTTGATTAATGAACTGGTAGTGAACGCAATTTGGCATGCCTTCACGGAGCGTGAAAATGGTACTCTGGAAGTAAGACTGACTGAAAGAACGGACGACGCTCTAAGACTGTTAGTGGCCGATGACGGAATTGGGCTTCCGGAAGAAATAGACATAAGTCAAACAAGTACGATAGGCCTTCGTATGACATACAATTTTATTCTGCGTCTTAAAGGAAAATTGTCACTCATTCGCTCCGGAGGTACACGTTTCTGCATTGATTTTCCAAAACACTCCTCATTCTGAAGACAAATGAACGGTACCGGAATTCTGATTGTAGAGGATGAAGTCCTCATTGCCATGGGTATCCAGCAGAAGTTGGAAAAATTCGGCTATCAAGTGGTCGGGATCGCCTCTTCTGGTGAAGCAGCACTCGCTCAGGTGATTGAACACCAGCCCGAACTGATTCTGATGGACATTGTGATTGATGGAAGCATGGACGGAATTGAGGCTGCGCAAAAAATTCAGGAACAGTTCGGGATTCCGGTGATCTTCCTAACTGCATACAGTGATGAAAAGAATTTACGGCGTGCAAAGTTTACTGACCCCTCTGCCTATCTGCTTAAACCGTATAGTGAGCGGGAATTGGAAATTACCATCGAATTGGCGCTGCACAGAGTACAGATGCAAAACCGTCTGGAAAATCAGCAACGCTGGTATGCAACCATCCTGAAATCTCTAGGAGAGGCGATCATCACCTTTGACACCAAACAAACCGTGCTTTATATGAATCCTGCGGCTGAAGCCCTAGTGAATCGGCAAATGGGCGTAAGCCTCGGTAAAGAATTGAGTCTCTGCTGTCAGTTTGAATCCGCAAAAGGTCCAGTAGATTTGCAAAAGTGTCTGCCAAAAGTATTTGTCAAAGGCAGTCGAGTGCAAATGGCGGATCTGCGTTTGCTTGACGATCCAGCTAAATCTGTGGTTGATTTGTCGATCGTTCCTATCAAGGCTGAGGACGGCGGGATCAAGGGAGGCGCCATGGTCCTCCACGATAAAACTGAAACCAAAAGACTGTTGAAAAAACTTGATCAACATCTTGAGCCGGATTCAAGAGATTTACTGACTTATCGTGAAAAACAGGTGCTGAATTACATGGTGCAGGGACAAGCCACCAAACAGTTGGCTGAAACTCTGGGGATCAGCCCGCGTACCGTGGAGTTTCACCGTTACAACCTGATGCGTAAACTTCAGGTGGAGGACGTTCCTTCTCTGGTGCGTCGTGCCTTGTCTCAAGGTTTGATAGAGCCTGAATGATTTTAAAAAATCTTGCTTTGATTTTCTTTAAACTAATGCTGAAGCAGAGAAAAGTTCCAAAGTTGTTTCATTTCGAGCTAAGCGAGAAAATATTTAATGTTAACTCTCTAAAGTTTGCTCTCCATTATAATCCCAAAAAGACACTTAGTAGTTTTACTAGGTAGTTTACCGAGTTACGTTAAATTTTCAATTTAGTAAGCTAGATTAACCTACATGCCAAGTACTGTTTGGATAATGTTTCGTGTGTGTAGGTTATGTTCATAACTGATAGTCACTAGGTTAGTTGACGCTTGGGAATTTTTCCGCTGCGATTGAATGTGTGAATATTTGCTGAAACTCCCTTCCTTAATATGTACTTCAGGTGGCCGTCATTGAAAACTAAATCTCATGAAAATGGAGAAAACAGATGAATGATAAGAAAAAGTTGGCACGAGAGTGGTCTCGACGTCAAATCCTCAAGGCAAGTGCAACCGGAGCCGTACTGGCTGCGTCAAGTTCCCCGATGTTTTTTGTGAAAGACGCCTGGGCAGCAAATTTTCGTAACAATCCTGGAAGCAGTTCCAGCGTCACGCTTGGTTTTAATGTTCCGCAAACAGGAGCTTATTCTGATGAAGGCGCGGATGAATTACGGGCATACAAGCTCGCAGTCCAACACCTGAACGGTGAAGGTGACGGTGGAATGTTGAACACTATGACTCCAAAATCCCTGACAGGAAATGGAATTTTAGGTAAAAAAGTAAAATATGTTACCGGTGATACCCAGACTAAATCGGACGCAGCCCGTGCATCAGCCAAACGGATGATTGAAAAAGACGGTGTGCTGATGGTCACTGGTGGATCATCTTCAGGTGTGGCGATTGCTGTTCAGGGACTTTGCCAGGAAAATGGTATCATCTTCATGGCGGGTCTGACCCATTCTAACGATACAACTGGAAAAGACAAAAAACGTTATGGTTTTCGTCACTTCTTCAATGCCTATATGTCAGGAGCCGCACTCGGACCTGTACTCGAAAAGGAATACGGCAGGGAGCGCAAAGCCTATCACTTGACAGCAGATTACACCTGGGGCTGGACTCAGGAAGAGTCGATGCGCAAATTTACCGAGGCTCTTGGCTGGCAAACCAGTAAGGCAGTAAAAACACCTGTTGGTGCTGGTGATTTTTCACAGTATATCACTCCTGTGCTGAACTCCGGAGCAGATGTGCTGATTCTGAACCACTATGGTAAGGACATGATTAATTCCTTGACTCAGGCGGTTCAATTTGGATTGCGTGACAAGCAGGTGAATGGAAAAAATTTCGAGATTGTTGTACCATTGTTTTCACGCTTGATGGCTCAGGGTGCTGGTAGTAACATTAAAGGAATTCTCGGTTCTACCAACTGGAACTGGTCTTTGAAAGATGAGGGTTCTCAGGCATTTGTGAAATCATTTGGTCAGGCATACGGTTTTCCACCATCCATGGCGGCACATACTTGTTATGTCCAGACCTTGTTATACGCCAACGCTTGTGAAATGGCTGGTACGTTCAATCCTCCTGAAGTAATTAAAACTTTAGAAGGTTTTTCGTTTGACGGTATGGGGAACGGTCCTACAGAGTACCGTGCTTCTGATCATCAGTGCTTCAAAAATGTACTGGTGGTGCGTGGAAATATGAATCCTTCCAGTCAGTTTGACTTGCTGGATGTTGTTCAGGAAGTACCTCGTTCTCAGGTTGAATATGATCCAGCCATCTTTGGAGGCAAGTTGGGTCCATACACAGTCTGATTAATAAAAAAAACAAGGGAAAGGATTCAGGCGGATTTGAAATGTGCCTCTGAATCCTTCCCGGGTTTCATACACTTGACTTCTGACTCCTTAAAAAAAATGGATTCAATTTTTCTTCAAATTCTAAACGGCCTTGATAAAGGTGGCGCTTATGCCTTGATAGCTCTGGGACTGACCCTGGTCTTTGGCACTCTGGGTGTAGTCAACTTCGCCCACGGAGCGATCTTTATGCTGGGCTCCTTCTGCGCGGTGACTACGCAATATTTGCTGATGTTTTCAAAAAAAGTAAAAGACGAAAGCATCACGTATTTTGAAGCGTTCAAAGAAGTACCTTACCTTGAAATATGGTGGGGAGATACTGGTAGATTTATCATTGATTACAAAGTCCCTTTTTCAATTATTCTGGCAGTTCCAGTGATGCTGCTGATAGGTCTGGCAATGGAGCGTGGTTTGATTCGTTATTTTTACAAGCGAACTCACGCAGAGCAAATTCTGGTTACTTTCGGATTAGCAATTGTAATTCAAGAAATTGTTAAATCAATCTACGGAGCAAATCCGATTCCGGTTCCAGCACCTGAAATAGTCTCAGGAAGCGCCAGTATAGGTTTATGGATTGGCTTAGGAGAGTCTGTTGTTTATCCCTGGTGGCGCTTGATTTATCTGGCGAATGCACTGGTAGTAATAAGCGCGGTCTTTTCATTTTTAAAATTTACAACATACGGTATGGTGGTGCGTGCCGGAATGCAGGACCGCGAAACTGTGGGTCTCCTGGGAATTGACATTCAACGCAGATTTACTGTTGTTTTCGGCCTGGCTTCAGTTGTGGTTGGAATTGCCGGTGTGATGTATACCCCGATTCTTTCTCCGGATTACCATATGGGGATGGATTTTCTCGTCCTCTCTTTTGTGGTGGTTGTAGTAGGAGGAATGGGTTCGCTCGAAGGCGCTGTAGTCGCCGGATTCATGTTGGGTATTTTACAATCATTTGCCGCCATGAACGAAGTCAAAAGCATCTTTCCAGGTATCGATCAGATTATTGTCTATCTTGTAGCAGTAATCATTCTTTTGACACGTCCCCGTGGTTTGATGGGGCAAAAAGGGGTGATGGAGGTCTAAATGGATACAACAACTCGTAAAGGTGAATTTAGGATGATGGTACTTTTTGCTGCTATCGTTTTGCTGATGCCCATCTGGTTAATTCCTTTTGGTGCTGCATATCCGGATCTGCTACAGAAATTCGCAATCTTTGGTATTTTTGCAGTAGGCTTTAACATCCTCTTTGGACTTACCGGTTACCTTTCTTTTGGACATGCGGTGTTTTTAGGTGTTGGTTCTTATGCGGCTGTTTGGTCATTCAAACTTTTCACCATGAATGTTATTCCGGCTGTTATTTTTGGAGTCCTCTTTTCCGGCATATTTGCTACGTTAATCGGTTATGTAAGTCTGCGACGTTCCGGAATTTATTTTTCGATCTTGACTTTGGCATTCGCGCAGATGTCATACAATCTAGCTTATTCTGTGTTAACTCCAATTACCAACGGAGAAACAGGGTTACAATTACGTCTGCATGATTTAAGAATGATAGACGGGCTTTTTATCGAAGCAGGTGAAGGACTGCCTTTAACAAATTTGTTTGGCATAAAAATGAGCGGTTATCCGGGATTTTATTTCTGTGCGGTACTGTTGATTTTGGCGTTTTATCTGGCATTACGTATAACAAATTCACCATTCGGAATGGCGTTGAAAGCGATTAAATCGAATCAACTGCGTATGGGCTACACCGGATTTAATACACGTCCGTACTTGATGAGCGCGTTTATGATTTCCGGAATGTACGCAGGACTCGCCGGAGCGCTTTTAGCCGTGACAGATCCTTTGGCCGGAGCGGAAAGAATGCAGTGGACAGCTTCCGGTGAAGTGGTGTTGATGACAATTTTAGGCGGTGTCGGAACACTTTTCGGGCCTCTGCTTGGAGCAGGATTGATTAAATATTTTGAAAATATTTTCTCTTCTTATAATGACGATTTGCTCCATGAAGCATTTTCTGTACTTCCGGATACGCTGAATAATCTGGTAGTTGGAATTATCTCTCCCTTCGTAGGTGATGGTTGGCACCTGACACTTGGCGTTTTGTTCATGGTCATTATCATATTTCTGCCAGGAGGATTAGTCGGTGGAATTACAATGGTCTGGCGGAGGTATATGAAAAAACGGGCCGTATCTGCTGAATTGGAAGGAGAAACCCCATGACTACCGTTTTGAATGTCAGTGGAGTCAATAAACGTTTTGGCGGCCTGCAGGCTTTGGACAATGTTGATCTGAAGGTTGAAGAGGGTCAGACTCTCGCGATTATAGGTCCAAACGGTGCCGGTAAGTCTACCCTGTTGAATGTCTGCATTGGGCGACTGACTCCTGACTCAGGAAGTGTAGAGTTTCACGGAGAGACACTCATAGGAAAAAAACCTTATGAAATTAATCAGGCCGGTGTGGCCCGCGTTTTTCAAACTCCTGAAATCTTTCCGGAATTGAATTTGTTGCAGAATGTAATGATACCGGCGCTTTCTAAAAGAAACGGAGCTTTTCATTTCAACATTATTACCCGCATGAGGGAGGAAAAGCAAATTGAGTCTGAAGCAATTCACTTTCTGGCAGAATTTGGTTTGCAGGATCAGTGTGATAACATAGCTGGAACGCTGTCACGAGGAGATAAGAGACGTTTGGAATTGGCCATGTGTCTTGTACAAAAACCTAAACTGTTACTGTTGGATGAACCGACTGCTGGCATGTCACGGCATGATACCAATACCACGATTGAACTGTTGAAAAAGATTAAGGAAGGTGGAATGACGAAAGTGATTATTGAGCATGACATGCAGGTGGTATTCAGCCTTGCTGACAAAATTGTGGTGCTAGCACAGGGTGCGATTATTGCCGGTGGAACTCCTGATGAAGTACGAAATAATCCTAAAGTTCAGGAAGCATATCTTGGAGATGAGCAAGTATGATTGAAAAAATTGCAACCCAAACTTACGAGCAACAGGAAAATCCACCTGCGAAAATTTTTCCCGCTTTCTTTTCATGTTGGGATATTCACGCTTATTACGGCGAAAGCTACATCGTACAGGGAGTGAGTTTTGATGTACGCGAAGGTGAAGTAGTAGCATTGCTGGGCCGCAACGGAGCAGGAAAAACATCTACTCTGAGAACAATTGCGAGAACTGAGGATCCTCAACTGAAACGTGGAGAGATGTGGCTGGATCATCAGGCGTTGCATGAAATGCCCTCTTATAAAGCAGCACAGTCCGGAGTGGCACTGGCGCCGGAGGACCGACGAATCATTCCTGGATTGACCGTTGAAGAAAATTTATCACTCGCCCAAATTGCAGAACCCCGCGGTTGGGCGATTGAACGTATCTACGAATATTTTCCGCGACTGGCAGAACGCCGAAATCAGGAAGGCATTACCTTGTCCGGAGGAGAACAGCAAATGCTGGCCTTTGCGCGTGCACTGGCACGGGATATTAAATTGTTAATGCTGGATGAACCGTTTGAAGGATTGGCTCCACTTATCCGTCAAGAAATTTCCAAAATAGTGCTGGATATTAAGAGTTTGGGTATCACCACCATTATTGTTGAACAGGACGCTATGGCTGTGTTGAAACTTGCCGACCGGGCAATTATTCTTGATATGGGAAAAGTCGTCTTCAACGGTACTGCAGAAGAAGTAAGAACAAATAAAGAACTGCGTGAACAGTACCTCGCGGTCTGAAAACACAGGCAGCCGGATTTCTTTACATCTTTTATTTGTTTTTTGAAGATGAATAAGAAATCTCTAATATTACTTGAGAGGTAAGGTGATGCAGAAAATGGCTCCGTTCTCACTGTCTGCAGCCAGACCGATCGAACCCTGATGATGTTCAATAATACTCTTGCTGATTGAGAGTCCCAGTCCTGTACCAGTCGGTTTTCCGTCCCTTGGAGTCAACTGCTGGAATTTGTCAAATATACGCGCTTGGTCATCCGCCTTGATGCCGATACCGTTATCCTCGATTCTTAGTTCAAGCTGACTCCCCAAACTTTTGAGTTTTATACGTATAAGACCCTTTTTCTCAGGACAGAATTTGATCGCGTTTCCAATCAAATTCATCAGCACTTGTGTCAATCGATCCTGATCTCCAAAAACATGCATGGGTATTTTCTCAAGTTTGATTTGCACTTCAATCTTTTTATCACGCATCAATTGACTCATGGATGACAGTGTTGCTTCCACAATTTCTTTTAAATCCACTTGATCCATGTGCCATTCCATGCGTCCAGATGCAAGTTTTTCAGAATCCAAAATTTGATTGATCATACGTGTCAGTCGTTCACTTTCCTTAATAATGATGGCCAGGAACTCTTTGCGCTGTTCAACATTCAGTTCACGGGAATCATGAATTATTTCTGAAAATGCCCTGATTGAGGTCAGGGGTGTTCTTAACTCATGCGTAATTGTAGCAATAAATTCGTCCTTGAGTTCATCCAGTTCTTTCAGTCTTTGATTGGCCTCACTCAATTCTGAGGATGCTTTTTCAAGCTGCTTTGATTTTTCCTCAAGTTGTTGACTGTAGGCAATAACCTGTTGGGTCGCGTCCAGCATTTCCATCACCTCTTCCATATTCAACGGTTCTTCCTTGACTACGGATGAGATCATTATTCTTGCAGAAACACTGCCGATTGCTCCGGAAAGTAGAGTCTCTGCGTAATGCACCAATTCAGCGTCCGCTTGCCAGACTATTGAGGGATTTAAGCCTTTTTGATGCGCAAAATCCTTTAATACCTTTTTTGTACGTGGCGCCCCGAGGAACCGCTGCAGCAAATCCCCTAATTCTTCACTAGTTGCAGTTCCACGCCATAAATATTGACGCTGAAGGTCGGTTGAATAACGCGACTCGTCCACAAACAAATTGGCCTGTCCACGCTCCAAGGCGTTTTGCCTAGTAAAAAGTGAGACTCCAAAGTAACAACTGATGTTGAGAATCAGACTCCAGAATGTTGCTTGAGCCACAGGTGTCATAGTTTCCAAACCAAATAATTGATGCGGACGCAGCCAGGAAATGTTGAATAAACCTTCACTCATGATCGATGTTGAAAATAAACCTGTGTCAATCAACTGACTAAAAGGTAAGGTATAAGCCCAAACTGAACAACCAACAATGATTCCTGTCAGCGCTCCAAGCCGCGTTCCGTTCTTCCAGTAAATTCCTCCCAAAAGTGCTGGTGCAAACTGAGCTACTGCCAGAAAGGAGACTAGACCAATTGAAACCAGTGCCTGTGTGCCGATGACATTTTGGAAATAAAAATAGCTGGCAAACAGAATTAAAGCCACGCTTCCACGGCGGATATTTAACAGCAACCGGTCAACTGCAGTGCTTGCTCCTGCTTTTACAATTCCGGTATTAATCAGCAAAGGCATTATCAGTGAGTTGCTGAGCATCGTGCTTAAAGCAACTGTTTCAACCACAATCATGCTGGTGGTAGCAGAAAGACCACCGACGAATACAATCCAGACCAAAGTAGTATTTCCGGCAGCCAAAGGAAGTGTCAGGACAAAAGTGTCTCCATCCACCTGAGCATCTAAGAAATAGAGCCTGCCGGCTAATGCAATGGGAAGTACAAAGAGGTTGATCAAAAACAAATAAAGTGGAAAAAGCCAGACTGCCCGGTTGACGTGTTCTTCATCAACATTTTCAACCACGCTAACTTGAAATTGACGTGGCAGCATCAGGAAAGCGAGCATGGATAACAACCCCAGCAGGAGCCATTCTTCATATGCTCCGGGCTTACTGTTAAAATTCCAAAGTTCACTCAGATCAGCTCTATTAGCAGCATTGGAAAACAAGTCTCCTATTCCGTCGTACATCCAGTAAACCACAAAAAAACCGACCATTAAAAACGCGAATAGTTTAACTAATGACTCAAAGGCCACAGCAGCCACCATACCCTCATGCCGCTCGGTTGCATCCAGACTCCGGACTCCGAAAAGGATGGTAAACGCAATTAAGATCAAGGTGATGTACAAGGTCTCTTCCTGCAAAAATGGAAAGACAGGCAAATTATCAGTCAAGAGATCTTCCGATGGAAGGACGATCAATTGGAAACTGGTACCGATTGCTTTCAATTGAAGAGATATATACGGAAGAATTCCCAGCACTGCCACCAAAGCAACCACGCCTCCCAGAATAGGATCTTTACCGTAACGAGATGATATAAAATCCGCAATGGAGGTTAGTGAATAGCGTTTACTAATGCGGATTATTTTGCGAAGAACCGGGATCCAGAGAAAGGCAAATAAGGTAGGTCCGAGATAAATTGGTAAAAACATGAAACCGTCACTGGCAGCTTTTCCTACACTGCCGTAAAAGGTCCAGCCAGTGCAGTAGACCGCCATTGAAAGAGCATAAATAGAAGGATTGTTGATCAGACTGCGACCCTTGGCGCGTCTCCAGTCTGCATAGTACGCAATTCCAAAAAGCAAACCCAAATAAGCTAAAGATACGCTTAATAAGCCTAAATTTGTCGTCATGCTTTGGTTCTACTAATAATGGTGAAGCGCTCCAACTGTGCTTGCTGCTGAAACTTCAGGAACTTGAGAGACATTCAAGATTTCTTCTTCTCAATCACCCATGCAGAAAATATGATGAGTATAAACCAGACAGAATAGAGGAAAATATATAACGCAGGAATCTTAAAGATCCATACTTCTTTGCCGAAAAGGGAGAGTACCGGATAGTTCAGACCGACCAGTCCAAGTAAGAAAATCGCAAATAATTTCTGTCGCATAACTCTCCTTTAGGAAAAAAATTCTTAATTCTACTTAAAAAAGAAAAACCCGCTTATGATATGTGAAAGTTTAATTTTAGTACTAATATTCGTAAAAACAATAATGTTGCTATGACTGTCTTTTTTGTGTTATTTGATGGCTTTGTTAAAACTCCGCAACCTATATGATGTCATTTAGACTTTAGGGTAAAGTGATAATGATATTAGTATAGTAAAATGATTAGACTTCTCGCTTCGCTCGAAATGGCAAACAAGTTTGTCATCATGACTTTTCACGTGCTCATGACAATTGATTCAATTATAATGAATGATAACACGGTTGTTAAAAAAAAACATTGTAAGCTGCTACTAAATTAAAGCAAAATTAAAGAGGGCGTTACATATTTCCTTCATTAGGTTTTTTGAGTGCAGGCTGGACGCAGTCTATGGAAACATAACCGGACCTAGGGCTGGCTTATTCATAACACTATAAACAGAATGATGTAACATTCTGGAATCATAAACTTAAATGATTACACGATTATTGCTCAGCAATAATAATATTAGTGAATTATTACGGTTCCTCGACAAAGAAAAAAATTATGCATAAAGTTTACAGTTCTCAGGATGTGACTCTTGTCCATTTCGCCCGAAGTGTCCTCGAGGCAAATAAAATTGACAGTGTGATCCTGAGAGAACAATTGTCTGGTGCTGTTGGGGGATTAGCTCCTCTGGATACATGGCCGGAACTTTGGGTACATGATGCTGCAGAGTTGGAGCTAGCACGTCAGTTAATAGCTTCAGCAATGAAACAGAGCGATGCTCGGCAAACTCCGTGGATATGTACCGGTTGTGGTGAAGAAATTGAACCACAGTTTACTCAATGCTGGCAGTGTGAAACGGAGTGGGAGTCAAGAGACTATTAAATGGTCGCATTCGTACTGAAATAACTATTTTACGAGTGCCAGTTGAGCGGTGGTGAAACAGACATCACAACTGATAATTCCATTCGATTCTCTTTCGGCTCCACTTAAGAACTAAGCTCAGATTACGCTTATCTTAACAGGATCTGCTTATGCATGTATTGATGAAAAAGCTGAATATATCGAAAATAATTTTAAACAATGTAACCTGACGGTTTGGCCATTGCATATATTATAAATAGGGTCAGAGTAATTTTAATAAACGGGTTTGATATACCACAAAAGTCACATCAACAATAAATGGCAAGACTGCAAAGAACTGCACCGGTCGGTGTACCTGTACATATACTATTGAGAGCTAATAACCGCGAGCAATGTTTTAAGGCATCGGGTGATTATGCGGCGTTTTTGTGGTGGTTGAGAGAATATTCTGAAAAATATCAGGTTGATGTACATGCTTGGGCTTTGCTTGAAGATCATCTTCATTTGTTATCTACACCAAATACGGCAGACGGATTAAGCCGTATGATTCAAGCTTTAGGCAGACAATACGTACGTTATTTTAATCAGCAGAATCAGCGCTCAGGAACCCTCTGGGAAGGACGCTACAGATCCTGCTTAGTACAACCCGGACAGTATTTACTGGAAGTCTGCCGCTACATTGAACTGAATCCTGTACGGCTGTCATTAGTCAGTAATGCAGGTGATTATAACTGGTCAAGTTTTCAACTAAACGCAAAAGGAAAATCTTCCGCACTTTGCAAACCACATGTAGAGTATTTGAAACTAGGTAAAACTAAAGAGGAGCGTAGAAAAATATCTGGCATATTGTGAACAAAGTACAAATGAAGAATTGCTGAAAGAAATAAGAGACAGT